>CDZD01010934.1_pt1 | contig 22710 bp, 16 predicted proteins | sample 554771 | NCBI WGS metagenome assembly CDZD01 (sample SAMEA3182069, study PRJEB8094) | gut metagenome | biome: human; feature: gut; material: Stool; isolation source: human stools | place: Canada | collected 2011-11-08
CGAATCCAGCGATAAAGTGTGACTCCACCGATTCGATATTTTTTTATCGCACCGGCACGAGTTATCTTACCTGATAATACCTCACATACAATGGAACAACGCTCTGCGTCATTCAGTGCTCTTGTCAATTGATTCTATTTTTCCATTTTCATTACATAAATTGAGGCTATAGGAGTCAACCTATTTCAGGACAACACAGGAGCAGATTTCCACAAAGGGTGTGAAAGCTGAAACCAGCCTTGCAAGTATTTTTTTCCTAGTTAGAAAAAAATAACTGCCCAGTTAGGAAATATTTTTTTCCTAACTAGGGAAAAAAACAGATAGTTTATACAGCCGCGTTCCCCTCCGCATCGTCCGCGCATCCTTCCTTCACTGCAACCCATTCAGTATAGGTGTTTTGCGGTGAAACATCACTCGTCAAAGCCCACGTATACTGCTCCCGTCGGAAGGTGAAAAGTAAACCTCCTGCTTCTTTCACCTACATTCCAAGCATTCTTGCATAAATATGTTAAAAACATGTGTTAAATCAAGACTTTCATTTGCTTATTTGTAAAAATAAAACAATCTTTGCAACGAATTAGAAAACACACCCGTTACCTACGAAGTAACGGAACAACAAAACAACATCCCGCTAAGAAAAAAAATTGTGTTATGAACATGAAAATAGTGAAACGAAGCCTGCTGCTTTGTTTGCTGTTTGTCAGTATTTCGCTTTCAGCCCAAAACTGGGCCGTAAAGACGAATTTGTTGTATGATGCAACGACTACAGTAAACCTTGGAGCAGAAGTCGGATTGTCACCCCAATGGACATTCGACCTTTCGGCCAACTTCAATGGCTGGACCTTCGGCGACAACAATAAAAAGTGGAAGCACTGGCTCATCCAGCCGGAACTTCGCTACTGGTTGTGCGAACGCTTCAACGGGCACTTTGTAGGCACCCATCTGCTGGGAGGTGTGTACAACTTCAGCAACCTTAATCTCGACTTCAAACTTTTCGGCACCGACTTTGGTGAACTGAAAGGCCACCGCTTCGAGGGCTGGATGGCGGGTATTGGTGTAGCATACGGTTACCACTGGATGCTGTCGCGCCGCTGGAGCCTTGAAGGGGTCATTGGCTTGGGTTACGTCTACAGCCGTGCCGATAAGTACCTTTGCCCGCGATGTGGCGAACAGTTGGAGGACAACGAACCGCATCATTACCTCGGCCCCACCAAGGCTGCCCTGAATTTGATATATGTTTTCTAAATATAATAAGGTGAAATTTTGAGATACGCGGACGACACGGAAAAAGACGGACGGACGCGGATAATTCCAACTCAAAAAAACTACAAACTAAAAAGACACCATCATAGACATGAAACGAATCATTTTGATATATAGCCTTTTCTTGGGATGCCTTGGCGACGCTCTGCCACTCATGGCCCAGCACACCCTTCAAAGCGGTGCAACGGTCGAGGCGACCGACGTCTGCCGCTTGCGCGACAGCGTCATTATCACCATGCGGCTCGATCTCTCAACTATGGAGGTAGAGTCCAACCGCTCCATCGTCCTGATTCCCCTGTTCGAGGCCGAAGGCAAGCACATCGAACTGCCCTCGGTGGAAGTGATGAGCCGTAGACGCCAACTCTACTACGAGCGTAACGGACGCCGACACTACGCCGACAGCCCTTGGAGTGTCATACGTCGCAAGGAAGGCGAGGCACAGACTGTGAACTATCGCACTACCCTACTCTACCAACCCTGGATGGACACCGCCCGTCTGGCCGTGACCGAAGACCTTTGCGGCTGTGGCGAAGTGCAACCGGGCAACCAGCTGACGCTGCAGCAGGCCGACATCGCCTTTCGTCCCCGGCTGGCCTACATCGCTCCCGAAGTGGAAGTGGAGAAGCGGCGCGCGCTGAGCGGCGAAGCCTATCTGGACTTCGTGGTGAACCGCACCGACATCAACCCCACCTACCGCCGTAACCCCGATGAACTGGCGCGCATACATGCCTCCATCGATACCATCCTGCACGACCGCGACTTCCGCATCACCCGCATCACCCTGCGTGGATATGCCTCGCCCGAAGGAACCTACCGCAGCAACACCCGTCTGGCCGAAGGCCGCACCGGGGCGTTGAAGGCGTACGTACAGACGCGCTATGGCTTTGTCGACACGCTGTTCGTCACCGACTTCATGCCCGAAAACTGGGAAGGCCTGCGCCGCTACGTGGCAGGCAGCACACTGGCCGACCGCGACGGCATTCTGGCCCTGATAGACAGCGATCAGGAACCCGACGCCAAGGAACGTGCCATCCGCAGCCGCTACCCCAAAGCCTACGCCACCCTGCTGGCCGAGTGCTATCCCGGCTTGCGCCGCACCGACTACCGCATCGACTACACCGTGCGCAGCTTCAACGTAAACGAAGCGAAAGAAGTGCTCCGCACCCGCCCGCAGAACCTCAGCCTCGACGAGATGTTTGCCGTGGCGCAGACCTACGAACCGGGCAGCGACGATTTCAAACAGGTGTTCGATGTAGCCGTACGCATGTACCCCGACAGCGAAGTGGCCAACCTCAACGCCGCCTGTGCCCTCCTGGAGCAGAGACTGACCGAGCAGGCACAGCCCTATCTGGACAAGGCTGGCAACAGTCCGCAGGCAGCCAACGCCCGCGCCGTATCGCTGTTGCTGCAAGGCCGCTACGACGAAGCACTGCCGCTGCTGGAACAGGCTCTGCAAGGAGGAGTGAAGGAGGCGGAGGAGAACAGGAAGATCGTAGGAAATGAAGAATGAAGAATGAAGAATGAAGAATGAGGAATGAAGAATTAAAAACGATATAAATGAGTCCACTTTAAAAAGTACACTTTTTGCCTTAGAGCATAACGTAATTGTCATTCTGTCATCCTGAACGTAGTGAAGGATCTCCTTCGAAAGCTACGTGATAACAGATCCTTCACTCCGTTCAGGATGACAGAGCAAAGCGGACTCAGGAATGACGCAGAACGGTAAAGGGCTAAGGGTAAAACCAAGGTCAACAATTCACCCTAAACCCTCAATCCTCAACTCTCAATCCTAAGTCCTTAAAACAAAACAAAGTAGATCAAAACAAATAATTATTAACTCGATAAATAAGAAAGATTATGAGAAAGATTTTTAAAAACATGGCTTGGACAATGGCCGCAACGCTGGTGATGGCGGCTTGCTCCGATTCGCTGGATGAGAGTTCAGGGAATGGTAACGATTTGAATACCGATGGTACAGGGTATGTAAAAATTGCGCTGAACCTGCCAAGTACTTCGGGAGCTTCTACAAGAGCTGATAGCGAAAACGATGACTTCAACGATGGATTGGCAGCAGAGTACAACGTGAATAATGTTATTTTGGCATTGTTTTATGGTGCAAACGAAAGTGAAGCCGCATGTAAATGGGCAACACATTTAAGCACCAATTTTAGTGGTACTCCTTCTAATAATAACATTACAACTAAATTAGAGCATGTTGTTAGTGAAGTACCCCAGCCTGAAGATGGGCAATCTATATATGCCCTTGCCATTATAAATGGTACTAGTTTTTTTGGAGTACAAAATAATGAGTTAACCTTTGATTATACTGGAGCAAAAGGTACAACGACTTTCACAGGTACGTTAAGTCAGTTGTTCACTAATGCATCAAGTGTAGAAGATTTGTCAAAAATTGCATCCACAGATGCTCAGAGTGGTTTCATGATGACCAATGCACCGATCTCAGATATTGCAAGTGTAGCATCAGGCACTACATGGGACCCTAAGATCACGACATTGGTAAACTTAAAATTTTATGAAGATAAAACCTCAGCTGAAAAAAGTCCTTCTGATAATATTTATGTAGAGCGTGTGGCTGCAAAAGTCAATGTGAAGATAAACAGCAAAAATAATGACAATATTTTGTCTATTATGGAAAAAGAAACAGAAGTAGGCAAAGTAGTTTTTAATGGATGGATTCTGCAAACAACAAACAAAAAAACATACTTAGTACGTAATGTCGGTACAGCGTGGAAAGATTGGATTAAATATTATAATACAAGTGCATCGAAAGTAAATCGTTTCGTGGGAGAAGCGTCCGGTCCTTATCGCACCTATTGGGGTATTGATCCTAATTATTCTGCTCTAGTACCGGAAAATGATTTGGCTAATAATTTTAAAATATGGAGTGCAAATGCAACCCCTGGTGATGATGCCTGGTTGACCCCTGCTACAAATTCAATGAGTTCAGGAGAAGAAAAAGTTGCCTATTGTGCAGAGAACACAACAATAGCCAAAGCGATGCAACAGGATCAGTTGACAGGTATTTTGCTGAAAGCAACTTATCAAAATACTCAAGGTACAACAGCTAATATTTTTACCTGCAACAATGTTTCTACAATCTATCCGGAAGCAACAATGTTAGAGTCTTTTGTAAAAGATTTAGACCTTTCCTCTGGTGATTTGAAAATAAAAGAAAATGCTGCAGGTGCTATTATTACCACAGAAGATGAATTAAAGAAGGTTATTGTACTTAGTAATAATAGCGGCGATTTGACTTCTGAACAAGCCCAAAAGATATTGAATAAATACAGTCCTATCAAATTTTATAAAGCTGGAGAAACTTTCTACTATGCTTCTTTGATTAAGCATTTTGGTGATGTGTATACTCCTGCTAACAATATTGTTAATTTGGATGATTATAATGAAAATGACCATTTAGGAAGATGGGGAGTAGTCCGTAACAACTGGTATGAACTAAGCATTAATTCTGTCAGTGGTTTGGGTGAGCCAACAATTCCTGATAACCCTGAGTTACCAGCTGACACAGAAGATAGATACATCAACTGTACCATCAACGTCCTCTCCTGGGCGAAACGTTCACAGGATGTAGATCTGTAACATAGTGTGTGAGGCTGTGCCTCGTATTCACCACAGATTACGCGGATTATCGCAGACGGACGGAACCGGACAGTCTGGAAGTTCAAGAACAAATCTGTGTCAATCCGGGAAATCTGTGGTGAATAAACACAGCTCACCATTTACCTGAATAAAGCGATAAAAACAACTTGACAAGTATTTAGTTCTTTAGTTTTCTGAGTTCGTAAGTCATTGCCTTATTACCACTTAAAAAGCCAATCAATCAATAACTTAAAAACTCAAAAACTCAAAAACTAACAAACTCATTTACTTATGAACCATTGTGCCAAACATATACTGAAGGCAGGCTGGCTGGCAGGATTACTGCTGGGCTTGACCGTTACGTCGTGTACCGACCTGATCTTCGACGACCGTGACGGGTGCGAACGGGGCGTGTATGTCAACTTCGTCTACGACTACAACCTCCAGCGTGCAGATATGTTTCCCGACCACGTGGGGGAAGTGACAGTCTACGTATTCGATGAGGAAGGAAAATACCTCAGCCAATATACCGAAATCAACGATGACGTTCGCAAACCGCTGAAAGACAAGGATTACAGCATGTACCTCGATCTGCCCGACGGCAAGTACCGCTTTGTGGCTGTAGCCTATCAGGAGAACAGAAGGAGCAACACACGTTCCGGCTTCTATACTCCCGAGCTGGACGAAAACAGCCGGATTGAAGACCTGAAGGTGACACTGGATCACATCGAACTGTATAACGGCCTTGCAATGGTCAACCACCAGGGCGAACCGCTTGATACCCTGTGGCATACCATGACTTCTGCTCCGACGGTGGAAGTGATGCAAGGACAATACACTTACCACACCTTGCCCCTGATGCGCAATACGAAGTACATCAGCGTCACCCTGCGCGACATCGACGACCCGGACGTGATGAACATCGAAGACTACGAACTCTACATCACCAACTCCAATGTGCGGCTCAACTATGACAACTCGGAAGATCGCAGTGCTATAGCCGTGTGTACACCTTATGTCACATGGAATACCCACGACCCTGATACCCGTAACAGCACTTCCGTAGGAAACATGGGCCATGCCGACTTCATGACCTCCCGCATCTTTGTCCACGAAAACATGGCCGACGACGCGGTGCTGATGGTGCGTCACAAGCAGACGGGAAAGACCGTAATCGAAGTCAACCTGCCCGACCTACTCGGCCGTCTGAGCAACTACGAAGATTTGCACCGCTACTCCAGGCAGGAATTTCTGGACCGCGGCTACGATTACGACCTTACCTTCTTCCTCTCCGACGGCAGTTGGGCTTATGCCAACGTGTCCATCGGTGTGCTGGGATGGAGCAAACGGATACAGAATGTAGATTTATGATGAAAAAAGTGATATATGCGTTTTTGTCTTGCTTCGCCTTGTTGCTGACAGGCGGATGTCAAGAACAGAATTGCGTGGAAGAAATCGACACTTCCCACGCAAGAAACTCGCTATATCTCAACCTGAGCCTCCGTGTGAACGACGGCAGCGGTGCCGTCAGCAGAGCTACCGATGAAGGTGTCATACCCGGAACTGACGATGATGAAGATGAAAACAATATTCACTCTCTTTATATATATCTGTTCAATTCAGAGACCGGTGCTTTGGTCTATTGGGCAGACATTACCAACCTCTATCAAGCCGACAACACGAAAACGTATGCCATCAAATTGCAGGATATAAACTTGCCGGAAAAGGTGAGCATATACCTGGCTGCAAACCTGACCCGCCAGCAGGCGGAAAGCATTACAAGTCCGACAGCCTCCTATAAAACCAATGCCACATCCTATACAAGAGCCATCAACGAGTTTGCGCCTTACGAATTTATGCCACAGTTTGGAGTAACAGGTATTAGTAAGCGCGACATAGGCATCGCCATGACCGGACAGGCGGTTTCGGGTTCGGATAAAGAATTTGACCTTCATCGCTATACCTCTCCTGACAATCCACTTGCCTTAACAGTTAATTTGAAACGGGTGGTAGCCAAAGCATTGCTTACGGTAGCTCCTGCCTCCAGTGATGAAATAGCAGAGGGGTATGATAAGAATGAAGCTTATGCAGTAATCGCTTCTGAAAATCAAAACAAAGGCTGGGTACGCATCAACGACATCTATTATTTCCCCAACGGGACCAACAAAAGCCTGTATTGGTTTGAACAAGAGAACAATAAAGATCCCAACTCAGCCCTTACTGATTATATTAGTTCTACAGAAAGCGATGCCGAACTGTCATTGAATACCGAAAAATATCAGAACGATTTTGTGTATTACAACCAGACGGAACAATATAAACTTTATTATGCTTATTATCAGGCTCAGAAGTTTGATCAGGAGACTGACAAAAATAATAGTTACACAGCCGGTATGTATTTCCTGGAAAATACATTTACTATACCGGATGGATATGATTCGCCGTTGGAAGCCTATAAGCTCGCCCTCCCGATGGTGACAAGCATATCCATCGCCTTGCGCTATACTCCCAAAGAGATTTATGTGGAAAAGGGACTGTATGATCAATTGGAATCAGGTACAGGAATGTCGGCAAGCGAAAGACAAGAATGGGCGGATATGAAAACAAAATATACGAACAAAGAACCTTGGGACGATACATCATGGTCTGATGTAGGTGCTGTCATCTTCAAAGACGAGGCTGATGCCCAGTTTGTTCTCACCATGTCGCTCAAACTGAATAATGCCTATATCTCTTCCACGGAGTATGGCAACCAGGTGACGAACGGTACATACAGCGGTAGCAAGTTTCCGGACAATACTTTCTTTGCTTTTACGCCAGAAACAAATACCGATGAGAGTTTTCTGTATCATTATTATACCTACGGTGCCCGGCAAAAAATAGAGAACCCCATTTATTATGTGCCTTACGTAGGCGGGTGGGCTTATTATTATACTTACTTGGATGGAGATGGAACAAATACTACAAATAAAGCGGTATATAGTGATTCGCAAGTAACGAGAAATACATATTACATCCTGAAACTGAATAAAATAACCCGATTGGGAGGGTCGAAGAGTGACCCCAACAACATCCAGGTGAATACAACCGTGGTTCCGTGGAAGAAAGGCGGTAGGCTGGATGTGGATTTGTGGTAAGCTTGAATGAACTAATAAAAAGAACGAAAATGAAACGGAATGTTCGATACCTGCTATTCCTGCTGTTCGTGCCGCTGCTGGCGGCTTGCGACCAGCCAACCGACGCATCGCTCTCCTTTACCGATGTGCCCATTCGGGTCAATACATCCGTAGAGGGAGGGGGCAGTACGTATGCAGTCGGCGATGAAGAGGCGTGGGTGGGCGAAGAACTGCCTGCCAAGCTATTCTTCTGGCATGAAGGTGATTTTAATACGTTAAAAAATACATCAGAAACGAATGCACCTACCCCTTATTTCACCTACCTGATGAACGATGCAATCACTTCGTTCAGCTTTGCGGACAGCCGCTGGCTGGATACCGGACATCCTTATCCCAAGAATACGGACAATACGGAAGCGCCTGTTGTGTACGCCACCGGCTATGCCCCCCGCACCCTGCTGACGGAAGACGCAACACTGGGATTCAAAAAACTGACCGTGACGGGAGGAGTGGATTTGCAAAAGGTAGCGCACTGTGATTTCCTGTCCTGTGATGCCCGAAGCGAACAGAAAGGCAGTTTTGAACATCCTTTTGGAAATACGGCAAACAATGAACTGCAGTTTAGACACCTCACTTCCAAAATCCTGGTCTATGCGTCCCGACACGAGACCATTACCGGGCAAGTATATGTCAGAAGGGTGAAGGCTACTTTAACGCTGAATAATACGAATAATAAGTTTCATGTGCCGAGTGTGATTGAATGGAAAGCACCTGTAAGCGGAGTAAATACAGAATGGGGCTATCAGGTAACGGAATATAAGAAACTTGAAAATGGTTTAACCTTTCAAGACAATACCGATGATATGATTATGGTGTTGCAGGATAAACGGATAGACTCCTGTTACGTCTGTCAGCCGGCTGATGTAACGACCACTGCCGTTGATCTGAGCGTAACTGCCGAATACTCGTATCTGCAGGACTTTAGTTCGCCTTATGAATTTAAATGGAGCGGAACCAATCTGCCCATTAAGGCAATTGACAATGATGGACAAGCAACTAATGATGCAACCATAAAAGCATTTAAGCCCGGTTATGTGTACGAAATATATCTGAAGTTCTATAAAACCGGGGTGATTGTGACTGCCAGGGAAGTGGAATGGGAAGACGGTGGTATCCATTATGTACCGGTCTATCCGCCCGGTAATTCGTCCGATGATGCTCCGTCCGGTACTTAACAAACAGATGAAAGGAATGCGTATGATGAAAGGAAAGAATTTTTATACAATCCTGCTGTGTGCCGCCCTGATGGTGGCAGGTACAGCGGCGTGCTCCGACGATTGGCTGTCTGGAGCTGATACTTCCCACGACTCCTCGGAAGAAGGACAAGTGGCTGCTGTCAAACTGGAGGGCAACGGAGAAGTAGTCTCCCGAAGTGCTTTTCAGGCAGGGACTGCCTATAGATTGGTGATGTTTACCAAAGGTTTTGAGGCAACAGATACATCTAAACCAGTATTAACGACCGATTCTGTACTCAGGTATAATGGGTCAGCTACTGAGACCCCTTTGGGTATGGGAACGTTTCAATATCTGGTTGTTAATGATAAAACACATAATAATAATGACTGGTTCGGATTCAAGTCGCTGGTGGCTGATGAGACCGGCAGACGCTCCATCAGTTTCTATGGCTTTACCTATGGGGAGGAAGATGCACCTGAATTGGATGCGGATGCATATACACGGACGGAAGAAGTAAATGAAAACGGCGAACTGAAAGACCTTATGTGGGGTATCCTTGTTGACCAAAACGATGACACTGCCAAGTTCCCATGTGAGATTCCGTTTCGCCATGCTTTCTCCCAACTGGAATTCAAGGTTTCTCAGTTGGAGTCTGAGACGGGGTCTGGGAAAGGGATGTATAATTTGGGCATCGAAAGCATAGCGGTGACCGGTACATACCAAATCGGGACAGTGGATTTGTTTACGGGAAAGACGACACTGAATGCAGAAAACAAATATGGTAAAGAAGGCAGGGCTTTGCCCAAGATGTCTGTGAACTATGACCTTGAAAAAGATGAATATATAGCAGTAGAAACCCCGGACAGCTTGGGTGCCATGATTGTCTTTCCTTCCGCTGCAGAGTCGTTAAGCGGTGGTGTGGGTGAATATACAATTGGTTTGAAGATAACCTTGAAGGGAAAGGACAAAACTGAAGTAGAAAAACTGGTAGGAACGGGCAATGCTACACCGTCATCGTCAGATGACTATTATATCGGTGACTATATCGTAGAACAAGTGTATAGCAGTGTATATGGGGGAGATGATCCTACAGATGATAATGGTTCCATTGCAGCTTCTCCGCTTTATCTGCAGGCAGGCAGTAAATACACCCTGCACATCGTGCTGATGGAGGACGAGGTACGGGTCGTAACCGTTGTACCCAGCAAAGTGGAATGGTTGCCGGGGGAAACAGAACCAGACGAAGAGGGTAATGAGAATACTTTTTCCACCGAAGTCGTAGGCCAGCCCATCTTCTTTGACAACACCATGTGGATGGACAGAAACCTAGGAGCAAACGAAGCTGATCCGGGAGGGGGACAGTATGATCACACCATCGGGTATTATTATCAGAACAATCGAAATATTCCGTATTGGCCGTATAAAATTTCCAGTTTTCAAGATTTAACTACTAAAAGGCCCACACCAAAAGACCGTTATTTGAATGATTTATCTACTTTTAGTGAATGGGGTGATCCCCAATATAAGGTTTATCCTATAATCGATGAAACGGTAATGAATAGTGACCCACATAAAACTAAATGGCGCATAGGTAGTGATAATATAAATTGGAAGTCATATTTTACAACACTCCAAAAAACGATTGATAATAGTGGTTCATATATATTTTTTTCTGGAAATGCAAATATTCCATGGAGTAATAATAGTTGGGAAGAACGCGATAATCAACCCGCGCCTCCCGGGTATGCTTTACCTACACAAGAACAGTTTCAAAGTATATTTCCTACGACTGTTTTTGCAGGTAATATTACATTTCTTAAGATGTATGATACAGGAACAGATTGGAATGGTGAGACATCAATGGCTGACTCACAAAAGCAAATAAGAATTTGTGTTCCTTTTTACAAGGATGCAGATAATTATGCAAATACGAATATGGTTTATTATCGTAAATGGGAATCTCTTCAAGATCCTGGAGCATCTCCGGGTGAAAGATCCTATTCAAATTATGGAGGACCATATAAATATAGTAATAAAGAACCTGATGGAGATCCGTCTGTGGGTTATTGTTCGGTGTATATTATAAGCCGAATGTATGAAGATGAAATAGGAAAGATTTCAAATGAGGAATATAGAACTAAAGAATGGGGAACTATCTATGGAATAAAAAAAATAGGGACTACAGAAGCTTATCGGATGAGATGGAAGGTAAAAAATGCAGATAAAACTGGAACGGATCCACGATTATATGTAGAAGTATGTATGTACAGTTGTACGAAAGATGATAATTTAACGCTAGAGAATTATAGGAATTATGACTGGACTCATCCTGTTTCTCAGATGTTTTTTCCTTTGTGCGGAGAGGTAGAAGGGAGAACCACTAAGAGAGTCGATAATAATGTAGAATTTTGGATTGGTGCAGGTTTTTCATCGTATGGTTCGGCCGTACTTTATGCTACAGCTACAGGAAATGCAGCTCTCCACATCAAGATAACAGGAGATAATCCTCAGAATCAGTATATGTCTGTAGTTAGCAATGAAGTCCAAACCAATGCGAAGCAAATCCGCCTGGTAAAAACTCAAAATTGACAAGGAAGTATGTGGAAAATAGAACGATATAAGAAGATGTGGGAAATGGCCGCCTGGTGCTGCATGCTCTTAGGATGGACAGCCTGTGACAACGATGCCGCTGCGGACAAGGTACCGGGTAACGGTCTTGTACAGATACAGCCGGTGCTGTCCGGCAACCTGGTGGCCGATGGATTTAGCACCATGACCAAAGCTGTAAACTTACCGGAAGATCATGTAATAGTACCATTGCCAGAAGGAACAACTTTATGGATTATTGCAGAGAAGTTGGATAAAGCAGGTAAGGTGACTTCTACTTCTCAAACTGCCTATGTAGTAAAAGAAGTGAGCGAGGGAACAGGTGTGACATCGTTGTATCCTTGCGAAGTGGATGAAGCAGGTAAGGTGATTTCGGTGGATGGAACGCCTATGTTCATATCGGAAGGAACCTATAAATTTTGGGCGGTATCGCCTGCCCGGGAATTGAAGGATGGCAATACCTTAAGCGTAAAGAACGGAGAGGAACTGCTGGCCACAGACGACAGGTATGTAGAAACCGCACCTACTGAGATTACAGTTGATCCCAACTGGTCCGATGATGAAAGTAGAATTGAAGTCATCAGACTGAACCCTTTGTTCAATCAGACAGCCCAACTAAAGTTTACCATTACTTCCGAAGCTAAATGGATTCACAGCCTGGAACTGCTGGCGGCAGGCGTGGAATACTCGGGACTGCAGGAAGAAATGGAAAACAACTGGAGTCTGACAAACCACCTACAGACCGACTTTGGTATGAAAAATGGAACATACCGAGAGACGGAATGTGTGACAGGAAAGAACAGTGATGGTACCCATTACCTGGAAGTGACGACCCCTATTCTGCCGGTTAACGCCATTGCCACTCCGGTAGTGGTACTATTCAATGTGCTGATTAACGGAGTACCCAGCCCGTTCAGTATTATGCTGACCGAGAAGGATTTCCAGGCAGGATATTCTTATCATTACAAAGGGAGTGTCAAACTGCAGGACGGTGTAGCGGTCATCGTATGGCAGTTTGTGGAATGGAATATGGATGTAGTATTTGATTAACTGTGTTTCAAAGAAAGAGGATATGAGTAACTATTTCAAGAATCTGGTCTATGCCTTAACGGTCTGTCTGCTGGCGGCCTGCGAACAGACAATGATGGACATGCCGACGGAACCGGGCACATGGACCATTGCGGCAGGCCCCATGAACGATTATGGCGGGACAACCCGCTCTTCATACACCATGTGGCCGGAGGAGGAAAACTGCATCAAGACACTCGCTTTCTTCCAGTTCGACCCCGAAGGGATGCATACCCGCAACGAATTGTATAACTTCCGGAATTTTGCTACGGACGACAACCCTAATGGTGTGTTGCAGGCTTCCATTGAGGATGTCAGTTTCAAGTTGTACAATGCTAACAATACAACCATCTGCGTGGTGGCCAATGTGACAGAACAGGATGTGAACGAGTTTTATAACCAATATACCACCAGCACATCGACCCAAGTGCGATTGGACGAGTTCAAGGAATGGACCCATAAGTTCCAATATAAAGAAGATCCCGATTCACTGGGACATCTGAAACAGGTGTGCATGTTCGGTTATTACGAAGGAACATTGAGTGGAACGGAACTTCAACGACTGATTTTGGGACGTCTTTGCAGCCGTATCGAGATAACGTTACAGGCTGAAAATAAGAATGACTTTTCTTCGGGTGTACGTTTCGCGTTCGATAACGTTCCGACCGAGGCCCATTACTTTTCTACCGGAGTGGGAGTACCCGATACACAAGAGGATGAACAATTTAAAACGACCGTTACTTCGGTAACAACCGAGAGGCAGATGTTCTACTTTTACATGCCCGGCAATTCGGCACAGAACGAGGAGGCTGCATTGAAGCTGAACATCACTTTTGGCAATCAAACCAAGACGGTGACGCTTTGTACGTTGCCTCCGGGACAGAATGAAGGGTATGTGGACTATACCATCAACCGGAACAGTATTTACCGCTTCAACCTTACATTAAAGAAAGCCGCCTCAACAAGATGCGGAGAGTGTAAAGGATTGGCATCGTCTGCCCCCGTAGTTGCCTATAACGGAGAAGATACGAAAATTTACTTCTAAGATAGTATAAAATAGAATAAAGAGAATATGATAAAATATGGATGGATATACATTGGTTGCTTTCTGTTAGCACAGAATGGGGGAAGAAACATGACTATTCCAAAAGTGCAGCAGAGGACTGTCGCACCACGGAAAGAAGGATTTCCCTTCCCCACCATCCCCTCCACCCTGACAGAACCCGAAGCCCGCAAGTCCTACCTCCTCACCCACTATTGGGAGCGTTTCGACTTTGCCGACACCACCTTGGTGGATAACCGTGACGTGACCGAACAGGGCTTTGTGAACTTCATCGCCCTGCTGGCAGATGGCACGACGCCGGACGAACTGATGCGTGAAAGCATGGAGAACTGGTGCAGGAGGTTTATTCCTTCGACTTATGCATGCCCGGTGCTGATGAAGATGGCGGATGATTACCTCTACAATCCGAATTCGCCTTTCTACAACGAACATCTGTATGGAATGTATCTGGAAGCACTGATCAAGGAATTCCCCAAAGGGGATGCACAAATTTCGAGATTCGGCTTCAGGCTAAGCCTGCTGAAACGGAACAATCCGGGCAACCGGGCAACGGACTTCACCTACTACCTGCCCGACGGCAACCGCCACACGCTGGCCGCTACACCGGTGAAGGGCGACCGCTTGTTACTGGTGTTCTACGACCCGGAATGTGAGTCGTGCCACGCCGTATTGGGACAGATGACAGCCAGCACGGCACTGGCAGAAGCTGTGAAGACGGGACGAATGAGTGTACTGGCCATTTATACCGAAGGCAACGAAGAAGCCTGGCGCAAAGCCTTGCCCGATATGCCCGAAGGTTGGGTGGTAGGCACCGACCGTGAGGCAGTGAAGACCGGTGCGCTGTACGACCTGAAAGCCATGCCTTCGCTCTACTTGCTGGACGGACAAAAGAAGGTATTGTTGAAAGATGCTGCTTTTGAAGAGATAAGCCGCTTTTTAGGATTTTGAGTTGCTCAACCACAGAGAACACAGAGTGGTACAGAAAAAAGTCACCGTGAGGTGACGCGCAAGCCTGTTCATGGCTTAGAGAAGCTGGAACTGGCAGCACTTATCAGTGCGATAAGTGTGATTGTTTGTTTTGTTTGTCAAGCCATACTGCCTCAATGCGGTATGGCTTGTTTTTACTCCCGTCAGGAAAAAAAATCCCAGTCAGAGAGATATGTTGCTCTAACTGGGAAATAATCGGGCTATAATACCCATTTTAATAATGATTGTAACTGATGACTTTTTCTGCCGGTTTCCTCGACTTCCGGCGTTTTTCTTTCACGGGATATCCGATTGTGATGTCAAGCAGCAACCGTTTGCCTGAAGGAATACCGGTCAGCTTCTTAATCTCTTTCTCGTCGAACCAGCCTAAAATGCACGACCCAAGTCCTTCGCTCTCGGCAGCCAGCACAATATGGGCGGCAGCAATGCCGATATCGATCAACGGGAAATATTTATCTTTTATCCTGGCACCAAGGAAGGAAGTGAAATTCATGGATTCCTCCACCACCAGAATATGAACCGGCGCGTTGCGGGCAAACTTGTTCATACCCAGTCCGGCAGTAGCCTTTCCGACTGCTGCGGCCAGCTCGGGATCGGTAACGACGACAAACTTCCACGGCTGCGCATTGCAGGCCGACGGCGAAAGACGTGCCGCCTGCAATATGCGTTCCAGCTTCTCCTGCTCCACCGGACGTGACACATCGTAAGCACGGTCGCTCTGCCGCGCCTCGACCAGGCGAAGAAAATCAGACTCTGCAAACATATCTATCATTAAAATTTAGGTTTCACCTATCAAGTTCGGGTTGATAGTAAATCTCAACCTGCTTTCATCTTGAAATCCCCTCCTGGGTAAAGCCTCAATACTGTATCATCCGGCTGATATACTTTCCTATAATATCGAACTCCAAATTGACTACGCTTCCTACCCGGATGGCATGGAAGTTGGTATGTTCGAATGTATAAGGAATGATGGCAACCTGGAAGGTATCGTCGGTAGGGTTGCACACCGTCAGACTGACACCGTTTACTGTCACTGAACCTTTGTCGACAGTGATATAGCCCCGCTTCGCCATCTCCTTATCAAAGGCATAACGGAAGGTAAAATAGTAACTGCCTTCAGCATCCTTAACATCAATGCAGGTAGCAGTCTGATCGACATGGCCCTGAACGATATGTCCGTCCAAACGTCCGTTCATCATCATGCTGCGTTCTACATTCACTTCATCGCCTACCTGCAACAAACCGAGGTTGGAGCGGTCCAGCGTTTCCTTCATGGCTGTTACCGTATAGGTATCATCGGTCATGCTGACTACCGTAAGGCATACACCGTTGTGAGACACACTCTGGTCAATCTTCAACTCATTTACAAAAGAGCATGTGAAAGTGAAATGCACATTCTCCTGCTCTTTTACCATCGCCACCAACTTGGCGCATTCTTCTACGATTCCGGAAAACATATACTAAGTATTTAATTCTTTTGGGGTTAGGTTTATGAGTCTATAAGTTATTTTGTTTCAGCTCGAAAACCCACAAACTTACAAACTGATAAACTCACCTATTATTATTAAGATTTATACTTTGCGAAGATAGACATTTTTTCTTTTCTGACTAAAAGAAGGGGCAACAAAAAAGGCAGCTTTTCACAAAGCCACCTTTTTCAGTTTTCAATAGGTATTAGTTTTTTTTAAGGTAAAAAGATTGTTTTCAGGATAACGATGCAAATATAGCGGCTTTTCGAGATACCAGCCAAATTAAAAAACATGTCTTATAACATCTTTTTGAAAAAACTTTTGGATTTGTTATCATTTGAAAGCAATTTTCTACATCCGCACCTTTTTCAAGGAACAAATATAAGATTTTTTTTCTTGAAACACTAAAATTATCCTAAAAAACTGTTTCCTTTCCTATATTAACGGGGATAGTTTTCATCCGTGCGTCCGCTATGTTTTAATACCTTCGCATCGATAAAGAAAACGATTTCCTCGGCTATATTTGTAATATGGTCGCCCGAACGTTCCAATTTGCGGAACACACTGATGAGGTTCAAACAAGTCAATGCACTTTCGGGATGCTTCACTATATAATCGGCCAGAATTGCCGTCACCTCGGCATTGATTTCATCCAGCAGGTTGTCTTTAGCAAAAACAGAGGTAGCCAACTCCTGACTTTCTTCCTGAAGAGCTTTTTTGGCCAGTTCCAGCATTGAAAGTACTTGTTTGATCATTTCTTCCAAACGAAGTTTCTTGATCAGTTCGGCATCCAACGCTGGCTCCTTACAATTAATGGCAAAACGTGCTACACCTTCTGCAAAATCGCCCAACCGCTCCAGATTGGTATTGATTTTAAGCATGGCCAACACAAAACGCAAATCAATTGCTACCGGATTGTACAAAGCAATGATATCTTCGACATCGCTGTCTATTTTCAATTCCAAAGCATTGACACGACGTTCACGGACCAACACTTGCTGTGCCAGTTCGCGGTCAAGAGTAAGTACTGCTTCTCCTGCCCTGTCAAGCTGGTTGTACACCAGATTCCACATCTCCTCTATCTCCTTTTTCAGCAAGACGAGTTCCGATTCGATAAATTTTACCATAACTTTTTTGTTTTTATAATTGATGATTTATTTAAGTTTCTGTTTCAATATTCCATTGGGAGCTAAGAATTTATAGTATTCAAAGCCAATAGTGCAGAAATCAGTCGTAACCTGTTCTACCGACCTTTAACTTCCAAACTCCACCGGAGAACGGCCACTTCTTCTCCCCCTTTAACTCTTGTAAGTTTCGGTGAAACCAAAACTTGCGAAAGTTAAGCCTATTACATTGGATATGCAAAGAAACAGAGCGGATGTTAAGAGGATATGACTGCATTTTGAAAGATCTGTTACAAAAGTGTTACATTTCTGTTACATCCCCTTGGATACTTTTCCACCGTTTACAACCGGAAATGACAATAGCCCGACACCATCAGGCACTTCATAGACTACTGATGCTGCTCCCCCCTTCAGGAAATCATAAAAAAGCACGGATATAATTCCTGCAAAATAGCAATATACCAAAAAATTAGTCGTATTTTTGCAAAGTTGAAAATAGTGAAAACTACGAAAAGATACAATTATGGCAGAAATGAAAAGCGAAGAAACAAGCGAAAAGAAAAGCTTGAACTTCATTGAGCAGATAGTAGAGAACGACTTGAAAGAAGGTAAAAACGGAGGAAGAGTACAGACACGTTTTCCGCCAGAGCCTAACGGCTATCTTCACATCGGACACGCTAAAGCAATTTGCCTCGATTTTGGCATTGCAGCTGCTCATGGTGGTGTGTGCAACCTGCGCTTTGACGACACCAACCCGACTAAAGAAGATGTAGAATATGTAGAAGCCATCAAGGAAGATATCAAGTGGCTGGGATATCAGTGGGGAAACGAATATTATGCTTCCGACTACTTCCAGCAACTTTGGGATTTTGCCATACGGCTGATTAAAGAAGGAAAAGCATACATCGACGAACAATCCAGCGAAGAGATTGCTGCCCAGAAAGGTACACCTACACAACCGGGTGTGGAAAGTCCGTACCGCAACCGTCCCATTGAAGAAAATCTGGAACTGTTCCAGAAAATGAACAATGGAGAAATAGAAGAAGGAGCCATGGTGCTGCGTGCCAAGATAGATATGGCTAACCCCAATATGCACTTCCGCGACCCGATCATTTACCGCGTCGTAAAACATCCGCACCACCGTACGGGAACAAAATGGAAAGCATATCCGATGTACGACTTCGCCCACGGTCAAAGCGACTTCTTCGAAGGCGTGACCCACTCGCTCTGTACACTGGAGTTTGTGGTACACCGTCCGCTGTACGACTTGTTCGTGGACTGGCTGAAGGAAGGAAAAGATCTGGAAGACAACCGTCCCCGTCAGTACGAATTCAACAAACTGAACCTGAGTTATACACTCATGAGCAAGCGTAACTTGCTGACCTTGGTAAAAGAAGGACTTGTCAACGGTTGGGACGATCCCCGTATGCCGACCATTTGCGGTTTCCGCCGTCGTGGCTACTCACCGGAATCAATCCATAAGTTTATTGACAAGATTGGCTACACGACCTACGATGCACTCAACGAATTTGCATTGCTGGAAAGTGCCGTACGCGAAGACCTCAACGACCGTGCAACCCGCATTTCGGCTGTACTGAATCCGGTAAAACTGGTTATCACCAACTATCCGGAAGGACAGGTAGAAGAACTGGAAGCCATCAACAATCCGGAACATCCCGAAGAAGGCAGTCACATGATCGAATTCAGCCGCGAATTGTGGATGGAACGCGAAGACTTCATGGAAGATGCTCCGAAAAAGTATTTCCGCATGACTCCCGGACAGGAAGTACGTCTGAAAAATGCCTACATCGTAAAATGTACCGGATGCAAGAAAAACGAAGCCGGCGAAGTGGTAGAGGTATATTGCGAATACGATCCTGACTCGAAAAGCGGTATGCCGGGTGCCAACCGAAAAGTAAAAGGTACACTCCACTGGGTAAGCTGTGCACACTGTCTGGAAGCAGAAGTTCGTCTGTACGACCGCCTGTGGAAAGTGGAGAACCCACGCGATGAACTGGCTGCCATTCGCGAAGCTAAAAACTGCGATGCACTGACCGCCATGAAGGAAATTATCAATCCCGACTCGCTTCAGGTATTGCCCTGCTGCTACATCGAAAAGTTTGCAGCCGGCATGAAGCCTCTTACCTATCTGCAGTTCCAACGTATCGGCTACTTCAATGTAGACAAAGACTCTACTCCCGAAAAGATGGTCTTCAACCGAACTGTGGGACTGAAAGATACTTGGGGAAAAATCAACAAATAAATCAAAAAGGAGTTATTACTATTGATGAACAGAAAAAACCTACTGTCTGGAAGAGACAAAGAATTGTACGAACTGGCAGAACAATACGAAAAAGCCCAAAGGGAAAGAATGCCCATCTATATGGATGCGGACGACCTGGCGGACTTGGCGGACTGGTATGCCATGCGGAATAAATTTCAGACAGCTCTGGAAACCACTGAATATGGACTGAGCCTGCACCCCAACAACACTGCGTTGTTGGTGGAGCGGGCTTACCTGTTCCTGGACACTCAACGTCGTGGAAAGGCCAAAGAAATAGTCGAAAGAATCACCGACGATTTTTCTTCCGAGGTAAAAATACTGAAGGCCAACATACTGATGGGCGAAGGCAAACTGGAAGAAGCTGAAAAGCTGATCAACACCATTAAAGACAAAGAAGAACTGGCCAACATTATTGAAGTAGCTTACCTCTACAATGACATGGGGTATTCGCAGAAGGCCTCACAATGGCTAGAGATAGGAAAGGGACTTTATGATGAAGATGAAGCCTATTTGGCTGTAGTGGCCGACTGCCTGTATGGAGAGCGCAAGTTCGACGAAGCAGCCGTATACTACAATAAACTGATAGACAAGAATCCCTATTCTGCCCCTTATTGGTTTGGCTTGGCACGATGTTATTTCGAACAACAACAGTACGACAAGGCCATCGATGCCTGCGACTATGCCATCATATCCGACGACGAATTTGCCGAAGCATACGTAGTCAAAGGACATTCGTTCTACCAGCTTGGAAACGACAAGAAAGCCTTGGAAAGCTACCGGAAAGCCGAAGAACTGCAAGTGCTGACTCACGACTTTGTCTATACCTTCATTGCCATGGGACATATCAGCCAAAATGAATGGGAGCAAGCCTATCACTATCTTAAGGCTGCCATAGACAGTTACGAGGAAAAGACTATTCCACTAGCCATGCTGTATTCCAATGCTGCCCTCTGCCTCTTCAAAATGGGAGAAAAAGAGAAAGCTTACCAATATAGCCGCAAAGCCATAGGAACCGATCCGAATGATGTGGAGAACTATCTGATATCCGGCCGAATTTATATGGAAGATGGAAATCCCGAACAGGGAATCAAGCAATGGGCTAGGGCGCTGAAAATCGCCCCCTATCCGGAGACTTGGAACGAAATAGGACTCATCTGTATGGAAATCAATCAGATAGAATATGCACGAGTAGCCTTCGAGCACGTCAAAAAAGATGCTCCCGATTACGAAGGTATCAACGAAAGACTAACCTCCATTTATCTGATATTGCATGATAAAGAGAATTTTATGAAGTACAACCAGCTTTGTAAGAAACCCATCAGCCAAGATGAGTTAAAAGAATTGCAGCAGATGATGAACGGAGAAGAACGGGAAGAAATGGCTAAAATCATGAAAGATATTTTTGAATCACTGAAATAAATCGTTAAAACCAAGTAGAAGAAAAAATGGAATCAGTAGCAGAACTTCTCAAATGGGTACTGGAAAACCTGAATTATTGGGTAGTCACTATTTTTATGGCTATCGAAAGTTCGTTTATACCTTTCCCTTCTGAAGCAGTAGTGCCACCGGCTGCATGGAAAGCCATGGCAGACGATAGTATGAACATAATCCTGGTCGTAGTCTTTGCAACCATAGGAGCCGACTTAGGAGCATTGGTCAATTACTACCTGGCAAAATGGCTTGGACGTCCTATCGTCTATAAATTTGCCAACAGCCGTTTTGGACACATGTGTCTGATCGATGAAGAAAAGGTACGCCATGCCGAAGAATATTTCCGTAAGCACGGTGCAGCCTCTACCTTCTTCGGACGATTGATACCGGCTGTACGCCAGCTTATCAGTATCCCTGCCGGACTGGCCGGAATGAAAATGGGTCCATTCCTACTCTATACCACTTTGGGAGCCGGAATCTGGAACACGATACTGGCAATACTTGGATACATAATCTATCGCTCCACTCCCCTAAAAACAACCAATGATGTTTATCTCATGGCAACCAAATACAGCCATGAAATAGGATATTGCATTCTGGCATTAGCCATACTGGTAATAGCCTTCATTGCTTACAAAGGACTGAAAAAGAAAAAACAGAAGAAATAACGACATCACAAGAATTCATCAAAAGAACGGGAGAAAATATAGTTAAAAGCTCTATTTTCTCCCGTTCTTTTATATTACGCAGTCAGCTCTTATCTCAATCCCCTAAACAAACAACTATGAGTCTCCTTCATTTTCCAAGCCACAAATTATCGGATAAGAGTAGCCGTTAACTAAAGGAACGACAAGGCATCAGTTATCCTTTTGACAACCTGCTTTCTGAAGGGAGAAAGAGATCTGAAAAGAAAGAAATGAATGCCTACTATCCTTCTAAAACTCCCCAGTTATCCCCAGTGAGTGCACCAGTTATTGCACTCACAGTGCAGTAGTCAGTGCACTCGCAGTGCAACAGTTGGTGCACTCATGGTGCAGTAACTGTTGCACTGGAACTGCACAGTTAGCGTATTTGGAAAGCACAATTCAAAAGAATAACATGCGGGATTATCGTTTTTCAGGCGCGGCTTCCCCGTGTCTTTCCGTGGCATCCGTGCCTGAAGAAAAAGGAAAGTTCCTGTGTGTATGCGGATAGAAAACAAAAAAAAGCCCCTCCGGAATTCTCCGAAGGGGCTTCTACTAAAACGGCGACTACCTACTCTCCCACTGTTACGCAGTACCATCGGCGTGACCGGGCTTAACTTCTCTGTTCGGAATGGGAAGAGGTGGAACCCCGATGCTATAGTCACCTTAATAAGGTCGACATGATGTCTGAAAGTAAAACCATCAATTCTGAACGTATATAACGACTAACCTGTATCCTCTTTGAGACCTAAAAGTGAACG
>CDZD01024017.1_pt1 | contig 22598 bp, 21 predicted proteins | sample 554771 | NCBI WGS metagenome assembly CDZD01 (sample SAMEA3182069, study PRJEB8094) | gut metagenome | biome: human; feature: gut; material: Stool; isolation source: human stools | place: Canada | collected 2011-11-08
TTGTCCGCCTGAGCCTCGAACTGTGCCATGTTGGAGATCAGCCCGCACGTTTTCTGTATAGGTCTTGTGACTGCCTGCAGGAATCCTGTGTCAAGTTCCTGCGGTGTGCCCGTGACAGTCAGCGGCACGATGTGGTTCTGGGCCTCGTCCTTGAGTCCGTTCGATTTGGGCAATGTGGAAACGGTCAGTTGTCCGTTTGTCTTGCGGATGACGATCGTGAGGTCCACGCTTTCCGTCATCATCTGGTGGATTGCTGTAAAAAACATAATTTCAGATATTAAATGATTAGACGATGTGTTTCAATATTCGCTGAAGAATTCTGCCAGCAGCCTGTTCCTGTCCGGATGTCTGCAAATTTCCAGAACGGGGTTCAGCAGCTTTGAGATGTGAACGGGACCTGTTGTTCCCCTTGGTGGCAGCTTGATTGCCGGTTGCGGGACGTGTACTTTCGGTCTTCTTGTCACGGGCATCCCTATCGGAGCTGGTGACTGTCTTGTGATGATCGCTTGTTGCATATTCTTTAATTTTTAACTGTGAATACCCGGGCTTTGGCAGCCCGTTGAACTACAAGGGCCCAACGGCAAATGCTTCCGGAAAGGCAGGGTTTTCGGGAAAAATACCGGAGCGCAGCGAGGATGATTTTTTCCGAAACCGCTTGCGGCCTGACCTTGCCGTCCGACAAGAAGCGTTTGCCAACTTTGCCCTGTAGTTCTCGGTTTGCCAATGTCTGTGTTTTTAGTCCTTTCCCTTTTCTTCCCGTGTCATTTCCGGTTGTGACGGATACAAAAAGAGCCGCCCGCTCCCGGACAGCTCCCTTATGCTGCAATGATAAATTCCGTGCATGTTCCATATCGTCAGATTTCAGAAGACCAGAAAACTCAGTATGCACAGAATGATGGCCAGTGCCACGAGAAAACAGGCTATACGGTAGAGGAACCTGAAGAGTCCCCTGAAACAGATGATGGCTACGGCGGTCCATACAGGCGATATACCGTGGGAATAGAGCCAGCTGAATATGATGGCTGCTGTTACGGCCAGCGCGAGTGTCCTTGCCCATCTGCTGTCCGCTATCTTTCTGATACGTTCTTTTGTTTTCATAATCTTCATGTGTTTGGCGGGAATGCCATTCCCGGTTTCAGGGGCTTTCTTGCAGTCCGCCTCCACAGGCAAGGTTTTCGGGAAAAATACCGGAGCCTCGGGCGAGGATGATTTTTCCCAGAAACCGTAAGGCCAGACCTTGCCGGTGGAAACGGGCGGGCTGCGACCTTTGCCCCGCGAATCGGGATGGCTTCATCATTTCCTTTTCCTGCCGTTCCCGTTTTTGGGGAACGAGAGTGTCAGGGTGAACCCGGCGTCAAAGGTGACCGAAGCGTCGAAAGCCACGCCCTTCTTTCCCTTGAATCCCTTGATGAGCCGTGTGGAGCCGGAGGAGAAAAGCTGTTCCAGATGCTGGTCCGTCAGTTCCTTGTTCAGGAATCTGCGGTACACGGTCAGTCCGCACCCTTTATTGTCGCAGCGGGCACTCTTCTCCCTGACGATGATGTGTCCGGTCTTGCATTTGGGACAGGTGAACGTGCGGGCGGCTACCGCCGGAAGGCTGAGGTTCAGGATTTCACGGGTAGCCTTGCGGGTGTAGTCCGTGATGGATGCCATGAACGTGTCCGGTCCGAGTGTGTGCCGCTCTATCTGGAGCAGGGTCTTCTCCCAGCTTCCTGTCAGGGAAACATCCGCCACGAGCATGTCCTTCACCGCATCGTAAATATGGAGTCCCTTTTCCGTGGGGACGATGCTCTTGCCGGAGCGGGCGATATAGTCACGTTTGAACAGTGTGGTGATGATGGCGGCTCTTGTAGCGGGTGTACCTATGCCCAGCTCCTTCACGGCCTCGCGTGCCTGTTCGTCGGCTATCTCCCTGCCACAGGTCTCCATTGCTGCCAGCAGCGTGGCTTCGGTATAGAGTGGTCTGGGCACGGTCTTCTTCTGGGCCAGTCCGAATCCTGAAACAGGGACCGTGTCCCCTTCGGCAAATACGGCCGTACCCTCGTCGGTTTCCGGCTCGTCGTCCTGCCTGTCCTCTTTCCTGCAGAAGATGCCGCGCCATCCCGGACTGACGACAAGGGAGCTTTTCGAGCGGAAATCCATGTTGTCCAGACGGCACTCCATAAGAATCAGTTCCTTCTCGCAGCAGGGCGAGAACGCCTCCAGCATACGTCCGGCTATCAGCGTATAGACGGCCTCTTCCGCCTCGGAAAGCCCTTCGGGTGTGATGCCGGTCGTGATGAGGGCATGGTGGTCCGTCACTTTGCTGTCGTCCACGCTACGGGTGTTGAGACGCGCAAAGTCAAGGATTCCGGCACTTGTGGTGAATCCGGGCATGGCCAAGATTCTTTCCAGCAGACCGGGTACGCAGGCCATCACGTCGTGCGGGATATACCGGCTTCCCGTTCTCGGGTAGGAAATGAGCTTCTTCTCGTAGAGCGACTGGGCGATGTCCAGCGTCTTTGCCGCGGGCAGGTCGAGGTGCACGTTGCAGTCCTTCTGAAGTGCCGTCAAGTCGTAGAGCAGCGGCGGCTGTTGCAGGGTTTTCCTGCGCTCCACCTTCGTAACCGTCGCCGAAGAATCGGGAGTGAGACTGCGGTAGGCGGTTTCTGCCTTCTGCCTGTCGTCAAAGGTCGCGGGATGGAAGAAGCGGCGGTGTGACGTGCCGCCATTGAGGGTGACATGCAGCTGCCAGTATGGTGTGGATACGAAACTGCGGTTCTCCCTGTAGCGGCTGCATATCATGGCGAGCGTCGGAGTCTGCACCCGTCCGATCGAGTTGTTGGACGAGCCGGAGACGATGGCCAGGGCACGGCTGGCGTTCATGCCCACCAGCCAGTCCGCCTTCGCGCGGCTGTCGGCGGCGGCATACAGGCTGTCGTATTCCGAGCCGTCCTTCAGTTCCTCAAGCCCTTTCCGTATGGCCTCGTCAGTAAGCGAGGAAATCCACAGGCGTCTGAACGGTTTCGTGCAGCCCAGAAAGTCGTATATCCAGCGGAAGATAAGTTCCCCTTCACGACCGGCATCGGTTGCCACGATGATGCTGTCACAGCGGTTGAATACGCTTTCTATGACTTTCAGCTGTTTCGAGGCGGCGATGTCCGTAACCATTCCCCTGTCCGTGCGCATCTGTCGGGAGACCAGGCGGAACGGGTCCGGCAGCATCGGCAGGTCCTCCGCTGCCGTTTTCGTATAACCGTAAGTGTCCGGCATGGCCAGTGACACGAGGTGTCCCAGTGCCCAGGTTACCATATATCCGTTACCGGAACAGTAGCCGTCATTTCTTGTATCAGCCCCGACTACACGGGCTATGTCCAAGCCTACACTCGGCTTTTCTGCGATGATTGCTATCATATTGGATAAAAATTAAGCCGTTTCCCGTTTTCCATGCGGAAGACAGGAAACGGCGGTAAGACATCGGTTTACTTGATAATTGCTCTCAGATTATTTGCCCAACGGTGTCACTCCCTGGATTTCCAGCAGCGGGGCCTCGCCCTTACGGACCAGCTGGAGTGTGGCGTCCATCACCACGTCCACGCCGAGGAGCACGAGGCTCAGGGACATCACTTTCGTTTTCTCTCCCCTGAGGAGGGTGTCCATTTCGCCGGAGAGTTCCAGCTCGTCCTTCATGATACCGATACCGGAGAGTTCGTCCCAGTTCACTTCATCAGCCTTGAAAGGCATGTCGTTTCCGTTTTCCTTTTTCATATTTCTTTCTTTTTTTATTTAACATTCATTTTCCGTTACCTATAGTCAGGCAATGCTCGCACCTTTTGACTTGCGGTTGCCCTGTTCCTGTCGCTGGCTGTTGGCCACCACGTTTCGCTGTGACGCGTCACGCTTACGGTCGGGATTTTCGTTGTAGAAGTCCAGACGCCCCTGGTTGAAGTTCGCCTTGACGTACTGCGAGATGGTCTTCCCGTCATATCCCTTTATGCCTTCCACCAGCACGGCCTTTCCGCTCTGCAGGTCTGCACGCTGCTGTCTGGTCAGTTCCACGTCCCATACCTTGGTTGGAATCTTGAAATCCTCGCGCTGCTCGAAACCGTCCGGCGTGCGGGAGTAGCTCAGACGTCCCGTTTCCAGGTCGGCCTTGATGAAGGAGGAGAATTCCTCTCCCTTGCGGTTCACCATGTCATTGAGGAAAATCACCTTGCCGTCACGGAGTTGCTGCTGTTCCTCCGCCGTAATCTTCACCCCGTTGATTTCGTTGGGGATATAGATTTCGCGTGCGCCTTCCGGAGAGTCCGGGTTGTAGCGGGTGTATGACGGGCGGCCCGTCGCCTCGTCCAGCTTCACGTAGGAGGAGAACACCTCGCCGTCCTTGCGCTGCATTCCCTCCACGAAGATGGCTTTTCCGGCGTTCAGGTCTTCAATCTGTTTCTGTGTCAGTTCCACACCCCCGAGTGTCTGGCGGTTGAAGAGCTTGTCGTTCTCGAAAATGAACTCGACACCCCTGCGTTCGGCATTCACCTGAATGAAGGCGTTGAACTCGTTGCCGGACTTGGCGATCATGCCCTCGACATAGACCTTCTTGCCTTCACGCAGGTCATTCTGCTCCTGCTCTGTCAGTTTCACGCCCTTGATTTCCCTTGGGATGAAGGCATTCTCCGCTTTCATGGCGACCACCTCGTTGGTCAGCTTGTCAATACTGATGAAGGAAGGGATATATTCCCCGTTGCGTCCTTTCAGTTCCACGACACGTCCCATGTTGCCCGTTTCGAGCAGGTTCCTCTTGTCCTCGTCGGAGAAGATGTGTCCGAAATACGGTCGGTCGAGGTCGGGTTTCTGCCGGATACCATGGATGCCGAGCACCACTTCGCCCGCCATGGACTGCTGGAAGGACAGTCGGGCGTCCGTTCTCAGGACGGCCGAGCCGAAGTTCATGCTGATGGGCACGACCTGGTTGGTCTTGTAGCCCTTGAGCATCTGTTCGAGCAGTCCGCGTTCCTGGAGGTATTCACGGGAGATTCCGAAATTCTTGAGCTGTTCCCAGTTAATCATGGACTCGTTGTAACGGTACTGGGGGGACTGGGTCTGCGGCTGGCTGTCAGCTGCGGCAGCCTGCTGCTGGGTTTCATTTTTCTTTGCCATTTCTTCTTGATTTTTTTGGTTGATACTTTGGTTTTCCTTGTTGCGCGGAACAATCTCGTACTGCTTGAGAAATTCCTCCACGACTTTTGTCTTTTTTCCTGCGGCGATGTCCTCGATGGCCTGCTGTACGGCAGGATCGTCCAGCCTGTCTTCCTTGACGGAGAGGATTCCGAAGCGTGTCGGGTCTTTCAGCTGGCTCCAGAAGTTCTTGATGAAGTTCTCGAAGGCATCTGCATAGCGGTCAATCTTCAGGAAGGAGTTCCGGTTCTGCCTGTCGGCGGCTACCGTGTTGAATTTTCCGTCCTGTCCGATTTGCGACACCGCTTCCAGAATCAGTTCCATCTTGTCGAGGATAAACACGATGTCACTCATCTGCTCGTTTTCGGTAACCTGCGGTTTCGCGGGTTCTTCCCTTGCATTTTTCTTTGCCATAACATTTGATTTTTAGTGTTGATAACTCATGTTGTCAGTGCAAATATATAGGAGAAAAATTGATAAATAATTGATTTGCAATGTGTTAGGATATACATTACATCTTGTGTCATCACATTACACCGCAGGCCGGAGAAAACGGAGTGAAAAAACGGGGTAAAACGGCAGGAAAAGGAGAAAAAACGAAAGGCGGCAAAGGAAAGGGAAAAGGCTGGAACAGGCCGGACAGACAAGGGCATGGCGGTACGCACAGCCGCACAGAAGAAAAGGAAAAACTGTAATTATGCAGAGTTGGGAGCGAGCTGCTTTTGTCCCCCTTGATGTGTCCTTTTGTGACAGGAAGCGGAATTCTGTTTACGGGAATAACCGGATGGCGTAATTCATTGGGATGGCATACGGGAGCATGGTTCTCCCGTCGGATTCTTTTTTATTTTGACCTGTATCTATGCGTCGTAGGTCGCTTCGCTTGCTAAGTCCCGGTACTTTCCCCAACTCGGACGGCAATACCGGAGCGTTTTTTCGGGCGGAAAATTACCGCAGGGAATTTTATGTCCCGAAAACCGGAGGCTTGAACGTGGAGGTATTCGCCCTCCGAGTTAACTTCTCGGAAGGGACTTGTCAAGTGAAGCGTGGCTTATGACCGTATTATTGGAATGATTATGGACATTGATGTTTACGATTGAATTCGACATCTGATATGTCCAAACGGTCGGTTTGTATTGATGTACATGTATTGTGAATATTAGAATTAGATTAAGGTATAATTGGTTTCTGATACAAAGATTTAATCCTTGACCTCATCCATACTCATAAAAATCAAAGATTAAATCTTGAATTGTGTCATAAAAGTTCTTCATACACTCCGAATCCGAAACATCCGGCTATGACAAAATCTTCCCCGCTTTTGTCAGCCAGTGACAGCAGGCTGTCCAAAGTATCGCAGTAGAAAAAGATTTCATCGTCCATTTCCGTATCGGAATCCATGTTCAGGGCTATTCTTGTTTCCAGTGTCTCCAAGGTGTCGTTCCAGCGTATGATGCATTCGAGGAAATGTGGTTCATGTCCCTTTTCAGTACGGTACTCCTGATATTTTTCACGGATTTCCTTCTTGATTTCTTCCGGCTTTTTCCAGGAACTGTCGTCCACGATTTCAAGACTCAGACCCTCGACAAGTAGGCACGTGCCTCTATCATATACCATCAGGGTACGTTTTCCCATGTGTTTTTTTCTCAAGTTTTCCCAATCGGGAATGTCCCATCGTTCGGTAGTCCATACTCCCCGATAATTTTCGGGGACAGCGAGATATTCGCTCAGTGTCATTCTTTTCATTTTTCTGTGTATTTATGGTGAAACAAAAAGAACCTTGCAGGTCTTGCAAGGCTCTCCAAATGCGGGATAGCGGTCAAACTCGTTGCAGGCGTCCCAATCCACGCTCATCGTGTATCCTTTCGGGAAATGTGTGCCGACAAATTTTTCAATCATGGCCCGTTCCTCTTCGTTCAGGCTGCCGTCCTCTTCCGTTCCGTATTCCAGGGCATATATGGCCCATTCGGGAATGTTGTCCCATTCCGTCTTTTTCATGTGCGCTGCCATAGCATACCGTTTATGCGGCGGAAAGTCTGCCGATTATCCCCTGAAGTTCCTCTTCCCATTTCCCGTCGCCATTGCCGAAGGATTGATAGGTAAGCTGGTACCAGTTGTGGTAGTCGAAGAGTTTCATCCTCAGCGGATAGTAGTCGAATATTTTCCGGCCGTCCCTAAAGATGCGGATATGATTTATACCTACGTTCATGGCCTGTAGTCCGTGTCCGTTTAGAATCTCATGGAATCTTTCCATCGGGGTGAAGTTGCTTCTGCTCATATCTTTCATTTTTTGAGTTAGACATCTGCGGCTTGTCAAGCCGGTATTTTATTTCTTGCCTGCCTTTCTGTCCCGTGCCGGATTGCGCAAGGCTTTGCGAAAAAATACCGGAGCACTCGTGCGAGGATGATTTTTTCAGCAAACCACGCAGGGGCCCGGCCTTGCACAATCCAGCGGGCACGGGACGACCTTTGCAGGCGGAAATAAAACAGCGGTCTCCCTTTTTCTCTATTTTCAGTCATTGTTTTCTTCTCCCTCCTGCTGCGGGATGAGGTGTCTCAGCTCCGGATCATTTTTTATTCTTTCCATTTCTTCTTCTATTATCTGCAAGACATCCGCCTTTATCTGCGAGTAGTTGCGGTCAATCTGCTGCTGCATGATATCGTTTCCGTCCGCGTCCCTGAACTCGTTGATGACAGGAATTTTCTTGTAGGCTTTCATCTCTTCCGATACCTTTGCGCTGTCTACGATGATGCGGGCATGGAAAATCTTCTGGTCTATCTCTTCCCCGAAATTGTCTGCCACGCTGCCAACGAATGTACCCTGCGAAAGATTGGCTATCTTGGAAGCTGGTATCAGGGAATCAAGCTGCGTGTTGATGGAAGTCGAAGTGTCCTGACGGTTGATGGATATGGACTGCCGCTGCTGGAGAATCTTGCCGAACCGTTCCGACAGTGATTTTGCCGTTTCTCCGACCACCTGTCCGCTGAAGATATTGCCCACCGTGTTCTGGATAACCTTCGCCTCCTTGTCGCCGTAGTCACGTGCAAGCTGCGAGAAGTCCTGGAAGCCGAGACAGACGGCCACCTTGTTGCTTCGGGCGGTCGCAATCAGGTTGTCGATACCACGGAAATAGATGGTCGGAAGCTCGTCTATGATTATGGAACTTTTCAGTTGTCCCTTTTTATTTACCAATTTAACGATGCGCGAATTGTACAGGCCGAGAGCAGCCGAATAGATATTCTGTCTGTCCGGATTATTGCCCACGCAGAGGATTTTGGGGTGTTCGGGATTGTTCAGGTCAAGGGTGAAATCGTCTCCCGTCATCACCCAGTAAAGCTGTGGCGAGATCATTCGCGAAAGAGGGATTTTCGCACTTGCTATCTGGCCCTGGAGCTGGTCTTGAGCTCCGCCTTGCCATGCGTCCATAAAGGGGGAAAGATAGTTTTCGAGGGACGGATAAGAGGTAAGAATCGTGAAGATATCGGCATACGGCTTGTTAAGAAATTCGATTGCATGAGGGAACGTGCAATACTTTCCGTCCTTGTAAATCCGCAAATACCAAATGATTGCGGCAAGCAGGATAATCGGTGACTCCACGAAAAAATCACCCTGTTTCTGTATCCAGGTCTTGTTCAAATTGAGCATTATGGTATAGGCACTTTCGTAGGCATCGCTGATATCTGCCATGAATCTTGGATTGATTGGATTGCATCGGTGGCTGCGTCTGGGGTCGTCGAAATTGATGACATAGAATTCCGGCTTGACTTTGTAATGTTGTCTGTGCTTGAGCAGATGGTTGTAGGCTATCTCCGAAAGGTCCGGAAACTTGTAGTCATAGATATACATGGCAAAGGATTTCTCAATCTGCTGTTTGATGTAGTTGTTCACCACGGCATAGCTCTTTCCGGAGCCGGGTGTTCCAAGTACGATAGAGGCTCTGAACGGGTTCACGATGTTGATCCAGCCGTCCCATTCCTTGCCCTGATAGACAAATTTCGTGGGCAGGTTGACGGAATACTCGTTTTCCATAAGCCTTGTTTCCTGCATGAAACTTTCGTTGGCGGTGTTGAACACGTCTTCCATGAGGTTGTGTTTCAGCATACGGCTGATCCATATTCCCGACATGAGCAGGAGAATGTAGCCCGTGGTAAGCGTCAGCGTATATACGGTAGCGTTCACTGTCGTACTGAACGGCAGGTCAAGCATCCACCAGTTCATGAAGAACAGGACGATGCCGCCGAGGAAGGCGGCGTATATTTTCCGCCACGTCATCTTCTGGTTCTTGACACCTTTCGTACCCAGACACGAAAGTCCCAGGAATATGAAGGCGAACACTTTTGTCACGAGCAGGTTGCTGAACAGTCCTGCCGTCCTCTGGAAGTTCAGCAGAATCCTGTCCACGACTCCGATGTTGATTCCCATATCCACGAATGCGCTGTAGCAGAACCAGTAGACATGGATCACAATAAACACGATGGAAATGGCACGCATGAACTCCATGACCTTGGCCAGTCCTCTTAAATCATCTTCTTGTTGCATAACTGTAAAAATTTTGATGGTTGGTAATTGACAATCAGGATATGCCGCGTGAACGGCGTTTCTTCTTTTTCTTGCGTTGCAGTCTGCGGGCGAGTGCCTCCTCCTGCGGGTCCGGTCCGTTGATGTCGGGACTGAATATTCCGAAAGCCTGCTCGATGGCGCTTTCCATGTTGTCGGAAAGGCTCTCCCGTGTGGAGGCATATTGTCCGGTGGATTCCGGCTCCGGAAAATCCTGCGGCCTGTTAAAAAGCTGTTCGAAAGCGTTGGCGGAAAACTCCTTGCCCAGACGGGAACCGTTATATACCTCACGGTTTCTGTGGTCTATGAAGGTCACGCCGTAGATACGGCCTTCCTCGTTTTCCCTGAACACCACGTCAATGCCCTTTTCCCCGAGCAGCCGGATGAAATCTTCCCGGTTCCCTCGGCAGCCGTGCATGGCCAGCGTGACGGCATCATGGATTTTCGGCTGCCACTTCCGGTTCCTGAAATCTCGGACATTGACGGCAATCCTTTTTTCTATCCCTTCGTAGCCGAAGCGCTTGCCGATGAGCGAAGACTTAATGGGCGTGCATACCGGCCTGCCCGCATCGTCCGTCAGGGTATATACGATACCGTTGTAGGGTGAGCCTTCAAATTCTCCCCGAACCTGTCTGGCCTCGATGTTGAAGCATGAGAGCATGGCATTGAATTCCCCGAATGTCTGGAAGCGGTAGGCGGTGAACACACTTTTGAGGATATTGCCGACCTGACGTTTCACGTCCCCGTCCCGGTAGTCCGCCTTCTTGAGATACGGTTCCAGCAGTTCGTTCCGCTTGTCAGCCACAGGCTTGAGTCCGAATCTGTTTTCCAGTTCCCGGCAGGCTTTCATCGAACGGTTCCATTCGTATGCGTCACTGATTTTCTCGCCGTTCTCCTTCACGCAGGTGGAGACAATATGGACATGCCTGCGGTCGATGTCCTCGTGCAGATAGACGATGTAGGGCTGGTCGCCGTAGCCCATCTTCTGCATGTACTCGCGTGCCAGTTCCGCGAACTGCCCGTCCGTGAGGCGGTCGTCCACCGATGGGTTCAGAGAGATATGCAGTACCGGCTTCTCCGTGTTCCTGTTGACGGCGAGGTAGCTCTCGAAAGCCCATAGCGTCTGCTGCATGACATTGTGGGGATTTCCAGTGAGGTCGGTAATCATGCGGTTGCCCGCGATGATACGGGCGGTTGCCTCATCCACTTTACGCTGGTTGTAGATGACCGCCCCGTAGAGCGATACACCCCTGTTGATCTTAGCCACCATTCTGCTGTTCCTCCTTTTTTCTTTTTATAAGGTATTCCTCCTCGAACTCCCGGGTAAGCATGATGATCCGCTTGCTCAGCACCACCAGGTCGATGGTGGCCTTTTCCAGATTGCGGAGCAGGGCGAACGCCCGTTTCTCGCCGAAATTGGACTTGACTGCCTTCACAGTCTGGTTGTAGTTGTTGCCGATGGCCTGGAACTGGTGATAGAAATTTGTAAGTCTGATGTAGTAGTCCATCGCAGCCTTGTCGATTCTGACGACCTTCATTTCACGTCCGAAAATCATCGCCTTGATGAATCTTGCCCGTTGTTTCATCCCGGATTTTTCAAACAGCAGCTCGAAATTTCCGTTCTCTTCCGAAGTCAGTTTGATACCGTAGCGGAATACTGCCGGGTCGGTCTTCGGTTTTCTGCCCGTGCTTCTTCTTGTTCTTCTTTTACTGTTTTCTTCCATACGCATTGAGATTTTCTGTTTCTGATTTTACGTCATGGATTTCCGACTTTGGAGGAAATCCCTCCCGAGCCTTCAGGCGAGTGGCAAGTTTGTTTTGGGATGCCCGAATCATTTCGGGCTGCCCAAAACACAACTTGCTATGTTCGCTTGAACATGAATTTGCCTGAAGTCAAATTGAGTTTTGACCTTCAGCCTCATTCTTCGGCTTCGGGATAGCTCCATCCGGCATCCATCCCGTTGTCGGTGGCAAAGTTACGGCGGTATATCTACCTATAAAACAGTATGTTATATGTAACAAGATGTCATACGGTGACAAGGGTCGTCACCGTCTCCGGATGATGGTGATTATTCGGGAAAATCCCTTTTTATTTGCAGTGCGGACGGTTGCGACCGGCCTTCTGATAGCGGAATAATGGTCATGTTATCCGATGATTCCGGTAACGGTTTGGATGATGGAAGCAATATCGGACGGGACCGTTGACGGATTGTCATGACCAACAGACAGACCGCGGATGGAAGCGATGTCGGAAAGATGCGGTAACAGTAGCATCAAAGGTTATGACACCGGATGATACCGTTAACGGATGCGGATTCGGATGGTTGGAAAGAAACGTCTGCGGATTCACGGATTAGTGGATGACACCGGTATTTATTCAATAACAATTAAAAAGAAAGACTTATGAGTAAAGAAACTTTGTTCGTTGCGATCAGCAACCAGAAAGGAGGGGTCGGGAAATCGGCCCTGTCCGTAGTGCTTGCCAGTTACTTCCATTTCGAGAAGGGACTGAACGTGGCTATCGTTGACTGTGACTCTCCCCAACACAGTCTCGTACGTATGAGGGAGCGTGACAAAAAGGCTGTTTCCAACAGTGCCTATTACCGGCAACTGATCAAACAGCAGTGGAACCAAGTGCAGAAAAAGGCCTATCCCATTGTAGGCTCCACCGCTGAAAAGGCAAGGGAGGCGGCTGATGCGATTGCGGCAAGCGGGGATTACGACCTTATTTTCGTGGATCTTCCCGGAACAGTCGAGTCCACCGGGGTATTCCGTACGATTGTCAATATGGATTACGTGCTTACTCCCACCGTTCCGGACCTGATTGTGATGCAGAGTACGCTGTCCTTTGCCACGACCGTGCTTGACCACATCAAGAAGATGGAAAATACTCCGTTGCTCAAGGACATCTTCTTTTTCTGGAACAAGTTGAAAAAACGTACCAATGTGGAGATTCTCAGGTCATATTCGGAAGTCATGAGGGAGCTGCATCTGACAGTCCTTGACAGCACGCTTCCTGACTTGTGCCGTTATGAAAAGGAGATTACCCATGCCAAGCGTGCCTTTTTCCGTTGCACACTGCTGCCGCCTCCGGCCAGACAACTGGAAGGCAGCGGTCTGGTGGAACTTGCGGAAGAACTTATGGTCAAACTTAAACTTGGACAGTCATGAAAAAGAAAATCGTAGAGGTGGACGAAGATGTCCTGAAGGATATCATCGTCGGCGACATACCTGTTTTCGGCAAGGACAGCCCCGCCCCGAAAGAAAAGTCCGTGGAACATCAGGAAGCGAAAAGTCCCGCTGCAACCGTACCGGCAGATACTCCAGCGGAAAAGCCTGCCGTGGAGAAGCCCAAAAGGAAAAAGGATGAATCCTTCGGATACCGGGAAAGGTTTCTGGTCAATATACCCGCGTCAAACCGTTCCCATGTGTATATCAACCGTGAAGTGGCCGAGTGCATCAAACGGGTACTGCCTGTCATCGCTCCGGAGATGAGCATATCCGGCTTTATCAGCAATATCCTTGTGGACCATCTGCAGAAACACTGGGACGAAATCAACGAATTGTATAACAAAGAGTATTATAAACCGTTAAAACCATTTTGATTATGACACAGATTATTTTTCAGGCCATTGTTGCCTGTTGCTGCATTTACACTGTTTACAGATTGTCGTTGTTTGTTTTCCGTAGGCTGTCCAAGGGCAGGAAAAACGGAAAGGATATCTGCGACGTTTCTGTTGAAACGGCAGACATGACAAAACCGGACAACAGGGATGACAATACATCCGGGATTACGTTTGAGATATTGAAAGACTTATCTGCTTCCGAGTCTCCGGGAACCGGTTCTTATAAATCCTCCTATCTGGTAAGTTATCCTGTAGGCAACCGGATACAAGTATATATCAACCGGGAGAGTTATGCCTACATCAAGCGTTTTCTGGCAGTTACCGCTCCTGAGGTGCCCATTTCCGGTTTTGTAAACAGGATTATAGATGAACATTTGAAGAAGTACGAGCATGAGATGTCAAAGCTGTACACGGAATGTATCACCAAACCTTTATAATTATGACTGCGATAGTTTATTTTACCGTAAAGGCAGTATGTGCTGTCTATATATTGTGCCATTTGTGGACATTCATTTTCCACAGACGTATGTACGGAATATGGGACCTCATTTTAAGGCTGATGCGGATTGCCCGTGTCAGAGTGTGGAGATACCGCAGACAACGCAAGGAAGAGGAGGAACGTCGTGCCCGCAGAAAGCCAGAAACGGATAAGTCCAAAGGAAAAACCGAAACGGTTGTTCCGTCCTCTTCTTCGGATGACGATGATGTGATAGGCAAGACAAAGGTCATCTATCTGGAAGACCCGAAAGTTGCAAGGATGACTCCAACCCGTTCCGAGCCGATGGAGAAAATTCCATTGGAGGAAGACGAGGATATCGGTTCTGATGATGTGGAGCAGGAAAACAAAGGGCTGACGGAAGAAGAGCGTGAGGAACTGATGGCTCCCGTAGATACCGAACCCGACCCGGATTTCAACACGGCATTGACAATCGAGGAAATAAACAACGTAGCGGAAGTACTTACTTCCGGGATTGTTGATGACCAGAAAGCCCTGCGTGCCGCAAGAACCATCCATTACAAACTGAGTGAAACGGAGATATTGGCTTTCCTGACCGACAAGCTGAGCAACTTGGAGAAGGTGAACGGTTTGCTTGACAAGTATCTGGGAAACCGGAGGGGCGTATCAGGGAGAAAAGGCAGTAAGGAAGATGAGCCTTTCGATATAGATAAGTATGCGTGATCAAGAAGTTCAAAAGTGGCCAGCCTGAAACTGTCAAACCATTGAAGGAGATACAGGTTGAATCTGAAAAAGTGATACGTACAGGATGACTTTGGTTTCATACCCCTGCTTTCCCTTTTCGTATTTAGGGAGAAGTGGGGGTATTTCATGAATATGGGATATGAAGCCTTTATCCGGTTTACACAGACAGTGTTTTTATAAGTGAAATAAAAAATACTGTAGAATTTGTAGTAAAATGAAATGAATTGTCGTGCGGCCAAAATAGTTTAGATAAAACAATAAGAGTTAATTGTTTTAAACTCAATGGAAAAGAAATAGTCTGATAATTAGTCAGATTATTTTCGTATTTTTGCTGCGTATTGCATCGGTGTCTTGCATTTTCCGGGCAGAAATATATCGACGTAAAACAAATATTAGTAACTTTATGCATGTAAAATAAATGCATTAATTAACAAATGGAAGAATGATTATGAAGAGAAATATTCTTGGGGCAATAGCCGCCATTTTTTTCTGTGGCATATCTCATGCGCAGACTATTGACGAACGTATAGCCGAGGCTATGAACAGCGAGTCATGGTATGAATTGAAAGAAATATACGATGCACACGGGCAGGAGATTCAGACACCTTTTCTCAAGCCTCTATCGGAATATTTTATCGCGCACTTTTTCAACCGTCCTGACACGGCTCTGCACTATGGAAATATTCTGCTGGAGAAATATCAGGCAGAACTCGGGGGCAGCGTGGGCAATGTGATGTATTTTATGGCTGATGATGCCGCACGTTCTGGTGATCCCGAATATGCCAGACAGATATTGCACGCCTACAACGAAGCATGCAGACAGGCAGGTTTGTCCGACATGAGTTTCGACGGTATTGAACAGCAGTACCAAGCTTTGGCTCAACGCGGAGGTTTCAAGGTGGAAAGATCGAAGAAAGATGTCATCATCCCCCTTGTCTATCATTCAGGAAACAGAAAAGACCCGGTATCGGTCTGTGTGAATGCTGAAATCAATGGCAAGAAAGCTCGTTTCCACTATGACACCGGTGCAGGTGTGAACGTCATATCACACGAACTGGCAGACGAACTGGGAATAACCCCCATTGATTCAGCAAGCATCAAGGTAAAAGGCGTTACTACAATGACAAGCAGATTTGCCATAGCTGACTCGATAAAGCTTGGCGATATAGTCTACAGGAATGTGCCTTTCCAGATTATTGACTTTTCTACAGGCAATGCCGAGGCTGATGTCAAGATGCGTGAAACAGGACTTCAATGTGTATTGGGCAGCCAGACTATGATGCCGCTCGGGGAAATATGGTTTGACTTCGCATCGTCGTGTCTGGTTGTACCGGCAGAGCCATCTCTGAAACCGGACTATGCCCCGAACATGTACCGTGATGCAGCCAATGCTTTTGTTGTAAATGTTTACGACTATGCTTCAGACAGCAATATAGAAGCCGTATTGGATACAGGTGCATCCTATGGTGGCCATACATTCAAATACTATGACAAAAACAGAAGTTTGTTTGAAGGCGTAGTGCCTACCGACACCATACGTTATGCTGGAGCAGGAGGTGTAGGCTATTCGAAAGTCTGTTATAAGGACATGAAGTACAATATCGGCGGGCAGACTCTGTGTTCTGATTCTGCTACTGTTTCAATGGAAGGCTCCATACAGGGTGAAGCGCACGACATGCTGCTGGGTCTGCCGGAAATGACGAAGTTTAACAAGATGATTATCAATTTCACCGACATGTGGGTGAAATTCGAGTAAAAGGAATATCCCGCAAAGTCCATTTCTCAAAAAATGACAAATACCAGTGGCAGAGAGGTAGCATGCTATCTCTCTGCCACTGGTATTTATTCTTTATTATATTGAAAATCATAATTATATCTACATATACCGATGAATAAATAAGTGAACAGCCTCTTTTTTAATAGTATTATTCTAATTCTGGAAATTGAATTTTCAGCTGTGCTTTGTCAATTATGTCTTCCAAATTTATTATATCGTAATCTTTGATATTGTTAGCTTTACAAAAACAGTTTATTTTGTCATGGTTAAGACCGTTATAGTCGCTAAATTCCCATTTTGTAGATCTGACTATTGATAATATGTGTTTAAGATATGGCATGTCAACTTCTGATAAAGATAGACCATATACATGTATATGAGAAATATCAGATAACGAATTGAAAAAACTTTCATTCTTTTTAATTATATCATTGACAGGTTTTCTTTGAGAGGCGACACCGCTAATTGCAGCTTGTCTCGCTAATTGTTCATGAAATTCATATGAGTTTGCTTGCTCTTCATAAAATAGGTTTAGCTCATATTCGTCCAAGTCTTCAGGTGGGACAGGTCTTTTTTCTGTATTAAGGGAATCAAGTTCTTCATAACTTTTACCATGACCTAAAATAAAATCTTCGTCTTCATCAACACATCCATGAAGATGAAGGATTTTATGAGGATTTATTCCGTATAAATTTTCTAATGTTTTCGTATAATTGAAATTTATAAATTTAGAATCTTGGGTTATAATATTGACTTTACTTGATGCTGAAGGAGGGGTTAATTGTACTACCCATTCATGGAAACATTTTCTAAGCTCTGAATATAATTCTTCCAGTTGATTCTCAACTTCAAATTGAGCATCAGTCCACATTCTATCACAATGGTCAGAAGTTAAATCTGGTCGATTTTCAGATGCAATTACACTACTATATCTAATGGCATCCAGAGAAGCCAATTGATTTTCAAAATCCGACCACCATTCATCATCACAAATACCATATATTTCATCAACTTTTTCAATTATATCAGGATTATTTTCGTACATCCATTGTTGAAAATTTTTATATGAACTGTTAATTTTATGATGAAGGTCGAAGCCGTTGCCAATAATATACAAATGTTTAGCCATATTTTATATTATAATGTTCTTGAATTCACTCAAAAAATTTTTATATCCTTTTTAAAATACAATTTGTGGGAACAAGTTTCCATATCCGTGCGTATTCAATTTTTTGATTTCATTGAGATTTGCAGGCTTTTTTCCACTATTTTGATTATACAAAATTAGCGAGTTGATAATATACAGCAATTTGAAATAGCTATTTTTTGAATTTTGTTTTTAATAAATCTGTCATTTCGATTATTTTCTCGCCTCATATACAGGTTGATGACTACCTGTCCTGTTTCCTTGTCATTTTTTACCCACAGTATGATATGTGCCTCTGTTGCATTCGTTATCCTGACAAGCAACTGGGGATGCTCTGCTGACTGGCGCAGGTAACATTCCCGTATCAAATCTGCTGTAACCTTTTTAATAGAGTTTTTCTATCATATTCTCTGATTTATCCGATGAAATATCGGTAGTCCCTTATGAAATCCTTCGTATGTGTTGACTATGATTCTCTGTTATCTCTATTGTCACTGGTAGAGAAGTCGTGAAGACACGAGCTACCTTCGCCGGAAGAATCAAAGGCTGTTTTTCCATTGTTTTTCGTCGCCGGAATTCCCCTGCCGATGTAACGTAATGACACCCGATGTCACGCATCGTCAGTGTTGTAAATCAATAAATTAAGCGTTATATATTCGTGGTCGAAATCATTTTTTGTCTCACCAATTAAAAGTTTCGACACATGAAAAAAAGATTCTTTTTTGCAGCCATGATGCTGCTTGCAACGACAGGGGCTTTCGCCCAGGGTAACGGTATCGGCGGTATCACTGAAGCCACCAACATGGTCACTTCCTATTTCGATCCGGGAACCAAACTGATTTATGCCATCGGAGCCGTGGTCGGCCTTATCGGAGGTGTGAAGGTCTATTCCAAGTTTTCCTCGGGAGATCCCGACACCTCCAAGACGGCAGCCAGCTGGTTCGGCGCCTGCATCTTTTTAATCGTAGCCGCCACAATCTTACGTTCATTCTTCCTCTGATTATGGCGGAGTATCCTATCAACAAGGGAATCGGCCGCAGCCCTGAGTTCAAGGGGCTGAAAAGCCAGTACCTGTTCATCTTCGCCGGCGGACTGCTCGCCCTGTTCGTCCTGTTTGTCATCATGTACATGGCAGGCATCGACCAGTGGGTATGTATCGGCTTCGGTGTCATCTGCGCCTCGGTGCTTGTCTGGGTGACTTTCCGCCTGAACGCGAAATACGGTGAATGGGGACTGATGAAATTGCAGGCGCTGCGCCGCCATCCCCGCTACATCATCAGCCGGAAGGGTTTCCTCCGGTTGATTTGTCCAACCCCGAAAAAACGTAATGTATGAGAAATGTAATGAAAGCCGCCACGCTGGAAAGCCGATTTCCGCTGATGGCCGTCGAGCACGGGTGCATCATCAGCAAGGATGCCGACATTACCGTGGCCTACAGGGTGGAACTGCCGGAAGTGTTCACGCTGACACGCGCCGAATACGAGGCCCTCCATTCCACATGGGCGAAGGCAGTCAGGGTTCTGCCTAACTACAGCATCGTCCACAAGCAGGACATCTTCATTGAGGAGAGCTACAGACCTGACATCTGCCGTGATGACCTGAGTTTCCTCAGCCGCAGTTTTGAAAGGCATTTCAACGAACGGCCGTACCTGAACCATACCTGCTATCTGTTCCTGACAAAGACCACGAAGGAACACAGCCGCACGACAAGCAGTTTCAACGCTCTTACGCGCGGGTTCATCATCCCCAAGGAGATACAGGACAAGGATACCGTCGCACGCTTCCTGGAATGCTGCGGGCAGTTCGAGCGTATCGTGAACGACAGCGGTCTGCTCCGCATGGTCAGGCTGACGGACGAAGAGATTACCGGTACGGAAACCTCCGCAGGCATTATCGAAAAGTATTTTTCGCTTTCGCAGGAAGATACGACCAGCCTGCAGGACATCACTCTCGGAGCCGGGGAAATGAAGGTCGGTGACAATATGCTCTGCCTGCATACCCTTTCTGAAACTGAGGATTTGCCGTCATCCGTGGGTACGGACAGCCGTTATGAACGGCTGTCCACGGACCGCAGTGACTGCCGCCTATCCTTTGCCGCACCGATAGGGATACTGCTCACGTGCAACCATATCGTGAACCAATATCTCTTCATAGACGATTCGGCGGAGAACCTGCGAAAGTTCGAGCAGACCGCCCGCAACATGCACTCTCTGTCCCGTTACAGCCGTTCCAACCAGATCAACCGTGAATGGATTGAGGAGTACCTGAACGAGGCGCACAGCAAGGGACTCACTTCCATCCGTGCGCACTGCAATGTCTTTGCATGGAGCGACGACCGGGAGAAGCTGAAGCGTATCAAGAATGATGTGGGCAGCCAGATTGCCCTGATGGAGGCCAAGCCCCGTCACAACACGGTCGATGTGCCGACACTCTTCTGGGCGGCCATCCCCGGCAATGCCGGCGATTTCCCGTCAGAGGAAAGCTTCTACACCTTCATCGAGCAGGCCCTGTGCCTGTTCATCGGGGAAACTTCCTACAAGGATTCGCTCTCGCCGTTCGGCATCCGCATGGTGGACCGTCTGACCGGAAAGCCTGTCCATCTGGACATTTCCGACCTGCCGATGAAGAACGGTACGATTACCAACCGCAACAAGTTCATCCTCGGACCTTCGGGCAGCGGAAAGTCATTCTTCACCAACCACATGGTGCGCCAGTATTACGAACAGGGAGCGCATGTGCTGCTTGTGGATACGGGAAATTCCTATCAGGGACTGTGCAGCCTTATCCATGCCCGCACGCATGGCGAGGACGGCATCTATTTCACCTATGAGGAGAGTGACCCGATAGCTTTCAATCCTTTCTACGTGGAGGACGGTGTGTTTGACATCGAAAAGAAGGAGTCCATCAAGACGCTTATCCTTACTCTGTGGAAACGTGACGACGAGCCGCCGACACGTGCCGAGGAGGTGGCGCTCTCCAACGCGGTCAATCTCTTTCTGGAGAAGATCCGCACGGACAGTACCGTGGTTCCGTCCTTCAACACCTTCTATGAGTTCATCCGCGACGAGTATCAGGAAATCCTGAAGACCAAGCGTACACGGGAGAAGGATTTTGACGTGTGGGGCTTCCTGAATGTACTGGAGCCTTATTACAAGGGTGGCGAATACGACTATCTGTTAAACTCCGAAAAGCAGCTTGATCTGTTGTCCAAACGCTTCATCGTCTTTGAGTTGGACAATATCAAGGACAACAAGGTACTGTTCCCGATTGTCACCATCATCATTATGGAAACCTTCATCAACAAGATGAGAAAGCTGAAAGGTATTCGCAAAATGATTCTGCTGGAGGAGGCATGGAAGGCCATCAGCAAGGAAGGTATGGCGGAATATCTGAAGTACCTTTTCAAGACCGTCCGAAAGTTTTTCGGAGAGGCTGTTGTCGTTACCCAGGAGGTGGAAGATATTATTTCGTCACCCATCGTCAAGGGAACCATCATCAACAACAGCGACTGCAAGATTTTGTTGGACCAGAGGAAGTATGTCAACAAGTTCGATGAAATCCAGTCCCTGCTGGGTTTGACCGATAAGGAACGTGCCCAGATTCTCTCCATCAACATGGCCAACAGCCCGTCCCGCAAGTACAAGGAAGTGTGGATAGGTCTTGGCGGAACACAGTCGGCGGTCTATGCCACCGAGGTCTCGCCGGAAGAGTACTACACCTATACGACCGAGGAGACGGAAAAGCTTGAAGTAATGCGGCTTACCCGGAAGCTGGGTGGCAATATCGAGCTGGCAATCAAGCAGCTGGCCGAGAGCAAGAGGAAAAAGTGAAATCATTTATCAACCCATTAAACTTCTGAATCTATGTATAGCGATCTGGAATCTAATGAAAGCAAACGCCGTGAGGTCGTGTCATCCCTCTACTGGTCCCTGATGCAGGGCTGGAATATTCCTCTTTCCATACAGGAGTATTACGGACTCACGGAGGATTACCGTCTGTTCCATCAGCTTGAAGGGATGGCTCCTGACGAATACCTGCGGAAGAGGCAGACCGGGGAAGTACCCGACATTCTGGAGGTGGATGCAAGACTGACACACGCGGTGGAGAAGATTTTTGAAAGTGTGTGTCCCTGTCCTCCGGCTGAATACCTTGACAAGCTGAACGGGGAACTGGAGAGGCTGGGCAGTATTGCCGCCTCGCCGGGTTCCGTACATGACCCGATACATATCCGCCCGGATTTTCTTGTGAAATACGGCATTGACAGGAGCAGTCCGGAGGATGTGATACGGAAACAGGCGGAGAAGGCTTACCGGGAACTGGATGCCCGATTTGTCAGGATGACCGGCAGACGTCCTTATGCGGACGAGTTCTTCAGGAATATCAGGCCTGCCCGCACGGTCTCTTCGGAAACAACACTGCGGAGAAAACCGCACATCAACGTCCGTCCTAAGCCGAAAGGCCGCAAGATGGGACTCTGAACTAACGGAAAAGATTTATTAACCATTAAAGATTAACGACATGAAGAAAAGAATTCTGACAGCCTTATGCTGTATCTGCCTCCTTTCGGCAGGCAGGGCACACGCCCAATGGGTAGTGACCGATCCCGGGAATCTTGCCCAGGGCATCATCAATGCCGCCAAGAACATCGTCCACACGTCCTCGACGGCTGGCAACATGCTCAACAATTTTCAGGAAACGGTCAAGATTTACAAGCAGGGCAAGGAGTATTATGACGGCCTTAGGAAAGTGAAGAATCTGGTACGCGATGCCCGCAAGGTGCAGCAGACCATCCTGATGGTCGGCGACATCACGGAAATCTATGTGACCAGTTATGAGCGTATGCTCAGTGACCCTTATTTCACCCCTGAGGAACTGAGTGCCATCGCCCTCGGCTACACGAAGCTGCTGGAGGAGAGTGCCAATCTGCTGACGGACCTGAAGACGGTGGTCAACGAGAACGGCCTTTCGATGAACGACAAGGAACGTATGGACATCATCGACCGCTGTTATACCGACATGCTGCAATACCGCAGTCTGGTGCAGTACTATACCAACAAGAACATCGGCGTGTCGTACCTGCGTGCCAAGAAACAGAATGATCTTGACCGTGTGATGGCTCTGTACGGTTCACCCAACGAACG
>CDZD01035285.1_pt1 | contig 20227 bp, 10 predicted proteins | sample 554771 | NCBI WGS metagenome assembly CDZD01 (sample SAMEA3182069, study PRJEB8094) | gut metagenome | biome: human; feature: gut; material: Stool; isolation source: human stools | place: Canada | collected 2011-11-08
GCCTACCGCCGCAAGGTGGTCAAGTCGATCGAAGTCTACGGCGAGATGCACCGCTACATCCCGATCCTGGCCAAGGAGGCCGGATTCCGCCGCATCGGCGAGAAGGTAGTCTGCCACAGGGCGCGCAAATACGGCTCCTCGAAGTTCGGCATGGAACGCATGGTCAAGGGCTACCTGGACCTGATTACGGTCTCGTTCCTTTCGCATTTCGGCCGGTCGCCGATGTACTTTTTCGGCGGGTTGGGGACGCTCATGTTCCTGCTGGGCGGCTGCTCGACGATCTGGATCATCGCCGCCAAGCTCTACAAGCAGGCGCACGGCCTGCCGCTGCGGGCCGTCACCGAGCAGCCGCTCTTCTACCTTTCGATGCTTCTGGTCATCCTCGGCGTGCAGTTTTTCCTGGCCGGTTTCCTGGGCGAGCTGATCGACCGCAACGCCTCCGACCGCAACAAATACCTGATCGACAAGAATATCTGACAAACAGACGATTATGATACAACGTATTCAGACACTCTATCTGCTTCTGGCCGCAGGACTGGTAGCCTGCGCCGCGTTCCTGCCCCTGGCCTCGTTCGCCAGCGGCGGCGAAGAGTTCCGCCTTTACGCCTTCGGACTGCGGACTGCGGACGGCGAAACCGTGCAATCGACCCTCTACATGGGCATCCTGCTGGCATTGGCGTTGGTGCTGCCGCTGACGACGATCTTCCTGTTCAAGCGCCGTATGCTGCAATTCCGGCTCGGCGTGGTGGAGATGATCCTGCTGCTGGGCGCACAGATCGTAATGGGCATCTACTATTTTCTCAGCTACCGCCTCTTCTCTTCGTTCGAATTCCACGCCCAGAGCGTCAAACTGCCACTGGTGCTGCCGCTCATCGCCATGATCTTCACCTATCTGGCCGTCCGTGCCATTTTCCGGGACGAACTGATGATCCGTTCGATGGACCGCATCCGCTAAGAAAATATACGACCGTCTGCGATGCCGACCCCTTTCCCGACGGGTCGGCATCCGCTTTGTTTCCGCCTGAAAAGAAAAATCCGTCCGGAAAGAGCCAAAAAACATTACACTTTTTCATACTTTCAGCTAAAAATATATCGATTTTTAATTGGTTATTCCGATAAAAGACCATAACTTTGATTGAAAATCCACTTTATAAAACGGATACGAAAAGCCATAAAATCATATTCACACTTAATTCAAATTCATTATGAAGCAATTAAACATTTGGAAAACATCGTTTTACACGATGCTGGCGATCGCCGCCGGGGCGTTCACGGCATGTGTGGACGACGATGTCGACAAACAGGCTCCCACGCTGGAACTATCGGAGGAGGCCGTCGCCTTCACCGGAACGGCTACCGAAGACGCGACCGTTACGGTGAGGAGCAACCGTCAATGGACGGTCGCCTACGAGGACGAAGAGACCCAAAAGGAGTGGATGTATTTCAAAGTCTCCGGCAACGAGGTCTCCGAGGGCATCTACAACGGCGACGGTACGGTCAAGATCACCGTCGGCGAATCGGCGCAGCCCCACATGGGCCGTCTGATTTTCACGCTGAGCAACAGCTACGGCGAACTCTACCGGAAATACCTGACCGTCACGCAGGGCAACTACGTTCCCCCGACGGTCGGCGCCGTCGGCAAACTGGTCGAGTATATTCTGGGCAACAGCGACCTGAGCGGCGCCGTCGGCTCGGACAAGGCCATGCCGCTCCAATACAGCGAGTCGACGATCGAGGCGGTCATCCTGGCCAACGACGCGGCGGGCAACAACAACCGCAAACTCTACGTGGGCGACAACAACGGCCTCGAACGGTCGGCCATCGTTCTCTACGGTGCCGATTTCGCCATGGCCAACGACCCCGTAACGAAGTATCCCGCAGGCCGTAAGGTCACGCTCAATCTCGAAGACGCGAAATACTACGCATTCAACAACGTGCGCCAGCTGACCGACGTCGTCGTCACCGTAGGCGACGAAGAGGTCGAGCTGGTCGTTCCGTCGCTTTCGGTCGAAAAATTCAATACGGGCGACTATCAGGCGCAGTACGTGAAACTGAACAACATGACGCCCGCCCAGTCGTTCGTCGGCAAGCCGTGGACGGCAACCGAAAGCCAGTCGGTAACACTCAACGACGCTTCGGGCAAGACACTGACCGTCTACATGAACAAGGCGCAGTTCGCCACCGGATTCGCCGACATGTACGTGGCCGACAAGACCGGCACGATCTACGGCGTGGCCGAAACCTATCGCGAAAACGCACAGCTCATCCCGACCAAAAAGGCCGATATCGCGGCTCTAAGCACGGATCAGGGGGGGGGTACGGATCCCGACCCGACGCCGGGCGACGCGATCTACTATGAATCCTTCGGTACGGCCGACGTATCGGACAAACCGCTTATCGCCGACTATACGGGCTGGGCGAAAACCGGTTCGGGTGCAGGCGAAGTCTCCTACACCGGCGAGGGCAATATGTCGATCCGCACCAGCGGAAAACTCAGCGCCGGCTACGACGGTGCTTCGGGCAAGAACAAAGCGTTCTTCGGAACGAACAATCCCGCCTTAATCATCAACAAGATCAAACTCGACGGAGCACAGGATCTGCAACTCACCTTCGGTGCACAATATTCGAAAACGATCGACTATGATGCCGGTCTCTACGACAACGAGTTCAAACCGGAGAAATTCCACCTCGCTCTGAGTGCCGACGGCACCAGCTGGACGACAGTCGAGTACACCTATGCACAGGCCGACGAGTTCTGGATGTTCGCCACCTCGAAATTCAAGCTGAAAAACAAAGCGGCCTATCTCTACGTGAAATATGCAGTCGATGAAGCATCGGTATTCGCTATCGACGACGTGACGCTCGCCGAAGGCGAAGGCGGCACCGAAGTCGATCTGGGCGAAGGCAGCGAAGAACCCGAACCCACGCCGGGCGAAGCGATCACGGTGAACGAACTCTACCGGCTCGCCGAAACGGTTACGGGCAAGGACAAGCTCGTGATCGACGCCGAAAACAATCGCACGCTCGAAGCGGTCGTCGTAACCGACGTCGACGGCGGCAATGTTTCGGCCAATAACCTGATGGTAATGACCGAAGGCGCGACACAAGCCAAGAACGGTATCCTGCTGTTCAGCAGCGGCCAATACACCAATCCCAAAGATCCCGCATTCCCGTTCAAGTCGGGCGACAAGGTTCGTTTCACGCTTGTGAAAGGATTGGCCAAAGTGGCTAATTTCTCGAACTGCTACGAGGTAACCTGCGAATCGAGCGATGCAGCCACATGGCTGACGGCCGAAGTAATCGGCAAGGCGCAACTCACCCCTGTCCCGCTCACGTCGATCGACAATCTGATCGATTATCAGGGCATGCTCGTCACGGTCAAGAACGTCACTTCGCCCGCAACGGCCGGTAATTGGGCTGTGGGTACCACCACGTTCAAGGTCGGTTCGTCCGATCTGACCGTCTACGTGACACAGGACGCCGCCGGATTCGCAGGCAAGCAATACGCGGCTTCGAAAACGGGCGATCTGACCGGTTATGTCTCCCTCTATAAAGGCGCCGTACAGCTTTGTCCGCGCAACATGACCGATGCAGCCGCCTTCGCCGAGGGCGGCACGGATCCCGAACCCGCGGATCCGGCGCACATCGTGCTCGATTTCTCGCGCGGAAAGGACATGGCGACACCCGCATTCCCCTACCACGACAAGGACGACTCCTCGTCCGCAACGGAGGGCACCTATACCATCGACGGCTACACCTATCATATCAAGGCCAGCGCCGACGGCAAGTTCTACTGGTTCTACAACAACTACAACGCCGGTTCCGAATACGAATCCTTCTACATCGGCAAGGCCGGTGCCTACATCGAACTGCCCGCCATCAGCGGCAAGGCGCTCTCGAAGGTCATCCTGACCGGTGCCAGCGGCGCATCGTCTTCCAGCGAAGCCTCCATCACGGATACGGCGGGCGCCGACATCGCCGGCGGCCTGTCGCAAGTAGTCGGACAGGGCACGGCAACTTATGAACTGAACGGTACGACAGCAGGCACCTCCTACCGCATCACCGTCACGAAAAACAATTGCCAGTTCGCCAAGATCGAACTCTTCTACGGCGAGGGAGGCGGCAGCACGCCCGTGCAGCCCACGCTGAGCGTCAATCCGACCTCGCTGTCGTTCGCGGCGAAGGATCAGGCCAAGACGATCGCTTGCACCGTGGCCAACGCCGACGGTTACACGGTAGGCGCCTCGTCCTCCGACCCGGCCAACTTCGCCGCATCGGTAGCGGGCACGACCGTCACGGTCACCCCGACCGAGAACACCGGCAGCGCACGCAACGCCACGGTCACGGTCTATCTGACCAACGACGGCGGCGCGACCAAAGTCGCAGCGAAGACCGTCGCCGTCACGCAGGCTGCCGCCGGCGGTTCGGAACCAGCAGGCGATACCTACGACAAGATCACGAAAGTGGCCGAGCTCGTCAACGGCATGACGGGTTTCATCGGCTGCGAGCCGGGCGGAACTTACGGTCTTCAACTGGTTACGGGATTCACCGATTACGGTCAAGGATTCACCGCCGCTTACACGTATGACGAAACCAAAAAGACACTGTCGCTGACAAGCGGTAATTATACAGCTATCGAATTCACGTTCGAAGCCGTAGCCGATGGATTCAACATCAAGCAGGGCGACAAATACCTGATCGGTACGGGCATTATCGACAACGGAAAGCCCAAACAGGGACTCGTTTTGGCCGATGCTCCGGCACAGCCCTGGACATTCACGGAGGATGCCAGTGGCGTAATCGCCACGACGAGCGCATCGGGAACGGTAGACGGACAGGCATTCAACTACCCCGCCATCTATATGATGTGCGCAAACAGCGCATCGAGCCGGTTCCTGCGCCCTTATGTACAAGCATCCTACGGCAAAGGATTCTGCTTCTTCAAGAAAAACTGAGTTGACAACGATCGCCGGCGGGTAACGCCGCCGGCGATTCCTATCCGTTTCGAATGACTATGCAGACACACCTCCTCCGACAGTGGCTCCGACTCGCGGTCGCGGCCGTCGCAGTATTTTTCGCCGCCTGCGGCGACAGCGACGGCGATGCGGCAACAGCCCGTGTGGAGTCGTGCGAACTGGAACGGTCGTCGATCGTCGGCGGCCAGATCGCAAGCGGCGAGGAGACCGCTTCGCTGCGCGTGATCGTCGAGGTCTCCGGCAGCGGACAGCTGAACTACACGGCTACGATCACCAGCGGCGACTGGCTTTCGCTGAGCGCCCGCGACTTTTCGGCCGCAGGGCGGCAGCGGCAAGGGACGGTCGACAGCGGCGAGAACCTGCTGTTCTTCTACTACAAGGCCAACGCCTCGGCGCAAAGCCGCATAGCGACCTTCACGATCGCTTTCGACGACGGTTCGGCACCCTACGACTTCGAGCTGACGCAGCTGGCGCCCAATGCGACCGACAATCCCTACGACACGCCGAAACAGTGGCCCGAGCTGCCTGCCGGCAAGGAGGAGACAGACTATATCTATGCGGCCCACTATGCCAAGATGAACCTGAAAACCGTGCGCAACTACTCGCTCTGCTTCGACAAGAAACTGCGCGTGGCGCATTGGGTGGCCTATCCGCTGCACGCTTCGTACATCGGATCGCTGGATCGCAGCGAAGCATGGGCGCCCGATCCGAAGATTCCGCAGCAGTACCAGCCTGCACTCTGGCTGGGCGGTTATCAGAACGGCAACGTCTACAACCGCGGTCACCAGATTCCGTCGAAAGACCGCACGACCGTCGAGGAGATGAACAAGCAGACGTTCTACGCATCGAACATGACGCCGCAGCGCGGCCAGTTCAACCAGAACATGTGGGCAGCGCTCGAAGCGAAAGTCCGCAGTTACGTCTGCCCGGATACGCTCTACGTCGTCACGGGATGTTATTTCGCCAACCTCGACGAATCGACGAAAGACAAGGCCGGAAACGTCTGTCCGGTTCCCACGAACTACTTCAAGGTGCTGTTGCGCACGCGCGACGGCGAGACCGGCAAGCGGATCACCGACTGCAAGGCCTCGGAACTGAAAGCCATCGGATTCTGGGTCGCCAACGAAAACGGGCAGCAGCTCGGCAGGCAACTTTGCCGCAGCGTGGCGGAGATCGAGAAAGAGACGGGATTTACCTTCTTCCCCGACGCCGACGCCTCGGTCAAGGCACAGAACAGCCCCGAACAATGGGGATTTTAACCGCGTTTTCGACAAGCCGAGCGCAGAGCCGGACGCCGTCCGAGCCATGCCGGGACGAGAAAACGAAGAATGAAATTCAACAATTCGAATCATGAGAAAGAAACTGATAATCACAGCGGTGCTGGCGTCAGTCATGGTGATGTGCTTCGCGCAGAAGCCCCACAAGATCATGTTCTACAACATGGAGAACTTCTTCGACACCATCGACGACCCCGAAACCAACGACGAAGAGTTCCTTCCCGACGGTGCGAAGCGGTGGAATACGGCCAAGTACGACAAGAAACTCCGCAACATGGAGCGCGTGTTGTTCGACATCGCCGCCATCGACCGCAACTATCCGGCGGTGATCGGCGTCTCGGAGATCGAGAACCGTTCGATCCTGGAAGACATCGCATCGACGCGCAAGCTCCTTCCGGCACGTTATGCGATCTGCCACTACGACTCGCCCGACCTGCGCGGCGTGGACGTGGCGTTCCTCTACCGTCCGGATGTCTTCAAACTCGAAGGCAGCGCCGACATCCCCGTGCGGATCGCCTCGCTGCCCAACTGGCGCACACGCGGCATCGTGACGATGTGGGGAACGATCGACGACGAGCCCTTCCTCTTCATGGTCGCGCACTGGCCCTCGCGGCTGGGCGGGCAGGCGGCATCGGCCTTCAAGCGCAACGCCGCGGCCGAACAGATGCGTGCGATCGCCGACTCGGTGCTCAAAGTCAACCCCGCCACCAAGATCGTGGCCATGGGCGACTTCAACGACGATCCGACCGACGAGAGCGTCGAAGTCCATCTGGGCGCCAAGGCCAAGATCAAGGAGTTGCAGCCGGGCGATTTCTACACGCCCTTCGCCGACATGCTCAAAGCCGGTCTGGGAACGCTCGCCTACCGCGACGCATGGAACCTCTTCGACAATATCGTCGTTTCGGAGAACCTCGCTACCGGTTCCGCCGGCAAACTGAAACTCGTCAAGGACCCGTACAAAAAGACCAAATTCTACGGCAATATCTTCAAACCCTCCTACCTCATCCAGCAGGAGGGGCAGTATAAGGGTTATCCGCTGCGTACCTTCGTAGGCAACAATTTCCAGGGCGGATTCTCGGACCACCTGCCGGTATTCATCTACATTGCCAAATAAATCGATTCATTATGAAAATAAAGCATTTACTCACATTGCTTCTGACGATGGCGACGCTCCCTGCCCTCGCACAAGGCAGCGGCATCAAGGGAAAAGTCGTCTCTCGCGGCGACCGCGCGGCCATCGAGCAGGTGAAGATCACCCTCACCCCCGGCGAACGACAAGCGACCTCCGACGCCGAGGGGCGGTTCCGGTTCGACGACGTGGCTTCGGGCGACTACACCCTCACGTTCGAAGCCGACGACTACGAACCGCTCGAAATCAAGGTTCGCGTGGACAAGCTCACGAAAGACGTCCGTTCGATCGCGCTGGTACCCGTCTATACCGAGGCGTTCGACGACTCGATCTTCGCGGAGTTCGACACCGAGACGGCCAACGACACGCAGTCGCTGCCCTCGTCGCTCTCCTCGTCGAAAGACGTCTTCAACAACATCGCCTCCTACAAGTTCGGCGAGATGCGTTTCAACCTGCGCGGTTACGATTCGCAGTACACCAACGTCTATTTCAACGGCATCCGCCTCAACGACGCCCTGACGGGCTACACGCCGTGGTCGCTGTGGAGCGGTCTGAACGACGCCACGCGCAATCAGGAGAATACCACCGGTTTGCAGGCCGCCGACTACGGACTGGGCGGCATCGGCGGGACGACCAACATCAACGCCACGGCCTCGCAGATCCGCAAGGGCCTGCGCGTGAGCCTGGTCAACGGCAATTCGATGTACCGTTTCCGTGCGATGGTCTCCTACGCCTCCGGTCTGCTCGACAATGGCTGGTCGTATGCCTTCTCCGTATCGACGCGACAGGGCGGCAACGACTGGGTCAACGGCATCTATTACAACTGCTTCGGCTACTACGGATCGGTGGAGAAACGCTTCAACGAGCGCAACCGGCTGACGTTCACGATCCTCGGCGCTCCGACCGAGCGTGGCGCGCAGCAGGCTTCGACGCAGGAGGTCTACGACCTGGTCGGCAACAACTACTACAATCCCAACTGGGGTTATCAGGACGGCAAGAAACGCAACGCCCGCGTGCGCAACAACCACGAGCCGCTGATGGTCGTCAATTACACCAACACGCCCGACGACCGCACGAAGATCGACGCAGCGGCCTCGTTCCGCTTCGGTACGAACGGCTACTCGGCCCTCACGTGGAAGGGCGGTGCCGACCCGCGTCCCGACTACTACCGCAACCTGCCCAGCTACTACATGGCCAACAACCAGTTCTCGAATGCGGCCCAGATCGCCGAGCTGTGGCGTACGAGCTACGACACCCGTCAGATCAACTGGGACCGGCTCTACGACACCAACTACCGCGGCGAGATCGACGAAGGGACCTACGGCGCCGGACACCGCTCGAACTACATGATCGAGGAGCGCCACACCGACCAGCTCGACCTGAACCTCACGGCGCAGATCGCCCGCACGTTCCGCGACAATTCGCGCCTCGTCGCAGGCATCCTCTACCGCTGGAACCGCACCGAATACTACGACAAGGTGAAAGACCTGCTGGGCGGCGACTACTGGGTGGACATCGACAAGTTCGCCGAGCGCGACTTCGTGGGTGAGGAAGAGAAGCAGAACGACCTCCACTACTACTACGAGCACGGCCACGCCCGCCGCGTGGAGGAGGGCGACAAGTTCGGTTACGACTACTACGCCAACATCCGTCAGGCCAAACTATGGGCGATGTACAACTTCAACATCGCCGGACTGGACGGCACGATCGGCGGCGAAGTGGGCCAGGTGACGATGTGGCGCGACGGCCGCTACATGAAGGGCACCTACCCCTCCAACTCGTTCGGCAACTCCGAGGCGCTCGACTACTTCACCTATCAGGCCAAACTGAACCTCGCCTACCGCTTCTCGGCGGCACATTCCGTGGAATTCAATGCCGTGGCGTTGCAGAATGCCCCCACGTTCCAGAACTCCTTCATCTCGCCGCGTACGCGCAACGAGGTGACGCCGGGTCTCAAAGCCGAGAAAATCTGGGGCGTCGACGCATCGTACAACCTCAGCTACCGCGGCATCAAGGCGCGTCTGTCGGGTTACTACACCATGATCCACGACCAGACCGACATCATCTCCTACTACGACGACCTGCAATCGACGTTCGTCAACTTCGCCATCAGCGGCATCGACAAGAAGTTCTTCGGTCTGGAATTCGGTATGACCGTTCCGCTCTACATGGGTCTCAGCCTGAACGGGGCGGTAAGCGTCGGGCAGTACACCTACGACTCGAACCCCACGTTCGTACAGCTGGCCGACAACAGTTCGAAAATCCTCTCGGACGTCGACAGCAGCATCGTCTACTGGAAGGACATGCGCGTGGAGAGCACGCCGCAGACGGCCGTCAACGTCGGCCTGTCGTACCGCAGCGACAACAACTGGTTCGCATCGGCCGACCTGAATTTCTACGACAACAACTACCTGTCGATGAACCCGCTGTTCCGCACCGACGAGGTACTGCGCGCCGGAGCGACCAACGCCGAGACTGCCGAGATGATCCGCACGATGCGCGCACAGGAGAAATTCGACTCGGCCTTCGTACTCAACGCCAGCCTCGGCAAGAACTGGTACATCAAGCGCAACTACACGCTCGGTTTCAGCCTCGAAGTGAAGAACATCCTCAACAATCAGGATATCAAGACGGGCGGCTACGAGCAGATGCGTCTGAACAAGATCAAGGCCGACGAGTCGAACACCAGTCTGGTGACCTCCTACGAACGGTTCGATCCGAAATATTTCTACATGTTCGGGACGACCTATTACCTGAACGTCTATTTCCGTTTCTAACGGCTGACCATTTCGTCAAACCGAGCGCAGAGCCGAACGAAGTCCGGGATATGCCGAGGCGGGAAATGGCACATGAAAACAAACGAATTAAAGAGCAAGAATTATGAACAACATCCTGAAAATAGCCCTGACGCTCGCCGTCGGAATCGTTCTGGCCGGTTGCTACAACGATTTCGACAATCCGGCGCCGGCAAAGGTCTACACGGACAAGGACTTCACGGAGACGGGCGCCGAGATCATTTCGATCAAGGACCTGAAAGCGAAATTCTACGAGAAATGGGGCCATGACGCCAACGGTCTCGGCCGCCGCGTGGTGATCGAGGACGACGTCGTCATCAAGGGCAAGGTCATCTCGTCCGACGCCGAGGGCAACGTCTACAAGTCGCTCTACATCTACGACGGCGAACAGGCCATCGAGCTGCGCCTCATGAACGACAACTACGTCAACTATCCGCTGGGACAGATCGTCTACGTCAAGGCGCAGGGACTTTCGCTGGCCAGTTACCGCTATATGCTGAGTCTGGGTGCCGCGCCCGCGCTCGAACCGGACGGCACCTTCCCCAACGACACTCCAAGCGAGCACGATTTCTCGGCTTCGGGCAACTCGAACATCCCCACCACGGAGATGGTTCAGCAGTATGTCTACCGCGGCGAACTCGACACGATCACGGAGGCCGACGTCACGGTCGTCGACAAGGACAACTACAAGACCGTACTCAACGACGACCTGCTGGGCTGTCTGATCCGTTTCGAGGGGCTTCGCAGCAGCTATACGACCGTCGACAGCAACACCTACCCCAACTATCTGGAAAACGTCAACGGCGTCTACACCAACAAGTACTATCAGGACGAGGGGCTGCCGATCACGTGGGCCTACAATTACGACAACACCAAGTACTACGGCTCGTCGCTCTTCACCTACGAGACGACGCCCACGTCGCTCGAATCGGGCAGCTACGTCGTCCGCGTCAGCGGCTATGCACGGTTCGCCCTCAAAGAGCTGCCCGCCGACAACGCCATGGTGAACATTACGGCCATTTACACGAAATACTCGTCCCGCACGGGCGGGTTCATCACCTACCAGCTGCTCGTCAGCAGCTACAAGGACATCGAGGAGCTGTAACTCCCGACGTCCGACGTCAACCGAACCGGAAGCCTTCCAGCTTCCGGTTTTTTCGTTTTTCGGCCGAGAAGCCCGTTCATCCCCATAGATTTTTAACAATCAGTACGGTTTTCGAAGCATTCGACAAGAAAAAAGTCGAAATTCGGAGCGAACGAAACGACTTTTTCAGTAACTTCGCAGTTGTATACAACACTTTAATTTCTACACACATGACTACTAATTACAAAACCCCGTTTCAGCAGGGGGGGGGAAATTACGAAGCCCCGGAGTTGACAATCGCAACCGTATCGATTGAAAAAGGATTCGCGGCCACGGAACCCAACTCCAACGCGCCGCTCGAAGACGAATCTTACGAGTAACCGAAAAAAGTTTCCCGTCATGAAAAGATTCGTCCAATTTCTGGGAGCCGCGACTCTGCTGCTCTCCTTTACCCAATGTTCGGAAGACGCGACGACCGACTCCGCACCTTCCGTACAAGGTTCCGTCAAACTGACCGCATCCATCAACGAAACCCGAACCGAACTCTCCGGCAACGACGTCCTCTGGAAATCGAACGACCGCCTCGGACTGTTCTGCGGTACGAAGTTCGTCAACGCACCCTTCACGACGACGACCGGCGGCACCACTTCGGCCGATTTCACGGGCGATCCGACCGATCCCTCGGGTTCCGAGGCCGAGGTATTCTACGCCTACTATCCCTATTCCGCCCATGCGGTGCTGGAAGGCAGCGTCGTATCGGGACTCTCGATCCCCGCTGTGCAGACCTTCGCTACGAAAAGCTTCGCCACCGAACTCTGCCCGATGGCCACGTCGGGCGCCGATTACAGCCGTCTGGCATTCCGCACGATAGGCACCGTACTCAAATTCCAGGTGACGGGGCAGAAGAACGTGACGAAAATCGAACTGACCGGCAACGACGGCGAAGCGCTGGCCGGCGATTACACGATCGATTTCGTCGGAGAGACCCCCGAAATGAAGTTCTCCGGTACGGAGACGACGCTTACGCTCACCTGTCCCGAACCGGTCGCGCTGAACGACGCCTCGGCGACGGAGTTTTATTTCGTGCTGCCGGCCGGCGTCGAGTTCACGAAGGGTATCACCGTAAAGGTATACACCGACGACAACGCCGAACCGATGGTCAAAGAGTACGCCTCACCGCTCACGACACGCCCCAACAAGCTCGTAACGGTCAAAGCGTTCACCTATTCGGTTCCCGTCACTTCGATCGAGGAAGCCAACGAAGCGTTGTCTAAGGGAACGTCGGGAGTGACAATCACCTCCACGACCGACCTGACGGCACCTTCGACCCTCGAAATTCCCAATGCGTTCGGACACGGAACCTCCACGTCGGTCGAGATCGAACAACCCGTTTCGACCGACCTGACGATCTCGGAGAAGACGACTTCGGACAAGGAGCTTCCCGAGACGCTTTCGGTGGAGATGGAGACCACGGCTTCGCTGATCGTCGACACGCCCAACCTGACCGTTTCGCTCGAAGGCTCCTATACGGCCGTCGAAGCCACCACGGCCGAAAACACGCTGATCGTAGCCAAAAATACGGTCATCGAGACGCTGACCGTCAAAAAGGGAAACGTCAAGATCTACGGAACCGTCGGGGAGATCGTCAATGAAGGGACGGGCAAGATCATCCGCTGCATCGACGCCCAGGATGAGGTCGAACGCACGCTTGCCGACACCCGCTGCGACCATATCCTGATCGAGAAACCTGCCGGAACGCTCGATTTCGGCGGAGGGACGACGACCAAGCAGGTCTGCGTCGAAGCCAGCGTGACGATCGCCAACCTGATCGTATCGCCCGAAAAGGAACACCCCGTAATGGTCTCCGGCGATAACGTCAAACTGACGCTCGACGGCGTGAAACTCGTCTGCAACGCAGCGAAAACCTATGCCGTAAACTGCCTGGACGGAGCAAATCCCGACGTAACCCTTTCGAACTCCGAAATCATCGCACTGGGTACCGACTGCCGTGCCGTCAGCGTCGTCAACACCCGTGCGACGAGCGACACGTCCTACATCACGTTCGACAACACGCAGGCACGCACGTCGCAGACGGCGATCGGAAACCGCGAATACACGGCCGATGAAATCAAATATTTCACCTCGCGCGTGGCCGACGGCAACTATTATCCGCGCGGCATCTCCGTCGGCTCGACGGGCGGCAAAGTGAACATCGCCCTGCGGAACAACTCCTGCATCGAAGGATTCTTCTACGGCATCAATATCGCCGGAATCACCGAACCGGTCGACGTCGCGATCGACGACTCGCGGCTCGACGGCCGCGCCGCCCTCAACGTCCACGGCCAGAAATGCATCTTCCGCGTCAACCGTTCGACGCTCGTGGGCCGCAACTATTTCGGCGGCCCGACGGAGGACTTCGCCACGGTCGTTCTGGATCGTGCCGTCGCAACGTCCCACAGCAATACGGTGACGGTCGCCGACTCCGAAATCTACTCCTACAACAAACCGCAGACGGCGACCAACCACCAGTATTCCATCGACATCCGCTCGCTGCACAACACCGTCGAGCTGAAAGGCTCCACACGGCTGATCGAAGTCGGATCGACGGAATACCCCGCCCGCCTGAACTTCATGGTTTGCTACGATAATTCGACGGACAACGTCGTCAACGTCGATCCGGGTGTGACCGTATCGGGAAAAGAGGGGGCCAAAGTGCTTCCGGCAACGGTCTGGGACGGCAGCTCAGTTTACGCACCGGCCGCCGATGCCGACGGCGACTACCCCATTTACGAAGCGGCCGAGTTGAAGTGGATCGCCGACCAGATCAACAGCGGCAATTACCTCTACCTCGAAGCCAAGGGGCGCTATGCACAGGTTTACCTGATGAACGACATCGACCTGAACAACAAGCCGTGGACACCGATGGGCTGCCAGAACCACTCCTATACACTGAGCGGCGTCGACAAATGCGCCTTCTACGGCGAATTCCACGGAACGGGCCACACCGTCTCCAACCTCAACGTCGACATCGTTGCCGACGCCAAAGGATTCATCGGCAAGACGTTGGGCAAGGAGGCGTCGATCAGGGAGCTGACGCTGAAAAACGTAGCGATCCCATTGAACGACGATGCCGAGATTCAGGGCAAATGGGTCGGAGCGCTGGTCGGCTGCATGGGCGGCGATACCAATGTCTCGGACTGCCATGTCGAAAACGTGACGATCCACGCCCCGGGCATGTATCGCATAGGCGGGCTGGTCGGCGTATGGACGAATACCTCGCGGCAGAATGCGACGGCGACGGTCGAGAACTGTTCGGTAAAGGACGCTACGCTCACGGCAGGATACGCCATCGGCGGTTTCATGGGTACGATTCAGCCCCAGAAGCCTGCGGCGGGCTACAATACGATCCGAAATTGCAGCGTCGAGAATATCTCGATCACGCATAAAGACCAGTATTGCTGGGGAGACGACCCGAACTATGCCGCATACTATCCCGAGACCGGTCATTATTGTTACAGCTCGGCACCCTTCGCCGGCGACGTGAACAACGTCAATTTGGAAAAATGTACCGTCGGCGGCTCCTGCACCATCGCCGATGCCGACGGCCACAACACCTACATGTCGGCAACGTGGACCAAACTGCCCTACATGGGCGAAGTCGGCGGAAACGCCTGCATCGACGGCGTGAAAGTTTCGGCCGACCCGACGCCGGCCGAAGGCTACTTCACGAAGTAAATCCTTCCGGCGAATCGATCGAAAATCCCGCATGGAATCGTCCATGCGGGATTTTCATATCCAAAAGACAACCGCTGTCCGGCAAACGGCACTCCTGCCCTTGCGGACGTTCCGTCGCCGATTGCCGCCCCGAATCGCAACGCAGACCGTCGGGGTATCCGTAAAACCGTCCGTTACCAAACGTCACCGCCGGTTTTACGCCCTCTCCGGCCCCGTGCAGGCACCGTCCGCCGCTCAGAACTGCAACTTCACGCCGGCGGTAAAGCCCACGCCGTAATCGCGGTAATAGGCCCAGTCGTAGAGCTTCGCATCGCAGAGGTTGCGCCCCTCGGCGAAGAGCGTCACCTTGCGCGAAAGGAACCAGTTGAACCGCGCCGCAAGGTCGACCGTGACGGGGACTTTGAAATCGTAGAGGCCGATAACGCGACGACCGAGGTTCAACCCTGAATCCGAATCCGGCTCCGAGGGTTTCTCGTTGACGGATGTATAAGTCGTCCAATGGCGCACGCTCTGCATCTGCGCCTCCACCTCCAACGACACCTTACGTGCACGATACTCGCCGCGCAGACGCGCCGTCAGTTGCGGACGACCGTATGCCAGCGTATAGGGCTGATTATTATTGTAGTAGACATCCTCCGCCCCCTTGAACGAATGCATATGCAGCTCACCGTCGAACGTTAAGCGGCTCGACGGCCGCCATGCGAATTCGGCATTGAGCGAAAGATCCTTCAAGGTCATCGCATAGGGGATGTAAAACGACATATAACCGACATCGGCCCGTTCGTCGCGAACGTTATTCGGGATGAAACGGGCAACCCACTGCAATGCATTCTTTTCGTGCGTATAACCCACATAGAGATTATAGGAGAAGCGGCCGTGTCCCGCTGCACCCTTGATACCGCCCGCCACGCGATGCTCCTCGGTATTGGGGACGATCGACGCCGGATTGACATAGGGATTCAACCGGCTCAGCGTCCGCATATCGTTGCGGCGCACCTTGCCGGTCAACTCGGCATAAAGCATGAACTTGCCGTCGGCCGGATCGTAGGCGATCGAAGCGGCAGGGAGGAACCGGTTCTCATGTTCGGTCTGCGATTCCTTGTACACCGCGTGAGGATCGGAGAGATCGCTTCCGACGACCTTCTCCTGCTCCGCTCCGTCGCGCACATAATCCAACCCGACAGACCAGCGGAGTTTATCGTGCCGGTAGGCGTAATGCAGTCCGAAAAGCAACTGTGTCGAACCGTAACCGAGCATATTGCGCCATGCACCGTCGAAATCGGCTTTGAACTCGAACTCGTGCAGACCGAACGCCCTGGCCAATCGGATACCGCCGCCGCCCGACAGTTCATGATAACGGTCTCGATCGACTCCCCAGTCATAGTAAACCGGCTGCATCTGCAATACGTTCAGAAAATATCCGCCGCGCAGTTCGACGTTGAAGTTGAAGCGGCTCAGGTCGGTGAAATCGTCGCCGATGCGCACATGAAGCATGGCGTCGTCGTAATGCTGCCGGTCGTTGGACACCTTGGTGAGGGGATAATAAGACGCCGCACCGTCGTTCCCGTAACGAGTACACAACGCCTCCGCCCCGTCGAACCCATAATTATGGTAGACGCGGTTCGTCAGGTCGAGTTTGCCTTCGAGCAGACGGCGGCCGAGGTACTTGCCCGCCGCGGCGCCCATGCGGTTGTGCATCCGCCACGAGACAGGGCGCACGCCGAAATCGTTGCGGATCTCGGCCCAGTCGCCGGTGTGATTGAGGTAGCCGACGGCGTAGCCCGTACCGGGATTCTGCGTCGAGGCATAGAGATCGAGCACCGAGTTGAGCGGCGCTCCGGCGCCGACTTTCAGATAGAGCGGCCGCGGACGGTTGAACTCCCAGTAGGTCACCGTAGCCGGACGGAACGGCTCGGTCGAGAGGTTGGTCGCCAGCGCCGACGGCGTGACGGTATAGTCGATTTCGGGCCGCAGACGCACCGTGTCGGTCATATCAGGCACGATGGGCAGCTTGACGGCCTTCGACACCTCGGGAACGTAGGTCTTGGTCACCTCGACCTGCTTGGTGACCTGCGCCCGCAGCGGCACACCGCAAAACAGCACGGCGGCAGAGAGGATAAGAACTCTTTTCATGACTATTTCTTCAATTTTTCGATCCGCGCCTTCGCCTCGGCGACGATGCCGTCGTCGGCCGGCGAATATCCGTCGACAATGCTCTGATAGGTAGCTCGCGCCTGGAACGAGTCGTCGCGTCCGGCGTAGATGTCGCCCAGGGCGATGTAGGCTTTCGCCACCCAGTAGGCATGGGGCGAACCCTTCTCCGCGAAGGCGAAGATCAGCGTCTCCGCCGCGGCCGCATCGCCTCCGCCCAGCGTCGCCTCGATCACGCGGTAGGCCGACTCGGCACCCTCGGCCGTCCTGACCTCACGGCTCAGCTCGCGGTAGAGCGGCAGCGCCTCGGCCTGCCTCCCGCCGCGCCGCAGGATCGTCGCACGGGCGAATTTCGCCTCGCGCTGTACCGTGGCACCGGCATCGGGCAGCGCCTCCACCTCCGCGGCGGCGGCCAGCGTCGCCGCATCGTCGCCTCCGGCCTCCACCGAGCGGAAGTAACCCGTCGCAGCGGCGGCCCGCTCGTCGGCGGTCTGCACGACGTCGTACAACGCACGGTAGGCCTTCGCGGCTTCGGCGTGACGGCCTGCCTCGGAGGTCAGCTTCGACAGCGTACCGAGCGTCCTGGCCGAGTACTGGTTGGTCGGGCGGGCGGCCAGCTCGCTCAGCGTCTCGATCGCCGCATCGGTCTGTTTCGCTTTAAGATGGCAATCGCTCAGATAGAAGAGCGCATCGTCGGTATAATACCCCTTCGGATAGTTCCGCAGGTAGCTTCTCAACGACTTCTCGGCGGTAGCGGTATCGCCCGAAAGGTAGATCCTGCGCGCTGCGGCGAACGACAGCGAATCGCGCGCCATGACGCTCGTATCGCACTCCACGCCGGCCTTCTCGGCGTAGGCGAAGTAGCCGTCGACATTACCGTCCGCCACGTAAATCTCGCGGATGCCCTGCAAGGCGTCGCGCGCCGTGGCCGAACCGGGCGCCGACTCGACGACGCGCTCGTAGCAGCGGCGCGACAGCTCCGGCTGACCCAGATTGAGGTAAGCCAATCCCAGATCGGAGAGCGCCGGCGTGAAGAAGGGCGAATGGGGATTCTCCTCGACGAACTTCGACAACACCTTCGCACCGTCGTCGTAGCGCTCCGACGCGATGTAGGTGCGTCCCAGTTCGTAGGTGGCGTCGTCGACGTAGTCGCCCCGGTCGGCGGCGATGATTCGTTGGAGCGCCTCGATCTTCTGCGGCCTGCGGTCGAGAATGCCCAGCGTCACGGCACGCTGGAAATCGGCGTAATATTTCTCGTTCGTGCCGACGGCCGCCGCCTTTTCGTAGGTCGCCAGCGCTGCGGAGAACTGCCGCAACGAGTAACGGGCATCGGCCTCGCGGTTGAGCGCATCGGCCTTATAACGGTCGGCCGCGGAATAGAGCTGGTTGAACCGAGCGAACGAGGCATAGGCGTTCGACATGTCGCCCCGATCGAAATAGCAATAACCCAAGTTGTAATGCGCCTTGGCGTATTCGTCCTCGGTGCGAGGCGCACGGTGCAGATACTCCTTGTAGCGGCGTTCGGCCTCGGCGTAGTCGCCGCGTGCGAAGGCGATCTCGCCCAGCCAGAACCGGGCCAGCGCCCCGTACTTGGGGCTGACGTTGATCGCGGCCGACTCCGAGAGGCTTTGCGCCGCGCCGTCCAGATCGCCGCGCGAATAGGCTTCCAGTCCGCGGAAGTAGGCGATTTTCTGCAACGCCGCACGCAGGTTGCCGTCGGGCGAAGGATAGTGTTTGAGCGCCGTGTAGGCCGCTTCGTAATTGCGCGAATTGTAGTAGGCGGCGATCAGCAGCTCACGCGCCTGCACGGCGCGTTCCGACGTCGGATACTGCGCGATGTAACGGTTCAGCACGTGGATCGCCTCGTTGAAGAGGCCGCCGCCCAGTTCGTACTGCAACTTGCCGTAGTTGAACAGAGCGTCCTCGGCGATCGCGGCGTCGAACGCCTCGTTGGCCGCCATGGCGAACGACTGCATGGCGCGCTGCTTGTCGCCGCCGCGCAGATAGCAGTCGGCCAGATGATAGGAGGCGTTCTGCGTCAGCGCGTCGTCCGCTCCGCAGACCTGCTGCAAACAGGGCCGCGCCTCGTCGTAACGCGCCTGCCGATAGAGGCTGTAACCCAGCAGGTAGTTTTCGTTGCGCCCCATCTCACCGCCGCTGCGCCGATAGGCGTCGAGGAACTCCTCCGTACGCCCGTAATCGCCCAGATGAAACCACCCCTCGGCCACGATACGCTCCAACTCGGTGCGGCGTTCGCCCGCCGCACGGTCGATGAGCGAGCCGCCCGTCGTGACCACATAGCGGTAATTACCCTCGTTGAACTCGATCTGCAACAGATAGAACGGCGCCACGGCGCCGTAGGCCGCCGAACGGCTCAACTCCGTAAATCCGGCTCTGGCCGTGGCGTTGTCGCCCCGGACATAGGCGATATAGGAGATGTAGTAGAGCGCATGATCCGAATATTCGCCCGGCGAGGGGATGCGGCGGAAATAGCGCAACGCATCGTCGTAATCGCCCTGCTGGAAACGGATGTACCCCATGCGGATGTCGTACTGCTGGCGGTGTTCGGGCGACAAGGTTGCGTAGTCGACCTTGCCGAAAGCCCGCTGCGCCTCGTCGTAACGCCCCGCCGTACACAGAAGCGACGCGAGGGCGAATTCCACGTCGTTGACATGGACCGATTCGGGATTCCGCCGCAGGAACTCGGCGAGCCGCGCCTCGGCCCCCGCCTCTTTCAACTCCATGGCGCACATCGCCATGTAATAGTCGGCCTCGGCACACAGCGACGATTCCGTCTGCGGAACCGCACCGCAGACTGCGGCGAACTCCTCCCTGGCATCGGCCCAGCGCCCCAATGCATAGAGCTCGCGCCCCCGATCGAAATGGGTCCGGCCGCCGGACGTCAGCACCGACGCATCCGCCCCGCACCAGAGGCAGCCCAGCGCCGCGATCAACACTATCACTCCTTTACGCATCGTTCGATTTCATTGAACGGCATCCCCTTCCGCCGGCACCGGCCGGCGAGGCTCCGCCGGATAAAACAATAGGACAAAGATACGAATAAGCGAGGGCAATGTCAA
>CDZD01018696.1_pt1 | contig 19803 bp, 13 predicted proteins | sample 554771 | NCBI WGS metagenome assembly CDZD01 (sample SAMEA3182069, study PRJEB8094) | gut metagenome | biome: human; feature: gut; material: Stool; isolation source: human stools | place: Canada | collected 2011-11-08
GTCCAAGACCCGTTGCCTTGTCGAGCACGTATTCGGTTTTGAAGAGCAAAGTATGCACGGCCTTATTGTCAGGACAATAGGGATTGTACGGGCGAAGGCGAATGTGGCGATGACAAATTTGACCTACAACATCTTCCGCTACATCCAGATTGTGTGCAATAAACGTGAATTGGCGATTGCCCAATAAAAAGAGACGGGGTGTATCCTCAAAAATGCAAAAATCCCTCATTTTTTTTGGGGGGGTAGATTAAATTGCTTAACTTTACGCAAGATTATCTTGCTCAAGACAGTTAAAGGGTTCTGCTGCCTTATGCAAGAAATAAAAAATGGAATTGATAGAACCCACCTATATATTGTAGAGACTTGAGAATCCTTAAACCAATGCTCTGCATTACTCTTTACGATATATCGTATATGGAAATTATCTAGTAAGAATTTCTTAAATTGAAATCCATACTCTTTTCCTAACCATGCATTAGATGTTATTGCAGATAAACAACCATCAGGTTTGAGAAATCTGTCCGCATTATAGATGCAATAGGTGAAATAATCAGAGCGTTCATTGATTTTGAAAGTGTTATCTTTCAAAAATGCTTGTTGTTCACTCTGAAATTGCTCTCTAAAGAAGGCTGACAATTTCTCGTTTGGAATATCCTCCTGCTGTATAAATGGGAAATTACTTGCTATACCATCAAAAGTCGGAATAGGCACTTCAATATGTCTATTATGATCGTGTGAATCAGGAAAAACGACCTTTTCTCCAACTTCCAAATTAAAGAAGTCGTTACGTATAACACGGGGAAAGTTGTCTGTTGCTACTACATCTTGCTTATACAAGTTGATAACAGATAAAATAGCAGGAAAGTGAGAAATATCGTTGCCCCATATTTGCTTTAAAAGTTCCCCATGTTCTTTTGTTCCAAACGTTTGTAAAATCTTATAGAAGGAATTTAGAAAAGTACCTGTTCCACAAGTGGGATCAAACAGAACATCTTTATTAGTCTTGACTATAGGGAATGCCACAAGGTTTGTCAAAACTTCATTAGTAAAATATTGCCCAAACTTTTGCTTCTCATCATCAGGAACAAGGTTCTCCAATATGTTTCCAATGACTTCTGTTGGCAACACTTTGAAATCAAAAGCAGTCAGAACCTCCAATAGAGCAAAAATTGTTTTATCGGTCAGATCAGAATATTTTATGCTATCCGTGAAATATGGTCTAAAGATGGCCTGATAATCTATCTTTTTTGCTTTATCAAAATAGCTATTCAATAAATCTTTAGCAGATTTGCTTTCATCAAGAGTAATCGGCTCCAATTCTCCACTTAAATTATCACAAAGTGTCAAATAGAAAATAGTTTTACCTATTAAATTGTAGAAAGTAAACTTCGCTAACACCTGCTCTGGTATGACATTTTCCTTCTTCCTTGATGAGGATGCTAAAATCTTCAAAGTGGAACTTTCATAAATTTTCCATTTATTAAATTCGTCTCTAAATGCATGATTACTACCTTTCTCCTGAATTATCGCTTCTTGAAATTGTGGAATAATGATAATAGATGCTTCTTGTACAGCTGAAATGATATTTTTAGAAATATCAAGCGCAGGTTTCAATGCTCCGTTACGGTACAAAGAATCCAAATCGTGCAAAATCTCTTCTGTACGTTCTTTTAACAAAGGTTCGTGTTGTGCAAATTTTACGGGATCCGCCAAATCCTCACGAGTACTTATAGACGGTATTTTGGGGTAGACTTTTATTTTTGAAAGACTGTCTAAAGAGTATTTTTCATCATTAACATGCCAAATAACTGCTTCAGCACCATTCCAAGTAACAAAAGAGTCAGAACTTAACTTCTGTGCTTTTTCAAGTGCATTTTCTAGCATAACAACATCATCTACGGCCGTGTCAGGAAACTTTAACTCCCAACCATTGAAAATTACACCAGAAGTTTTATCGACAAAAAGAAGAACATCAGGAAATTTAGTCTTTCCTGATTTCATCTTTACACTGGTATCATTAGTTGCATCTTGAAAAACTGTAGTTTTTCTATCTATGGCAGATTTTATCCAACTAATCAACTGACCTGCCCAATCTCGCTCATTTCTCTTTATATCAAGTTTCGCCATGATTACTATTTAATTGCTAATGTATTATATATTGTATCATCGAATAAACCCTGAATAGCTGGTTCTTTTTTTTCTTTGTGTTGCTTAGCAGTAACCGCAGCGAGGCGATCTGTACATACTTGTATATAGTCTATTGCTTTGATTTTATGTAGCATTGCATTCTGATTTTTTTCAATTCCTATATACTTTCTATCCTCCATTGCAGCTGCAACCAAGAAACTTCCACTACCACAAGCATTATCAAGAATTATATCCCCAGGATTAGAGAATGTCCTAATTAAGTATCGTCCTAACTCTATTGGCTTTTGCGTCGGATGATATACGGGACCTTCTGATTCTGCCGTTTTTACATACAAAAAGTCTTCTGTTGGCAATTCATTATCATCCATAAATAGGACATCATTAGGGTAGCGCATGCCGTCACTTTGCACATGGCGTGGCTTGAAATCTCCATAACTTCCTGTATATTGGTTTTTTCGAATGCCTTTATCATAGCTTTCTCCTTTTGTCATTTGAGGATTATATGTAGGTTGTCGTTTATAAAACACACAAATATCCTCGTGTTTTCTCAAAGGTTGTTTCTTGGCATTTAAGAAATTCGTTGACTTTGATTTTATCCAAACTATTTTATATTTGAACCAATCTTCATTACTTAAAATCAGTTTTGCAGTAAAAAGACCTTGTGCTGTTAGGACTATAGCACCATTATCTTTTATTATACGCATATACTGTTGCCAAAGTTTATCCAAGTCAATGACAGAATCCCACTTATTTTGTGTTGTACCATAAGGTAAGTCGCACAAAATCATATCAACAGATTTGTCTGGAATATTAGGCATAACATTCAGACAGTCTCCTTCAATAACCTTATTAATAAAATCTTGAATGTTATTTTCCATATTCACGTATATTTTCTGCTACCATATTTATTACTCCATCGGCACAATCTTCTTCCGCTAAAACGTCATAGACTTTGTCTGCAAGCCATAATTGCAAAAACTCCTTTTCGTTTGCATCTAGTAACTTTGCCAATAATATTACTTGTTCTCTTTTGGCTTTTCTTTCCCCCCTTTCTATGCGGCTATACATTGGGGTATCTATTTCCAATGCAGAAGCTAACTGTCTTTGAAGCAGCTGCTTCTCCTCTCTTAACTCTTTTAATTTATTAGCGAATAACATATTTGTCAATATTAAACTTGTCTTTATTTGACAAATATAATATTTCTATTTCAAATATGCCAATTCCTCTAAAAGTTTTTGGATTATTAAGTTCTTATACTTCGAAACCTCGTTTTTATTGGAATAGTGTTAATTGACTTTGGAATAGTAAACGTTATCAAAATTTATCACACTGTTCATAGAACTTGCCGGGAATAGATTTCTGTTAATATCCAATATCAACATTTATTATCATCAACCGTCCCTTTTCTATCTTAAAAATATCATTTTTTGATGTCAAGCCTCCATTTGTTTTTTCGGAATAGTTTTTCGCTATATTGCATAGTTCCTTACTTTTTAAAGAATCTTTATTATAATTTTTCGCAATTCGTTAGTAAAGCTATTTAACAATACTGTAATCATCCGCTAGAAAATCTTTTATACTAAATGCATATGGCTTTTCAAACTCAGTAGGGCTATCCGTTATTCTAACATAGTACTCTTTTATATTAAATACAAGTCTTTTTTGTGAATACTTTGCAGCAATAGTCGATATGAAAAATTGAGGTATTATTTGAAAAATACATTCTATTTCAGCAAATAATATGTGATTATATGTTATAACATAATTAGCGTCATGAGTCACCTTATGTCTTATATTAAAAGCTGTTTGTAGTACATTATTAACTTTATCTTGAAATGTTCCGTCTTGAATCCATTTAAAAATTAATGGAAAACTACAACACACGGTCTCATTAAAAATATCATCTGTAAAATAATCCACTATGCTCTGTGTCTTTTTCTGGAAAATATAATCAAAAGCTTCGCGTGTATTGTTTAAGTTCTGGAAATTATATTTTCTAGCATAAAACTCTCCTATCGTAAGTCCTAAAGGTATTGTTTCTGATACTTCTGCGCATAGTTTTTTGTATATCGTGTTATCATTATTAGATATAAAAATAAATAAATCTCTAAAAAAAGTTTCCCAGCATGTCACCAATGAACAAATATAAGCTCCAATAGCAATTTCCAAATTTGAGTCAATCTTTCTTTTTTGTTCTTTATACGTATTAAGCAGTAAATGCATAGGATTACTTCTCACGCTTATATTTTTTAATAAGTTTGTAATTATGGCTATCATAAATTCATTATCTGTAGAAACATTCCTTGTATTTCTATATTCTTTTATTTCCTCTAATTTCTTTGTTACTTTAGTCATATCTTGAAGTTTTTTGGTTGTATCAGTGATGCTATAAAGATATAAAAAAGGAGTAAACAAAATATATTTGACTACTCCTTTCAACTAAATTCGAGTGATTTAACAATTACAGTTTGAATCCTCTGCTTTTTTTCTCCTCCTGTTGTAACACTCTTGTTCCATATCTAAGCCTGTGCCATTGTTCCCTGAACCAGTCGGCAATCGGCTTCCTGTTTATTGTCAGATTCAGCCTGCTTTCATCGTCAGGGTCATTCTCCACCCTAAAAACATCATCCTTTACGTCAAAATTTCGCCTGTGCTGCTCGGAATAGATTTTACCGCTGCACTTCATTGCCTCCTTCTTGACTACAAGCCTTTCGGTCATTTCTTTAGTGAACCCCAGCATGGCACAGAACTTTTCCATGCGCAGCATTTCCCTGAACATCGGAAACCACCTGAAAGCCTTGTCTATGATTCTGGCGAGCCGTGACAGTTCCTTTTCTTTCATGTCAAGTTCCTGTCTGTATATTTCCTTGAGATTGTGGATTTGCGTATCATGCTGTTTCTGCATCTGCTGTATCTGGCTCTGCAATTTTTCAATATTGGTGTTCCGTTTTGAAACTTCGTCTTGCAGTTTTTCGTTGGCATGTTCCAGTTCTTTCAGTTTTCCGCTTCCGAAAAGAGAAGCAACACCGCTTGTTATGGCTGTCGCTGCTGTGGTGGCTGTCTTCTTTAGCTTGTCAGTGCGTATTTCTGATTTTACCTGTTTTAGTTCCTGTTCGGCAAGATTTATCTGTTCTTCTTTGTGCCGTTTGGCTGCATCCATGCGTTGCAGCTCGGCTTTCTGTTTCTCGATGATAAAGTCGTTACGTTCCAGATGTTCCTTGCCTGTAATAGCCTTTGACTGCCCACGCTCCATCAGCAGGATGTCTGATGCAAGGGTCTGCATCTGCATCATGTCATCGTCATTGAGCTTTCGGCTCTTTCCGGTTTCGTGGTTCATCCAGTCGAAAACGATATGGGCATGATAGTTCGGCTTGAACCATCTGTCCCCGACCTTGAAGCTTTCCTTGTCTTCCGCTTCCGGCTGACCGTTCAGCCAATGCCCTTCGTCCTTGTGCAGGAAGATTTGCAGCGGTGTGATTCCCCACCGTCTTTGACACTCTTCACCGAATTTACGCACGTCTGCCAGTGTGGTGTTCGACCTGACAAGCAACACTCCTTCACGTATGGGTGAGCATCCCGCAATCTTGACTATTTTGCCGTTCTTGCCTTTGCGCTCCCGTTCCTTTTCCTGCATGGCACGTCCGGTCTTTTCCTTTACCATCTGTCTGATATCATCATAATGCGTCCGCAAATCCGGACTGCCGAAGTCAGGATTTATCCACTGCTCGTTATCGGTGGAGAGTTCAGGAACGACATAGATTCTGGACTCTCCGATATTGCGCATGTATTCGGCAGTCCTTCTGTTGTGAGCCTCGCTCGATGCGATGTTGCATGGCTTGATATGTATGCTTGATTTTGTTGCCATAGATACTTGTTTTTTGGTTTGTACTTTATTGCTTGCTTTTCCGCTGTTCGTAAACGCATGGGGTTCTTAGGGGTGCAACCCATAAGCGGAGATTGCAAAGAGAGGGTCACTCTTTGCTCTGGGTTCTCAGGGGAGAAACGCCCTGAGTGGGTCATTAGGGTAAAACCCTAATCCCCTCGGGAGAGCCCACAACTACGTAAGCGAAGCGTGTAGTTATAGTGGGCTATAACCGAAAGCCTCCCGGTTTATTGGGCGGTGTCTTCACTTTGATGGATTGAGCCTGTTTCTTTGTCTCTGCCCGTTTTTGCAGGTATTCGTTCAAATCCTTGCATCCGCTGTATATGTGTGAAGCGTCACGTATATATCTGGCATTGTCATATTCCTTTCTGATTTGCTGCAGGGCTTCCATTCCTGCACGGTCGTTGTCAAAAAAACAGTGGATGCGTTCATAGCTGCCCAGCGGATAGAGTGCCTTGGAAACATTGGCAACGGAGTTCAAAACCATGTAGTCCTGTCTGTCGAAATCGGGGGATTGCGGACAGCTTTCAAGCCTTAGCGTCAGAAAGGAAAGGTAGTCCATGAACCCCTCAAAAACGTAACATGCTTTTCTCGGCTCTCCCGATTGTCTGATATGTGATATTTCCTTAGGTGCGATGCAGCCCTTGAAATATCGGTTGCGGATTTCATATCCGCCCGATATGTTCGGAAAGGCAATGGCGAAATACCGTTTGCCGTTGTTGGTGAAGTGTGCCTCACGGCATTCTCTTTTCGCCAGTGCCGTATTTATTCCCCTTTCCTGCAGGTAAGAGAGCAGGGCAGGAGAAGACAGCTGTACGATGTCAAGCTGCTGGAAACTCGGCTCGGTGGCAGACTGCCTGTGAAAAGAGAAAGATACGGGACGGACATGCGGTGTCTGTTCCTCTATGCGTTTCAGGATATACGGAACACTCTCCGTTGCGTAGAGGTGTGCCGCTAGTGCGATGATGTTGCCGCCCTTTCCCAGACCGAAGTCGAACCATTGTTCACGTTCGGTATTTACCTTGAACGAAGGCTCGTTCTCTTCCCTGAACGGGGATTTGTACCAGAGGTTTACCCCCTGCTGCTTTACGGGGGAATATCCTAGACTGTGCAGATAGTCTGCGATTCTTATCTTTTTTGCTTCTTCTGTTGTCATTTTCGTACGGTTTTGTGATGAATGAAAAAACGATGATTTGATGAATTTTGCTTGTAATAAGCTGTTATACAGAAAGGTAACGCTTCATCATTTTCTCATCAGACTGCTTGCCAAAAAAGAAATGATGATTTCTCTTTTCATCAGCATTATATTCCGATGAATGAATGATGAGCTTGTATTATATTGTAATACAATGTGTTATATACCATATTCATCATTTCATCAAAATAATCATATAGCGGTCAGCTGTTCCTTGGTTATCGTGTAGAACCTTCCTGTCTTCCTTTTCGTTTCGTAGTGGCAGTCACGGTGGGGAGCAATCTCATAGGCGGTGTAGGAAAGCGAGTTCGGTGCGGAAGTCAGCTTCCATACTTCCTGAACCACTTTCCGCACCTGATATTTCTCTGCCTTTACCTGCGAATAGATAAGCAGTGTCATGAGGTCGTTCAGGCAGAATGATACACTTTCCACATTCATGTTTGACATGATGTCAAGGAACAGTTCAGCCATTTCTATCTCCAGACGGTTGCGGTTGCTCCGGATGATTTTCTGCAGGGCTGCCGTATGTGTCAGCTTCGGATTGAACCACATACGGCTTTCCTTTTCCGTTGAAAGCTCCCTTTGCGTCAGGAAGAACAGGAAGGCAGGGATTTCCTCTTTCAGCTTTTGCAGGAAATTCGTGTCATCGTTCTGCAGCGGATTTATCTTCCTTACCCAGTATCGTGTTTCCCCTGCGTCTATGATAACAGGCAGGTACTCGTTGTTTGAACACAGTACGAACTTGGCGAAGAAGGCTATTTCCGTGCGGTCTTTCCCTTTGGCCTCCACCTTGTAATTGAAAGTAGTGCTCAGGTTCTTCAACCGCTCGCTGTCTTCCCTGCGGTTGAGCAGCACCTCGTCCACGACAATGAGCAGCTTTCCGGCCCAGTCGGAATTGAACTGGCTCCGGAAATCCTCGTTGGTGTTGAATGTCACGTTATCCCCGAATACGGCTTTCAGGAAATTAAGGAACGTACTCTTGCCCGTGTTCCTCTCTTCCGATACCAGCAGGAGTATGGGGAGTTTCTGCAACGGCTGCAGGAACAGCAGTTGCAGATAGTCCAGTCCCAGATTGTACTGCTCACCGAAAATGTGTAGCACCAGAGAACGTATATTCGGGAAATCCCCTATCTGCGGAGTATGCTCTATCGGTTCGTACAGATTCAGGAAACCGTCAATCTCCTTCCGGTAGTTCAGATGGTCGGGAACGGTACAGAATCCGTCATACTTCGGGACGGTCGCAAGATAGTTCTTCCCGTAGTCCTGCCTGAGTGTGCTGTTGTTCCATATCACACGTCTTTTCTCATATCCTCCGCTGGCGCAGGGCTGGTTTACGACCTTGTACAGTGTCGTTCCCACACGCATGTATTCTTCCTCTTTCATAGGCTCAGATTGAAGGATTGCGTTCACCCAGGATTTTCTGTATGTCCGACTGTCGGTATCTGACCTTGTTCCCCACCTTTACGGGTTTCAGATAGTTCTTCTTTGCCCAGTGCCAAAGGGTGGTGTCGCACACGTCGCACATTTTCTTCACTTCCTCCTTTGTGAGGTACTTTTCCTTTCTCGCTTCCGCAATGGCGGTGGAGAGTTCATGCTTGGCACGGCTTATCAGCTGGTTTGAAAACATGAGCAGGTCTTCGCCTGTCACTTCCAGTTTGATGTTGCCGTTTCCGCTTTGGATAATTGCCATCAGGTCTGTCATAGGCTTGTTGAAACTGCCGGTTGTAAGACTTCCCGTTTCGGCAGTATTATAAACGAAAAGCCACTACCCCGATTAGGATAGTGGCACAAATATATAACGAAAAATAATCGTAAATCAATGGATTTCAATGCATTAAATTCGTAAAATCCAAAAACGAATTAAACGAATTTCAAGCGGATAGATAAGCCTTCAATTCCTCTATGGCAACATGGTCTTCCCCGATGTCCTTTATCAGTTTTTTGCTGCCTCCGAAAGGTGTGGTAAGGTTCCTGTACGCTTTCTGTATTCCCCTTTCGTGTACGATGCTGAGGTCTGTGTATTGCTGTTGCAGTGCGTTCCGGAAAGTCTTTATGGGACAGGGGCGCATGAAACGGTATTCCACCAGTGCGATGTACAGACGTGCGATGTCCGTTTCGGTCGTATGCGTTTTCAGCCTTGTTCCGATTCTTTCCAGAATGACATCCCTGTTCTCTATCAGCAGCTCCGGCAGGGTGCGTGTGTCGGCTTTTCGTCCTGCGCTTTTGGGCTGTCCCTGCTGCAGGCTGTCCGTATCTTCCGTTTCGGTTTCTTCAATGTCTTCTTCATCCTCAATAGACCATTCCACGAGGTTGTTTTCCTCAATGGCTTTCTGCTGCTTTCTGAAAGCCACCCAGTCTTCTTTGGTTCTCATGCCGCTGCTGATGCTCTTCTTGATGATGAACCTGACCATGTAGGAAACAAGCCATTTGTATAGTCTGGTAATACCTTTTCTTTTGGCCAGTTCCTCTCCCTGTTCCACCATGCACTCATAGCTCCGTCCGTAGTACAACCATGCGAGCATGGCAGGTATGATGCTCCGCCTTTTTGAATGATGGAACTCGTTTACAATCTTTTGAGCAAGGTCAGAATCCAGAAGCACATTCTCCAGTTCTTCGAAATCGGAGATTTTATCGTCTCCGATCCGTCTGCGTGTGGCTTCCTTGTATCTCGGTACCAAGGTTGTGGCAACCTTGAAAACCTTAACGAATCCCTTGAACTCCTTGTCGTTCATTTCTTCCACGAAAGCCGCATATTCATCGGGGTGGCTGTCAAGCCACTCCCTTATCAGTCTTTTGAAATTGTCGTATTCCTGTTGTCCCATATAGGTTTAGTCTAAAAGTTTAACGAGGTCTTTCTTCATCTCTTCGTCAATATCCCTGTACCGTCTGAAAGCCTTGCTGCCTTCCTTGTGTCCCGACAGTGCTGAAACAAGATTCGGGTCTTTCACCTTCTTATAAATATTACCGATGAAGGTGCGTCTTGCAAGGTGGCTGCTTGCCACTTCATAAAGCGGTTTTTTGACTTCATCACGTGTCAACGGGTCTAATATAGTGACAATCCTGTCCACTCCTGAAAGTTTGAATATCTTTTTTATTGCCTCATTATATTTCTGTTCGGAAATGAACGGCAGCAGTTTTCCCTCATGGTCTTTATACCGTTCGAGAATTTCCTTTGCCTTGTCGTTCAACGGAACACGTACCGTTACAGGATTGCCCTCTTTGGTTTTCTTCGGTATGTATTCAATGGCTTCATTTACCACGTTCAGTTTGGTCATTCTGTACAGGTCGCTTACTCTGCATCCTATAAGTGTCTGGAAAATGAAGATGTCCCTCTGTATCTCCAGCTGTGGGGTAGCCGAAAGGTCAGCATTGAAAATCCTGTCCCTTTCTTCAAGGTTGATATAAACAGGGGTTCCGTATTTGCATTCCTCTATCGGAAACTTGTCAAATGGTCTGTTGGTGGTCAGCTTGTTGTCGAAACACCACAGAAAGAATGTGCGTATTCTTGAAAAACAGTCTATCAGAGTGTTTTTTCCACGTGGTTGCGGAGTCCTTTTTTCAGGAATGGCTTCATAAATGCTTGGGTACAGTTCATAATATTGGTATTCGTTCTCGAAGAAGTCCCACATGTCCCGAAGTGTTTCAGGGGTGACGGTATCAACATCGAGAATAAAGTCCTTTTGCCCTTTTTTAGTGGCACGTACATAAAGCTCATATCTTGCCAAAGTACGCTGTATTACACGGAAATTCTTTTTCCTGACTTCGGAAAGTTTGTGCTTTACAAGAAATTCAGAGAACAGTTCAAGCAGCATCGGTTTGGTTTCCGCTTCGATTTCCTCCTTTGTCTTGTATCTGTTGGGGTGGTGATATTTATCAATTAAGGTGCTCAACCATTCACTGTCTGATTCCGGTGTATAGTTCTGGTTTATCAGGTTGAGGATATTTTGCACTTCATTGTTCAAAGCTTGCTTCTTTTCTTCGCTCACAAGTGCAACCCTGTCTTTGTAACCTTGCTTTTCGCTGCTCCAGTGGTTTGGGTTTATAGTCAGCTCGCTGGCTGCCTTTATGTCCTTTTTCCCGTCCCTTAGTCTGAAATAGATTGTTGCTACGCTGTTGGTATCATTTTTGCTTGCAGCTTTTCGGATAAATGCTGTTGCTTTCATAGGCTGAATGATTTTGTTATGGCGCAAATATAGCATTTGTTCCCAAATTGTTCCCATTCATCCCAAATTTATTTCAATCCAATTAAATTGAATTAACTTTTTAGTATTGCATAAAGCGCTAATAATCAGTTTAGTTTAGTTTAAACTTCATCGTTTTGCTATTCAAACGGATTGTTCCCGATTTAGTTATTTCAAATGCGGGTCTGGGTACTGAAGCGGAGAAAGACGAAAGTTTTTCTCCGTTTTTCTTTTCTTCTCCTCGTAATTCGTTGTTTGAGTCCCTGTTAGATGTGATAGTAGATATTTTGTTGATTGATAATGGGGAGGAATATAGAGTGTTTACGAGAAAATGAATTATTTTTGTGGCCAAGTGATGATTTGTATGGACCGAGAATCTAATAAAGGTAAAATGGGGTTACGGAATGAACAATTGATAATAGCAGAATTTAAGCGTGGATCAAAAGAAGCATTTGAACAAATATATCAGATGTATGCAAAACGCTTGTTAGCATATTGTTTTCAATATACGAAATGCTATGAGGATGCAGAGGAAATAGTAGAGGATGTTTTTGTCTCTTTATGGAATAACCGTGGAAAAATAAGGCAAGAGGAAACTTTGTCTTCTTTATTGTATACAATGTCTAAGCATTATGTAATTAATGCATATCGGGCAACTGTAAACTCTCCTGTTTATGAAGATTATGTAGCTTATCAGAATGAGCTTTCCACATCAGAAGATCATTATAAGTTAGATTATGAATTGTATATGAAAACAATAAAAAATGCAATAAAACAGTTGCCTTTAACGCAGCAGCGTGTGATTTCTCTTTCTAGATTTTCTCTTTTGTCTAATCAAGAAATTGCGGAGCGTTTATCTTTGAGTGAGCAGACAGTAAAAAATCAACTTTCGCTTGGGTTGAAAACACTTCGGATGTTACTAGAAAAAATGTCACTTCTGTATCTTGTAGGAACAGTATTAAATATTGTGAATAAATGGTTTTAGTATGGTACTTTGAGTGATAAATGTTGTCTATAAATATAGAGATTGAACAATATGGATAGTTTGGAGCAAAAATATAGGGATAATAAGCTTTCTACTGATGAATTGATGATATTGAGAAAGCGGATTAATTCAATGAGTGACGATCAGTTGGATAAAGATTTGTCTGAGGCTTGGGAAATATGTAGTGCGGATGAAATGCAGATTGAGGATTGGCGAATGGAGAAGGTGAAGAAAAGGATAGAAAGCCGTTTATCTTTAACACAAAGTCGTTATCATATTTATAAAAAAGTAATTCAGTTTGCGGCGGCTATTTTGCTTCCTGTTTTTATGTTGACTACATATTATTTGCATCGAGAAAATGCGATATTAACAGAAAAGGATTTTGTTGTTAGTACAGCTGAGGGGGAGCAAGTAACAGTATCTTTACCGGATGGGACACAAGTTACTTTGAATTCTGAATCACGATTAATGTATAATTTATCAAATTTTAATTCTAAAACAAGAAAAGTTTTTTTTGAAGGAGAAGGCCTCTTTCGGGTTGCTAAAGATGTGAATAGTCCTTTTTCCATTGACGGTAAGGATTTAAGAGTGTCTGTGTTAGGTACGACATTTAACTTGAGAACGCGTACATTTGATGAAACGGCAGAATTATTCTTGGAAGAAGGAAGTGTTAATTTCTTATCTTTAAAGACTGGGCAGGAAGTTATATTAAAACCTAATCAAAAAGCAATTCTTTATCGAGAAGGTGGAAAGATTGTTGTGAAAGAGGATTTGAATGTGACAGATGCTTCTGCTTGGCAACGTGGGGAATTGGTTTTTCGAAATGTACCTTTTGCAGAGGTGCTTGAAGAAATAGCTGGAGTTTATCATGTGAATGTTGAAATAGATGGATGCGCTGATACATATCAAAAAGACTTATTTACAGGAGTACTTAGTCGTACAAATATAAATGAAGTTTTAGATGTAATAGAAAAATCGTATCATTTGAATGCTGTATTGAAAGATGGCAGGCTTTATTTAAGGAGTTTGAATTAGAGGAAAAGATTGATAGCAGGGTAGTTATTTTTTAAGGTAAGTCCTATTTCTCGCAATAATATAGATATTCTGTATTTTTAAGTGTAGAAATAGGACTTTTTGTTTTTAGCAAAAAATATACATTATGTTTTTTAACATGCTTTTTTTATGGTACTTTCTTTTTTAAGCCTTGTCTTTATTTACAAACAAGCTTGTTAATCGTTTTAATTTAACAGAATCGTTAATCTTAAAAAAAAGAGAACATGAGTAATCTATTAAAGGTACAGAAGTTACTTTGTATTGCAGTTTGGCTCTTTTGCATTGGTGTTGTGAATGTCTTTGCACAGGAGCAGCATGTGACTGTAGAGTTGCGGAATGCTACATTGAGGCAAGTATTTAAAAGTATTGAAAGACAAACTACTTATCGCTTTTCGTACAGAAATGCTATTGTTGATAACAACAATGACATTACAATATCGAAACATCAAGTAAGTGTTTCGGCAGTTCTTGATGAAGTCTTAAAAGATAGAAATTTAAACTATAGTATAGTTTCCTCGAAATCAATTGTTATTAGTGATAAGCCAGTCCAAAAATCAACAACACAACCTAAAAAGATTAAAGGTACGGTAAAGGCTGTAAATGGTGATCCAATTATTGGCGCTAATGTTGTAGTACAAGGAACTGCAATAGGTTGTATTACGGATATTGATGGTAATTTTATTCTTGAGGTGCCTTCAGATGGAAAATTGACAATCTCTTATATTGGATATCTGGCACAAGATGTATCTGTAACGGACAAAACCTCTTATAATGTTGTTCTGAAAGAGGATACAGAAATGTTGGATGAAGTAGTAGTTGTGGGATTTGGTACGCAGAAAAAAATTAATCTAACAGGAGCTGTAGGAACTGTGACGGCTGAAGATCTCAAAGAGCGTCCTGTACAAAATGTCGTTCAAGCTTTGCAAGGAAAGATCCCAGGACTGAACATATCGGCTTCGGGAAACGTGGGTGAGTTGAATTCTTCTCCGGATATCAATATTCGTGGTATGGGAACTATCGGTAATTCATCAGGGGCTCCATTGGTATTGATAGATGGGATGGAAGGTAATATGCGTGAATTGAATCCACAAGATATTGAAAATATATCTGTACTGAAAGATGCGGCAGCTTCTTCAATATATGGTTCAAGAGCTCCTTTTGGCGTGATATTGATTACAACAAAAAAAGGTAAAGAGGGAACAATTAAGGTGAATTATAATAATAATTTTAGGTGGAGTACTCCTGTGATGGTTCCGGAATCGATGAATTCTATAGAACATGTCTATTGGATGAATGACATGGCCTTAAATACGAGTGGTAGCCCTAAATTTGATGCTACTTATGTACAACGGGTGGAGGACTATTTTTATGGAAGATTGGAGCCTAATGACGTGATGCAAGAAAAAAGTGATGGGCGTTGGAATATTGATCGGCCTAATGCGAATGTTGATTGGTATAAAGAATATTATCGGGATTGGGCTCCTTCGCAAGAACATACTGCAAGTATTACAGGTGGAACGGAAAAGTGGAAATATTATGCTTCGTTGAATTATTTGACGCAAGAGGGATTAATGAGGCATGGAACAGATACATACGATCGTTTTGCTTCGACTGTAAGTCTTATCGGACAAATAAATAAATATGTTCAAGTGGATTTGAAAACCCGTTTTGTAAGAACTGATTATGACCGGGCAACATCAATGGACGGTGGCTTTTATTTGAATATGTTGAGACGTGCACGGCCTACGCGTTCTATTTATGATCCTAATGGTCATTATGCTTCAGAGATAAACTATGTAAATGCTTTAGATAATGGCGGCCGACATAATGAGCAAAATGATATGCTCAGTCAACAAGCAACATTGTTGGTTACTCCTTTAAAAAATTGGAATATCAGAGCAGAATTTAATTATAGAGTTAATACAGGGTTTACGCATGAACATGCGTATAAGATTTACTCATATTATGCTGACGGCGTAACACGTTATCAATGTACAGCTACAGGTACGAGTAATGATTATGTGAGTGAGTCTGCTTTTAAATCCAATTATTTTGCACCTAATATATATACGGATTATACCTTTGATATTCAGAAGCATAATTTTAAGGTAATGGCCGGATTCCAGTCCGAATCGTATCGACAGAGATACTTCTCTGCTAATCGGAAAGATTTGATTTCGGAAGGGGTAACAGAATTGGATAAGACTACATCACAAAAAAATTATGGAATTGGAGGAAACCGTGGTAGATGGGCTACTGCAGGTGTTTTTGGTCGTATTAATTATGTCTATGACGATAAGTATCTAGCAGAATTGAACTTGAGATATGATGGTAGTTCTAGATTCCGTAAGGATAATCGCTGGAATTTGTTTACATCCTTTTCTTTAGGTTGGAATTTGATGCGTGAGGAATTTATGGAATTTATGCAAGACCATATCCAAAGTTTAAAACTTCGTGGTTCCTATGGAGAATTGGGAAATCAAAATACTTGGTCTTGGTATCCAACATATCAAACTATTCCTACAGGAACCTCTAATGGGAAATGGCTAATTAATGGTGTGAAACCAAATACTGCTGATACGCCTAAATTAATTAGTACGGCTCTGACTTGGGAGCGTATTCGAAATTGGAATATTGCATTAGATTGGGGGCTATTCAATAATCGCCTGACAGGTTCTTTCGATTATTTCCAACGTTCAACTTTAGATATGGTTGGACCGGCACCAACATTACCTGTTATTTTGGGAACTGCAGTGCCCAAAACAAACAACACGGATTTATGTACAATGGGGTATGAATTGACTATTGGCTGGAAAGACCAAATAAAGGATTTTTCATATGGTATACAATTTACGTTGGCTGATTCTAGGACTAAAATATTAGATTATCCGAATGAAAAGAAGTCTATATGGACTTATATACCAGGACGTTATACAGGAGAGATTTGGGGATATACAACAATAGGAATTGCAAAGTCTCAGGAGGAAATGGATGCTCATTTGGCATCTTTGCCCAATGGTGGACAAAATGCTGTCGGTAGTACTTGGGGTGCTGGAGATATTATGTTTGCAGATATTAACGGTGATGGAAAAGTGAGTAGTGGAGCCCAAACTCTGAATGACCCAGGTGATATGAAAGTGATCGGTAATAGCACTCCTCGATATATGTATGGTATTAATGTAAATTTAGCTTGGAAAGGATTAGATTTTAGCATGTTCTGGCAGGGGGTAGGTAAACGAGATTATATGCCATCTCAGTATAATATGGTTTTTTGGGGAGCAGGAGAAGGTGAATGGTGGTCTGCCAATTTGAAGCCTCATTTGGATTATTTTAGAACAGCTGATAGTCCATTGGGAGAAAATTTAGATGCCTACTATCCTCGTCCAAGATTTTGGTCACCTAATAGCCAAGCACAAACACGATATTTGCAGAATGCAGCTTATGTACGTTTAAAAAATATGCAAATAGGCTATACTATTCCTAATATTCTTTCAAATAAATTGGGAATTGAAAATTGTAGAATATTCCTTTCTGGAGAGAATTTGTTAACATTTACAAAGTTAAGTGAAACAATGGATCCAGAGTCAGTTGGTCTAGGTGGCAATGGAAATAATAGAGTCAAAGGTAGTGTATATCCTCTGTCAAAAGTGTTATCTGTTGGATTAAGTGTGAATTTTTAAAATGAAACAATATGAAAAGTATATATTTAAGATCTTTTAAGTGTTTTGTGGGAGCATACTTAGTATGTGCTTCTTTTTGTGGATGTATGGACGATTTTCTAGAGCAGCCTCCTATATCAGATATTACACCAGAGAATTATTTATTAACGGAAGATCATTTATCTGCTTATACTATTGCTCGTTATCCTTTTGCAGATGATGGATGTGATATTTATTTGGCTGATTGGGGTACAGATAATCAAGCAAAACGTTCATATAAAAACTGTTGGTTCCCAGGTGAATGGAAAGTTGGACAGACTGGAGGCAGTTGGAATTTTGAGTCTATTTATCCATTAAATTATTTTTTGAATATTGTGGTTCCCCGTTATGAACAAAAAGTTTTGACAGGTAATGAAACTAATATAAGGCATTATATAGGAGAGGGGTATTTTTTACGAGCTTATGAGTATTTTCAAAAACTTAAAGTTTTGGGAGATTTCCCTATTATAAAAGAAACGTTGCCTGATAATAAAGAAATATTATCTGAGGCAAGTAAACGCTCACCTCGTAATCAGGTCGCGAGATTTATCCTTGAAGATTTAGACCGAGCTATTGAATTAATGAATAATTCTCCTGTGGGCGGACGTAATCGTTTGACTCAAGATGTTGCTTATTTATTTAAATCAAGAGTTGCTTTATTTGAAGCTACTTGGTTAAAATACCATAAAGGAACGGCACTAGTGCCTAATGGACCCGGTTGGCCTGGTAAGGAAAAGGATTATAATGCAAACTTTGAATATTCATCTGGTAATATAGATGGTGAAATAGATTTTTTCTTGGATCAAGCTATGGAAGCATCTAAAGTGGTAGCCGAAAAACATGGACTTACAGAAAATTCGAAGGTTATTAAAGAATCTACAGGAGATCCTTCCAATCCTTATTATGAAATGTATAATTCAACAAATCTGAATGCTTATGATGAGGTTCTGTTATGGAGAGAATTCTCTAATGCTTTAGCAATTAGACATACTTATAATGGAGCTGCATATCTTCAAGGCCCAGAAGGATATACACGGCAATTTGTAGATAATTTTTTGTTAGATAATGGCCTTCCGATATATGCTGATAATTCTGGATATTATAAAGGCGATGATTATATTGAGAATGTTAAAATTAATAGAGATTGGCGTCTACGGTTGTTTATGAAAGCACCTGGAGAGGTAAAAGCTTTTATTAATATCCCAACTCCTCAGATTGAACAATTACCACCAATCTGTGCAGGTTCAACAACTGGAGCTCAAACATCGGAAACGGGATATGATGTCAAGAAAGGTTTATCTTATGATAAAGAAATGTCTAATGGATATGGGATGGATATAACAGCTTTACCGATATTCAGAGCAGCTGAGGCTTATTTAATTTATATAGAGGCATGTTATGAGAAGAATGGTGCTATTGATGAATTGGCTGATAAGTATTGGAAAGCGATAAGAGTTCGTGCAGGAGTAGACCCTGATTATCAGAAGACTATTGCTGCAACAGATATGCAGAAAGAAGCGTTGAATGATTTTGGTGCATATTCTCATAACGAATTAATAGATCCTACTTTATATAATATTCGCCGTGAACGTAGATGCGAACTGATGGCAGAAGGTTTTCGTTTTAGTGATTTAAAACGTTGGAGGGCACTTGATCAGGTAAAGAACTTCCATCCAGAAGGTATTAAATTGTGGGGACCGATGGGAGATTTGCCCTTTGAGGGATCAGATCCAACTAAAAAACTTTATAAGGATTACTTTTCTTATGGTTTCGAAGATGAAACAAAGAATAGTGTTTCCAGCCCGGATTTGAGTGAATATTTGCGTGTTCATCAAATAAATATTAATAAGACAAATTTAGCTTATAATGGGTATAATTGGTGTGAAGCGCATTATTTGGATCCTATAGCTGTTGGACATTTTTTGGATAGTGCGGAAGATTCAAAAACTGTAGAAAAGTCTCCGATATATCAAAATCCTGGTTGGCCAATTGAAGCGGGAGCAGCTCCTTTGGGTTACTAAAGTATAGGTTGTGCTAAAATTGAATTACATGTTTGTAGTTGGTATATAAGTTAGTATTAAGTACTAATGAGAACTGCATACAAGTGAGAATTTGAAATTTAAATTTTAGCACAACCTTTGATTATTGAGTATATAAAATTGGTATATTTTATGTTAAGAGTAGTATTTCTATTTTGGGCGTTTTTATATATACAATACTTCGGTAAATTTTTACCGATAAATTAAAATTAAACATAGAATCGGCATAATCCGGCTCAAAATTATATTAAAGAGATCATTGAAATACTGTCAAAATGAATCGTTAAGAAGTAAGAGAAGGGATGAAAAATATATGCTAAACAGCTGAAAATAAAGAGGAAAAGTATTGCATAATTCATTGATTATTAGTAAATTAGAAGTGCTTCACTACTTTTAATTATGACTAAAGAATCACTCCTTATGCAATACCAATCCGAGTGCAGGAATGCTCTCGAATCAGTTGTAAATATAAGCAAATCTTTTCAGAAAGTATTCATGGATGCAATAAAATTATTCATGGCCATACCTGACCGCATCAATTTCCTTCAAATGGGACGATATGGATGTTTCTCGGAGCAGACATACCGGAACAATTTTGAGAATGATGACTTTGACTGGTT
>CDZD01014950.1_pt1 | contig 19261 bp, 13 predicted proteins | sample 554771 | NCBI WGS metagenome assembly CDZD01 (sample SAMEA3182069, study PRJEB8094) | gut metagenome | biome: human; feature: gut; material: Stool; isolation source: human stools | place: Canada | collected 2011-11-08
CATGTTTTTTGCGGTTCGTATGGCCGCCACAACAGGGTTATAGTCTACGACGCTTTGTTTGAAAATATCGACGGTTGTGCCAACGAATGGAAGCATCGTCAAATCGAGTATCTTTCCGGCCCCCGGAATGCGTTTTGCCTGGTTTAGCAGCTTGCTCAGCGCATTGCTATTATGGAAGGTATAAAACATGGCTTCATTTAAAGCCCGCTCTTGAATCTCTTTGGTCACAGTCTCGACGCCCTGCGCTGCCATCATGGAACCGGCCGCTTGGCGGTAAAATTGTTTGGCAAACCCCATGTCCTCTTTGGAAAGCAGATTGGAAATAGTGCCGCTATATTTATTGAGTCCACGAGTTGCAATGTTGGAGCCCCTAAATATCCTGTCATACCTTCCGTTTGTAGTTTTGCGCGGGTCGATCCAACGCCCGGTTTTGCTGTACTCAAATTGGGCGACATCGTCCCACGATTTTTCTATGGCAGCTTCTCTGGCCTTTCCAGCTTCTCCCATGGCCCATCCAATACGGTGCGTGCTCTGGTCGGGAGAAACCCGCAGCAGCCTTTCAGCCAATACACCGTAAGCGTTGTTAATCCGCTGAACTCCCACTCCCGCCGCGTTACCGACAATATTTGTAATGTGGGTTTGGGGGTTGGACAGCATCATGGTTTTCATCCAAGCGGCAAACGCATCCGCACCATCCATATACGTCCCCTCCGACGCAATGGAAAGAATTTCATTAAATAGCCGGTTATACTGTTCTGAATTTCGGTCAAGGCCCTGTAGCTTTTGAGCGTGTTCCATAATGCGTGTCGCCTGGTCTTCGGTTAGATCCGGTACATTATAAACGCTTGCTATTGCTCTGCGGTAGTCGGCGTCTTTTCCTCCGGCCAATACCAGGTTGATGGTTTTCTCAGCGCTGGTGCTTTTCTTGCGGAACAAATTTGTTGTGCCGTTTCGACTCTTGATTGTATTTACAGATTTGCTGCTTTTGAACAGCTTTTCCATCTCTTTCGCGCGAATGGATTCCATGTTGGAATAGATTCTTTCCCGGAGCATTTCGCGCAATCGGTTCGCGTTGTCGCCGCTCAAACCGCTTTGTTTGACGATGTACTCTACCAGATCGCCTGCCTGGTCGCCTGCATAGTATTCTTCCATGATCCGTCGCATGGTCGTACCCCGAGCAAGCAGCGCGTCGGAAATAACCCGGTTCAGGGTTTGATCGGTAACGTCGCCGTTTTCTAGGGCAGAGCGTAAATTTTGCATGGGCTGATCGAGACGGGATTGCACTTTTCGAATAATATACTCGGTAACATTATCCGCATCAGCGCCCACCAGCCCCAGCTTATCGACGACTCCTTGCGCAAAAACACGTATTTTGTCACCGCTAAGATTCGGATCGATAAAGTCAGAGAGCTTGAACCCCTGCTCTTTCAGCGCCTGCGTCAGCAGGGGAGCAACCGTTTGGTCGAGCGCATCGGTCTCATCGAGCCATTGCCTCGTCCATGTTTCGAGCGTCCGCAACATTTCGGGATCATTGGCATATTGTTGTTGAGCCAGAGCGCGGGCTTCGTTCCAAACACTGCGGTAGGTATGCCGGTCATCGAGCGCGGCGCGCGCAAATTCCCATCGATCCATTTGTGCTACTCGGGAAGCGATCTCCGGGTCGGTGCTTTTCCTCGCGATGGAAAACAGGTCGTTCACCATTCGAGTGGTCAGAATGTCGTCTCTAGTCATCCGGCTTGTATTCCCCGATTTTTTTGCCGCCGCTGTGATGCGGTTTAACAAAGCGCGGGCACTGTTTTGCGAGCGGTTTACTGCATTGTCAATATCATTCGCAACCTCTTTGATGGCCTTGTCCTGCGCCTGATAGATCGCATTTACCTCGCGGTCGATCTGATTAGCAACACTCTCAACCTTTTCTTTCACAGCTGCGTTGTCTGCTTGGTGAGCAGCCTTTGACAGATCGTCCAAAGCCGCGGTTACTTTTTTCCCAGCGGCCTGTTCTACTATTTTGCGGGCCTTGTACACCATCATTTCCGGCGTGTCTTGAAAGAATTTCAGCGCTTCGACAGCACGGCCGCTCGCGCGGGCTTTTTGCTGAATCAGTTCATAGATTTTAGCCGCCTCGTCGTACTGGCCGTCGGCACGTAGTCGGTCGGCCATCAGCTTTGCGGCGATTACGTCGTTGTCGGTCAGAATGGTGTCCTGATCGTAGAGCCGATCATACAAAGAGGCCGCTCCGTTGCTTTTGGAAAGCATTTTTTGGGCTGCCTCTATTTGTTCGGCGCGTTGCCGCGGCAGATATCGAGGCTCCAGCCCGCTCACCGCATCCAGTAGCTCGGGTGTGCTTTGCACATCGCTTGTGCCCAGTATGCTTTGTATAAAACTGCTCAGATTCCCATTGGCCTTTAAATACTCGTCGTAATCCATCGTTAGAGCCACTTCTTTTGCCGCCTGTAATTGAAGCAGAGATATGGTCAGGCTCTCGTTGTCCTGCATAAGGGTAGCTCGAGCAATATCCCGATTGATCGCTTCCATGTGAGCGTTCATAGCCTGGGGGTCTCTTGGCATAAAGGGGCTGTTTTTGATGCGGTCAACGTACTCCCGCCCGGTCATAGTTTTGGCAAAGTCCCCCTCGCCGATGGTAACCGTGGCGTCGAGAGGGGCATCGGATACGCTGCGTGACGCGTTGACAATGGCCGATTCCGCTCCAATGGATTCGGCTACTTTCTCAATGGGATTCTCCGCCTCTCGAATCGCGTCGACATCTGCTTTCTTCATCGACCTGGTAAAGCCTTCTTCGGCTGCACCGACGCCCTGTGGTAGATCGGTAACCTCATCGGCGGCGAGGATGACGCTGTTGACAAACTGGTGTTTGATTTTCGGTTCGCTCTGAGACAGGTCGACAACCGCGGCCATGGAAGGATCATTCTTGAAAACGGAATAGAGCTTGTTGTCAACATAATCCATGTATCCATCCGAGCTGTTCACCTCATAAGACGACACCCAGCGGGAATCCTCTATGCTGTCAAGCCATTTTTGATAACTCTCCTTATCCTTGATATTGCTGGCAGTGCTATTGAAATAGTCCTGAGCGCTTTTTTCGTCAAATACACCGCCATCGCCGTAGAGCCGTACCAAATAATCAGAAAATGCCGCTTCGCTTTGCAGTGCGTCGCCCATCTCCGACATGATCTGGTCGGCTGCCTCGTCTCCGTACTGATTGCGCACCCGTGTGTTGATGGTTTCGATTACGTTTCGGTAAGCGGCTTCCACCCGAGCTTCGTAGTCAATGGAGTCGATCAGAGCGTCGTTGAACTCCGCCATGCCTCCCAAATCGTCGACTTGACGGCGAACGCTATCGCTGTATAGGCTTTTGAGTTCATCCGGGATATCATCGACACGGTCAGCGGCTTCGATGATTCGATTCGCTATATTGCCGGTACCAGACAGGTTCTCCGCGGCTGCCTCTCTAGTCGAACCGGACAGAGCTTCTGACAAACTGGTTGTGCTTCTTTTTACCGCTCCGGTAGCAGCGTCGTAGCTTTCCTGCAATGCCGAGCGTCCATTTCTGCTTAAAGCAGGAATGATGGGCATAATCAATGACCCAGCCGCGTTTATAGCTGTGTTGAGCAAGGCGTTAGTAGCAATGGTTTGCGCATCCTCACCGCGCATCAGGTCTCCGGAAACACTCAGCGCGGTGTCGAGCGTGTTGTCCGTCACAAAATCCCCCGCTGCTTTTCCGAGATAGGCTGTCAGTTTGGGGTGATTCGCAAAAAATTTCGCACCTTTGGAAAGAGATGATGTCACCTTGGATGCAACGCTGGCCTCGGCCGCCGGGGCGGTGAATGCGGACAAGATGGCATATTCTGCAATCTCTGCGGCGACATTGCCCACAGTGTTGCCAATCCCGGCCGCTCCCATCAATTCCATGTCCCGGCTGCCCTGGCTTAAATCCAGCCCGGCAAGCTGCATGGCGGCTATGGCCCTGGTGTTCCCTGACGCAATAATTTCGTTGATTTCGTTTGCGGTCAGTGGTTCGTTTTTTTCCTTGCTCATTATCGAACGGGGGGTGTTCTGATAGACAGGAACACCCCATTCGCTCATGGCGTCCATGGCCCTGTTGCGTGCGGCGCTGGAAGATGAGAAGTCGTCGAACAGGCTCACCAGCGGCATGTTGAGACGAAATCCCTGCACGGCCCCTTCGATTCCCGCCTGCCCTTTTACGCTGTTTAAGGCTGCAACCGCTTTCTTTTGTTCTTGCGTCGCCCCCATCGCATCCATAGCTAGATCGTCGTAGGCACTAAGGCTCATCAATAGCGACGAAAGGTTTTTCCCCTCACTCTCCTCCACCGCGTCCAGCCATTTACGGGTTGCCTTGGCCCTATCCAAAAGGTTCTCAGGCAATATGGTGTTTTCAGGCGATTCCTTCCGTGCTTTGTATTGCTCAAAATCGCCGAGAGTTTTTAGAATGTCCTCGTTAGACATTCCTCTATTCTTACTCTGTGATATCGCGCTGTTATATTCCAGGCGCAGCTTTTCATCACTGCTCAGGTTCCGTTCGCTTCCCGGCAAAAGATTTTGAGGTATAGAGGCGTCCAAAATTGACGTATCGATCTCAGAATTGTTTTCTGCATTCACTGAATCGATATATTTTATTCCGGACGCTTTTCTTGTCGGAGATGCAATCAATCCGTATTTTGAGTATTGCTCCTGCTGCAGGTTTTTTCGTCTTTGCTCTGCCTCGGCGTTGCGCATCGCTTTCTCATTTGCCGCCTGCCGCTCTTTCTGCTCTTTCTGCTTCTGCTTGTATTCCCGATAAGCCTTGTCTGCGTCAAAAGCTTCTTTGGTTGCTTGTGTCACATTGGTACGGCGCTGTCCCGCCATTTTTTCCATCAATTCATCCAGCGTCACTCTGTTTCACCTCGTTCGTCAGATTCGGCTGTCAATCTGATTTTGAGCCAGTTTTGCCTTCCAGGTTCTTCCGGTGTAGTCCCCAAGCCCTGCCGCCGCCATGGCATTGGAGAAAGCAATGATGGACTGCTCGTCACCTCCGATTGTGGATTGATAGTCGGGCACCCACGTATCTCCGTACAACTTGGGAGTTGCATAGTAGAATGAATTAAAAATTTGCTGCGCAACCTGGAGCTTGCCCAGTTCTCCCGCAGCGCCTTCCCCATACATAAATGTCTTGGATGACGGGTCATAATAACCGAGTTGTGCGGCAATGTTCAGTCCAGCGGTGTTGCCGAGGTCGGCATATCCTCCATATTCAATGTCCGAGCCACTACCAGTGCCTCCGTGCGCCTGCGAAATCTGCGCTGAGAATAACGCGTTTTCTCTCTCAAGCCTGGCAGCGTCCGCCTGAACGCGCAAGGTCGACGCTTCCTCGGCGCTAATGCGGCCCAGAGCGTATTCCTGATCGATGGCCGCCATTTCTTTGTTATATTCCTGTTGAACGCCAAGGTATTCGAGCTGTTGCTGGTGAGATAGATTTGACATATCGATATCATGCTGATATCCTCGCTCGGTCCAATAGTCATCTCGGTAATTGGCCAGGGTATTGTTTTCAAAGGCCTGCGCCGCCTCTAATCCCATAGTCTGATACTGCAATGCCGCGTCGGATTTCGCCTTTTCCCGTTCTGCCAATAATTGAGTAATGGCGTTTTGAATCTCCTGTTCTGCGGCTTTTTGCTGTGCGGCAATGTCGCCCGAGGTCTGCGAATGAGAAGCCAGTAAACCAGCCTGTTCGGTGCGGTTTAGACCTGAGTTTTGCTGTCCCTCCATGGCCATCATATCGTTAAATCGCCTGGAAGCTACTTCAAGCTCATAATCGTTCTGGTGGCGTAGTTTATCGTACTCTCCGGGCAATGCCGCAAGCTGGCTTTTCTGACCGGCAATAACCGGGGAGTAGGATTGGTCAATGCTTTGCTGTGCCTGCGCTCCAAGGTCTGCATAGCCTTGCTGTATTTCCTGCTTTTTGAGCTTGTCCTCGTCGGTGAGGTATGTTTGATATCCAGCCATGGCAGTCATCCTTTCTAATGAATATCTCCCAATAATGTGATCGCGGCAGTAGGTGATACAGGAAATCCTAGAATTCCGGGAGATTCGCTTTCTACCGTGATTCCCACCCTGCGTAAGGTTTTTCTGTGCGAATACAACCGATAAACCTTGTCTAATGTCCCGTCCTGCCCTTCGGGGAAAATATGGGCTATTTCCGCATCGTCGTCGTCAAACTGACCGGTGATAGTACACTCAGCTGTTGAATCGCCGGACAAAGACAGGTTGATTGCCCCCATCGCTTTGAGAGTGTAGGGCGCTTCCAGATCGTACCGGATGCTGGCGTAACGCTTAATGTACGCTGTTTCTACTGTCTGCCCGTCTTCATATACCAGATCGGTATGGGCGGCATCATCCAGAGTATAAGCTTTATCTCCGGTAAATAGGACGGGAGTCCCTCCCTGTTCGCAAGCCCCCAGAAGAAAAGTTTCCGGTAACGTGAAGCGATACCACGAAAGGGCGCGCTGCACCTTCTCCGTGTTGGAGCTGTCGGTATATGGCGTCGCCCGGTAATTCCACGCCCACGCCCTGTCTCCGCTGACCAGTATGTAATAGCCGTTCCAATCAAACGAAGCCGTCATGATGCGTGGTTCAGTCGAGTCCTCCATGACGTCTGGAATAGGGGCAGGAATTCCATCCATAACCGACTCGATGTTCAGGGAGATTTCCCGAATGCTTCTTGTACTGTACTGCGAAAAAGAGCGAAGCATATAGATTTTGTTTCCTGTACCGAGCCACACAAGATAATTATCAATCAGCCGGACGCTTCCCTTGCTCCAGCATCCTATCTGATCGTTGATGCAGGTGCAGGTGTATTTTGGTGGAGATTGAGTGCTTTTGCCAGAAAGGTCAAGTTCTTCATCATATCCGTCGTAGGTAATAGCGTACGTACTGTTGCGTTTAAACACAATCAGGGCGTTGTATTGCCGAGCCATGGCGACAATCGGGTCTCCGGGGTCTCCCACCGCTATGTTATAGTTTTCAGGGAAATAGCTCGACGGATAGGAAGGGGAGGAGTAATATACCAAATCGGGATGTTCTCGTGTTCCTGCTACAAACAGATGTCCTCCGCCGTTCAGAGAATGGGTATTGCCGCCAAACCACGAGCAGGCCACGCAATCGGATATCAGACAGTATGTGTCCGATACGGGTTCAGATCCTTCGGTCTCAATTAACAAATTGTTGGGGATGTCGTTTGTACGGGTCAAAAAGAACGCCTGATAGGCGTCCGTGCCGGATGATTCGACACGCTCGTATACGACGAAAGCACCCGACTTGTAATGCACCCGAATGAAAACCTGATGTTCTGTTTCCCATGGCCCTCCAGACAGGGTCACGGTATCGGAGTCCTTGTAACTTGTTTCATGCAAACTGGGTTCGATGGTGAACACAACCTCCTTGACCCCGTCGTCATCATAAGAGTAAGTGACAGTGTGCTTGGCATAGCAGTTGAGATTTCCCCTGGACATTCTGTATATATAGTCGTTTTCGCTTGCCGTGGTAAACTGTTCTTTCCATCGTCTGCTCAGCATATTGTATTCTTCCGTAAGTTGTGCATTATCCCCGTTGGGGGCCTTGCCTTTATATACCAGAGGCACATAGGCTTTTACGTCACTAAAAGATACCGCACCGGGATTCACCGGGGCGCTGGACTCGCAAAGCGTCTGCACTCGGGTTCCATAAAACACCGTCACATCGTCGCAGGTTTTCGTACGCTCTATCCCGTCGCTTCCGGTATAGGAAAAGGAAAGCCCTCGGCGGTTGCCAATCGCAAAAGCACCATCTTTGTGCGTTACTACAGAAGAAGCTCCAAGCGATCCCAGCATTTGCCCGGCATGCGTCCCTCGGGAACAATAGGCTTGCACGGAAAAATATTTTCCGTATTCATCAAGATATAGGATGTAATATCCAAAATCCTGCTCTTCCATTTCCCCGGTATCCTTGCGCATTACTTCGCTTAAAAGGCAGAACTCCGACACGGCTACCGGCATATCGTTTAATTGCGCGTTTGGCAAAATTGATCCGGTATATCGTATTCCCGGGCGGCTACGCAACTCCTTTCCGCGATACCAGAGATTGAGACAATCTCTCAACTGCCCGTCGTCCATGTTAATTTCGCTGATAGCGCACATGCCGCGCGATCCGTCTCCAAACTGTAAAGTGTACGAGCTGCGGGCATACATCGTCGGTTTCTTTTTCATAGGCGTTTCTCCCTTTTAGCGCACCTTTTCTATTCGCCTTCTTGGCCGCTTAACCGTTTGCAGACGGTTGGAATATTCCACCGAATAAGTGTTGTAAAGGAAAGCGTCTCGATCGAACTCGGCAAAGTACATCACAAGGCCGTACAGCATAACCCGAAGCGCGCTATCGTCTGATATGACCAGCTCGTCATCCATGGTATGTATATCATTAGGGTAAATGCGGTCGCTGTTTCCCTGTTCCATGAGATAGATTTCCCTCTGCATTACCGACATGGCGGTCAATGCGCGGTTTTCATACAGCTCGGCTCTGCTTTGATCGGTTGTGCCCCTCTGATTTACGATGCCGTACAGCATCATGGCCTCATCAAATATTCTTCGTGCTTTCATCGCGGGATCCTCCCTGATCTTCCAGCGCTCGAATACATTCCTCTCTGGTCAAACGGTTTACGTCGGTCACTCCGCGCATGCGAAGCGCGCGCCGCATAGCCTGTATCGTTACGCCGTCCCAGTTGTTTGTCCCGGCTTCTGCTTCCTGATTTAAAATATCCTGATCAGCAGACTCATCTTCTGGAATTATGACTCCTACTCTCCGCATCTGGATCATCCTTTCTGATAAACGGTAGGGGGCGGAAATGGTCGCCGCCCCCTGCGTTTGCTGTGGTTGTCTACGTCCTATTCGGTGATCGGGTCAGGATCGGTTTCGTTGTAAGCGGTTGCCATCGGCTCACCCGAGCCTTTGTAATTGTTGTCGATGTTGTTAGTGAACTTCAGTCCAACAGTGCCGTCGTTGACAGGCTCACGATTGACTAACTGTGCCATAAATCAGTACCCCCTTTTGTTATTTGGTGTTCATATACACACCGTCGCGCTGCATGTTCTTTACAAGCAGATCGTGGTACACGCGGGTTCCCAGGAACCAGCAGTCGCCCAGCGTATGTTCTCCCGGCCCTAAAATCGTTTTGACTTCATGCTTTTCAATAGCGGCCGGAACGGTTTTTCCGATCACCATGAAATTGATGTCTTTCCCGCTGGACGCTTTCTGATATCCTCCGTTTTCCTCGCCGGAGGTTACCGCGTCCAACAGATCGATCGCACTGTAAAAACGCGCCTGCGGCGTCAGGATAAGCGGCATATCGTCGATGTAGGCCACTTTGCTGTAGATACGCCCAGCCTCAAAATCGTCGTGCCGCAGGTTGTGATTGAATTCCGTGCTTACCGCCAGAGCCTGAAGCGTCGCCGAGGATACGTGAGCTACCACTTCGTCATACCCTGCGTCGCGCACATCATACATGGCTGCCAGAAGCTTGGAGTAAATCGTATCAGCGGAAGGGGTGTACCCAGCCTCGGCGTGGCTTTGCGCGGTCGCGATTGCCGCAAGACGGGCAAATCGGGTAGCGTCTACCTCCGGCACCACATATTCGTCGGTAAACTGGGTCATCACGCTGGCCGCGCTGACAACAAAATTGCTTTCGTCCACGTCCATTGCGTCGAGTAGGAACGACCGGCCACGATCATATTCACAGGTATAATCCTTGTATTCCATCGTGACCGAACCCATCGGATAACCGAGGTCTTTGCGGTAGTCTCCCAGGCCGCTGAGTCGTGCCAAGGGAATGCGAAACGTGCCGTTGCCTTTGAATTCAAAGTCGCTGGCTCCCTGGGTCATCCAGGCGGTTACTGATTTTGCCATAATGCGCTGATCGAGCTTCTCGCTGATTCTCGTTGCAGTATCGATTCTGTTGAGTTGAGATGCAGGCATTGATTTTTCCCCTTTCTAAATAACTTTGCATTATCGGCGCGCTCCCTTCGCCCAAAGAACGTCAAAGGAGTCTCCGCCGTTCGCCGGAAAACTAGAGTGCATGCTTCCGGCCGATGCCGCTTCGTTTTCCATGGCCTGCTTCGCACTGTCCAGTTCCTTTCGGTATTGCTCGAGCAGTACGATGTTTTCATAGGCCACGAGAACCGGCACATGGTTTTGTACAGCATAGGCGGCAACCTCGCGAGGCAGCTTGTTGAGATCGACTTCAGGATATTTTGCTTTCAATGCGCGCAGCTCCTCGACCGTTTTGTTTCGTTCGGTCTCCCTCTGCTGATTTTCCTGAATTTGCTGCTCGAGTTGCCTGAGCCGAATCAACTCCCGCGCATCTTCTTCGCTCAGGCCCTTGTCGGCAACCAGTGCGTCCACCTGTTGCTTGTTTAGGTCTTCCTGGCGTTTGCGGATGAATTCCTCCATGGTTGCAGCTCCAGAACGCTTGAACTCCGATTCCGCGTTTTGAAGCAGCGCCTCCTTGCCCTCAAACCGTTTCCCGATTTGAGCCAGCCGCGCCGCCTCCTCATAGGTCAGAGGGATTTGCTCGTGGTTGTAAGCGATTGTTATCGTTTGGCCCTCGCCCTTCTCCGCTTTTTTACCAGAGTTTTGCTCTTGGATCGCTTTGCTTTCTTCTGTTGCGGTATTCTGCTCCGCTTCGGTATTCATAGCCGCGCCGGTTGTTTCTTCGCTCATGTTGTCCGTTCCTTTCCTACGCTCATGGTGAGAGCGTTTTTTATATGCTCCATGGTGAGGAGCGAAATACGGCGATGGTGACGCCGTGATTTCCTGTAGTGTTTGCCGCTGTCAAAACGTATGAATTATCTTCTTGATAGAGCAATGTCTGCCAGTTCCCTTGCCGCCGTTGGATCCCCCTGCAATGCGGTAAGCTCCTCATCGCTCAGACCGTTTAACACGCTGGACCAGTCAATCTGCGGAGTTGTTGCTGCATCGGGGGAAGGGGAGGAGGGGGCTGCAGATGACACTGCCATTTGTTGCTGTGCCTGTTGCATGGCAGCTTGCTCTTGAGATCGAATTTCGTTGATGAGTTCCTGCTTCATAGGAACGTATCCGTCCGGGATGCGCTCGAGGTATTGTCTGGCTGTAATCTGTCCGTTGATCAGCAGGTTATCAAGGGTGCGAATCGTCGCCGTCTCGCTCCACAGGGTGCTTTCTCCCACATCGACGCGGACGGATAGAATGTAGTCGCGGTATCGCTCCGCATCAAACGGAACGATGTAGCTTTCTCCTTTTTCTTCAATACGAAGCTTCCGCTTGCCATAAAATCCGAGAATAAAATCGCTTACAATACGGGCAATATCCTCAAACATCATGTACAGGTTGGCCGATGTCAGCTGCATCGGCATCTTGGCCGCGTCGCGCAGCGCGATAATAGCCGATGTGTTGTCCGGGTTCAGATCGCCTCGAACCGCCGCATTGACATTGCTGATATCCAGCGTATCGTTCATAAAGAGCTGTGCCAGATTTTCGCTGCTTGCCGCCATGCCCTGTCCCTGTAGATACCGCGCTACATCGTTGATCTGTCCTTGAACCGGAATTTGTCCTCCGATTTCGTTGGTAACGCCGTCGGGAATCCGGCTCTCGTCATACAGCAGGGTGGGCTGGGCGGTATAGCTGTCGGCAACGAGCTGATTGTATCTGAGCAGATTGGCAACTCTCTGGTTTGGGATAATTTCGGTGAGAGGTGTGTGCGCATAAATGGTTCCTCGCTTTTGCTCGTATGGCATATAAGCGAGCGGATATACTGTAAGCTTGGTATCGGTTTTTTCTTTAATGACAGCGTCCTTGGTGCATTTCATCATGTAAACCTTGGTCTTTCCGTTCTCTGTCTCTTTCCAAAAACGCGTCAGCAGGGTGCACTTGGCGTTCTGGTCGTCTCTCGAACGGTCAATTTCGTGGTTATCACCATAGGAGGAATCAACTTCATCGGCCTTGATCAGAGAAACAGCCTCTTTGTTTGATTCCTTTTCGGCCATGCTGCGTACTTCTCGAAGACTTTTTCGACTTTCCAGAATCAAAAAAGGTTGATCCTGCATGCTGCAAATCGTCGGGTCTCCGCATAAAAGGTTGATGATCTCCACAGGTTCAACGCAAATATCTCCCACCGCGCCCATGTTTCGTATGTTGTTGTTCCAGTAGAAATAAAGCAGTCCCGATCCGTTTTTGAATGCTTCGGTAACGCACTGCTTGACTTTATAGTTGAGGTTGCAGCGATTAGAAAAGGTTCTGAAATACTTGGAAAGCATCAGGGCAACCGCCCGCATTTCTTCATTAGTCGGCGCGCCGCTCTCCATATCGCGGTTAATTCCACCGCTTTGTGGACGATTGATATCGCCATATGTTTGTGTGAGATATCTTGCAAGATCGCCGGCCGTGTTTGGTTCTTCTGATGTGTCCGCCGTATCCGGCCGCATCGCTCTTTCTTCCTGAACGGACGGGACATCTTCCCAGCTGTAGCTTGCCGTCAGCACATTACTGGCAACAATAGCGACGTGGGCCGATCCGATCTGTTTGCATATATTGAACACAGGGAGTTCCACGCCGCTTTCGGTAGAAGTAAAGTCTTCCCATTGACGCCCCTCATAGTAGAGGTTGTTTTCGTTCACGCGGTCATATAGGGACTTGTCCCCCCACAAGGCTTTTTTCAGATAATCCCGGCAAGATTCGTATTCTTTCCACACCTCTGCCGCTGTCAGAGAGACCGATTCATCACTTTGTCTTTTGCGTCTTGCCATTCGGTTTCACTCCATATAGTCCATATTGCAGAATTTCGCTTCGTGTGATCGCGCATTGCTTTGCGCTTTTACGTCTCAGGTCGTTTTCCTTGCGTTCTTTTCTGGACGGCCTTTCGGTCAGCACTTTGGGTTTCTTTTGAAATATGCTTTTATCCAAGGATATCCCGAGCAATACAACGAGACTCACGGTGTTAACCACCAGAAGCAACCATAAAACCAAAGCTATACCATACCCTTCCACACATTGGCCACCTTTCGTTTTGCTAGTTTTTTCTTTGATGGCTGCAATATCTGTTGATATCTGGCATCCTTTTCCATTGGTTTATGCGGGGCTTTCGCCAGCTTTTTTCGCATAATGCATAAATATCGCAGCGCGTCGGGGGAGTGCGTAAGCTCATGCGGCTCCGTCATGGTGTCGCCGGGCTTTTTGGGATCATGCTGGATGAGAGGCATGCAGTAGCAAAGATTGCTCGCACATCCGCGGAAAATATGTAACCTTGTGTGCTTTTGACCATCTTTGTGTTCTACCGACATTAGTTCCTTTACCGCAAGCCATCCTGCTTTACGGTCGTTATCCGATTTTTGAAATACAAACCCATTTGCGGCAAACATGTCAATCTGTCTCTGCCCTGTGGCTTTTTCTCTGCCCCACAGATCGGGAGGGGCGTAACGGATATATTGCACCGGTTGCCCGCTGGATGTGCGGTCGGTTTTTTCAGCCTCCCGCATTAGGGCGCAGGCTTCGGGAATAATCTTTCCGGGTTCTGCTATGCCACGGTAAAGAAATAAATTTCCCTTTTCGTCGGCAGCCGCCCAAATGGAGGCGAGCATATCCAATCCATAGTCGATCACGTGATATCGCGTCCAATGATCGGGGATAGGGAATGGGTCGCACTCGTGAATGCTTGCGTCGTATTCGGTGAAAAACTGTCCAACAAACAAATCCCACCGTCCGTCCCTCCACGCTTCCCTAAGCCCGTCAGGCAAAGAGTCCAGCATGTTCAGGTATTCCGGGTCGTTGGCCAAAATGTATTCATTGTCCTCTACTTTGGCCTGAATAAAAGCGTAGTCGTCCGGGTTCTCTTTATCGGTAAAATTACGATCGATAAACAGCCTTTTGACATATGCGTGGCCTTTTCCTCCGGGGTTGCAGGTGCAATAAATCCGTTTTGGCACCCCCGCCTTTGTACCGCGCACGCATGCTTTAAGGATGTTGAACATGTACTCTGAAATTTGGGTTGCCTCGTCAATGAAGATGACGTCGTATTCATTTCCCTGGTACTGGTCGGCGTCCTTTTCGTTTTCCATGTACCCAAATACGATGCGTGACCCGTTTTTAAATTCCAGTGTTCGGTGCTTGTCCCGGTATTCTGCCAAACCCTTCGTATCATGGATGAGCTTACGAATATGGTTTTCGTACAGTTCTTGCAAAGTGCGTCGGATGATGAGAATGGTAATGGCTTCACGTTCGGGTGTTTCACCGTAAAAACAGGCGAGCAAAATAGCCTTGCGCCGTACCGCCCAGCTCTTCCCTCCACCGCGAGCTCCACCATACCCGACAAATCGCTCGGTTGCTTCCATGAAAAGGCGTTGCTTCGGGGTAGGCTGTGTGCGCAGGAAAGGGAGATTCTTCAGATCAACCGAGGAAGCGGATGATTTCATTCCCCATTTCGTCATCGTCTTTGTTACCGATTGAGTTGTTTGACAACCTGATTGCTATATACGGCGGCGCCGGTAACTAAAACGCCTTGGATAACACTGTCAGCGCTAATGCCTCCCAGCGCCAGAGAACCGGCAATGCCAATTGGGAGCAGAATCAGTGGAATCCATTTGTCGGATATTTTTTCGATTCCTTTTACAATCTTTCCAAGCACCAGAAGTACTGGTATCAGGATCAGCGCGTTATCCATGATGTAGTTTAAGATTTCCATTGGTTGGTTCCTCCCCATTCATCAAGCCCCGGATTGAAACGCTGCCGGGAACTGGACGTAATTTTTTCATCTGCTAACCTGTATTTTCGATCCGTTGCCATACAGATTGATCGTACCGCCGTTTGACCGCACGCGAAAATCAAAACCCGATCTTAGTCGCAATATAGAGCACGACCGCACCGATCAGCCCCAGCAGTACCTTGTCCACCACCGCTTCCCACCGCCGGGCTGGTTTGGACTTTAGCTCGCTGATGTCGGTCTTCACGCTTCCCAGCGTCTCCATGATCTGGCCGTACTGCACGTCGGTCTTGGCCGCCGTCTCTTCTAGGTGGTTGATCTTGTTGTACAACTCTCCGTGGGTCTGCCGCGCCTGCCTGCGATACTCGTCCAGTTGCTTTTCGAGCATCTCCGCCTTTTGCAGTCCCAGGCAATCGCGTTGGGGGTCTTGAATGCAGTTTGCCATCCGACCTACCTCCCCACGCTCTTTTGCAGTATCTCGAGGGCGTCGGCTGCGTCCACCCTCCCATCGTTGTTCATATCGGCTTTATCTTTTTGTTCACCGCTCAGCTCGGTAAGCTTCACCGAATCCTGCAAGGCAAGCAGTGCGTCGGCCGCATTGACCTGACCGTCCCCGTTGACGTCGCCCTGGTAGGGGTCGGTAAAGGCCACGCCGAAAATCTCGCAAAAAGCCCTGCAGGTGTATTCGGCCATCTTGCGCATGTTCTGGTGCAGCCAGGCGCAATCCTCCGGGTTATCGTGAAATACCAGTTCCTCATAGACAGCCGGGGCCTTAGTCTCGCGAAGCTCCTGAAGGTTTGCCGTGAAAATGGTGCAGGGATAAGGGTAAATCATCCGGCGGTATTTTAAGATCGTTTCGGCATACTGCCGCCCTTTAGCGCTGGTTTTGTATACCTGTGGGCGGGATCCCCGTACCGTGCCGTCAAAGGCGTTTGTGTGCACCACATAGTGCAGATCGGCGCCGTAGGCGTTGGACTCCTTCACTGCCCGGCTTACCCCCGCGTCTCCCCGGTCGGCGGCATCGTGCCTTTTGTATTCGATGCCGCAGGCGTTTAGGTAGGCAACCAGCTCGTCCAGGTAAAGGTTGGCATGGGTGTTCTCACTGCATTTCGCGTCAAAGACGCATTGCCGGTCATGCTCATGCACCGCCGGGCTTAGATAAATTTTTGGCATTGTCCTCATCCTTTCTGAATAATGGTTTGCCTCTGCTCAGTCGACCAGGAAGGAGAATTCGCATTCCTGGACGGCATGGGTCGTGGCAATCGCCTGGGTGCTCCAGGGGGCCTTTTTGACCTTGACCTCCCCGGTGGATGCGATAACCTGGAAGACCACCGGGATTTCCTCGTTGTGAACCGATTCTCCCACAAAGTACAGGTCGATGCCCGGCCGATATCCCTCCGGCAGGGTTAAGACGCCGTAGAAGCCCGGCGTGCTGTCCATCAGATAGATCCCCGAACTCGTTGCCAGCCGTACACTGACCCGCTTCCCAACCTTGCGGTAATACCGCCCCATGGAAGCGACCGGCTGGATCCACCCCGTATCCTCACCGCTGGCTGCGGGCGGGATGTAGCACAGCCGTGCGCCCGTTTCAAGGCCATACTCTTCGATCGGGCGGGCAAAGAAATAAAACGGGCCGCACTGGTAGTAGTTCGCCTGGGACCCTCCTACTGTGATCCGTTTCCATCCGGTATTCTGTGGATTGGAAAAGAAATAATCTTCAATCTCGCCGGAATAAGTAGAATAATCTGCGTGCGTCTCGCTGGCAATAAACAGCCAGTCGCATTGCTCTGAGTACCCAAACGCCGTGATAAACCCGGAGACCGTCGCCGGCTGGAATCCAACGGCCGTATACGCCCCGTCGCCTGTCGTATTCGAAAAATTATGATCCGCCGTGTACAGCGTATAGGAAGTTCCCGCCTGTGCGTAAATATTGATCCCTTCCACAAAGGTAAAGATATTCCCCCACAGGTTTTCCTCCCCGCGATAGCTCACCGAGGTCTTGCCGTTGTCCCCGTCGCCCATCCCCGTTTCATCCCCCAAAGACGACGTGCCTCCGGTCACAGATGGGATGACACCAGCGACATAGGCGTTGCCCCTGCCAATCGCCTCCTGCATATTGAAGGAGGCGTATTCAATCACCATCAGCAGCTGAGAACAGGCCAGCGCCCCGATAGTCTGCATTTCCCAACCGCTTCCCCGGTTGTGGGCGAGGATGCGGCCGTTTGGTTGGTCGAGATGTTGCGATCTTCCCGAGATGGGCTTTGCTCCCGCAATAGAGGATAATTTATCCGTCTCCACGTTCATCACCCCCGCGTCGTCGAGGATGTACGCACCAGCACCGTCCTCCCCGCCGTCCGCGTCCCACAAGCATCCCTCGTAGGCCGACAGCAGGATATAGTCCCTCGGCAGTCCGTCCCGGACAAAGGCCGGGTGCAGGCGGAACCCTTCCCGCTCAACGTCGCTGACCATGTACCGCGCCCGTCTCAGGTGGTAGCCCTCGCCCCCCTCGATCGGCTCGCGTCTCATCGCCTGCACACGGTAGTAGAACTTTGGCTGGTATACCATCACCTGTACCGCCGTCCCCGCCGGGTAACTGACCCCGTCCACCGTCACGTCGGCCGTCAAAGCCCCTGTTTCAGTGTACGCGTCTTCCCCGTGCATCGCTACAATCACGCCGCCGTCGGTCACATTGCACCGCCGCCGGCCTCCGTACATGGCGTAGACGTCAAAGTCGGCGCCCGCCGTCTTTCCTTCGGCCTCTCCGATGCGGGTGAAGGTATTGGCTTCAAAGTCGGCGTCCAGTCCGAGGATCCCGCTCATGTCCTGGCCTACGACCGCGATGATATCTTCCTCCATCGCCTCGACGTCGCTCTCCGTCCAGTAGTCCACCCCTCGCTCGGGCGTGTGCCCCGCTTCGCCCTGCTCGCCCTTTTCTCCCTGCGGGCCCTGCTCGCCCCGGTCTCCTTTCTCCCCCTTCTCTCCTTGCGCTCCGGTGTCTCCCTTTTCCCCTTGCGGGCCTTGAATCCCTTGCGGGCCTTGGGGGCCGGTATCGCCTTTATCGCCTTTTGGCCCCTGTACTCCCTGTACTCCTTGTTGAGAAATGGATATAGAAAAATTCATCGACGCGCTGTATCCATCCTCTGTTGTGGTTGCGGTCAACAAAATCGCGTCCTGCGGGTATATCTTCGATCCGGACGGATAATAAATTTTCCACTTTGCGGTTTGAGTGTTTTCTGCTTCCAGAACAGTTACCTGCGGCTTTGTGTATCCCGGATGCTGCGCTGTGCCGCTGCTAGTTGTCACATTGTCGATAAACTGGTTGCCCTTTTTTAGAGTCAATACTATTTCGGTGCTGAACTCGCTCGCAATCAAACCATTGCTGTCGGTCGAGATCGTCACGCTGTGTGAGTTCCAGTCGGCGCTATATCCATCGAACACGCCTTCTTCGATTTCCTCTAGCAGGTCTCCAAACTGACCCTCTAAAGCACCGATCTGCCCGCTCAGCTGGTCATACTGTGTCGGGGTTATCGGCTCCAATCCGCTTGCAACATCAAAGGAACGGTAAACGTCAAGGAACACGTCGTCTGTTTTCAGAGTTACGCCGCCGTTGGTGCCACGCAGATGAAACGCAAGCTTCCCGTTGGTCAGAAGAGCAGGGCTGACCGAATAGTGCACCCGGTTTCCTTCTCTTGTTCCTCCCATATCTTTGATCCCGGTGTTGATGTTCTGGCATTCAATCACACATCCGTAGCTTTCCCAGCCATCCGTTAACTGCACGCTGATATTAAGCGTCCCAGATTCTCCGTCGTAAAGATCGTTGTATGCGTATTCTTCATCAGTCGTGACCGGGGACAGACGTTTTCCGTCCGTTTCGTAAATCAAGCGCGTCATGATCGCCATATCATCAAGCCCTTCCAGACGTTTCTCGTTTCAATCAGGCGCAGAAACGGCATCGTTATGCCGTTATGGCCACTATTTGCATTCCCGCTCAAGTTCCTTCGGAATCACAATGTTGATGGTGGTTGGCTTTTCTTCAGACTCCACGCCATATCCAAAATCTGCTTTCAAAAGCATGGCTCCTACGTTGGGTGAGATTTCACCCGTGCTTGTCTTTTCGATGATGTCTGCCTTTATCTTTCGCATCGCCTTGGCCGCCACAAAACGAAACGTTCCAATCTCGTTCTCAGGGCATTCTCCCTTTTCCAATCCGTCCATCGTTCCGTCCAGATACCGTTTCCATGCTGAGTCGCTAAGCTGAAGGTCGTTAAGCATCCCGCTGACCGAAACCGGGCACCGCATCTGCTTCATCTTCCCTCTGTCCCAGCACCGTATCTCCCTCTTGCTCGCGTCGTCAAAATATGCCCGAATTTTCGCGTCGAGTTCCTCCGGCGTGGCGTATCGCGCCCCTGCAACGACCTTGTTTTTCTTTGTCACGCCAAAAGCCCCTTTCCGATTCTTTGTTATCTCTATCGTAGCGAAATTTGAAAAACT
>CDZD01048569.1_pt1 | contig 18654 bp, 17 predicted proteins | sample 554771 | NCBI WGS metagenome assembly CDZD01 (sample SAMEA3182069, study PRJEB8094) | gut metagenome | biome: human; feature: gut; material: Stool; isolation source: human stools | place: Canada | collected 2011-11-08
CGCTGATGATCTACGAACAGTTCCCGAATCTGAAGTACAAGTACAGAAACCGCGAATTTTGGTGTCGCGGGTACTATGTAGATACCGTGGGGAAGAATGCGAAGAAAATAGAGGAGTACATTCGGAATCAATTAGAGGAAGATAGGATGGGCGAACAACTGACAATGGGCAACTTCTAAGCCCGTTTACGGGCGGCTGGTAGCAAGCCCCATGCAGATGTCAGACCGTACCAACGCCGCATGAGGCGTGGCTGGTAACATAGGGCTTCGCCCGTCTAAGAAATACCCCCGGCTTGGCCGGGGGATATTTATTTGCGCGGCGGCGCGGGGAAGCGCCGGTTTTCGACAGGCTTCGCGCCGTATCTGTGGTATCATGGCTGCAAAGCGGCTGTGATACGAGGAACGCCGTTTTGCCCGGCACGGCCGGGCCGCTGACGACAGGGGGGACGGTCATGGAACAGGGGGACGCCGCACCGGTGCGGGCTGCACAGGGGGGAGATGCGGCCCGTACCCGGCGTCTGGCGCTGGCGCTGCTGCTGCGCCTTGCGGCAGCGGCGGCGGCGCTGACGGTGCTGCTGGGAGTGGTGCTGCTGGTGACGCAGGCCCGGGGGCAGGACATGTTCCCCGCCGTAAAGGACGGCGATCTGCTCATCGCCTACCGGCTGCAGCGCCGGTGGAGACAGGACGATATCGTGCTGTACCGGCAGGGGGATACGCTGTGCGTGGGCCGGGTGGCGGCGGCAGGCGGCGACGTGGTGCTGCTGGACGACAGCGGCGAGCTGCGGGTCAACGGCACGCTGCACACCGGCGAGATCCCCTATGCCACCTATCCGGCGGAGGGGCTGACGTACCCCTACACCGTGCCGGAGGGCTACCTGTTCCTGCTGTGCGACCACCGCACGCAGGGACGGGACAGCCGCCATTTCGGCGCGGTGCCGGAGGACAGCGTGGCCGGGAAGGTCATCACGCTGCTGCGGCGCCGGGGACTGTAAGGGGGACGATCGCGGTGTATAGGGTGCTGAAATTCTTCGATGATCTCAGCGGCGCCATCGTGGCGGTGCTGCTGATGCTGCTGGCGGTGTACGCGGGCTACGCCCTGTGGGACAACCAGCAGGTGTACGCCGCGGCGGCGGAGGTGCGCACCTCGCTGCTGGAGATGAAGCCGGCGGAGGACGGCCCGTCCTTCGCGGCGCTGCGGGCGGTGAACCCGGACGTGTGCGCGTGGGTGACGCTGGACGGCACCGGCGTGGACTATCCGGTGGTGCAGGGGGAGGACAACCTGACGTATGTAAACACCGATGTGTACGGCAATTTTTCGCTGTCCGGCTCCATCTTTCTGGACAGCCGCTGCGCGCCGGACTTCACGGAGGGATACGGCCTGCTGTACGGCCACCACATGGTCAACGGGCAGATGTTCGGCGATCTGGAGAAGTATCAGGACGCGGCGTTTCTGGAGACGCATACCGGCGGCATGCTGCTGCTGCCGGACAGGACGTGCCGGCTGGAGGTGCTGGGCTGTCTGCTGATCCCCGCCTCGGAGGAGCGTATTTTTCAGCCGGGGTCACAGGATGCGGCGGCGCTGCTGGACTGGGCGGCGGGCACGGCGCTGTGCTGGCGGGCCGGTGCGCCGGTACCGGGGCAGGTGCTGGCGCTGTCCACCTGCTCGTCGGCGTACACGGATGCCCGCACGGTGGTGCTGGCGGCTATATGGCAAGAGGGATGAGGCGACTCATCCCTCTTGTCATAGACGGCGTTTCGTGCTAATATAAGCGCGCACCAATATTTATTACCCGAAGGCTCCCCCTTTACGACAGGGAAAAACAAGGGGATGCGCTCTCCGGCAAGACGACGGGGAGGGGAACGTATGACGGAAAAACGGGTGGAGCGGCGGCGGGCATTGCGTTGATCCTGTCCGGTCTGCTGCGGCCCCGCCCGATGAAAGGAAAGAAGTCACATGAGATACAAGGCGATCCTGTTTGATATGGACGGTACGCTGCTGGACACGCTGGCGGACATGGTAAGCGCCGTGAACCACATCCTGTCCGTCCACGGCTGGCCGCAGCGCACCACAGAGGAGGTGCGGGCCTTCGTGGGCAACGGCGCCCGGCGGCTCATGGAGCGCGCCGTACCGCCGGACGTCACCGGCGGCGCCTTCGAGGCGGTGCTGGCGGAGTACCGGGAGTGGTACCAGGCCCACAACTGCGTGGATACCGCACCCTATCCCGGTATCCCGGCGCTGCTGGACGCGCTGGCTGCCGCGGGGGTAAAAACGGCGGTGGTGTCCAACAAGCCGGACGCCACCACCAAAGCGCTGGCCGCACGGTTCTTCCCGGGACTGCCTGCCTTCGGACAGCGGGACGATGTACCGCCCAAGCCCGCGCCCGATCTGGTGTTCCGTGCACTGGAGACGCTGGGGGAGGACGCCGCCGACGCCGTCTATGTGGGCGACAGCGAGGTGGACGTGGCCACGGCCCGGAACGCGGGACTGCCGCTGGCGGCGGTAAGCTGGGGCTTCCGGGGCCGTCAGGCGCTGGCAGAGAGCGGCGCGGCGGACATCGTGGACACGGCGGAGCAGCTGCTGGCAAAACTGCTGTAAACCGACGGCGGGAGGATTGACAAACGCCGCAAACAGGTTTATACTGTCTCCTATCGAAAAAGCGATGACGGAGAAGAAGCCGCTGCCAACGGCAGCAGAGAGGGACGCCGCGGCTGAAAGCGTCCCGCCTGACAGCGCGGTCTGTACCACTCCCGAGCGGCCTGCGAGGAGCAGGACGGGTATCTCCCGTTACAGAGATCGAAAGCGACGGCGTATGCCGTAAGCAGGGTGGAACCGTGGAGTAAAGTCACTTTACCTCACCCCTGACACACATCAGGGGTGGGGTTATTTTTATGCCCGCCCCCAACAACAAGGAGGACACGATCATGAGCGAAGAAAACTACACCTTTGAAAACGAGCAGTACCGCAAGACCTACTGGCATACCTGCTCCCACATTCTGGCGCAGGCCGTGAAGCGCCTGTGGCCGGAGGTGAAGCTGGCTATCGGCCCCAGCATCGACAACGGCTTTTACTACGATCTGGACGCACCCTTCGCCTTTACGCCGGAGCATCTGACGGAGATCGAGGCGGAGATGCGCAAAATCTGCAAGGAGAAGCTGAAGCTGGAGCGCTTCGAGCTGCCCCGCGAGGAGGCCCTGAAGTTCATGGAGGAGAAGGAGGAGCCCTACAAGGTGGAGCTGATCAACGACCTGCCCGCCGATGCCCATATCTCTTTCTACAAGCAGGGCGAGTTTGTCGACCTGTGTGCCGGCCCTCATGTGGACTCCACCGGCCGCATCAAGGGCAACGGCATCAAGCTGACCGCCTGCAACGCCGCCTATTGGCGCGGCGACTCCAATCGCCAGACCCTGCAGCGCATCTACGGCGTGGCCTTCCCCAAGAAGGAGGAGCTGGACGCCTATCTTGAGCGCCTGGAGGAGGCCAAGCGCCGCGACCACCGCAAGCTCGGCAAGGAGCTGGGCCTGTTCATGATGGCCGACGAGGGTCCGGGCTTCCCGTTCTTCCTGCCCAAGGGCATGGTGCTGAAAAACACCCTGCTGGACTACTGGCGCCAGTGCCACAAGCGCTACGGCTATGTGGAGATCTCCACGCCCATCATCCTGAATCAGGAGCTGTGGCACCGCAGCGGCCACTGGGATCACTACAAGGACAACATGTATACCACCGTCATCGACGGCGAGGACTACGCCATCAAGCCCATGAACTGCCCCGGCGGCATGCTGGTCTACAAGAGCGAGCCGCACTCCTACCGCGACCTGCCCCTGCGCATGGCGGAGCTGGGCCTTGTCCACCGCCACGAGATGTCCGGCGCGCTGCACGGCCTGTTCCGCGTCCGCTGCTTTACGCAGGACGATGCGCACATCTTCATGACCCCTGCCCAGATGAAGGACGAGATCAAGAACGTTGTGAAGCTGTTCGACGAGATCTATTCCACGTTCGGCCTGTCGTATCAGATCGAGCTGTCCACTATGCCCGACGACCACATGGGCGACGAGAAGGACTGGAGGTTCGCCGAGGATACGCTGCAGGCGGCCATCACCGAGATGGGCAAGGACTTCGTCATCAACGCCGGTGACGGCGCGTTCTACGGCCCGAAGCTGGACTTCCATCTGGCTGATTCGCTGGGCCGCACCTGGCAGTGCGGCACCATCCAGCTGGACTTCCAGATGCCCGAACGCTTTGAGCTGGAGTACATCGGCGAGGACGGCGAGAGGCACCGCCCCGTTATGATCCACCGTGCGCTGCTGGGCTCCATCGAGCGCTTCATCGGCGTTATCACCGAGCACTTTGCCGGTGCGTTCCCCGCGTGGCTGTCTCCGGTGCAGGTCAAGATCCTGCCCGTGACCGACCGCGCCGCCGAGTACGCCAAGTCCGCCGCCGCCCAGCTGGACAGCGAGGGCTTCCGTGTGGAGGTGGACAGCCGCAACGAGAAGGTGGGCAAGAAGATCCGCGAGGCCACGCTGGAGAAGATCCCCTACATGCTGGTGGTGGGCGACCGCGACATGGAGGCGGGCACCGTCTCCGTCCGCACCCGTGCCGGTGAGGATCTGGGCGCCATGTCTCTGACGGACTTTGGCGCCATGCTGCGCGGCGTGGTGGACAGCAAGGCCCGCCAGTAAGCGTTTGACAATCTGACAGAAAGAGAAGCATCCCCGCCGGGATGCTTCTCTTTTCGCGTTTTGACCGGCAGATTTGCAGGAAATATAAAAAGCTCCTGCAATTTTGCAGGATTGCCCTGCAAAACAACGATTTACCATATTATAAGGCGGTGGTGGCGGTATTATAAAATATGCGGCAAATTATAAAAACTGCACAGAAAATGCGGTGCAAATCAGCGAAGAACGGCGGAGGGGGCGTAAAAATGTTTTGCATAAAATGAATTTTTACACATTTTGATGTTGCAAAATGAAAACAGGAGCGTTATAATGGCACGGTAAGAATAAAGCCCCTCAAGCGGAGGGGCCGATAAGGAGAGGACTACTATGAAAAAACTGATGAGCATGATCCTTGCCCTGGTCATGGCACTGAGCCTCGTGGCCTGCGGCGACAAGGGCGACAAGGGCGGCAGCGGCGACACCGCTAAGGCTGAGCATACCGACACCACCACTGTGGCGGTGGGCGCGGTGATCCTGGCCCGTGACGATGTGGCCGAGGACGACGTGTACAACTTCGTGGCCGACATCTTCGACAACGCCGAGTCTCTGGTGACCAGCCACGCCAAGTACGGCGAGCTGAGCCTGGAGTATGGCGCGTCCATCACCTCCGTGCCCTATCACCCCGGCGCTGCCAAGTACTTCGCCGAGAAGGGCTATGAGGTCGCCGCCGTCAAGGACGGCGCCGGCACCGGCGCTTCCCGCACCCTGCGCTTCGTCACCGGCGGCGAGTCCGGCACCTACTACGCCTTCGGCTCCGTCATCGCCCAGCACGCCTCCAACAATGCGGGCGTCAAGGTGGTGGGCCTGTCCGGCAACGGCTCTCAGGCCAACGTGCAGGAGCTGGTGGACGGCACCGCCGACTTCGCGTTCTGCCAGTCCGACGTGATGGCCTACGCCTACAACGGCACCAACCTGTTCAACACCAAGGTGGAGGGCTTCTCCACGGTGGCCGCCCTGTACATGGAGCAGGTGCAGATCGTCACCACCAACCCTGACATCAAGACCGTGGCTGATCTGGCCGGCAAGTCCGTGTCCATCGGCGCTCCCGGCTCCGGCGTGTACTTCAACGCTGTGGACATCCTGAGCGCTTATGGTATCGGTGATCTGGACGCCGACGGCAAGTTCACCAAGATCAACGCCACCTACCAGTCCTTCGGCGACAGCGCCGACGCCCTGAAGAACGGTCAGATCGACGCCGCCTTCATCGTGGCCGGTGCGCCTACCACCGCCGTCACCGATCTGGCCACCACCAAGGACACCTATCTGGTGAGCCTGGACGATGAGCATGTCGCCAAGCTGCTGGAGACTTCCGACTATTACACCAAGACCGTCATCGCCAAGGATGTGTACTTCGGCGACTGATCCTTAACGCGGATTTAGCACTTTTCGAGGCTGCGGCGGGGGGTCCCGCCGTAGCCCTCGCATTATTCTGAACGAATTTGGAGAGAAACGACTATGAGCATAGAGAAGAAAAAGGCGGATACCAGTCCGGCGGCAGGGGCGGATACCGCTGCCGGGGAGGCCACGGATCTGGACGCGGTGATGCGGAAATACGACCGCGAATCCGCCACCCGTATGTGGGAGGGTACGCCCCAGTTGGTCATCCGTGTGCTGATGGCCCTGTTCGGCGTATTCTGCATCGTCATGACCCTCTTTTCCAAGGATATGCCGGAGATTCGGCTCACGCTGTTCGTGGGCTGCATCGTGATCATCGGCTTCCTGACCTACCCCGCCAGCAAGCACCATGTGCGGGTGAACTACCTGCCGTGGTACGATATTGTGCTGATGCTGGTGGGCGCGGGCTGCTTCTTCTACTTCGCGCTGAACGCCATGACACTGGTACGGCTGTCCACCCGTATCGAGCCGGTACACGTCATCATCGGTGCTGTGGGCATCCTGATCCTGATGGAGCTGTGCCGCCGCTGCGTGGGCGTACCCATCCTGTGCGTGGCCGGTGTGCTGATCGTCTATGCGTTCATCAACCAGCTGAGCTACGCCGACGGCGTCAACGCCGCCACGCTGTATGACGCGCTGAAGACCATCATCTACAAGCTGTTCTACACCACCTCCGGCGTGATCGGCACACCCATCAACGTGTGCTACACCTATATCGTGCTGTTCATCATCTTCGGCGCGTTCCTGGAGCGCACCGGCATCGCCAACTTCTTCATCAGCTTCGCCAACCGCATCGCCGGCTGGTCAAGCGGCGGCCCGGCCAAGGTGGCCGTCATCAGCTCCGCCCTGTGCGGCATGGTGTCCGGCTCCTCCGTGGGCAACACCGTCACCACCGGCTCCTTTACCATCCCCATGATGAAAAAGACCGGCTATAAGCCGGAGTTCGCCGGGGCCGTGGAGGCTGCCGCCTCCACCGGCGGACAGATCATGCCGCCCATTATGGGCGCTGCCGCCTTCCTGATGGCGGAGTACATGAAGCTGCCCTACGCGGAGGTGGCCGTCAAGGCCATCCTGCCCGCCATCCTGTATTTCACCGGTATTTTTATCGCCGTTCATCTGGAGGCCAAGAAGCTGGGCCTGAAGGGCATCGCCCGTGATGAGCTGCCTACGTGGAAGCTGCTGGCCCGGGACTGCTACCTCATCATTCCTCTGATCCTGCTGGTGTGGCTGGTGTCCTCCGGCAGCAAGACCATGTCCCACTCCGCCGCCTACTCCATTCTGGCGGCCATCGCCGTGGGCGCGGTGAACTTCTTCCTGCAGGCCAAGCGCGGCGACGAGGACAACGCGCCCCAGTCCGCCGGTAAGGCGCTGGGCACCGCCGGCAAGCGCTCCTTCTTCTCCGCAGTGGAGTCGCTGGAGGCCGGTTCCCGCGGCGCTATCACTGTGGCTGTGGCGTGCAGCATGGCGGGCGTCATCGCCGGCTGCATCACCGTCACCGGTCTTGCGTCCATCCTCATCAACGCCATCGTCCAGCTGGCCGGCAACGCCACCATCATCGGTCTGGTGCTGACCATGCTGTGCTGCATCGTGCTGGGCATGGGCGTGCCCACCACCGCCAACTACTGCATCATGGCCTCCACCTGCGCCCCCATCCTGATCCAGCTGGGATTCCCTGTGGTGGCTGCCCACTTCTTCGTATTCTACTTCGGTATCGTGGCCGACATTACCCCGCCGGTGGCGCTGGCGGCTTACGCCGGCTCGGCTATCGCCAAGTCCGACCCCATGAAAACGGGCATCAATGCCACAAAGCTGGCCATTGCGGCCTTCATCGTTCCCTACATCTTCGCCTACAGCCCGGCGCTGCTCTTTGAGAACATCTCCGGCTGGTGGGAGGTGGCGCAGATCTGCGTCAGCGCGCTGCTGGGCATCTTCGGCATCGCGGCGGCGCTTAACGGCCATCTGTACAAGAAGGTGGTATGGCCTCTGCGCATCCTGTTGGTGGTGGGCGGTCTGGGCATGATGATCCCTGGCACCATCACCGATCTGGCGGGTCTGGTGCTGGTGGGCGCCATCGTCGCGTACCAATACCTGTCCAGCAAGCGTGTCAGCGCTTCGACGGCAGCGTAATAGTCCTCTCCAAAAGCAAGTAAGGCGTCCGGCGGAGCCGGACGCCTTACTTGTTATTGTTTCCCGGCGGGTAAATTGTTGCACAGCGAAATTGTGCAAAATGACAACATCTTTCTGCGCACGGCGCAGGCAAACTTTTGAAAAGTGAAAAAATGTGTCGAAAAGAAATTCTTTTCCAAAAGCGGGAGAATTTTTTCTTTTTGTGCGGATAAAGTTGCATAAAAATTTTTTACAAAGAAATGGTAAGTATTTTTGACCATATAAAAATGACGGAATTCTGTCAAGCGAAAACTTTGAAACGAGAAAAATGCGTATAAAAAAGAAAGAATGCCGTCTATTTATGCGAAAAAAGTTGTGGGCAAAATGACGGGACAAAAACCACATTTTTTTAGCACACTACAAAATCAGTATGAAAATTTGACGGGAAAATGGAAATTTTTTATAATATCAGGCGGAACAAAAAAGTGAATATCCCCTGCAGCAGGGGGAGGAAAGAGGAAAACACACATGGAAAAGTATCTCGTGCTTGCCACATTTGTTGGCTCCGTCATCGCGCTTCTGTTTGCGCTGTTCACGGGGAAGCGGGTGCTGCGCTTCGAGGAGGGCACTCCTCTGATGAGCAAGATCTCCCGCTCCATCCGTGAGGGCGCCAACGCCTACCTGCGGCGGCAGTACACCGTCGTTGGTATCTTCTTCGCCTGCATGATCGTGGTGCTGTGCATCATGGCCGCCTGCAAGCTGCTGACGTGGTTCGTGCCCTTCGCCTTCCTGACCGGCGGCTTCTTCTCCGGTCTCAGCGGCTTCGTGGGCATGCGTATCGCCACCAAGGCCAACTGCCGTACCGCCAACGCCTGCCGCGACGGCCTGAACAAGGGCCTGCGGGTGGCGTTCTCCGCCGGCTCCGTCATGGGCTTCACCGTGGTGGGTCTGGGCCTGTTCGACATCTCCGTATGGTTCATGCTGCTGCGCTTCGTGTTCAAGCTGGAGGCGGCTGACATCACCAGCGCCATGCTGACCTTCGGTATGGGCGCCAGCTCCATGGCGCTGTTCGCCCGCGTGGGCGGCGGCATCTTCACCAAGGCTGCCGACGTGGGCGCCGATCTGGTGGGCAAGGTGGAAGCCGGCATCCCCGAGGATGACCCCCGCAACCCCGCCGTTATCGCCGACAACGTGGGCGACAACGTGGGCGATGTGGCCGGTATGGGCGCCGACCTGTACGAGTCCTATGTCGGCTCCATCATCTCCGCCTCCGCGCTGGGCGTGGCCGCCTTCTCCGATCAGGCCTTCAAGGCCATGGCCATCCCCATGGTCATGGCGGCGGTGGGCATCCTCTGCTCCATCATCGGCTCCTTCTTCGTCAAGACCGAGGAGAACGCCGACCAGCGCACCCTGCTGAAGGCGCTGTCCCGGGGCACCAACCTGTCCGCCATCCTCATTGCCATCATTTCGTTCTTCCTGGTCTGGGCCATGCTGGGTCTGGCGCACTGGGGTCTGTATGTGGCCATCCTGTCCGGCCTGGTGGCCGGCGTGCTCATCGGCAAGGCCACGGAGTATTACACCTCCGACACCTATAAGCCCACGCAGGAGCTGAGCGGCAAGAGCCAGACCGGCTCCGCCACCATCATCATCGGCGGTCTGGGTCTGGGCATGCTGTCCACCGCGATGCCCATCATCATCGTGGCCGTCTGCATTCTGCTGGCCTTCTTCCTGTCCGGCGGCGGCACTGACGCAAGCATGGGCCTGTACGGCATCGCGCTGGCCGCCGTGGGTATGCTGAGTACGCTGGGCATCACGCTGGCGACGGACGCCTACGGCCCCGTGGCCGACAATGCCGGCGGCATCGCCGAGATGGCCGGTCTGGATCCCGAGGTGCGCAAGCGCACCGATGCGCTGGACTCTCTGGGCAACACCACCGCCGCCACCGGCAAGGGCTTCGCCATCGGCTCCGCCGCCCTGACCGCGCTGGCCCTCATGGCCTCCTACATCGAGAAGGTCAAGGAGGTGGGCGTTGCCGAGGTCACGTTCAACGACTTCTCCCTGATGAACCCGCTGGTGCTGACGGGCCTGTTCATCGGGGCCTGCCTGCCCTTCGTGTTTGCCGCGTTGACTATGAATTCTGTGGGCCGCGCCGCCCAGAGCGTGGTGCTGGAGGTACGCCGCCAGTTCCGCGAGATCACCGGTCTGATGGAAGGCAAAGCCGACCCCGACTACGCACGCTGCGTGGATCTGTGCACCAAGGCCAGCCTGAAGGAGATGGTGCTGCCCACCGTCATCGCGGTGGTGACGCCCATCGTTGTGGGTATGGTGCTGGGCTATAAGGGTGTTGTGGGCCTGCTGGCCGGCGCCACCGTCACCGGCTTCCTGATGGCTATCTACATGGCCAACGCAGGCGGCGCATGGGACAACGCCAAGAAGTACATCGAGGCGGGTAACTTCGGCGGCAAGGGCAGCGAGTGCCACAAGGCCGGCGTGGTGGGCGACACCGTGGGCGATCCCTTCAAGGACACCTCCGGCCCCGCCATCAACATCCTGATCAAGCTGCTGAGCATGGTATCCATCGTGTTTGCCGGTCTGATCGTTAACTACTCCCTTCTGTAAAGTCCCCCAAAGCGATAGAGAACAGCAGAACGCCCGGCCGCAGGCCGGGCGTTCTGCTGTTCCGGGGGGGCGGAAGAAAAGGAACACAGCCGCAGATATCGGAGGGAAGGAAAGTGTGAAAGGGAACCGTCAGGGTTCCCTTTCGCGTTCAGTCACCCGCCGCGGCGGGCAAAATGGCAGAATAAAATGCTGCGGTTATTTTGCCATTTTGCAGGCAGCTTGCCAAAAAGGACGAAAGGGCTTTTTGGCAAGCTGCAGCAGAACGCCCGGCCGCAGGCCGGGCGTTCTGCTGTTTGTTTTTTTCAGCAAAGCGCTTCCAGATTGCCTCTGAACAGCGCGTCGTTGACCTCCGGCAGCGTCAGCCGGTGGCTCAAGCCGTAGATCAGGACGGCGTCCCGCCGATCCCGCGGGTACAGCGGCGCATGGTGGGCGTGCTGCAAAAGCCGCTGCGCCTCCTCCACCTCCACGCTCAGGCCGAAGCACAGGCACAGCAGGCGGTTGCGGGAGGGGCAGCGCCGCCCGGAGAATACCTGATGCAGATAGACCTCGCTGATGCCGGAGCTTTTGGCCAGCGTGGTCTTGGCCATGTTTCGCTCCTCGAACAGGCGCTGCAGGGCGTCCGTCAGACCGTCCTCCCGGAAGTTGGCGTCGTTTTCCGTGAGCACGCGGTGCAGGTCGTTGGTGTCCATCAGCTCGTGCAGGAGCTGGTTGGTGTTTTTACGCGTCATATCATATGCCGTCCTTATATCTGTTTTTTTCCTATTGTAGACAAAATTTTCCACAAAAACAATATGCGGGCTGCATAGTCCGACGCTTTTTTTGCATTTTCCGCGCCGCCGCCTTTACAGCGCGGCCCGGAGCGGCTATACTGAGAGAGCTAATGAGGGAGGGATGTCTGTGTATCAGGAGCTGCTGCGGGCCGTGACGGCCTACTTTGACGAAGTCAGGGTGCTCAAGCGCGGGGCGCGGGGCACCGTGACGCTGCTGCGCCACCGGGAGACGGGGAAACGGTATGTGTTCCGCCAGTTCGACGGCCGTGCCGACGTGTACCGCCGCCTGCTGACGGTGTCCTGCCCCTATCTGCCCCGGGTGGAGGAGGTGGCCGAGTCCGATGGCCGTGTGGCCGTGCTGGAGGAGTATGTGCAGGGCGACACGCTGCTGTACCTGCTGGAGGGCGGCCTGCTGGACTGGGAGGAGGCCCGGAAGGTGGCGGCAGACATCTGCGCCGCACTTTGGGTGCTGCACAGCATGGGCGCGGTACACCGCGATGTGAAGGACAGCAACGTGATCCTGCGGGGCAGCGACGCGGTGCTCATCGACTTCGACGCCTCCCGCCTTGTCAAGCCGGAGCGTCCCACCGATACGGTGATCCTGGGCACCACCGGCTACGCCGCGCCGGAGCAGTTCGGCATGTCCCAGACCGATGGACGGGCGGACATCTACTCGCTGGGCGTGCTGCTGAACGTGATGCTGACGGGGCAGCACCCCTCCCGTTGTCTGGCGGCGGGCCACGCGGGCCGGATCGTCCGGCGCTGTACCATGATGAACCCAGATCAGCGGTTCCGGGATGTGTTGGAGCTGCGGGACGCCTTGTGAGGAGAGCATGAGTAGGAAGAAGTATTGTATCCGGTGTGGAGAGCCGCTGCCGCTGGAGGCGTCGTTCTGTCCGCGCTGCACCGCCAGTCAGATGGCGCGGCAGTCCGTGGAGCCGCCCCGCGCTGGGGGGAGGAGGCGGCGCACCGCGTGGCTGTGCGGCGCAGCGGCTCTTGTGCTGGCGGCGGCGCTGACCGGTGGGCTGCTGCTCCGGCCGGACGAGCCGGTACCGGAGGAGGACACCCAGCCCTCCGGGCTGTCAGGCACCCTGCAGGAGGACACCTGCCAGACGTATTACGAGGGGGCGGACGGGCGGCTATACCATGTATTCGCCTGCTTCAGCCCCCAGCCCGACGGCGGCGCTTTCCCGGCCAGCCACCGCGAGGAGCTGCTGCCGGCGGATGAGCCGGGCACCAGTCCGCTGTGCCTGTTCGTGGAGGATGCGGAGGATCGCGCCGCGGACGTGCGGGACGCCTTCCGGGAACTGCTGCGCGACCACACGGTGGAGGCCGTGGCTGCCGAGGGCAGCGACGCCTGCGTGATCCACGAGGAGACGGACGGCTACGGCGATGCCGGGGCGCTGCTGGCCCACGAGCATCAGGTGACAAGCGCCTGCACCTACAACGACATCATCTGGACGCTGTACATGAAAAACGGCGACGAGATCACCCTGCGGCAGGTCATCGAGTGCAGCGAGAAGCCCCAGAAGACCGTAAGCTGGGAGGATACGCCGCTGGACACTGCGGCGGAGCTGCAGGCGCTGCTGGACGCGGAAACGGAAAGCCTGAGCAATGAGACGGGTCTGATCGTCCAGCTGCCCCATGTCACCTATACCGAGCCGCTGAGCATCCGGCGGCCCGTGACGCTGCTGGCCCACGCCGACGGCACGGAGTTCAGCGCGCCCATCACGGTAGCGCGCATGCCCGAAAGCCGGTTGACGGACATCCATGTGACGCTGGAGGGGCTGCGCATCCAGAATCCCGGCGAGATGGCGGGCGTCGGCGTCACGGCCATGGCACCCACCTATCTGACCCGGTGCCGGATCGGCGGCTGGGAACAGGGCGCGGTGGCGGCGGACGGCGGCTGGATCTGGGTGCAGCGCAGCGACTTTATACGCAACGGCACGGCGCTGTGCATCGACACCACGCAGAGCTCCTCGTGGGGCGGCAATCTGCGGAGCGGCAATTTCATCCGCAATGGGACGGCCATTGAGGCCCTGCGGCTGCCGGGAGATTGGATGACCCTGTATGTGTCTAACAGCACCTTCAACGAGAACGAAGCGCTGCTGGCCGGCCCTGCCGCGTCCCAGATCCTGCTGGAGGACACCTGCTTCGTCCAGTAGATGGGATTACAAAAGAGAGGTGACGCAAGGCGTCACCTCTCTTTTCGTATGGGTAGAGTCACTGGGCGGCGGGGACGGACGCTATTTTTTCAACAGCTCCCGCCGGGCCCGCCAGTCGGGGAGGTATCGCTCCACCTCCGCATAGAACGCAGGGGAGTGGTCGTGGTGGCGGATGTGGGCCAACTCATGTACCACCACATATTCGATGGCCGCCGGTGGGCAGTCCATCAGGTACAGGGAGAAGCTGAGACGGTTTTTCCCGGAGCAGCTGCCGTAGCGGGTGCGGGCGGCGGTGATGGTGACGGCGGCGGGCTGCACGCCCATGCGCTGCGCCCAATAGGCCACGCGCCCCGGCAGCACTGCTTTGGCCTGCTGCCGCCATGCTTCAAGCTGCTGCGGCGCGGGGGCCGGGTGGGCCGCCAGATATGCCTGCCGCCGAGCCATGTGCGTGGCCAGCCAGTCCCGGTGGGTGTCCACGAACCGGGCGATATCCGTGTCCGAGGCGCGGAGCGGCGCACGCACCAGCGCCGTGCCCTCCCGCGTTACCTCCAGCGCCATGGTGCGGCGGCGGGAGCGGCGCACCGTGTAGTCCGGCATCATGCGCCCTCCACCGGCAGGAAGCGGGGGCCGTGATAGCCGTCCCGCTCCACCTGCTCCGCCCACATGGCGGCGGGGCGCACCCACAGGCCGCCGTCGCCGTACAGGGCGCGGTACACCACCATCTCCTCCAGCGTTTCGGAGTGGCGGGCCGTGCCGATGACCTCGTATTCGTTTCCCTTGAAGTGGCGGTAGCGCCCAGGCTTTACAGTTGACATAATGCACCTCCGCAGACAGAACTTGCATTGTACGCCCCATCATTATATACTATGGTGCGGCAGAAGTAAACGGGAGGGATGTCTGATGCGAAGTATTTGTCTGCGACTGCGGCGGGGCGACGACCTGCTGCTGTCCATCCGCCGTCTGGCAGAGCGGGAGGGCCTGCGGTGCGCCGCGGTGCTGTCCGGCGTGGGCTGCGTCACGGAGGCCCGCGTGCGGGACGCCTCCGGCGTCACGGTGCGGCATATCGCCCAGCCCTGCGAGATCGTGTCCCTCAACGGCACGGTCAGCGCGGCGCGGTGCCACCTGCATATCGCCCTGTCGCGGGAGGACATGACCACGCTGGGCGGTCATCTGATGGAGGGAACGGTGGTCAACACCACCTGCGAGCTGGTGCTGCTGGAGCTGGACGGCTGGCGCTGCGGCGTGGAGCAGGACGCGGAAACGGGCTACGACGAGATCGTATTTCAGGAGGAAGCATGAAAAATACCACACTGTGCTATATCGAAAATCCGCAGGGGGAGTACCTGATGCTCCACCGGGTGAAGAAGGAGAACGACCTGAACCACGACAAGTGGATCGGCGTGGGCGGCAAGTGCGAGGAGGGGGAGAGTCCCGAGGAGTGCATCTGCCGGGAGACACTGGAGGAGACGGGGCTGACCCTGACGGACTACCGCTACCGGGGTGTTATCACCTTTGTGTCAGACGAGTGGGAGGGGGAGTACATGCACCTGTTCACCGCCACCGGCTGGACAGGGGACATCCACGAGTGCAATGAGGGCGTGCTGGAGTGGCTGCACAAGGACGCGCTGGCGGCACTGCCCCAGTGGGCGGGGGACAGGATCTTCCTCGACCTGATCCGCCGGGCGGACACGCCGTTTTTCTCCCTGAAGCTGCAGTACCGGGGTGAGACGCTGGTCTACGCCGCGCTGGACGGAAAGGAGCTGGCGGTATGATCCTTGTCAGTGCGTGTCTGCTGGGCTGTGCCTGCCGCTACGACGGCAGGAGCAAGGGCCATCCGCTGGCACAGGAGCTGGCCCGGCGGGGGCTGGCGGTGCCGGTGTGTCCCGAGCAGCTGGGTGGACTGGCCACGCCCCGGGCGCCCTCCGAGCAGCGGGAGGGCCGGGTGGTCAGCGCCGCCGGGGACGATGTGACCGCCCAGTACCGCCGGGGCGCGGAGGAAACGCTGCGTCTGGCGAGACTGTACGGCTGCGCCGCCGCCGTGCTGAAGGAGCGCAGCCCCTCCTGCGGCAGCGGGCAGGTCTACGACGGCACGTTCAGCGGTACGCTGACGGCGGGCTGGGGCACGGCGGCGGCTCTGCTGCGGGACAGCGGCGTCCGGGTGCTGGGGGAGAGCGAGCTGGAGCAGCTCCTCCGGGAGCTGGGCGTCACAAGATAGGAACGATTTGGCACGGGGGACGCACAGTGGGTGCGTCTCTTGTGATTTTCACAAGAAAAACTGTATTTTCTCTGTGCGTTTCGGCAAAAATACGAAAATCCATTGACATTGGGCCGGAAAGTTGGTAGGATAGCACCGTAGAAAGGGCGGTAACGTTTCCGGTAATGTTTCCGGTAATGTTTCCGGGTTCACCGCGTTTCTGTATAATGTGACAGGAAGGGACACCGGCATGACGATCAAGGACATCGCAAAACAGTGCAGCGTCAGTGTCAGCACCGTATCCCGTGTGCTGAATGACCGTCCGGACGTCAGCGACGATGTACGCCGGAAGGTACGGGCTGCCATCAAGGACAGCAACTATATCCCCAACAACAGCGCCCGCGATCTGGTGCGTACCAAGTCCGAGGCCATCGGCCTTGTGGTGCGCGGCGTGTCCAATCCGTTCTACACGGACATCATCCAGGCCATCGAGAACACCGTCACCGACGCGGGCTTCTCGCTGGTGATGCAGCAGATCCCCTCCTGCGCCGACGAGGTGCAGCGGGCCGCCGTTATGGAGCGGGAAAAGCGTCTGCGGGGCATCATCTTTCTGGGCGGGCGCTTCGACTACACCCCTGGCGATCTGGCCATGCTGAACGTGCCCTTCGTGTGCTGCTCCTACTCCAACCAGTACGGCACCCTGCGGGTGGGCGAGTATTCCGCCGTGTCCATCGCCGACGAGGAGACGGCGCGGCAGGCCGTGGATCACCTGTATGACCATGGGCACCGGCGCATCGCGGCGCTGATCTGCCGGGAGGACGACCAGTCCATCAGCCAGCTGCGCTATCAGGGCTACCGCAAGGCGCTGGAGAGCCACGGCATTCCGCTGGACGAGGATCTGGTCATGTGTACCGGCACCTTCGATATCCGGGACGCCTACGAGGCCGTCAGCCGGAGGCTGCGGCAGGGCGCGGACTTTACGGCACTGTTCGCCATCGCGGACTCCATGGCCATCGGCGCCATGCGGGCGCTGCGGGACGCGGGACGCCGGGTGCCGGAGGACTGCTCCGTCATCGCCATCGACGGGCTGGAGCTGTCGGCCTACATCGAGCCGCCGCTGACTACCCTGTGCCAGCCCATGGAGGAGATGGGACGGCGCAGTGCCCAGATCCTGCTGGGCATGCTGCGGGGACACGGCAGCCACTGCTGCGAGGTGCTGCCCACCCAGCTGCGGGAGGGCGGCTCCGTGCGGAGCGTCTGATCTGGTTTTTGCGCCGGAAACGGCGTGAAAATAAATTTGTTAAAGGAGTAATCTCAAATGAAGAAGTTTCTTGCAATGATTCTGGCTCTCGTGATGGCCCTGTCTCTGGTGGCCTGCGGCGAGCAGAAGCAGCCCGATGCCGACCCCAACGAGGGCGGCGACGCTGCCGCTACCGGCAGCGTGTACTATCTGAACTTCAAGCCCGAATCCGATGCTGCCTGGCAGACCGTTGCCGCCGCTTACACCGCGGAGACCGGCGTGCCCGTCAAGGTTGTCACCGCCGCTTCCGGCCAGTACGACACCACGCTGACCGCCGAGATGGACAAGGACGCCGCTCCCACCATGTTCCAGGTGGGCAATTTGGGCGCTGTCAACAGCTACGGCGAGTTCTGCTACAATCTGGAGGGTACCGATGTGTACAACCAGATGACCACCCATGACTTTGATCTGAAGAACGCCGACGGCGAGACCGTTTCCATCGGTTATTGCTACGAGGCCTTTGGCATCATCGTCAACAAGGCGCTGCTGGAGAAGGCCGGTCACTCTCTGGACGAGATCACCAACTTCGAGTCCCTGAAGGCCGTTGCTGATGACATCCACGCCCGCGCCGCTGAGCTGGGCTTCGATGCCTTCACCTCCGCCGGCCTGGACGGCTCCTCCTCTTGGCGTTTCTCCGGCCATCTGGCCAATATGCCCCTGTTCTACGAGTTCCGCGATGACAATGTGACCGCGCAGCCCGCCACCATCAAGGGCACCTATCTGGATAACTACAAGGCGATCTGGGATCTGTACATCACTGACTCCGCCACCACCGGCGCTGCCCTGCTGTCCGCCACCGGCGACCAGGCTGAGGCTGAGTTCGGCGAGGGCAAGGCCGTGTTCTATCAGAACGGCACGTGGGAGTTCAGCAACCTGACCTCCGCGGAGAAGTTCGGCATGAACGCTGACGATCTGGCCATGATCCCCATCTACTGTGGTGTGGACGGCGAGGAGAAGGCCGGCCTGTGCTGCGGCACCGAGAACTGCTGGGCTGTGAACAAGAACGCCTCCGAGGCGGACATCAAGGCCACTCTGGACTTCATGAACTGGGTCGTCACCTCTGACGCCGGCACCACCATGCTGGCCGAACAGTTTGGCCCCTGCCCCTTCAAGAACGCCAAGACCCCCGAGAACGTGTTCTTCGCACAGGCCAACGAGTATGTTGCCAACGGCAACTACACCGTCACCTGGGCGTTCAACTGGACTCCCGCTGTTGACGATTGGCGTGCCGCCGTGGTGGACGCTCTGAGCCAGTACACCACCGGTAACGGCAGCTGGGACAACGTCAAGACTGCTTTCGTGGAGGGCTGGGCCACCCAGTACGCCAACGAGCACTAAGCTTTGCGTGTCTGACTGACGAAAAACATAAGAAGCAGGCGGGGCGGGCGTAATC
>CDZD01028413.1_pt1 | contig 18482 bp, 9 predicted proteins | sample 554771 | NCBI WGS metagenome assembly CDZD01 (sample SAMEA3182069, study PRJEB8094) | gut metagenome | biome: human; feature: gut; material: Stool; isolation source: human stools | place: Canada | collected 2011-11-08
ATATATGCGTTTGACAGCAGTACCATTGAACTGTGTCTTAAGTTGTGTCCATGGGCCGAGTTTCATCATGGTAAGGGCGCGTTCAAGATACATACACTGATGGATCTGCGAGGCTCGATTCCCACATTTGTCATGCTCACGCCAGGCAAGGTTAACGATGCCGGGGTGATGGACAAGATTTCTGTTGAAGCAGGTGCATTCTATCTGATGGATAGGGGATATGTTGCCTTTGAGAAACTTTATAAGTACTTCCAGGTAAAGGTCACCTACTTTGTTACACGCGCCAAGGACAATATGTCTTATGAGGTTATTGAGTCCAGACCTGTCAACAAAGACTCGGGCGTTCTTTCGGATGAGACTATCAGACTTGCTGGATATTACTCTACCAGAAAGTATCCAGACACATTGAGACTTGTTGTATATGAAGACTTTGAGACTGGAAGATCATATCGATTTCTGACCAACAACTTTGCGATTGACGATCCGCTGACTATTGCGGAACTCTACCATGAACGCTGGCAGATAGAACTGTTCTTCAAATGGATCAAGCAGCATCTTCACATCAAGACTTTCTACGGCACTTCCAAGAACGCCGTGTACACGCAGATATGGATAGCCATTTGTGACTATCTTCTGCTCATCATTGCGAAGAAGCGATACGGGTTGGATCCAAGTCTTCATTCTATCTCTAACTCAATCGGACAAGTCCTCTTCCAGAGGGCGGATATCCGTGAAATTTATAATCAGCCGACAACTCCCGTTAGTGTTCCGGAGGCGGGTTCTGTCGAGCAACCTACTTTATGGTAAAATTTCTCCGGACAGCAGTGTTTCGATATGAAATATGAAAAGCCCCGTATAAGCCCAATCCGTCGACAAAAAAACTTTCAAAGAGGATTTTCCTGCCCAAACACAAGTCCATACGTCTATATAACGACCGGGAATATATAGATACAAGGCGCTGATTATAAATGCATAATAAGATGAATTGATCTATATTATCAGGTATTGCACTTTCCCGCCTTTCATAAAATAGATAATTTTGCAAAGCAATGAGCCCGACTTACGATTTGTAATTTTTTTAACATTTCTCAATCCATATCACAAACCAAAACTTGCCAACCTATGAAGAAAACATTTTTACGCATGTTGCTTCCTGCGCTCCTCATCGGTCTGCTTGCATCCTCCTGCATCGAGGACAAGGCAAAAGATGCGGCTGCCAGGCTCATCGTGAGCAAGGTCAGCGTGGAGGTCATCCAGACCGGAACGCTGAGCACCGGATCAAAAGCCACGCTGGACATTCTGGCCAACCGTGGCTATACCATCATTCCTTCAGCCGACTGGCTTTCGGTCGACAAACCCGTCGGGAAAGGCCGCGTGACGGTTGTGATCGATGTCGAGGCCAACGACACCGAGAAAGCCCGCACCGCATACCTCACGGTGACGAGCGAGGAACTGACTGAAACCGTAACCGTAACACAGACGCTCGACCCCGACACCGACGACGGGCTAGAGATCGGCCATGTCTACCTCGAGGACAACTTCGCATGGTGCGAACAGTTCGGAGGCGACGACCAAGTACAGTTCCCCGACCAGAGTTCCACGACGCCCGTCCGCAACGAGTCCGCTGCCGTAGCAAAGTTCGAAGAGATGGGCTACAGCGAGTACAACTACGCCGGCAATGCCTTCTACATGGCCAAGCACTACTTCAAGATGGGCAAGAACAACCAGCAGAACGGACTGGCCATCGACATGGGCAAGTACATCGAGAAGGAGAAATCCTCGACCGTCACGCTGACCTTCGATGCTGCTCCGGTCGTCTCGATCAACGGCTCGGGATCCGACATCACGCTCCGCGGCATCGACGACACATCGGTGACCGTCGAGGTCTACGAAGGCCCGGGGACCGTCGACGGCCCCACCTCCAAGACCAGCGATGCGCTCACCATGTCGAGCGTCACCTCCTGGAACCAGTGGGTAAGCATGAAGGTTACGCTCTACGGCGTCTCCGACCGTTCGCAAATCGTCATACGCTCCACTCAATTCGGACAATCGGGATACCACCGCTGGTACCTCGACAACATCAAGATGGTCAAGGCGCCCCGCAACTAAACTGGGTCAACAATCATAAACCGAAACACCATGAATTTCAAACATATGTTATTCAGGGCAACGTCCGCCCTGCTGTTCATGTCGGGAATCGGGCTGGCAGGATGCAACGAAACCGAACCCGATGCATTTCTCACGGTCACCCAGCAGGAGATCGAGGTCGAATATACCGGACTTACCGTTGAGGGAGAGATGGTGAATTTCGAACTGGGGACCAACCGTTCGTGGCAGGCCACCTACGTCGAAGAGTGGATTCACCTCACCCATAGTGAGGGAGACCGCGGCCGTGTACGCATCTTCCTCGACATTGACGAGAACAATACCGGCAAGGACCGCACCGGATTCATTATCTTTGAAGGCGAAGGCGGAACACGCCGCACCATCGCCGTCACGCAGAAACTCAAGGTCGACGCGCTTTCCGTCTCCCCGACGGAGATCACTGTCGTGAAGTCGGGACTGCTCGAAACGGGCGAAAAGGCCGAAATATACCTCTCGACCAACAGCGACTGGACAATCACGGTTGCCGACGACAGCAAGTGGATCACTCCGGCCGCCACCTCCGGGGAGGCCGGCGACATGAGCATCGAACTGACCGTCGAGCAGAACAACACCGGCGGCGAACGCACGGGATCGTTCGTCATCAACGCCGGGTCGAAGAGCGAGACCGTCACCGTCATCCAGAATCTCGAGGGATTAAAACTCTCCGCCGACAATTTCCGTGTGAACAAATTCGGATTCTCCGACGAGGCCCAGACCCCGCTGACCTTCACGATCACATCCGCCGAAGCGTGGACATCGACCTGCGACGACTGGCTGTCGATCGAACCCGCCTCGGGAGAGGCAGGGGAGACGGAGGTGACGCTTCTCGTCGACGAAAACACTTCGGGAGCACCCCGCGAGGGAGCGGTGAAGATCACCACCTCGCTCAACGGACTGGAAGCCGCCGTCCGGATCGATCAAAATGCGAAGAATTCGCTTTACGACGATGACGGCGAGGAAATCGGTCATATCTATTATTCTGAAAATTTCGATTGGATCACCGAATACGGCGGCAACGATTGTGTGGGCGGACATACCCAGGATGGAGCGAAGAACATCTATACCACCGGTGATGCATTGCAAAAGTTCAACGAAGCCGGACTGACCGATTTTAATCCCGATATGCGGACGATTTACGCCTGCTCGGATTACCTCAAAATGGGTGCAGGCAGCAAGCAGACCGGAATCATTCTGCCAGTTCTTACAATTCCCGAGGGACAGGCCACTGACATCGAACTGACGTTCGTAGCCGCATCGAATATCGGCGGCGACGGTACGGGCACGCCCGACGCGGTAACCGTCACAGCCGCCATCCTCAAAGGACCCGGCAGCATCGGCGATCAGCAAAAAGAGAGCGAACCGATGACGCCCGGAGAGCATTGGGAATGGACACCCATGAGCGTGAAGATTTACGGGATTACGGGTGAAACCCAGATCGTCATCCGCTCCACCCAGCAGGGAGTATCGGGTTATTACCGCTGGTATCTCGACAATATCAAAATGACGAAGATCGCAGCCGAATGACCCTGCGGAGACTAATCAATGAAAAACAAGAACACAGATATGAAAAACAGATTTGCAGACAGGGGAAAATCCCATGCAGGGTATTTCTTGCGTTTCGTATTCTGCCTGGTGCTGACGGCGGCCGCGTCGCTGGCGCAGGCCCAGAACCGCAATCAGGTGAGCGGCAAGGTGACCGATAAGGCCGGAGAACCGCTCATCGGCGCCACCGTCGTGGTCGTCGGCACGACAACCGGAACGACGACCGACATCGACGGAAACTATGCGATCAATGCCCCGGCCGCCGGGCAGCTGAAGTTCTCGTACATCGGATATGCCGAACAGACGGTGGAGATCGGCACGCAATCAGTCATCAATATCACCCTGCAGGACGACAGCCAGGTACTCAAGGATGTCGTGGTCATCGGATACGGCACAATGGAAAAGAAGTCGGTGACCTCATCCATCACCTCGATCAAGGGCGACGACCTGACCGCCGGCATGGGCGGGTCGACAATCGCCACGGTACTTCAGGGCAAGGTTCCCGGACTGACTATTTCGGGCAGCTCCAGCCCCAACAGCAGCAACGGATTCCAGTTGCGCGGCGTGGCATCGATCAATGCCAGCCAGAGCCCTCTCGTCGTGATCGATGGCATCCCCGGCGGCGACATGCGCGCCCTCATCCAGGAAGACATCGAGTCGATCGACGTACTGAAGGATGCCTCGGCAGGTGCCATCTACGGCACACGCGCGGCCGGCGGCGTGATCCTCATCACGACCAAACGGGCCAAACAGGGGCGCGTAAGCGTAAACTATACGGGAGAATTCTCGATCGAAAGCATCCGCAAATACCCCGACCTGCTCTCCTCGAGCGAGTATGTCGAATACGGGCTCGGCGAGGATTACGGATCGGATACCGACTGGTTCAAGGAGCTGACCAACGAGCTGCCATTCTCGCAGCGCCATACGGTGAGCCTCTCGGGAGGTACTGAGGCCGCCCAGGTCTATACCTCGTTCATGGCCCAGGACCAGAAAGGTATCGTTATCGGCGACAACCGCAAGGACTATTCGGGACGTATCAATGCACGTTTCAACCTCTTCGACGGACTGGTCGAGGTACGCGCCAACGCCCAGTTCCGCGAGGCGGAGCGCGACAACCGCAACTCGTCGGGAATCTTCAAGATGGCGTTCGGGCTCAACCCCACCATCCCGCTCTACGACCCCGAGAATCCCTCGGACTACAACGTCGTGGGGAACGGCATCTCCGGCACGAGCTTCAACCCTGTTGCCGACATCATGCTGCGCACGAAAAACGGCAAGGACCAATGGCTGCTGGCCGACGCCACGGTGAAAATCAACCTGATGAAGGGGCTCTCGCTGCAAGGGACCGTAGGCATCGACAAGCGCCAGTACCAGGAGTACACCTACGTCTCGCATGACCACAAGGAGTCGATCGACAACAGCCGCCGCGGAGGTGCCTCGCACAAGTTCAGCAAGGATAACCGCGTTTCGGTCGAGGCATACGCCAACTACCACCGCACCTTCGCCGAGGACCATACGCTCGACGTCGTGGCCGGATACAGCTTCTGGCAGGCCGGAGGCGAGAGCTTCAGCATGTCGAACTACGACTTCCCGGTCGACGGAGTCGGCCCGTGGGACATGGGCGTCGGTTCGTACCTCACGGACGGCCGCGCCTCGATGGATTCGAGTAAGGACCCGCGCGAACGGCTGCTGTCGCTCTTTGGGCGTGCCAACTACTCGTACAAGGACCGCTACATGGCAACGGTAAGCTTCCGCCGCGAAGGTTCCTCAAAATTCGGCCCGAACAACCGATGGGGTAATTTCTGGGCCGTCTCGGGAGGCTGGCGCCTCTCGAACGAGGCCTTCATGCGCGACATCCGCTGGATCAACGACCTCAAGATCCGCCTCGGATACGGCGTAACGGGTAACAACGGTTTCGGAAACGGCTACACGACCCGCATGTACACGGCCAACGACATGTGGCCCACCAACGGGATCTGGCAGCCCGGATACGGCTCGGTCCGCAACATCAACCCCGATCTGAAATGGGAGGAGAAGTCCGAGTTGAACGTCGGGTTCGATTTCGCGCTCTTCGACAACCGTCTCTGGGGAAAATTCGACCTCTATTACCGTCAGGTCAACGACATGCTCTACAACGTCAACGCCCCGATGCCCCCGATGGTGCACGACACGGTGATGAAGAACATCGGCAGCCTCGAGAACAGAGGCTGGGAGTTCGAGCTCGGCGGGGACATCGTACGCAGCAAGAACTTCCGCTATACGTCGTCGGTACGCCTGTCGCACAACAAGACTCGCATCAACCGGTTGGGAGACGACGGGTTCTTCCTCGACGAGGTGACGTTCCCCTCGCCGGGCAACCCGGGAACGGCCGTGCGCCTGCAGAACGGACTTGAGCTGGGACAGTTCTTCATCTACAAATACGCCGGGCTCGACGAGAATGGCAAGTGGCTGATCTACGACAAGAACAACGAAATCGTACCGGCCATTGACGGCAGCACCTCGAACCTCATCGCCGAGAACAAGCATTTCGTCGGCAACGCGATTCCGAAGGTCATTCTGTCGTGGGACCACACCTTCAAGTACAAGAACTGGGACCTGTCGGTCTACCTGCGCAGCTGGCTCGACTACGACGTCTTCAGCCAGGTGAACATGTACTACGGACTGGCCAATGACTCGCAGCTCAACGTCCTCAAGTCGGCCTACACGCGCAACCGCAACATCAAGGACGAAAAGATCCTCTGCGACTACTGGCTCGACGACGGATCGTTCCTCAAGATCGACGCCATCAACCTCGGATATACGCTCGACCTGAGAAAATGGACGCGCTACATTCAGTCCGCGAAACTCTACCTGACGATCCGCGACCTGGCCGTCTTCACCAACTACAACGGGCTCAACCCCGAAGTCGACATCAACGGGCTCTATCCCGGATTCGAGTACGTCAACGACACCGCATCGATGTATCCGCAGACGACCCGCTTTACGCTGGGTGTGCAGATAACCTTCTAATCCAAAATCGAAAATCGTTATGATCAAGAAACATATAATTGCCGTATTGGCCGGGGTCGCCGCCATCTCCGCACCCTCCTGCGACCTCGACGAGAAATTCTACTCGGAAGTCACCCCCGACACCTTCATCACCTCGCCCGAAAGCACCTACGCCGTGCTGTGCCGGCCCTTCACCCACTGGAAATGGTACATCGGGGCCGACAGGTGGTACCTTCAGGAACTGACCACCGACGAGATGGTATGTCCCAAACGTGGCAGCGACTGGTACAACGGCGGAGAATACTATCGCCTGCACTACCACACCTGGTCGCCCGACGACCGGTTCATCGTCAATACCTACGACGGCACCACCGGGGGCATCTCGCGCGCCCTGGAGGCCAAAGCCGACCTCCAGGCCGTAGACTACAACGCCATCGGGCTCGACGACAAGGTCAAGGCCGACCACATCAACCAGCTGAACGCCATCACGGCCTACTTCTACATGCGCGGGCTCGACTACTTCGGAGGCATGCCCATCTACTATTCGGTCAACGACGACCTCCGGGGCCGCAGTACGGCCCGCGAGACCTTCGAGCATGTCGAGACCCTGCTCAAGGAGGCGATCCCGACCCTCACGAAGAAGACGACGCTCGGGGCATCCGAAGACGGTTACATCAAGCAGGCGGCTGCCGCAGCGATGCTGGCCCAGCTCTACTTCAATGCCGTCGCCTACATCGGCGAGGAGCGTTTCGAGGAGTGTGCCAAGCTCTGCCGCGACATCATCGGAGGCGTCTATGGCACCTACGATCTCGATGACACCTGGTACGGCCCTCACAGTTTCGACAACAACACCTCGCCGGAGGTGATCTGGACGGTGCCCTCTGAAAATGCCAAACTCGAATGGAACTGGTATTTCAAATACTTCTACCCCTATTCGGCCTATGAGTACTTCGGGAGCGAGACGGCCGGATACAACGGATTCATGCTGACCCCCTCGCTCGACCCCCAGGGCCGCTACTATACCCAATGGAAACTGGGCAACACCTACCGGAAATTCCACGACAAGGACCTGCGCAAGAAGCCCTATCGCTACCTCGGCAACGGACAATACGAGGGTATGTTCCTCATCGGTGAGCAGACCAACCCCAACGACCCGTCGAAACAGTGCCTCGGGCAGAAGGAGTACAGCGGCAAGGTGATCAACCTGGTCGACCAGGTCGCCCGTTTCTCGGAGGTCGGCAGCAAGTACAATTCGGTCGCCGAGCTGACCTCGACGATGGCCGACGGCGAGGAGAACTCAGGCGTCCGCCTGGTAAAGTCCCCGCAACCCGACCTTGACGACATCCAGTTGCGATGGAATCCCGATTGCCCGGTCATCCGGCTGACGGAGATCTACTACATGCTGGCCGAATGCGAGATGCGGGCAGGGCAGAAGGGAACGGCCGCCGCGCTGATCAACCAGGTACGTGCGCGCAACTTCGAGAACAGGGAGGACCCCGACCCCGTGACGGCCGACAACCTCGATGAATACCGCATGCTCGACGAATGGATGATCGAGTTCCTGGGCGAGGGGCGCCGCCGTACCGACCTGATCCGCTGGAACAAGTTCACGACCGACGCATGGTGGGACCACACGCCGCTCGGCGACGAAGAACAGGCCAGGAATCTGAACCTGTTCCCGATTCCCAACTCGGCCATCTCGGCCAACAACCTGATCAAACAGAATCCCGGGTATACGGGCTATAACCCGCAATAGCGCCCGCGGGCACCGGATTCAAGAGTGTTGAACATTAAAAACCGAAAAAAATGATCAAATACATCAAATATTATCTGTTGGCCTTTCTGCTGGTCACCGGTTCGGTCGCCTGCAGCGAGGACGAAGGCGCCCAGATTCTCGGAGCACTTCACGAAAAGGTGGACATCGAGCCCGAACCCGGCATGAACCTCGTAGGGCGCGTTACCGACGGCAAGAATCCGATCGAAGGTGTCGTTGTCAGCGACGGCTTCACGGTGACCACCACCGATGCCCGGGGCATTTACCAGATGCGCGTCAAACGGACGACTCCGTTCGTCTTTGTCTCCGTGCCCGCGGAGTATGAGATCCCGATGGAAAACGGGCATCCGAAGATATACAAGAAGATCGCTTTGGGCGACAACGACGTCGTGCAGCGCAGCTTCAAGCTCGAACGGGCCGCCAAAAAGAAGCGTTTCACCCTTCTGGCACTGGCCGACGTGCAGATCGGCCGCGAAGACGAGGTGACGATGCTCGACGAAGAGGTGCTTCCGTTCCTGATCCCCTACGTACAGGAGGAGCTGCAGGCTCCCGTCTACGGCATCTCGCTGGGCGACCTGGTATGGGACAACATGCCCTACCACACGATCTACAAGGAGCGAATCCAAAAGATCGGCGTCCCCGTATTCCAGGCCATCGGAAACCACGACCACGACAAGGCTGTCTCCGACGATACGGAGGCCGACGCCAGCTTCGAGTCGGCATTCGGCCCCACGTATTACTCCTACAACATTGGGGATTGCCACTTCATCGTCCTCGACGATGTCCTCTACGCGGGCTCGTCCTCCTATACGGCCGACATCACCGACGAGCAGATGGCCTGGCTGGAGCAGGACCTGCAATACGTTCCCAAAGACAAGCTCATCATCCTGGGCGTGCACATCCCGACGTCGCGCCGCAACCGTCCCTCGACCCAAGTCGAGAACTGCGAGGAGCTCTATGCTCTGCTCGACGGCTACCAGGTGCGCATCCTCTCGGGACACTCGCACAACAACTACACGACCACCATCTCCGAATCGATCGAGGAGAACACGCTCGGGTCCGTCATGGGGGCCTACTGGAACGGGAAAGAGCTGTGCAACGACGGCAGTCCCCGCGGTTATGCGGTCTACGAAATCGAAGGGAACCGGATCAAGAACTGGTACTACAAGGGTACGGCCTATCCGCGCGAATACCAGATGTACCTCTACGGCCCGGGTGAGGCCGTCTCGGAGCAGTACCGCGACGGACTGATCTTCAACATCTTCAACTGGCACACCACCTGGACGGTCGAGGTGCAGGAGGACAATTCCGACTGGGTGACGCTTCCCTCGGACTCGAACCTCAAGTACGAAATGGACCGCCGTGCATACGACTTCATGTTCGGCGAAACCGTCCCCGAACACCGTCCGACGGCCGAACCCGAGGATAAGAACGACCACATGTTCTACTACAAGCCCGTTTCAGACTCCTGGGAGAAGGTCACGGTGAAGGCTACCGACCCCTATGGGAACGTATACACCGAAAGCATCCAGAACGAATAGTCCACGGTCTCAACCATGTCTCTGCCCATGAAAAAAACGATTCTCGCACTCCTGATCGCCATGTGCTGCGGGCTCTCCGCCCGGGCGCAGGACTTCGAAAACCCCCTTGTCTTCGGTGAGAACCGCCTGACGCTCATCACCCCGACCCTGTTCCGGCTGGAGTTCGCCCATGACGGGAAATTCATCGACGCCCCGACCTACTTCGCCTACGACAGAAGCAACCTGCTACCCGCCACCGAGTTCAAGGTCCGCGCGTTGGGCGACAACCGCTACGAGATCACGACCTCGGCCCTGCGCATCGTCTACGAACACGACGGATTTCCTTTCGGGCTCCACAACTTCGCAGCCTACTATACCCTCAACGGCAAAGAGAAGAAATTCACCAACCGCTGCATCTTCCGCAATAACCTCGGAGGCCCGATCGAGACCCTCGACCGCGTCACCGGGGAGATTCCCATGCACGACGGGCTGCTGAGCCGCGACGGCTGGTACGTGATCGACGACGAACGTTCCGACCTGCTGATCGACGGATGGCTCGCCCCGCGCGACACGAAAAGCCACGTACAGGACCAGTACTGCTTCGTCTACGGCAACGACTACCGGGCCGCCCTCGCCGACCTGGGGGCCATCAGCGGGCACGTGCCCATGACCCGCAAATACATCCACGGCGTCTGGTACTGCCGCTACTGGGACTATACCTCCGAAGAGTTCCTCTCGATCATCGACGGATACGAAGAGAACGACTTCCCGCTCGACAACCTCGTCTTCGACATGGGGTGGCACACCTACGACGCACAAATCGGGACCGGACACGCCGGCAGCCGCAGCTGGACGGGCTACACGTGGGACCGCACGCGTATCCCCGACCCCGGAGCACTGATCGCCGAGGTGCACCGCCGCGGCGTCACCGTATCGCTCAACGACCATCCGCACGACGGAATCCGTCCCCACGAGGAGATGTACGCAGACTTTATGGCCGACATGGGCGCCGACCCCTCCAAACCGCTGCTCTTCGACGTTGGGGACCGAAAATACATGGAGACCTTTTTCAAACATGCCCACCATTCGACCGAAGATCTGGGAATCGACTTCTGGTGGCTTGACTGGCAACAGAACTACCTCTATCCCGAGGTGCGCGGTTACCGCTCCACGACACTGCAATGGATCAACGAGCTCTACTACCGCGAAACCGAGCGGAAAGGGCTGCGCGGCGCCGGATACAGCCGCTGGGCCGGCTGGGGCGACCATCGCCACCCGATCCAGTTTTCGGGCGACGCCCAGGCCAACTGGGAGCTGCTCGCCTTCGAGGTGAAGCTCACCGCCGCCAGCGGCAACGCGGGCTGCTATTACTGGGCGCACGACATCGGCGGATTCCGCGGTGACCCGAATCCCGAACTGACGGTACGGTGGACACAATTCGGAGCGCTTTCAGCCGCCCTGCGGGTCCACTCCACGAAGGATGCGCGCCTCGACCGCCGTCCGTGGCTCAGCGGAAAACGCGAAACCGCCGCCATGCGCCGCATGTACCACATGCGTTCGGAGTTGATGCCCTACATCTACAGCAGCGTCTGGCAGACCCACTCGACGATGGTGCCCCTCAACCGCCCGATGTATATCGACTACGGGCATGAAAAACCCGCCTACGAAAATCCCCAGGAGTTCCTCTTCGGGGACAACCTGCTCGCCGCGCCGATCACCTCGCCGGGAGAGGGCGAAGAGAGAATCGCCTCACAACAGGTGTGGTTTCCCGCAGGGGACGTATGGTACGACTTCTTCACCCACGAACGTGTCGACGGAGGCCAGGTGCGCCGCATCGCCAAACCGCTCGACGAATTCCCGCTCTACGTCCGCGGCGGCTGGGTGCTGCCCATGCAACCCTACACGCCCCGTCCCGCATCGACACCGCTCACCACGCTCGTCATGCGCGTCTATCCCGCATCGGGCGATGCCGATAACACCTATACGCTCTACGAGGACGACGGATTGACCCGCGATTACGAACGCGGCCTGTACGCCACCACGGAACTCAACTATCGTCGCCAGGGAGAGGTGACGACCATCACCATCCGCCCCGCGTCGGGCAGCTACGAAGGGCAGGTCCCCCAACGGGCCTACAGACTCCAGCTCCCCGCCATGGGAGAAATCCGCCGCGTCAAGGTCAACGGCCGCGCCGCAAGGATTTCGTACGATACGCAATTGGAGTGCCCGACCGTAGAAGTCCCGGCAACGGACATCCGCAAGGAAATAAGGATAGAGATCTTCGGATAACCTTTCCGGAAACGACCCGCACGAAAAGTGAATCCCGCGCCATGGAAATGATGCGGGATTCGCTTTTTTTTTATAAATTTGTCCTCAAACGACCGCTGCCGATGAGAAAACCGTCCCTTTCCGCCATCCTCGGTGTCGCGACCTGTCTCGTTCTCTTCTGTGCCTGCCGCAAAGACGGCAACGAACAGGTATTCGACGAACTGGATCGGGTCATCAGTCAGAAATCCTGCTACGCAGAGCGTTTCAACCGACAGGCCGATTCGCTGCGCCGGAGACTCGGCGCTGCACCCGACGACACGTCAAGATGGCAAATGGCCCACCACCTGTTCAACGCCTACATCACCTACGACATCGACTCCGCCGCCCGTTACTCCGAACTGATGTACCGTTATGCCGCCGCAACCGGCGACCGGGAGATGCAGTTCCTCTCGACAACCTGCGATGCCGGGGTGCAGATCGCCCGCAACAATGTCGGAAGAGCCTACAAACTGATCCTCTCGCTCGACACGGTCGGCATCAACAAACGCATGCGGGCGAATTACTATACACAGCAGATGGCGATTTTCGGACGGCTCGCCGCCTCGGAAGGCCCCGAAGAGCAGCAGGCAAAATATGCCGATTCTCTCGTCCGACTGCGCCACACGCGCATCGGCTTCGACGGGCACTCGTACGTCACCCGCCAACGACTCCGGGCCCTCGAACTCATGGACATGCACCGCTATGACGAGGCGCTGGAGATTCTGCTGCCGCTCTACGACCCCGAAAAGTACAACAACCGCACGCTCGCCCGCATCGCCTACAACATCGCCAACGCCTATGAGGCGCTCGGCGATCGGGAGCAGAACAAGTTATGGCTCGCCACGACGGCGATTTCGGACCTCCAAACCCCGGTCCGCGAGTACCTCTCGCTGTACAACCTGGCGCTGCTGATGTTCGAGGAGAAGGATATGGAGCGCGCGGCGCGTTATATCCAGTGCACGATGTCCGACATGCTGGAGTGCAACTACAACACCCGCATCCTCCATTCCAGCCAGGCCGAGATGATCATCAACCAGGCCGTCGTCTACAGCATCAACTCTCGCAGCCGCATCCTGACCGTCATGATATGCATCTTCATGACACTGTGCGCCATCATCCTGCTGTTGCTCATGTATACCCTGCAGCAGCACCGGAAGCTGCAGCAGACCAACAGGCAGCTCAACGAGTGGAACGAGCAGATCCGCCAGCTGAACGACAGCCTGCGCGACGCCAACAGGATCAAGGACAACTACGTGTTCCGCTACATGCACCTGGCCACACAGTACATCGGCCGGGTCGATCAATATCGGGACGAATTGCGGAAAACGGCAAAAAAAGAGGGGCCCGAGGCCCTGATGCGCAAGTTGCGGTCGCCGTCGGATGTCGACCGCGACTACCGGGACTTCTACCGGATTTTCGACGAGACGTTCCTCGGCATCTTCCCCGATTTCATCGAGCAGGTCAACGCCCTGCTCGAAGAGTCGGCCCGTTTCCCCGTACGTGCCGACAAGACGCTGCCCACCGAACTGCGGATCCTGGCCGTCATGCGGCTCGGAATTACCGACAGCGGACATATCGCCAGCTTCCTCAACTGCGCTTCGACGACCGTCTACACCTACCGCACCAGGTTGCGCAACTCGGCGCTCGGGGCGCGCAACGAATTCGAAAAGCAGGTGCGGCTCATCGGCTTCTGACCGGCAATCCGGAGGGGAGGGCGAAAGTACACGCCGTGCTCCGATACGCCGTCGCAGCCGCTACATCAGACCCATGCGCTTGCGCGCGAATGGGATGACCCATGCCGGCGACTGCTCCTTCGAGAGCATCTCGCGCATGTACTCCATATAGGGTTCCACGTGGCGGAAATAGTGGTACAGGCCTTCGCAAAGAGTATTTTTGCGGCAGCCGTCCGATCCGGTCTCGAAGCGGTGCTTCGGGCACTCGCCCCGGCAGGCGAAGTAGTAACGGCAGCGCAGGCACTCGGCCGGCAGGGCATTGCGCTTCGCCAGGCCGAAGTCGCGGCGCTTCTTCGAACGATAGATTTCCACCAAAGGGGTCTCGCGGATATTTCCCAACTTGTATTCGGGATAGACGAAGTGGTCACACGAATAGACATCGCCGTTGTGCTCGACGACCAGGGCGTCTCCGCATGTCTCACCCATCGAGCAGACGCCCGGCTGAACCCCGCACCACTGGGAGAGCGAAGCATCGAACATCTGCACGAAGACCTGCCCCACGTCGCTCACGACCCATTCGTCGAAGATGTCGCACAGGAACTGCCCGTAGCCCCCGGCCGTAACCGACCATTCGGCCAACCGCGCCCCCTCGCGCTCCGGGGCGACGATCAGCGGACGGTGGAAACCCTCGACATCGACCACATGCTCCACGGCCGGAAGGAACTGCATGTAGCGGCTCCGCACCGTGTCGCGGAAAAAACGGTAGATCTCCGCGCCACGCCCCTCGCACAGCCGATTCACGACGCTCAGCGTGTTGTACTCCACGCCGCGTTCGCGGAACATCCCGATCGTACGCATCACACGTTCGAAGGTCGGCTGCCCGCCCTTGGTCACCCGGAAGGCGTCGTGGATGTCCTGCGGGCCGTCGAGCGAGATGCCCACCAGAAAGTTGTTCTCCGCAAAGAGGTCGCACCACTCCCCGTCGACCAGCGTACCGTTGGTCTGGAGTGTATTCTCGATACGCTTGCCGTCGGCATACTTTTTCTGGAGGGCCATGGCTTTCCGGTAAAACCCGAGACCCAGCAGCAGGGGTTCCCCGCCATGCCAGCAGAAGGTCACCGTCGGGACGTCGTTGGCTTCGATATACTGCCGCACGTAGCTCTCCAGCAACTCGTCACTCATCACCGCCTGGCACCCTCCGTACTGCACGGCCTTGTCGAGGTAGTAGCAGTAGTGGCAGTCGAGGTTGCACGCCGAACCGGCGGGCTTGAGCATCGTCGAGAAGGCCACGGGGCCTGTCTGTTTCTCGGCGTCGCGGAAGGTGAAGATATCCTTGGGTTTCGTCATGGCGGTGGCTCAGGCCCGGGAAAAGCGCCCCGAAGGGTCCGGATCGGCGAAACAAATATAGGAAAAAAACATCCTTCTGCGGTTTGGGCTTCGCTCTTTGGCGGTTTTTTCGTACTTTCATGCGAAACCAAAATCCAACCCATGAAAAAACTCATTCTAACCCTCTGCCTCTGCTGCGCCGGTGCCGGAATCGCCGCGGCAAAAAGCTATGAAGTGAAATCCCCCGACGGGAAAATCGCCGTGCAGGTGGATGCCGGCAAGGAGGCCGTCTCCTACAGCGTGCTGCTCGACGGCAAACAGCTGATCGCCCCCTCGTACCTGGCGCTCGAACTCGCCGACGGCCGCACGCTGGGCACGAAGCCCCTCGTACGGAAAGCCGCGGTGAAAAGCCACGACGAGACGATCGATGCCCCGTTCTACAAACGCACGACGATCGAAGACCGCTACAACGAACTGACCCTCTCCTTCAAGGGCGACTACCAGCTCCGCTTCCGCGCCTATGACGACGGCGTGGCCTACCGCTTCGTCACCGACATGGACGGCGAACTCGTCGTGGCCGACGAGCTCGTAGACATCCGCTTCCCGGAGGACTTCAAGGCGTGGGTGCCCTACGTAAAGGCCCGCATCAAGGAGGGAGGCCTCGAGCGCTACTACTTCAACAGCTTCGAGAATACCTATACCGTACAGCCGCTCTCCGAGGTCGCCGACAACCACCTGGCCTTCGTGCCGCTGCTCGTCGACGCCGGATGCGCGAAGATCGCCATCACGGAGGCCGACCTCGAGCAGTACCCCGGCATGTACCTCTACAACCCCACGCACGGAACGGCCCTGCGCGGCAACTTCGCCCCCTACCCCTCCAAGGAGGTGCAGGGAGGACACAACGAACTGCAGCTGATGGTTACCGAGCGTGAGGATTTCATAGCCCGTACGCAGGGTACGCGCGCCTTCCCGTGGCGCATCTTCGTCATCGCCGGGAACGACATCAAGCTGGCCGACAACGACATGGTCTACCGCCTGGCATCGCCCTCGCGCGTCGAGGACACCTCGTGGATCCGTCCGGGCAAGGTGGCCTGGGACTGGTGGAACGACTGGAACATCTACGGTGTGGACTTCCGCGCCGGCATCAACAACGACACCTATAAGTATTACATCGACTTCGCCTCCAAGAACGGCATCGAGTACGTGATCCTCGACGAGGGCTGGGCCGTGAACAAGAAGGCCGACCTCTTCCAGGTGATCCCCGAGATCGACCTCCAGGAGCTGGTTGACTACGGCCGCGAACGCAACGTGGGCATCGTCCTCTGGGCCGGCTACTACGCCGTGGAGCGTGACATGGAGCGTGTCTGCAAGCACTTCTCCGAGATGGGCGTCAAGGGCTTCAAGGTCGACTTCATGGACCGCGACGACCAGAAGATCTCCGACTTCGTATACCGCCTGGCCGAGACCGCCGCACGCTACCACCTGTTCCTCGACCTGCACGGATTCCACAAACCCACGGGTCTCCAGCGCACCTATCCCAACGTGCTCAACTTCGAGGGCGTCTTCGGCCTCGAGCAGATGAAGTGGAGCGGCACCGACATCGACCAGGTGACCTACGACGTCACGATCCCCTACATCCGCATGCTGGCAGGCCCGATGGACTACACGCAGGGCGCCATGCGCAACGCCACGCGCGGCAACTACCGCCCGGTGAACTCCGAGGCCATGAGCCAGGGCACGCGCTGCCGCCAGCTGGCCGAATACGTCATCTTCGAGTCGCCGTTCAACATGCTCTGCGACGCCCCGACGAACTACCTGCGCGAGGAGGAGTGCACGCGCTTCATCGCCGCGGTGCCGACGACGTGGGACGAGACCCGCGGACTGGACGGACGTGTCGGCGAGTACGTCTCGATCGCACGCCGCAAGGGTGACGTATGGTATGTCGGCGGCATGACCGACTGGTCGGCCCGCGAGTTGACGATCGACCTGGGATTCCTCGGCGAGGGGGCCTTCACGGCCGAGGTGTTCCGCGACGGGATCAACGCCGACCGCGCCGCCTGCGACTACAAGTGCGAAGTGGTCGAAGTGCCCGCCGACCGCCGTATGACGCTGAAGATGGCGCCCGGAGGCGGCTTCGCCATCCGCATCGTCCGCAAATAGGCTACGGAAAACGCTCAAACCCTGCCGGGCGGTTCGATTGTGAGCCGCCCGGCACTGTTTTCTGCGCGGGCCGCGATTTACAAAAGCGGTTCACTAGTGTCCGGAGAAAAATTCTCCGACAATGTTTTAATTATTAAACATCAATAAGTTACAAGCATTAGAAAATTTTTCGATTAGAACATCAGTAACTTTGCGGTAGCCATCAAGAGGTTATCCGCAAGCCATGAACAAAGGAAAAACAATCTTCGCTCAGATTATGTCTCTCATTAACGAATACGAGTTCAAGAAATGTGTCGACCGCTACAAAGGAGACCGGCATGCTATCAAATTCAATTGTCGTGACCAGTTCATGGTGATGAGTTTTGCACAGTTCACTGACAGAGCTGGTTTGAGAGATATAGAGACTACACTTAACCTCTGCGGCGACCTCTATCGCTCCGGAATCAAGGCAATACCTCGATCCACGCTTGCGGCGGCCAACGAGAAGGAGGATTGGCGTATATATCAAGACATTGCGATGACTTTGGTAAATGAAGCCACTATGCTTTACAAGGATGAAAAGCTGCGAATTGGTCTTGAGGAGATGATATATGCGTTTGACAGCAGTACCATTGAACTGTGTCTTAAGTTGTGTCCATGGGCCGAGTTTCATCATGGTAAGGGCGCGTTCAAGATACATACACTGATGGATCTGCGAGGCTCGATTCCCACATTTGTCATGCTCACGCCAGGCAAGGTTAACGATGCCGGGGTGATGGACAAGATTTCTGTTGAAGCAGGTGCATTCTATCTGATGGATAGGGGATATGTTGCCTTTGAGAAACTTTATAAGTACTTCCAGGTAAAGGTCGCCTACTTTGTTACACGCGCCAAGGACAATATGTCTTATGAGGTTATTGAGTCCAGACCTGTCAACAAAGACTCGGGCGTTCTTTCGGATGAGACTATCAGACTTGCTGGATATTACTCTACCAGAAAGTATCCAGACACATTGAGACTTGTTGTATATGAAGACTTTGAGACTGGAAGATCATATCGATTTCTGAC
>CDZD01024131.1_pt1 | contig 17917 bp, 14 predicted proteins | sample 554771 | NCBI WGS metagenome assembly CDZD01 (sample SAMEA3182069, study PRJEB8094) | gut metagenome | biome: human; feature: gut; material: Stool; isolation source: human stools | place: Canada | collected 2011-11-08
TCGCTTCGATTTTTGAACCGTGAGACAGGCAATAGAAGCCGTAACTTTGCAGCGGTTAATAATTTTGGTTATTTGCTCATCAAAGATTGGATATATACGGTATAGGAATGAATAAGACTCACCACAGATTACACAGATTCACACAGATTTATTAATCTAATAATCAGTAAAATAGAATCTGTGTCAATCTGTGTAATCTGTGGTAAATTCATTCATAACCATACAGTGATGAACTCAAGAAAAAAGATTGTAATATGGCAAAAAGAGAATTAACAGCCCGGTATCTGTTTTTCATTGCGGGCTTATTTGTAAATGCGTTTGGTATTAGTTTAATTATTAAAGCAAATCTGGGCTCCTCACCTATATCGAGCCTTCCTTACACACTGAGTTTAAATTTTCCCGTCACACTGGGACAGTTCACGCTTCTGCTGAATGCCGCGCTGATAGCCGGACAAATATGGCTTCTGAAAAGGGACTTCAGAAAAGAGCAGTTTCTACAAATTCCCGTAGCAATACTCTTCAGTTTCTTCATAGATTGCTCGATGGCATTATTGGGAGGATTCACTCCTGCAGGCTATGCCTCGCAGATTCTATCACTGATAGCTGGCTGTGCGATACTTGGCCTGGGAGTAAGTATGGAGGTAATTGCCAATGTAGTGATGCTATCCGGAGAAGCCTTTGTGAAAGCCATCACTTTGCGTACGGGAAAAGAATTCGGAATTACCAAGATCGGCTTTGATACTACACTGGCACTCCTTGCCTGTGCAGCTTCTCTGATGATAGCAGGAAGCATAGAAGGTGTACGCGAAGGTACAATCATTGCCGCATTGATCGTAGGACTTTTCGCACGCTTCTTCAACAGACGACTGGGGTTTGTCAATAAAATGATTACCTTTGCACCGAATAAAACACCCATTCAGCCCTATGAAGACAATTGCAATCACCGAACTGACAGAAATTGAAGCAATCATTCGCAAATGTCCTTACTGCACGGTGGGCATCACCGATCTGGAAGGCAACCCTTACGTAGTCCCCATGAACTTTGCTTACCGGGACGGAATTATCTATCTGCACTCCGGTCCCGAAGGCAGCAAAGTAACGATGGCAGAAAAACATCCTCATGTCTGCATCACCTTCTGCGAAGGACACGAGTTGGTGTATATGCACCGGCAGGTGGCATGCAGTTACAGCATGAAGTCGCGCAGCGTGATATGCCACGGAAACGTCCGTTTCATCGAAGATATGGATGAAAAAAGAGAGGCACTTGATATAATCATGCAGCAATATACAAGCGATGAATTTAAATACAGTGAACCTGCCGTGCGCAACGTAAAGGTTTGGGAAGTAAAAATAGACAAAATGACTTGCAGATCCTTCGGACTGCGACCCAGCGAGGTCACCTCAGAGTAGTTACAAACCCATTTCAGGATGGCTACACCCTTTCCCCCGGATAGCTACACCCTTTACTGCAAATAGCTACACCCTTTTGGTGAAAGGGTGTAGCCCTAATATTCTACAGCGGGTATTCATCAAATGCATATAGCAACGTTGAAAGATACCGTTCGCCTGTATCCGGCAATAATGCAACAATAGTTTTCCCCTCATTCTCCGGAAGAAGTGCCAGACGAGTGGCTGCACTGACTGCCGCCCCGGAAGATATACCTACCAGCAGGCCTTCTTTCTGCGCCAACTCGCGTCCTGTACGGATAGCATCGTCATTTGTTACCTGCAATATTTCATCCACTACTGCCGGATTGTAGTTCTTGGGAACAAAACCAGCACCGATACCTTGTATCTTATGTGCTCCCGGAGCACCTCCTGAAAGTACAGGAGAGTCGGTCGGTTCTACCGCTACCACCTTTACAGCCGGATTATGTTTTTTCAAGGCGGCGCCTACTCCACTTACCGTTCCGCCAGTCCCTACACCAGCAACAAAAATATCAACATGACCTTCCGTATCCCGCCAGATCTCCTGTCCTGTAGTACGTTCGTGCATGGCAGGATTTGCGGGGTTGTCAAACTGCTGAAGAATCACCGCACCGGGTGTAGCCGCTTTCAGTTCTTCAGCACGGGCAATAGCCCCTTTCATACCATTGGCACCGGGCGTAAGCACCAATTCGGCACCCAAGGCTTTCAGTAAGTTGCGACGCTCAACGCTCATGGTATCGGGCATGGTGAGAATCAACTTATAACCTTTTGAAGCGGCCACAAATGCAAGTCCTATTCCGGTGTTTCCACTGGTAGGTTCTATGATTGTCGCTCCGGGTTTCAGCAAACCGGAAGTCTCGGCATCTTCAATCATTGCCAGTGCCACGCGATCTTTCACGCTTCCGGCAGGATTAAATGACTCCAGTTTCACGATCAGACGGGCTTTCAGCCCCTTTGATTTATTGTAATTACTCAGCTCCATCAGGGGAGTGTTGCCCACCAGATCCGTGAGCTGTTTTGCTATCTTTTTCATAACATATTGGGTTTTAATTTATACTCTTCTTTCTAAATGACAAAGATAGAGGGTTAACGGTTCATAGGAAATACCATATTTGTGGGATTTTCATACTATAAATGAGGGATTTTCGCTGAGAATAGTTACCTTTGTACCCACCTTATTATAAAAAGGATATCCCAATGAGTCCATTGAACTTTACTCACATTTTGACACAGGCAGTCGATGAACTATCGGAAAGCTCATCTTACAAAGGACTGTTTCATCAGCACACGGACGGCACTCCATTGCCTTCGGCTAGGGCACTGCAAGATATTGTAGAGCTATCACGTGCCATCCTCTTCCCCGGTTATTTTGGTAATTCCACAGTCAACAGCCGCACCATCAAATATCACATCGGCGTAAACATCGAACGCTTGTTCGACTTGCTGACCGGTCAGGTACTTGCAGGGCTTTGCTTCACCGGAAACGGAGAATGTACCTGCTGCACTGAACTTCAGCGTGAAGAAGCGGCACTGATTGCCGCTAAATTCATCAGCAATTTGCCGGGAATGCGCCGTGTGCTGGCCACTGATGTGGCAGCCGCCTACAATGGAGATCCGGCAGCACACAGTTTCGGAGAAGTAATCAGTTGTTATCCCGCCATACGTGCCATCAGCAATTACCGCATTGCGCATGAGTTACTGAAACTCGGTGTGCCCCTTATTCCGCGTATCATCACTGAAATGGCCCACAGCGAAACAGGAATCGATATTCATCCGGGTGCCGCCATCGGCAGCCACTTCACCATAGACCACGGAACGGGTGTGGTAATCGGGGAGACGTGCGTCATCGGAAATAACGTAAAGTTATATCAAGGCGTAACTCTGGGTGCCAAGAGCTTTCCATTGGATGCGGACGGTAAACCGATCAAGGGTATCCCACGCCACCCGATACTGGAAGACAATGTAATCGTCTATTCCAATGCCACCATTTTAGGACGTATCACTATCGGACAGGGTGCCACGGTAGGTGGTAATATCTGGGTGACGGAAGACGTTCCGGCCGGAGCAAGAATTGTACAGACTAAAGCCAAAAAGTAACCGGCAGTCAGCAAGCAAGCGCCCCGGTTGAGGGACACAAGCGTTCCGGCTGAGCAACACAAGTGTTTCGGAAGAGAGACACAAGTGTTACATCCGAGAAGTACAAGTGTTCCGTAAAAGGGATATTAAGAGAATAGTAATCATCAATAGAAACAATAGATACAGAAGAAGTTACAGCAGCTTCAACCGTAAAATTGTAAATCGTAAAATCAATAATAAACAGATGGAATCCTTTCAAATGATTGCCAAGACCTTTCAAGGTCTGGAAGAAGTATTAGCACAAGAACTGACTGCATTAGGGGCAAACGACATAGAAATAGGCCGACGCATGGTGTCTTTCAGTGGAGACAAGGAAATGATGTACAAGGCAAACTTCTGCTTGCGCACAGCAATCCGTATCCTGAAACCGATCAAGAACTTCACTGCCAAAAATGCTGATGAAGTCTATGAACAAATCAAAGCTATCAGCTGGGAAAACATCCTGGATGTGGAGAAAACATTTGCTGTAGATGCCGTTGTGTTCAGCGAAGAATTCCGTCACTCTAAGTTTGTATCTTATAAAGTAAAAGATGCCATTGTAGATTATTTCCGCGAGAAATTCAACAAACGTCCGTCCGTACGAATCAACCGCCCGGATGTACTGCTGAATATACACATTGCACAAACCACGTGTACGCTTTCACTCGACTCATCGGGTGAGTCACTACACCGCCGCGGTTATCGTCAGGAAGCGGTAGAGGCTCCGTTGAACGAAGTACTGGCTGCCGGAATGATCCTCATGACGGGCTGGAAAGGAGAATGTGATTTGATTGATCCGATGTGTGGTTCGGGTACCATCCCCATTGAGGCGGCACTGATTGCACGTAACATTGCTCCGGGAGTATTCCGTAAGGAATTTGCTTTTGAGAAGTGGAATGATTTCGACCAGGATTTATTCGATACGATTTACAACGACGACAGTCAGGAATGTGAGTTTACACATAAGATATACGGATACGACAATAATCCGCAGGCCAACGAAATAGCAACGCACAACATCAAGGCAGCAGGTGTATCGAAAGACATTGTCTTGAAGTTGCAGCCCTTCCAGCAGTTTGAACAGCCGGCGGAAAAGTCCATGATTATCACCAATCCGCCTTATGGGGAACGTATTTCTACCAATAATCTGCTGGGACTGTACCAGATGATAGGCGAGCGTCTGAAACACGCTTTCACCGGAAACACGGCATGGGTGCTCTCTTATCGTGAAGAGTGCTTCGACCAGATAGGACTGAAACCGACTGCCAAAATACCTCTGTTCAACGGTGCACTGGAATGTGAATTCCGTAAATACGAGATTTTCGACGGTAAATACAAGGAATTCAAGAAACAGGAAGGCGAAAGTGAAGAGGGAGAAGACTCTAAAGAATCAGGCTTCAAACCGAAAGAAGGACGGGAGTTCAGACCAAGAGAATCACGTGAATTCAGACCGAGAGAACCCCGCAAATCAGGAGAATTCAGATCCAGAGATGACAAGCCAAGGGAATTCAGACCAAGAGACAGTAAACCCCGGGAGTTTGGTTCGAGAGAAGACAGGCCCAGAGGGGAATTCAAGCCAAGGGAATTCCGCAAGGATGGAGACAGGGAAAGAAAACCGTTTGACAGAGAACGTCGTCCGGGAGGAAACGGGGAGTTCAAGCCGAAAAGGGAGTTTAAACCGAGAAAGCGGGAAGAGGGAGAGTAAGTTGCTGAGAGACAGTTTGAGGTGCCAAATTTTCACCTCAAACAAAGGAGGTGTTAGATACTCTGCCTTTGCCAAGCTGAGTGCCGCCGTACAAGTGAAAAGTACACCAATGGGCAGAATAGAAGTGAAAGGTTTTAGAAAAGAGAATGACTAACAAAAGACTATGAACATGAAGATAATCAGTAAATGGATGGGAGTGGTATTATTGGCATCATCCGCTCTCTTCACAACGAACGTTATGGCACAAGATTTAAAGAAACCGACGCTGGAAGACCTGATCCCCGGCGGAGAAACCTATCGCTTTGCAAAAAGCCTGTACGGACTGCAATGGTGGGGAGACACGTGCATCAAGCCCGAAATAGACTCTTTGTTTGCAGTGAACCCTAAAACAGGAAAGGAAACCCTACTCCTGACGCGTGAGAGAATCAACCAAGCACTGGAACAGGAAAAACTGGGTAAACTGAGTCATTTATATCAGGTGAGCCTGCCTTGGGCTGAAAAGACTCAGTTGCTTATCACCCTGCCCGGTAATTATATCGTTTACGACTGGAAAGCGGATAAAATCATCAGCAAACAAGCCTTGCCAGAAAAGGCAGCCAATGAGGATTATAATACCGTAAGCGGCCATATTGCTTACACTCTGAATAATAATCTTTATGTCAACGATCGCGCCGTAACCAACGAACCGGAAGGGATCGTATGCGGACAAAGCGTACACCGTAACGAGTTCGGCATCAGCAAAGGAACTTACTGGAGTCCGAAAGGTGACTTGCTCGCCTTCTACCGCATGGATGAAAGCATGGTAACACAATATCCGTTAGTGGACATCACCGCACGGGTGGGCGAATTGAACAATGTACGTTACCCGATGGCAGGTATGACGAGCCACAAAGTAACTGTAGGCATCTACAATCCCGAAACGCAGAAGACAATTTATCTGAATGCAGGTGATCCTACCGACCGTTACTTCACCAATATAAGTTGGGCACCGGATGCCAAAAGCCTTTATCTCATAGAGCTGAACCGTGATCAGAACCATGCCAAGCTATGCCAGTACAGCGTAGAAACAGGCGAACTGATAGGAACTCTTTTTGAAGAGACACATCCCAAATACGTAGAACCCCAGCACCCCATCGTATTCCTGCCGTGGGACAACAGCAAGTTTATCTACCAAAGCCAACGCGACGGCTTCAACCACCTGTACCTCTATGGCACAGACGGTAAGCTGGTCAAGCAACTGACTTCCGGCAACTGGCTTGTGCAAGATGTGCTTGGCTTCAACAGTGGAAAGAAAGAAATCATTATAGCTTCCACGGAATATTCCCCGTTGCAAAGCAACCTCTTCAAAGTAAGCATAGCAACAGGCAAACGTAGCCCGCTAGGCACACCGGAAGGTATACACCACGGCACACTGAGTGCAAGCGGCAGTTACCTTATAGATACCTATTCCAGCCCTGAAGCGCCACGCAGCATCAATCTCATCGCCACACAAAACGGGAAAAGCATCAATCTGCTGACAGCAGAAGATCCATTCAAGGACTTCACCATGCCGAGCATCGAAGTAGGCACCATCAAAGCTGCCGACGGTGTGACTGATCTTTACTATCGTCTCATAAAACCTGCGGACTTTGATCCGAATAAGAAATACCCCACCATTGTCTATGTATACGGTGGACCGCACGCCCAAATGGTCACCGGCGGTTGGCAGAACGGTGCACGTGGCTGGGATATCTACATGGCCAACAAAGGTTACATCATGTTCAGCCTCGACAACCGTGGAAGTGACAACCGCGGACTGGAATTTGAAAATGCTACTTTCCGACATCTTGGCATTGAAGAAGGAAAAGACCAGGTAAAAGGTGTGGAATTCCTGAAAAGTCTGCCTTATGTAGATGGCAACCGCATCGGTGTGCACGGCTGGAGTTTCGGTGGTCACATGACTACGGCATTGCTGCTCCGCTATCCCGAGATATTCAAGGTAGGCGTTGCAGGTGGTCCGGTCATCGACTGGGGATATTATGAAATCATGTACGGAGAACGCTATATGGATACCCCACAGAGTAATCCGGAAGGGTACAAAGAGTGCAACCTGAAAAACCTTGCCGGCAATCTGAAAGGACATCTGCTATTGATCCATGATGATCATGACGATACTTGTGTACCTCAACATACACTTTCGTTCATAAAGGCTTGTGTGGATGCACGCACATATCCGGACCTGTTTATCTATCCCACACATAAGCACAATGTCAGGGGACGTGACCGGGTACATCTACATGAAAAGATAACCCGTTATTTTGAAGAACATCTTTGATGTACAATTTACCATTTACAATGTACAATTTAGTGCATGAGTAAAATGGTAAAGCACAGAAGAAGAGAAAGAAATGTAAATTGTTAATTGTACTTTAATTGTACTTTGTAAATTGTAAATTGTAAATGAAACCATGAAAGTATTATTATTAGGAAGTGGTGGCCGCGAGCATGCCCTGGCATGGAAAATAGCCCAAAGCCCGAAAGTAGAGAAACTTTTTATCGCCCCCGGTAATGCCGGCACCAGTGCGGTAGGTGAGAACGTATCCATCAAGGCAACCGATTTCCCTGCCTTGAAAGCCTTCGCTTTAGAACAAAAGATAGACATGATCGTGGTAGGTCCCGAAGATCCGCTGGTAGAAGGTATCTACGACAGCTTTACCGGAGATGCCTCCACCCAACATATTGCCATCATCGGCCCTACAGCTAAAGGTGCGCAACTGGAAGGCAGCAAAGAGTTCGCCAAAGGCTTCATGGAACGTCACGGTATTCCCACCGCCCGTTACAAAAGCATCACTGCTGCTAATCTGGACGAAGGCCTTGCTTTCCTCGAAACCCTCCAAGCTCCCTACGTGCTGAAAGCCGACGGTCTATGCGCCGGAAAAGGTGTGCTCATTCTCCCTACACTGGAAGAAGCCAAGCGGGAACTGGAAGAAATGCTCGGCGGTATGTTTGGCCAGGCCAGCGCCACAGTTGTTATCGAAGAATTCCTCAGCGGTATAGAGTGCTCCGTATTTGTGCTGACAGACAGTAAGAACTATAAGGTTTTGCCTGTTGCCAAAGATTACAAACGCATCGGTGAAGGCGATAAAGGCCTGAATACCGGTGGCATGGGAAGTGTAACTCCTGTCCCCTTTGCCGACGAGGTATTCATGGAAAAGGTACGTACCCGCATCATCGAACCTACCATCCGCGGATTGCAGGAAGAAAACATCCTTTACAAAGGCTTCATCTTCCTCGGCCTGATCCGTGTGAAAGGTGAACCAATGGTGATAGAATACAACGTCCGTATGGGCGATCCGGAAACAGAAAGCGTCATGTTGCGTATACAAAGCGACTTTGTAGAACTTCTGGAAGGTGTACGCGATGTCAACCTCGACACCAAGACATTGGTGATGGACCCACGGACAGCCGCCTGTGTCATGCTTGTCAGCGGTGGATACCCCGAAGCTTACGAAAAGGGCAAAGTGATGACCGGGTTTGAAGCAGCCACGGACAGTATCCTCTTCCATGCCGGAACCGCAATGAAAGACGGACAAGTGGTAACGAACGGCGGACGCGTGATTGCCGTATGTTCGTATGGTGAAAACAAGGAGGAAGCCCTTGCCAAAAGTTATAAAGTAGCGGATATGATCCACTTCGACAAGAAGTATTTCCGCCGCGACATCGGGTTCGATCTCTAATCACCCCATCACCTTTATTATAATGATACGAAGTAAACGATTACAGAACCGGATTACAGCGGGGCGCTTCACCCTCCCCGCTGCTGTCTTTCTATCACTGTTCTGCTGGGTACTGACTTCCATCTTATTACCCGAGATTCCAGTGATGAAAAGCAATTACCCATTGTGGGAAACCATCTACAACGATTGGATTCCGACATGGGCAAGTGCGCCCCTAAGCTTTCTGCTTTACGGTATAATCGGTTACTTCCTGATAGAGCTGAACAACACCTTCGCCATTATCCGTATGCGGGCATCCGTGCAGACAGCCATTTACTTTCTGCTGATATCTGTCTGTCCTGCCATGCACCAATTATATGCCGGAGACATTGCCTCGACAGCATTTCTGATATCTTTGTTCTTCCTGTTCAAGGGCTATCAACATCCACATCCGGCGGGCATCCTATTCTACTCGTTCCTGTTTATCGGGGCGGGCAGTCTGTTCTTCCCGCAACTGACATTGTTCATTCCCATTTTCTGGATCGGTGCATACAGTTTCCAGGCACTCACTCCTAAGAGCTTTTTCGGAGGTCTGATCGGCTGGACGCTTCCCTATTGGTTCCTGTTTGGACATGCCTACTTCTATGGTGAAATAGAATTATTCTATCAGCCATTCATCGAACTGGTGACGTTCCATCCCATTACTTTATGGAACTTCCCATTATGGGAAATCGCTACATTGGGCTATTTGTTCCTGTTGTTCATAGTAAGCTCCGTTCACTGCCTGGTGGCAGGTTACGAAGATAAGATACGTACCCGCAGTTATCTGCATTTCCTTATTTTCCTGACGTTCTGCATCTTTGTCTATATCCTGTTGCAACCGGCACAAACGTTTCACCTCCTGCCCTTGCTGCTGATAGGCGTCAGCATCCTGACAGGACATTTCGTGGTACTGACGAACAGTCGGGCTTCTAATGTGTTTTTCATTTGTGCCCTTGCCGGGCTTATACTCTTATTCGGATTTAACGTATGGATGCTTTTGTAGACTCATTGGTTCAACTCCTGATAGACTGGGGCTATCTCGGTTTATTTATCTCCGCCTTACTGGCAGGAAGCATCGTTCCGTTCAGTTCGGAACTGGTGATGATAGCACTGATAAAGGTAGGGCTCAGTCCGGTGATGTGTGTACTCTTCGCCACGTTGGGTAATACGATTGGCGGTATGACGTGCTACTACATGGGGCGTCTGGGCAACGTAGTCTGGATAGAGAAATATTTCAAAGTAAAAAAAGAAAAAGTAGACAAGATGCAGACTTTCCTTCAAGGTAAAGGAGCATTGATGGGCTTTTTCGCATTCCTGCCCTTCGTGGGCGAAGTAATTGCCATTGCGCTGGGTTTCATGCGTAGCAATGTATGGCTGACTACTTCGTCCATGTTTGCCGGAAAGCTGATACGGTATGCCGTGATGCTGCTGGCATTGCAGGGAGTAATATCTATGTTTTAAGTTATGAAACGAATTATAGAACGTACGGAAGATGGAAGCGCAACGCTCTTTGTGCCCGAACTGGATGAACATTATCATTCGGTGAAAGGGGCGCGTACAGAGTCGCAGCATATCTTTATCAACATGGGGCTGAAAGCCTCTGCCGCACCGCAACCGCACGTTCTTGAGATAGGCTTCGGCACCGGACTGAATGCCTTGCTCACACTGGAAGCTGCCGAACAGGATGCGCGTCCCGTACATTATACCGGTATCGAGCTCTATCCCCTTGCCTGGGAAGAAGTCGATGCACTAGGATATAGCAATAACCCGCTGTTCAAGCAGTTGCACACTGCCCCGTGGGAAGAAGACGTAAAAATATCCCCGCACTTCACCCTGCGGAAGATAAAGATGGATGCGATTAGTGATAAGTGGTTATCACTAAATCCTGATCTCGTTTACTTCGATGCTTTCGCCCCTGAAAAGCAACCAGAAATGTGGAACGAGCAATTATTTCGCTCTCTTTACGTTTATATGAATACAGGGGGAATATTGACGACGTATTGCGCCAAAGGTGTCATCCGCCGTATGTTGCAAGCTGTGGGCTTCCGTGTGGAGCGCCTTCCGGGACCTCCGGGGGGAAAACGGGAGATACTGAGGGCAACGAAAGAGAAACCATAAAGAGTAATCAATTATAAAAACCATAAATATAATAATGAAACGAACATTCCTGTACATCCTCGCTGCCTTGCTCGCCGCATCCTGCAAGAACAACAGCGTCCAAAATAATAAGAGTGAAGGCGATAAGCCCGTCATCACTGTCACTATTGAGCCATTACGCTATTTCACCGAAGCCATTGCAGGCGATAACTTCAACGTTATCAGCATGGTTCCCAAAGGAAGTAGCCCGGAAACCTACGACCCTACCCCCCAGCAACTCGTAGATCTTGCCAAGAGCAAAGCCTACTTCCGGATCGGCTACATCGGTTTTGAACAAACCTGGATGGACAAGCTGACGGATAACGCTCCGCACCTGCAATTCTTCGATACTTCCCGCGGCATTGACCTGATTTATGATTCCTCACACGCCCACCATCATCACGATGCCGATGAACCTCACGCCCACGATTCCATCCAAGACGATGAGCATCAGCATCTTTTGGGTGTGGAACCACACGTTTGGAGTTCTGCCTATAATGCACAGATTATTGCCGGAAATATCGTAAATGCACTGTGCGCCATCGACAAAGGCAATGAAGAAGTCTATATGGAGCGTTACAAAAGTCTCTGCAACCAGATTGAACATACCGATAGCCTTATTTGTCACATGCTGTCGGCTCCCAATGCGGACCGTGCTTTCATGATTTATCATCCGGCATTATCTTACTTTGCCCGCGACTACGGTCTGCATCAGATTTCCATCGAAGAAAATGGTAAAGAACCTTCTCCCTCCCACCTCAAGAATCTGATAGACACTTGTAAAAAAGAGAAAGTCCGTGTTATCTTCGTGCAACCTGAATTTGACCGTCGCAATGCAGAGATTATTGCCAAACAGACGGGAACGAAGGTAATCCCTATCAATCCGCTTTCTTACGATTGGGAAGAAGAAATGTTGAACATTGCCAAGGAATTGGTCGTTAAGAACTAAAGACATCGTCAAGTAGTAAACAAATGGGTACGCCTCTTATTGAAATAAAGAATCTCAGTGCCGGCTATGACAGCCGCACGGTATTACGCAACATAAACCTCACCGTTTACGACCGGGACTTTCTGGGCATCATCGGCCCTAATGGCGGCGGAAAAACAACTCTCATCAAATGTATACTCGGTCTGTTGAAACCTACTGGAGGGGAAATTCTTTATAGAGGTGGACGAGCACTCAAAATGGGATATCTGCCACAATACAACAGTATAGATCGTAAGTTTCCCATTACAGTGGAAGAAGTAATCCTTTCCGGACTCAGCTCGCAAAAGTCACTTATTTCACGCTTCACCGCAGCACATCGGAAGAAAGCCCGCCAAGTGATTGCCCGCATGGGATTGGAAGGATTGGAAGAACGTGCCATCGGTGCACTAAGCGGCGGACAATTGCAACGTGCTTTGCTGGGGCGTGCCATCATCTCCGATCCTCAACTCGTTGTCCTAGACGAACCCAGTACCTATATCGACAAGCGTTTCGAAGCCCGCCTTTACGAACTATTGGCAGAGATTAACCACGACTGCGCCATCATTCTTGTCAGCCATGATATCGGCACAGTACTGCAACAAGTGAAGTCCATCGCCTGTGTGAATGAAACACTGGATTATCATCCCGACACGGGGATAAGTGAGGAATGGTTGGAACGGAACTTCAACTGTCCGATAGAGTTATTAGGGCACGGAGCACTGCCCCATCGCATATTGGCAGAGCATAAACATGGCGACGAAAGTGGATGCTGTAATTGCGAACATTAAACATCAAAGCTATAATATTTGAAACTTTTCTCTACAAAAAATCAATGTATATCTTTTAACCTATCCTAATAAATATGCCTTACCTCCACGCATTTAGCAGTTAAATCACTATATTTGCGGCCGTATATACCAAAATACAGAGCTATAACTTAAAAACATAACGAATTCTTTCCGAATGAAACAGTACAGAACCGTAAACAACCTTGTGGGTTGGATTACTTTCCTCATTGCAGCTACGGTCTATTGCATGACTATTGAGCCGACTGCAAGTTTTTGGGACTGCCCGGAGTTCATCACTACCGGCTACAAACTGGAAGTAGGACACCCGCCCGGAGCACCTTTCTTCATGCTGGTAGCCAACCTGTTCTCACAATTTGCCTCCGACCCGAGCACCGTTGCCAAAATGGTAAACTATATGAGTGCACTGATGAGTGGCGCTTGTATCCTGTTCCTGTTCTGGAGCATCACGCACCTGGTGCGCAAACTTGTTGTTACAGATGAGAATAATATTACCCGCGGACAACTGATTACCATCATGGGTAGCGGTCTGGTAGGCGCACTGGCATATACATTCAGTGACACCTTCTGGTTCAGTGCCGTCGAAGGTGAAGTTTACGCATTCTCTTCTCTTTTCACAGCCGTTGTATTCTGGCTGATACTGAAATGGGAGGATGTGGCGAACGAACCTCACAGCGACCGCTGGCTTATCCTCATCGCTTACCTGACGGGACTTAGTATCGGCGTACACTTGCTGAACTTGCTCTGCTTGCCTGCCATCGTACTGGTTTACTATTACAAGAAAGTGCCCAACGCAAATGCCAAGGGTTCATTACTGGCATTGCTCGCTTCGGGCATTCTGGTTGCCGCCGTACTTTATGGCATGGTACCGGGTATTGTAAAAGTAGGAGGCTGGTTCGAACTGTTCTTCGTGAATACACTGGGAATGTCCTTCAACAGCGGTGTAATGGTTTACATCATTGTATTGGCAGCTTCCATCATCTGGGGAGTATACGAAAGCTACACGGAAAAGAACAAGATGCGCATGTCCGTCTCCTTCGTACTGACAATTGCCTTGTTGGGTATTCCCTTCTACGGACACGGAACGAGCGCTGTTATTATAGGTATTATTGTTATCGCCTTCCTGTTCTTCTACCTCAGCCCGAAGATGCAGGCAAGTATGAAAGAGAAATACCGTGTTTCTGCGCGTACGCTCAACACCTCGCTGTTGTGTACCATGATGATTGTCATCGGATATTCTTCCTACGCCATTATCGTGATCCGCTCTACAGCCAACACCCCCATGGATCAGAACTCACCCGAAGACATCTTCACGCTGGGTGAATATCTGGGTCGTGAACAATACGGAACCCGCCCGTTATTCTACGGACAGGCATTCTCTTCCAAAGTAGCCCTCGATGTAAAAGATGGCTATTGCGAACCGCGTATCTCGTACAACGGAACCAAATTTATCCGCAAGGAAAAAGCCACTCCCGATGAAAAGGACAGCTATATTGAAATCCCCGGACGTATCGAATACGAATACGCGCAGAATATGCTTTTCCCGCGTATGTACAGCAGCCAGCACGCCAGGGAATATCAAGCCTGGGTAGACATTAAGGGCGAAGACGTTCCCTATGACCAGTGCGGACAAATGGTGATGGTGAACATGCCCACACAATGGGAAAACATCAAGTTCTTCTTCACCTACCAGCTCAACTGGATGTACTGGCGCTACTTCATGTGGAACTTCGCCGGACGCCAGAACGACCTGCAAGGCAGCGGAGAAATAGAACATGGTAACTGGATCACCGGCATCCCGTTCATTGACAACTTCCTGGTGGGCGACCAGAGTCTGTTGCCGCAGGAACTGCAAAACAATAAGGGACACAACGTCTTCTACTGTCTGCCTTTATTGCTCGGTATCATCGGCCTTTTATGGCAGGCATACCGCGGACAGAAGGGTATTCAACAATTCTGGGTAGTGTTCTTCCTGTTCTTCATGACGGGTATCGCCATTGTGCTCTACCTGAACCAGACACCGAGCCAACCGCGTGAACGCGACTATGCATACGCCGGATCATTCTACGCCTTTGCCATTTGGATAGGTATGGGTGTGGCAGGTATTATCCGCCTGTTGCAACACTACGCCAAGATGAAGGAACTTCCGGCCGCAACACTGGCATCCGTTGTCTGCCTGTTCGTGCCCATACAGATGGCAAGCCAGACGTGGGACGACCACGACCGCAGCGACCGCTACCTGGCACGTGACTTCGGCCAGAACTATCTGATGTCTCTGCAAGAAACCGGCAATCCGATTATCTTCACCAACGGTGATAATGATACATTCCCCTTGTGGTACAATCAGGAAACAGAAGGATTCCGCACGGATGCACGTACTTGTAACCTCAGTTACTTACAGACAGATTGGTATATCGACCAGATGAAGCGTCCTGCCTACGATTCTCCGTCATTGCCCATCACTTGGGACCGTATGGATTACGTGGAAGGAACCAATGAATACATTCCTGTACAGGCCGATTACAAGAAGAGCATCGACGCCCTCTATGCCGAAGCTGAAAAGCAGGCACTGAACGGTAACCCGGAAGCTCTGGTAAATGTGAAGAAAGAGTTCGGTGAAAACCCGTACGAATTGCAGAACATCCTGAAATATTGGGTACGAAGCAAAAATGAAGATCTCAAAGTAATTCCTACGGACAGCATTGTACTGAAGGTGGATAAGGAAGCTGTACGCCGTAGCGGCATGATGATACCGGGCGACAGTATCCCCGATTACATGCACATCTCACTGAAAGGCAAACGCGCCCTTTATAAGAGCGAACTGATGATGCTTGAAATGCTGGCAGAAGCCAATTGGGAACGTCCTATCTACATGGCAGTCAGCGTAGGTACGGAGAACCACCTCGGCATGGGTAATCACTTCATACAGGAAGGCCTAACCTATCGCTTCACTCCGTTCGATACCGACAAGACAGGCGTCAAACTGGATAGCGAAAAGATGTATGACAACCTGATGAACAAGTTCAAGTTCGGTGGCATCGACAAGGAAGGTATCTATATTGATGAAAACGCCATGCGTATGTGCTATTCTCACCGACGTATCTTCTCACAACTCGTAGGTCAGTTGATACGTGAAGGCAAGAATGACAAGGCCAAGAAAGCATTGGACTACGCAGAGAAGATGATTCCTGCCTACAATGTGCCGTACGACTGGCAGAACGGTGCCGTACAAATGGCAGAAGCATACTATCAACTGGGCGAAACGGAAAAAGCCGACAGCATTATGAAGGCACTTGCCGACAAGGCTGTGGAATACCTCACTTGGTATCTGAGCTTGGATGAACAACGTTTTGCTATGTCCAGCCGTGAAATCATCGACTATCAGCTGCCTATCCTCAGTTCAGAAGTGAAGCTTATGCAGAAGTATAATTCCGAACTGGCTCCGATATATGACAGCAAGCTGAACGAATTGTATCAGATGTGCGTTGACCGTATGAAATAAGAAATAGTGATTAGCGGTTAGTGTGCGATGTTACGGCACAGCCGTTAATCACTTATCACTAACCGCTAACTACTAATCACTTATCACTAATCGTTAATCACTAATAACCGTGTTTATAGAACAGCCTCCCGAGTTTGTCCGAAAGCTATATCCCGGTGCCATTTGGCGAATGGATCCGAACGAGAAATCCGTCTACCTGACTTTTGATGATGGTCCCATCCCCGAAGTAACCCCATGGGTACTTGAACTATTGGATAAACATGACATCAAAGCCACCTTCTTCATGGTGGGAGACAATATACGCAAGCATCCCGATGTATTCCAAATGGTAGTAGATGGCGGTCACCGCATCGGAAACCATACATTCAATCATATCCGCGGATTCGAATATCTGTCCGACAATTATCTTGCCAATACGGACAAGGCGAATGAACTGATGAAAACAGATCTCTTCCGTCCACCGCACGGTCATATGCGCTGGGGACAGTATTTCACCTTGAAACGGCATTATAAGATAGTGATGTGGGATTTGGTTACGCGTGACTACAGTAAGAAATTGCGCGGTCCGCAAGTACTTGCCAATGTGATGAGATATGCACGGAACGGGTCTATTATCACTTTCCACGACTCGCTGAAGTCCTGGAATAACGGCAACCTGCAATATGCACTGCCGCGGGCATTGGACTTTCTGGAAGAGGAAGGATACGAGTTTAAATTGCTATAAGGTTTCACCACAGAATAACACAGAGTCCCACTGAGTTCATTTCAAATTGATTGAACTCAGTGGGACTCTACTATTTCAAGACGAGATTTATTTAATTGTCACCGTCAACGGATTACGTACCTTCTGAGCATAGTTTGCCATGTATTCATTCCATGCTTCCGGAGTTTTGATGTCAGCCTTGTCCCAGGCAGCACCCCAGTAGTAAACATACTCTGAACCCGGTTCATAATCGCTGATAGCCAATACATGGCCGTCGGCACCACCACGCAGTTCATTCTTTTCCTTTTCAGGGAAGAGCAACGATTTTGCCTCTTTCACTGTAGTCGGGAAAGCAGCACCTACAAATATCTTACCGTTATTATTATTCACATTGTCCGTAGGGTCCACATAAGTGATATAGCCGGCAGCAGCATCAGCAACAACAGCACCATCCGGTTCGTGCAACACGATACCTGTAGCCACGGGAGTAGTCTCTTTCAGGTTATCAAAAGAAACCGCAGTCTTGTTCAAGTGAGAGCCTGCATCCAGCGTGATAACACGTGTTTCAATCACGGTTGAGTCACCCTTGATAGTCAGCGGATTGTAAACCAGCTTCACAGTGAAACGCAACGGACCGTTATCCAGAATATCCTGTGTAGCGTAGCAATACGGATAAACGATTTCACCGTCGGGCATCAAAGCAGCAGTACCGCCACCCAGCGTAGGACCTACTTTATAGCAGTCCAGACCGTTTCCGTGGTCTACGTGATAAGATACCGATTGATACAATTCCTGTGCAGCTTTCGGATCAGTTTTCT
>CDZD01028068.1_pt1 | contig 17266 bp, 31 predicted proteins | sample 554771 | NCBI WGS metagenome assembly CDZD01 (sample SAMEA3182069, study PRJEB8094) | gut metagenome | biome: human; feature: gut; material: Stool; isolation source: human stools | place: Canada | collected 2011-11-08
TGACCCGTCGAATTTCAGCGACACCTCTTACACCGGTTATGACAAGAAAGGCAATATCTGCCGTACAAACGGTTATGCCAAGAAGATGTTGCTTGGGGAAGATGGCGATATAGTGGCCACGGAGGTCGGAGGTAGCTCCTCTACCTACTGGTGCGACTACTACTACGCCTACACATCGGCTAACCGCATGCAGGTGGTGCTGGTTGGCGGTAACGGGGAAGGCGGGTCGATTGCGGGCCTCGCTTGCGTGAATGCGAATCTTGCGCCTTCCGCTGCGGCTCGTTACTTCGGTTCGCGCCTTTGCTTTTTCCCCGAATTTCGTAAAACGTCGGCGTAGCCGCACGTATCACGTCGGGAATTTTTTTGTATAACGATTAAATAACAAGACATGAAAAGAACATATAGCGACACTATACCGATCACTATGGAAAAGGACGGTGACGGATCCTACCTTTACCGGTGGGACGTTAGAGAGGAGACAAGGGAGATGGGTGACGATATGGCCCCCGTGATCTCCTATAGTTACAACGAGGTCAGGGTATGGCCCACGTTGACGGCCAACAAGATATTGGAGGCCTGTATCAACGCCCTATGGGACAAGGACGTGGAGCAAAAGAAGCTGAACGACTACAACGCCGCCCAGCTGGGCATACTGGACTTGTCGTACGTGGAGTCTTATAAGACGTTCCTTAACGAAAGGAAGGCGTTGAAAGACCGTGTGGATAGCGATTTCGCCGAGTGGGAGGCGGCGAGAGAGGATGAGAGCATAGTGGTTGTTTAACTAATTAAAAAAAAAAGGATCGGAAGAATGGAGTTTTTTAAGATGATTTGCAGTATGAGGGAGCTACTGACTGTAGTCGTGTTTGAGATGTTCATCGTTATGGTGGCGATGGGGTGGGATTTCGCCTCGGGTTATTACAAGGCTAAATTGAGGGGCGAGGAGCGTAATTCGTACGGCATGCGTAGGACGGTCAGTAAGTTCATACTTTACGCTGGTAGCGTATGTATAGCGTGCGGGATAGACTCGGTTTGCTACGTGTGCCGGTTCTGGGAATTTATCCATCTGCCTTTCTTGACCAATGTCCCGGTCGTATCCTCGATAGTGACCGTATTTATCTTGATAACGGAGGTTAGGTCTATCTGGGAGAAGGCTGACGCCAAACAAAGGAGGCAGGCGAGTAAGACAGCCGACATGATCGGTAAGGTTGTAACGCAAAAGGTTTTGGAGGACGCTTTGACAAACGCTTTATCCAATGCCATGAATAAAAAGAAGAAAGGAGAGTAAAATATGGGGAAAAATAATTTACCTCGTGGGTATCGGAACAACAACCCGGGAAACATCCGGATCAACGGAGACTTGTTCCAAGGTGAGATACGTCCGAGCAAGGACAAGTCGTTTAAGCAGTTCGAGACTATGGCCTATGGCTATCGGGCGATCTTCAAGATCCTGTCTAACTATTACCGGAACTATAAGCTGGACACGATCCGCAAGATGATAGGTCGCTGGGCGCCGGAAAACGAGAACGATACGGACGCTTACATTAAGGCCGTATCAGATTATGCTGGTATCCCGGCTGATGATCCTATCAACATCAACGCTCGTGAGCAGATGATCCGGATCGTGGGCGGGATGAGCAAGGTGGAGAATGGTAGGGAGGCTGATATGTCGGATGTTATTGCGGGGTTGAATCTGTTATGAGAGCATGGCAGGTTATATTAATACTAGTGTGCTTGGTAGCCAGTTTCACGGCTGGCTACCATATCCGGGGGGATGTGGCCAGTGATTCGATATCCAAGACCGACACGTCTACTTATGTTGACACGATACATGACAGCATTCCGTACCCAGTCTATGAGACATTGGTGCGGACGATACCGGAGCCGTTCCCTGTTTATATCACGTTGGACGGTGACACGGTAAAGGAACCTGTATATGTTCCGGTACCCATAACCAGCAAGGAGTACAAGACGGATGATTACCGGCTTTCAATTTCGGGTTACAAGCCTAATCTTGATTACATCGAGGTTTATCGCAAGACTGAGTATATAACCAAGACGATCACCCCACGTAGATGGGGAATAGGGGTTATAGCGGGTTATGGGATCGGTAAGAATGGCTTGTCACCCTATGTCGGGATAGGCGGGTTCTATAGGATTTGGTGAGGCTTCCGTGGCTCACACCCGGGAAACCTCTGATAATAGAATGAATGCGTTATATGAATAACAAGGGCTGACGTTTTTTGTTCATGATAATTTATATTAGTCTGATGGTGACTTCGTGAGAACGAGCCGGAAAGGGAGGATAAAGAAAAAGAATCTTCCCTAAATAATCGGATCGGAAGTTTGATTATTTTTTCATGCCACGCACGACGGGAAGATTCTTATATGTCTTTCTGCCGTGCATTTTTTTGCCCGGCTTAATAGTAAAACAAACCACGAAATAAAAAGTTTATGAATAAGGTGGAAATTTTTTACAAAAAAGTGATAGAGGCAGTCTGCAAGGAGTGCGGGACCGATCCGGTAATGATGTTTAGCAACAACAAGGAGAGGAACGTTGACGCTCGGGGAGTGGCTATAACCATACTGGCCGATCGCAAGTTGAGCGACAATATCATATCCGATCTGACGGGAATGACGAGGCAAGCCGTGAACCGGATGCGTAATTTGTATCCGGACAGGATAAGGAGGAGTTACTATCTGAGAAGAACGGTGGAGAGCGTCAAAGAGGAGCTATCCGGTACGGTCTGAGGGTGCGTTATGTTGTAAGGCAGGTTATTTTAATGTTAAAAAAATTGTATATATAAATTAAAAGTGTGAGCTTTGCATCGATTTATATCGTTTTTGCATCTATCTATATAGATAAACATTGGCTATTCGGATTTGTTATTTATAAAAAGAATTTATGGAAAAAGATGATGTACTAAAGTTGAAGGCCGCAGTATTGTACGTTGTCAATAAATGCGGCAAGGTTGGTTTCTTGCGTTTGTTCAAGATATTGTATTTCGCAAATAGGGCGCATTATGCGAAATATGGGAGAGGTGTGATAAATGACACTTTTTGTGCGCTACCAAAAGGCCCTGTCCCTACATTTTTATATGACGCTCTTAAAAGTATCTCTTCATCTAGGCGTACAGCCGATTACTCTATAATAGTGGATTGTCTGTATAATCCAGAAAATGAGGAGTATTATGTGTTAAAGGCAAAAGAACAGCCAGATATGGATGAATTATCTGCTTCTGATATAGAATGCTTGGACAAGTCTATCGGAGATTATAAGAATATGGATATAAATAAATTATCTTCAATATCTCATGATAGCGCATGGAAGGAAAGGAAATCAGACCATGGTGGAATGAGCAATCTGTCTATAGCCAAGGCTGGGGGAGCCAATGAAGCCATGTTGGAGTATATAAAAGAAAAAGATTTGATAGATTCGTTATTAAGATAGTAATGCCAAGCTTATCAAATATTATCCCGGGATCAAGTTTAAACGGATTGGTTGCCTCCCAATTGACCGAAGGTAGTGTTTATCGCATGAGACTAACCGAGGAGGAGGGCGTGAAAGGAAAGAATCCCGGGGATAATGGACGGAATAAATATTTTATCGTATTGGGGGTGACGGATGATGGCAATATCATAGGTGTTGTATTGATAAATAGTCACGTGAACGACAATCTACCATCAACGATAAAGGATCTACATTACCCGATAAGTCCACATACCTATTCTTTTTTGTCCAATAATAGCTTTGTGGATTGTAGCCGGCTAAAAGAGTTGAGAATGGATAAGTTTATATCTAAATTCAACATTGATTCAAAAAAGGGAGAAATAACAGAGGAAGATATGGATTTGATAAAAGATGCTGTTCGATCTTCTTGCTTGGTGACTAAAAAAGAACTGAGGAAGTATGGATTGATTTAATAAGATTATATGGAAAATATAGATATGAAAGAAACAGGTAAGGAGTATAATGAATTCCTAGAAAGGAATAGTTTTGATAAATACTCAGATAGAAAAAAACATATATCTAGTCCAACCACGCTACAATGCATGTATTGGAAAAAGCCTTGCATAAATTAGGAGAAGAGCTCCTTTCCATATCATTATAAAGCCTCCCTTAAAAGGTAAAAGCGTCGTCAACACAAATTGGCGGCGCTTTTTTTGTCTCATCCCCTTCCGCAAAGAACTAGCAACAACCTCGCAACAAGCTAGCAAGGAGATATTTATTTAGCAAAGCCCTTCTCATGATTTTTGTCGTGTCCGGTAATGGTGCCGGATTAACGACAAAAATTAAAGATAATGGATAGAAATTATTTTATCGGTACTCCCGAAGGAGGTAATTCCGGTGGAAGTAAGTTTGACATCATGGCCTTTCTCCCGAGCTTGATGGGTGGCGGTGGAAAATCATTGGACCCCAATTTGGTAGCGGCTTTGATGAACAATAAGGGCAATCAAGACGCTTGGGGCGGTGGTGGTTGCTGGTGGATCTGGATCATCCTCCTGTTCTTCGTATGGGGAGGCTGGGGTGGCAACGGCTTCGGCAACAACGGGGCTAACGGATTACCGGCTCAATTGAACAATGACGCTGGTCGTGAATTGTTGATGAACGCTATCCAAGGAAACGGAACGGCTATCAGCCAATTGTCATCTTCCTTGAATTGCTCAACCCAACAATTACAAAACGCTATCTGCCAGATCCAAGGACAGATCCAGAGCGTGGGTAACCAAGTAGGCATGAGTTCCCAACAAATCATTAACGCCGTCCAAAGTGGTAACAATCAATTATTGAGCCAGATCGCCGAGTGCTGCTGCACGGTTAACAACAACATCACTAAGATGGGCTACGAGAACCAATTGGCTAGCTGCAACCAGACAAACACGCTGGTGAATACGATGAACAACAACACGTTGACTCTCCGTGACTCAGGTCTGCAGAACACCCGTGATATCATCAACGAGGTTCGTGATTTCAAGAACTTGTATCAACAAGACAAGATGGATCGCTTGACGGCGGAGAACCTAGCCTTGAAAGGACAGATCTCCCAAAGCAACCAGAACGCCTATTTCGCCGCTACTCTACAGGCGCAGACCGCCCCTCTAGGTAACGCCTTGGGTGATTTGAGCTCAAGATTGGCCAAGATCGAGTGTAACCAGCCGGAGGTGGCAAAGGTTCCTTACTCCCCCGTGGTAGGCATACCCACTTGCGTGGCCGCCCAGTACGGATTAGGCCTAGGTCTCGGTAACTGGGGAAACTTCGGCAACGGATGGGGATAATGAGTTAATAACTTAAAAATAAAGAGTTATGGCATTCATTAGTCCTTTCATAATGGCGAACAAGAACGGTATCCCACGTTTGGAGAGCACGGGCGTTACGGTCGGGACGACCAACGTTCGTTTCTCCTTCCGCAATCACCCGTTCCTGTCAGCCCCGTTTAGCGGGTTGATCTTGTTCCGTCTGGCCCAGCCTATCCCGGCTGGTACTACCGGGACGTTGCCGGTAGTGTTTGACACGAACGGCTCCACGCAGGCGCTAACGACCATTAACGGCGCAGATGTCACGGCATCCGATATAACCGGCACCGGAATCTACTTGTGTTACTATGAGTCGGGCAATAATACGCTCCAGATAATGACGGGAGTGGTGTGAGAGAGTATCAACGAGAGACCGGAGCGATCCGGCTCTCATAAAAACCAATAAATATGTTCAAGAATCAGAGACAAGGGAATCCTTTATATATCCTTCATAAGGGGAATACGCCTTTTTGTGAGGTTGGAAGCATAGTCAGCGTGTCCCCTCCGAGACCGGAGAATCCAAATTTCAACATGTATGGTCCGCAAGCTAAAATCGTGGTGGACATAAAGGCCAAGGTAGGTGAGGACAACGTCAGCTTCTCCAACGTCTTGTCCGACGTTACCATTACGGATTACCCCACTACAAATGGGGAGAAACTGGTTGTGTCATGCGATCTAGGTGCCCTGAATACGGAGATCAACGCCATGATGCAGCAAAGCCGACAGGCACTTGACAGCATCGATTACCATAAATCCGTGATTGAGGGGTGCGAGAAGATGCTGGTAATACTGAACCCTGAGTTTGCCCGGGAGAAGGAGAGGGAGAGTGAGATCGCTAACATGAGAAACGAGATGTCCGATCTGAAGGAGGCTAACGCAAGGTTGGTTGCCATGATGGAGCAACTTGTCGGTTCCGTGAACGGTAATAATAACAAAAATAAAAAAACAGAGTGATATGGGAACATATAGCAGAAAACTGAGAGAGCTGATCGAGGAATTCGACGCCATGGAAGACGAGGATATGTTGGAACTGGCGAAGGAGGCCTATAAGCTTGGCTGTAAGGAAGGAAAGCGGAAGGCCATGGAAGGCTATGGCAACCGCATGGAGGAAGACGAAGACGATGAGTTCGAGGACGACGACGAGTTCCGTGAGATGTGGGAGCGTGGCGGCTACGGCAACCGTGGCGGCGGTCGTGGATCATCCGGGGGAGGCTATGGCAATCGCCGTGGGGTACCGGGCACCGGACGCTACTCGAGACGATATCGTAGATAACCATGAGGGGGGACCGGTTTCCCCCTCCTAAAAAACAGAGGAATATGAGACTAGATATGTATGATGATTTCCCTTCCGGGATGCGATCCTACCTGAAGGCGTATGGCTGGCATTTTTCCAAGGCCATGTGCGATTGGGCCGTATCCATGATGGAGAAGGAGGACGGAAACGGGAAGAAGGTCAAGATAACCCCTTTCACGAAGGAACAGGTGGATGAGATGCTGAAGAAGTATAGCGTTGACGTGAAGAAAAAGGGTGGATACGATTATGTTTACGCCGCCAACATGTGCAAGGCCGATTACCTTGGCTCCTCAGTGCCTAACGAGCAGTACGCCGCTCTTTATGTCAAGAACGTCTGCGACGATCCGGACGCTTACGACGGGATAGTGTTCACCCGGTTCTACGCTGATTGCATCGGGTCCGGCACGCCTATAATCTGGGAGGAGATGATGTGATGGGAGGCTGGGGCTACATACTGAGGATCTTGAAGGGAGAGTCCCCCAAGGACGTGCTGGCGAGTATGCCAGAGAAGGATTTTGACAAGGTATCCGAGGTGGTGGGCAATCTCAAGGCAACCAATCTCACCCGGCAACAAAGGAGGAGGATAGAGCGGGAGTTCAAGACGGTAAGGAGATGATACGACGGGATTACCATATCAAGAGATACGATTGGGTGATCCACGTACTGTATAACGTCACCTGCTCGAGGATATCCGATATCATAGCCCTATTGAGGAGGGCCGGTTGCCCGGAAAGCAAGATACGGGAGGCTTATGGCAACGTAGGATCCTGCAAGCTGGACGTGGGACTTACTTATTCCAACTACCGGCGAAGGGAATCCGTCATGGTGATAGGCCGGACCTCGTCTTACAGGGAGTTCTCTAATTCGTTGTTCCACGAGTGCCGGCACTTGACGGATCATATGTCCTTGGCCTTGGATCTGGAGATCGGAGGGGAGCCTATCGCTTACTTGGCTGGCGATATAGGAGCCTTGATGTCCGATGAGATAAGGATGTTCATCTGCGATTGCCATCGTCACAGGAACGATATAAACGATGAGTTATGGGAAAGAAAAAAGAAGATAAAAAGAAAAAGGAATCCGTAAGACGGGAGATAGACCGCCTCACGGATTCCTTGGATTTCGAGCCTGTCAACTTCTATGAGGTGATGGCTCGGATACGGCACTTGATGTGCCTATTATAATGAATCTATCATTCCACATAGATAACCATCAAGGAAGTTCCTCAATGACGGATTTAAGAGATATGGGATCGTCTTCCCACGTTAAGTATCTACCTGTTAACCTATATATACTGCCTTTTGGAAGTACGATCGCCGAATTGTGATCCTCGACGGAAAAATATTCCTCGTCATGCGCCGATCTATCGTCCGTCCATACCTCTCCTTGCCGCACTGGGAAGTTATCAAGAATAACCTCGTCACCATTCTTGTTTACGGCCAAGAATACTATTGTTTGCTTGCCTAGTTTCATAAATTATAATTTGCTCATTTTTCTTAATTATGAGTTACGTGAATGATTGTTTTCTCGAATAGGGCATGGCTCTATCCCCGCTTTATAAAGTTTATCTTTAGCTTCTTCGTATAGTTTCTCATACTCAAGTTTTTGACTCACTTTTCGATCTAACTTTACTCGAAGTTCAATAACTTCATCTGCACGGGCCTCATATCCCGCTGTTACACAATCACTGATGATTGTTGTTAGATCAATGTCATGTACTTCAAGACATTTGGCAATAAGATCATGATAATAACAAAGTGCTTTTTTTCTAGCTTCTTCTATTTTTTCTTTCATATCTTTTAAATTATGAGCCTTCCCGGGAAGGCTCGGTTAATACTATTCCTCTTAATAGTCTAATAAAAGACCTCATGTACTCGCAATTCTGATTGCAATCATTCATTTGATTGCACATTCGATCATTGTCTTTAGAGAGGTTTGGACAACTTTTCCAGTGAGCATTAATAGCTTCTGCCATTTCCCATTCGGCACCTGCTATAAATCCCTGATAATACGCCGGGAATGCACTACCGCTACTCCTGCTTTCAGCGAAGAAATGAGCCGCTTCTTCTACTGTCTGTCTCATATCAATATCTCTTTCCATGTTTATTCTCCCTTAGCTCGTTGTATCTCATTTTCTGCTCGATGCGCCATAAGAGATCTATATCAAGCAGCTCCGCATTAAGAAAGATTATCACGATAGAAGCCTTGATAACTTCCGCTATATCTCTATCATTGGTTAGGATAGAGGTTAAAAAGAACATCCTCTCGGTAAAGGACATTTCCTTCAAAGCATTATCCCAGTCTTTATATTCCGGCTCTTTCATGAAATCGTAGATATCTTCAAGGCTGATATCTATCAATCCGGCAAGGTCTAGCAAACGGATAACCGCATCGGCCAGCTCGTCAGATACCGTATCCTTGACATATTTCTCAAATGCGCATTCAAAACGTTTGTTTTCATCAACTAAAGCGGAATAACGGTTAAACTCACGCTCAAAAGTTGATATGCCTTTGAAATATTTTCCTTTCCTGTCCGCTTCCACGGCCTCCGAAAGCTCTGTTATCACTAGCATCAGAAGATGCCCATTGCTTAACCCCGTCCCATGAAACCCGTGCTCGCATGCGCATTTGTACGCACGGTCACGGAGTGCGTTGAAATCAATCTTGCTCATATTTATTTCTCCTTTTTATAACTTTCACAAATGTTATTTCTTGATCCGGATTTTCTTCCTCAAACCTAAATTTCTCGTTATAGAAGTCTATGAGTTCATCGAGGTCTGTAAATTCCTTTTCCACGTTATCGATGTAGTATGTCGTTTTTGGCTTGCCGTATGATAGCTCGTCTTTTCTTGGGGTGATAGTAACAGCGGAAATTTTGTTAACGTCATCCCTGTACTTAACGATTCCACTACCTTCCATAGACATACAGGACAATATCCTTAATTGTAAATCATCACGTGTGATCATCATTACCTCCTTTCAGTAGTTCGGGATTGTCATAAACATTACCTATTACTTTAATTTCTCTTTTATAATCAGTCCACCAGCAAGGACTAACTTGCTGCCAATAACGAGTTTTAAGATCACAGTCCAAATCCGTAAGATTAGCCAAGCAATAACTCGCCCATTCATCTATGTACTTAATCAATTTAGGATATTTGCCATTCACGCTGATAATGTCCCCCTCGTAAATCTCCTTTCCGCTCTTGTCTTTTAGGCCTGTGAACTGGCTTATGGTATCTGGATCAATCGCATGATTTTCGTAAAACCCTTCATCTTTAAGAGTAAGTAAATGCAAAACCCCATTGGGCCTGTGAAGTAAATCACCATATGCCCAAGATTTGAACTCTTTAATTACATTACCTTCATTGTCTGTTATGACATTGTTTATTTGCCCTCTGAATTTAATCTCACGCATTTGATCCTCCTTTCTCTAATATATCCTCACAAGCCTTGCTGTAGCATCTTACCGGCTTTTGGTGAAATGAACACCAAGCTTCCCCGTTGATGTCCTCATTCTCGATAAGTTTGCAGTCTCCGCATTTAACCGCTAGGTATTTATTGTCAAGGTGTCCTTCCTTGATAAGCCATTCAATCATTTCAGTGATAGCATCAAAAAGATTCTCTCTGCAATATGACTGGGCTAGGTTACTTCCAGCGGAATACTTTATTGTGAATTTTTTATCTCGTGGAAGTATGAATAGGTAATAGTTATATCCCTCACATTCTATTTGATCGGGCATCATGTCTATCAGCTTGGATAGAGACCAAGCCGGGATATCCTTACCCCATAGATGGTCAAACACTTCTTCCCCCGTCATGTGTGTACCATCAGAATGTTTGTGAAAAGGCATTGCAAGTTTAGCTATTCTTTGCGGTGTCCAAAACCTACCTCTCAATGTAGGCGGTTTCGTTTGTAGTTCCCACTCCAGCGCAGGCATTCTGCTTCTCGTAAAGTGATATGACATGTCCGCCGTCTCCGGTCTCACCCCGACCTCTAATAGGCGGGATGATTGTTGTTTATTCGTGCAAATTTGATTCATGTTATAATTCGTTGTTAAATATTCCTTATTATCCATATCTTTCCCTCAATTTATCAATGTAAGATAAGTACCATTCACGAGTTTTCTCCTTGTCATACCCTACGTATAATAAACCAAAAGGATCGTACTCTATAAACTCATCGGTCTTGCAGAAAGGGCAGGGGACATCCCCGCCTATGGTCAATCCCCCAACCTCGCTATCATATGAGTCAAGATCCCATAGATAGCCGTCACAGCATATTGCGTCTGGATAAGATGCGCCGAAAAAGGGAAACTCGGGACATTTTTTTATTTCCTCTTCCATATCTATCCCTCATGAATAACCACACACTCAATTTGTTCCTCAAACGTAACGTCCACTATATCGTAGGTATAGTTATCGGATGTTTCTATAATGACCTCCGCTTCCGGGTCTTGCTCTTGTAATAGAGCGATTAGTTCTTTATTTCTCATGCTAATTTTTATCTTGTTGATTTAAAGGGGCATCCCATGAAAGGAACGCCCCGGATAGATTACTAGTTCTGCTCGGCAAGTTTCTTGAACTCCCCAAGCAACATATAGATCGTGGCGATATCGTCCTTGAAGCGATCCACCGTTTCCTCGTTGATGCACCATAAGTAGTTGAATACCAAGTCCATCAGTTGGTCGCACACCTCGGAGGGCGTGGTGATCTTGTTCATGAACTCGTTGAACGAGGTAAAGTCGTATTGCTTAGTTCCCATCGTTTGTCCCCTCCATGGCTGAAAGACCGAGTAAACTCATGAGCTCGTCCGATTTGTCTATAAACCATACAGGTGATGGGAATGATGCGTCCTTGAATTGGTGCATCTTCCCGTATTTCTTTCCTTTATCCGTAATAATCCAATTTTGTACCTCTTTTCCGCGGCTTCGACTGTACCGTGAAACCTGCTCTATTAATCCGGCCTCGAGTAGTTTCTTATTTCCCTCTTGTCCGCTCATGGATTTCCCTTTATTGCCGATGATCCCTTTCTTTTTAAGCAGTTTCGATATAGGAAGCATCACCTCGTCCTCCACGAACTCGGGTGTCGGAAGTTCCAACGGGTCAGCTATCGACTTCGCAATCGTGAGTTTTGAGTGTTCGTCAAGGTTGAGCGTCTTGATTAGCCATGTGGCGACTTTCATCTTGTCCGATAAAGTGTATTGATCCCTCTTGGATTTAGGTTGAGATACCATTGGCTCAGCTTTGCCGGTCTCTAGATCGTCCCAGCGAAGAACTAGTTTAGCTCTTGTCTCATCATTGAATTTGGATGCGATGTACATGCATTCCTTGTAGTCTAACTCATAACATGGGAGTAATCGCCCGGAAGGATCTTTATATTCACTGAGCCGAAATTTCCGCCCAGTGATTTTCTCCCATGCTGGCTCCATGCTTCTAATAGATTCTAAGACATCTTTGTGCCTTCTAACTGCAAGCTCAGCTATTTCTAGCGAACTCATTGTTTGTTTTGATAAAATAATTTCTGTTGCCATAATTTAGACGATTTAAAATGGCATTGCGGAAAGAAGACGGTCCGCAATTAACCCGCCGTCTAACACCTCAATAGGCTGGAGTTCCATTACAGTTCCCCACGGGTTTGCGAACCGATATCATAGATACGATGATCTTACAAGCATAAAAAATGCCCGCTATATATGGCAGGCTTCCGCTTGCCTATTGAGAAATGTTAGACATCGCAAATGTACCACTTCTTTCCAAAACGCCAAATAAAATCATTGAAAAAAATCACCCTGCTTTCTCGAAAGCCTTGTTGAACACCCTCGGATCAAGTATTGCGTTCGTTATCGCCGTGAACGCCTTCACGATCCCGGGCTGTTCATTTAAGTTTATTCTCACGTCCTTTCCGGTGACCTCGCTTGATAACCGGTCGCTCAGGTATTCCACCTTGTCCAATGCCAGATAGGATAGGGGATTGTAGGCTAACGGGACTATCTTACGCATCCTGTCACCGAAATCGCTTATCGTGATCCTCGACATCTGCGCTAGCGTGTTTATCGTGGATGACAGCGAGGCGATCCGGTTCGTCATGCCCGATACCCCGTGATCCAGCAATATTTGGCTGATCGTGTAGTAGTACCGGTCTATATGAGGCTGCACGTCCTCCTCCATGCTTTGCGTTATCTCCGCTAACGCCTCCTTGTTAGCCTTGGCTATCCGGAAGATGTTGGTGTTATAAGCGTCTATCTCCCTCTCGATAGCGTTGGCCGTCCGTTTGGCGTTATGCCTGTAGTGCTCGCTATTCCTTATGGCCTCCATGAGCGATACCGTGTAGTTATACACTTGGTCGTTCACGAAAAGTACCATGTAGGTTAGTGAGGTGACAAGGCCGTTCGTGTCCTTGTCGATCTCTTCCCAATCGTTGTATTGTTTCATGATTATTTGATTTTGATTACTCTCCTCATAGCTGAATGCAGCTTTCAACTATGAGGAATGATTAAACCTTGTTTGTTTTAGTGAACACCACGCTCTCGTGATCCGGCCTCAGATGGGCCATGCAAGCGGATGAGTATTCGCAGAATCTAGCTCCCTCGTCCCGGAAGACGCATCCCCTGCACGGGATCTTGTTCTGCCCGTTGTAGTACGGCCTGTACTTTTCCACGACAATTTTCATGTCTCCTACCAACACGATCAACCCGGTAGGGGTGTTTCTTAATCTGTCTGTTATTTCCATTATCTTGTTCTTAAAATGGCATGTCCTTGTCATAACTCCCGTAATCGTAGAACTTGGTCATACCGTCATTATGCTTGAATTTTACTAATCCCGTGGCCCCGTCTCTATTTTTGGCCACGATCAACTCCCCATAGTTGTGTTCGACGTTCCCGTTCTTGTCCTTTACCTCGATCTTGTAATACTCCGGCCTATGGATGAACATTACGATATCAGCGTCTTGTTCGATAGCCCCGGATTCCCTAAGATCTGATAGGAGGGGTTTCTTGTCCGGTCTGGCCTCGTTTCCCCTGTTCAATTGGGATAAGAGCAAGAAGGGAACCTTTAACTCCTTCGCCGTGATCTTGGCGGTCCTTGACATCTTGGCTACCTCCCGCTCACGGTTCCCTTCCCGTTCCCCGCTCTCCGCCAATTGGAGATAGTCGGCCATGATGATCCCGCACTTGCCTTGCTTCTTCAGTATCTTGCATCGTGAGCGGATGTAGTCCATCGTAACGCACGGGTTGTCATCGACATAGATCGGGAGCCTCCAAAGCTCGTTGACTGCCGTCTCTACCTTTTTGATCTCCTCGTTTGTCATATACCCGGACTTGAACCTTTCCGGATCTACGTCGCACTCGGATAGGATCAACCTGTTGGCCAAGCTTATGTCGGACATTTCAAGCGAGAATATAGCCACGGGCGTGTTGGATTTTGCCGCCGATTTGGCCAAGTGAAGCATCACGGCGGTATTGTGGGTGACTATGTAATCATCCGTTATGTACAAGGCCTTCTCATGCGATACCGATATGCACTGGCATTCAACCCTGCGGTTGGTCGGTGTCACGGACATCACGGTCAAAGGCTTGTTTCTCCGGTCCATCCTCACCCTGTCGAATTTCCTTGGGAGCGTGAAGCATTCCCTAGGGTTGTCCGCTACGATCACGAGCCTGAAACTGTTCCTTTTCCGCTCGCCATAAAGGAATGAGCGTCTTTCTCTCAAGGAACATTTATATCCCAAAGACCAGCAAAGCGTTTGTACGCCTCTCGCCAATTTGACACTCGTGGTGTTGTAACATATAGCCCCATTCTTGTCTATATCCCCATCAGTGTCAAGAAGACCGTTCAACAGTTCTACTCTTTGATCCCTACATGTGTCAATGTACATGTCCGGAATGAACTTCTCGTAAGAATGGGCGTTGAGCAATCCTAGGTTCTTCAACTCTGCCAAGTACTTATTGGCCTTCCTGTTCTCCGTGTTGGTTATTAGGTATCGATCATCTGAGGCGATAACATCGTAGTCAACCATACCTCGGATCTTGTCTGCGATAAACTTATCTGGCTTGCACCAGCTAACCCCTTTGCCCAAGATCCCATCCCCTAACAAGACTCCCATGAGATATGGTGGGATCACGAAATCTTTCCTGTCCCCGAATATCCCGGAGAAACGAGGAATGCTTATTCTGCCGGAATATCTTTCCTTGCTTATCAAGTCCATAAGCTCCAAGGTAGATACTACCCTTTCGGCCTTGGAATTGAACTTGGAAGATATTACGCTCCATAGGTGACTTCCGCAGCATTCGATCTTGCGACCGTCCGAGAACTCGACCATGTATGTCTTGACATACCCTTGCGGGAATATGCCGGTCACACGTGATTCCGTCCCGTCTACGGAGCAAACTTGGTCGCCTATCGCCAGATCCTTGTTCAGTTTCCATCCGGAAGGTGTCAAGACCTTGGCATCCATCCTTAGCGCCTTTCCCATGGAGGGCCTAGCCGCTATTATCACCAAGTTTCCCGGCTGCCATCCGTTCGTGATCTTGTTCAGGTCGTGAAGACCCGTGTCAACACCGGATCGGATGTTTTTCCTCGCCATCTCCACACGCTTGTATAAACCGTCCATGGAGCCTTTAAGGGCCTTGGATATATGCTCGCCATTAGACTTGCCGATAAGTTCCTCCATGAGGGTCTCTGAGCCGTTTATGGCCTTGTGAAGAACGTCCCCTATATCCTCGTTGGAATAGATGGCGTTCTCAAGGTCGTTGGCGATAGCCAGCCCCTTCCTCTGTATGGACCGCTCCTTGACGATCATGGCATGATCCTGTATATGGGCCGAAGACCCGATCTTGGAGGTAAGGGAAGCTATGTATATCGGCCCCCCAATACTCTCAAGCTCCCCGGATGACAGCATCGCTTGCGTGACCGTCATCATGTCTATGGGCTTTCTCTCCTTGTATAGCCCGGATATGGCCTTGAATACCGATTGGTTCCTCTTGTCGTAGAAATCGACCTCCGATAGCTCCGAGGCGATTTTCTCGAAAGCGTCGCTCTCTATGAGGCAAGCCCCGAGTATTATCTGCTCGATCTCCTTGGCTTGGGGAGGCAGCCTGCCGTCAATCGGGGACGATGTATGTGAGATCTGTGCGGTGTTCGTTCTTGCCATAATAAACCTTGTTTTTATCTATTGCGTTAATCAATGTCATTCTCATGTCAATCTCCTTGGCCCTGCTTTTTTTCTTGTGCTTCCATCCTGCGTCTGTTGCCCAGAAATTTGTGCAAGCCTTCTCTAGGGATAGTTTTATGTTTACGCCGGGATAATAGGATTGTTGAGTCTCCATGATCTTTGGATCGTCGCATATGCTCTTATATGCGCTACGGACTAAATCCAAATAGATGTTGAAATCATCTTTCCATGTTTTTACCTTTTCTGAGTTATCGCCCGCTTCCGGAACGGGAGTGACGGCGTCCCCCGATTTGGGGGTAGGGGGTATATTATTATTATCTTTACTTTCCTTTTCTTTTCTTGCTATATTTTTTTCGTCTTTTGCTATAGCATTGCTATCATTATCCGTAGCATTTGCTATAAATTCTGTAGCATTTGCTATTTCTGATTCTTTTTTGCCCCATCGTTTAGCTAAACCTATCTTCCCTGCCTCGGATCGTTTCTTTGATTTATCGTCTTTGAATTCCATTCTTTTCTTGAAGCTTTCGGAGTAGAAGTACTTACCGTCCTCGGTAAAGACAAATAACCCGAAATCCTCAATGACGGACTTTATTAAGGATGCGTCCTCACGAAGGTCAAAGGCTATCATGTTATAATCTTTGACACTCATATAGCTTGGCTCCTCTCTAAGACGTTCTAATATCATGAAGAAAACACCATATCCGGCGGCTTTATGCCTCATTCGTAAACGAATCAGCTTATCCGAGTTTCTGGCATTACTGTCGTGAGGGAAATAGCTCGTTAACTCTTTCCTTGTATTCATACGCTAATTCTCCATAAGCATGTTGTTTATATCATGTAATCATAATTTTCTTTTGAACACATCACAAAATCTAAGACTATTAGCGACTCTTCCGGTATTTAGCACTATGCACCATACAGCTAGTCCCTTGTGGGGATGCCCGTTGGCGCAATCTCCACATTTTACCTTTTCTTGCTCGTCTTTCTTCTTCGCCATTTCAATCCTTTATGCCTTTCTGATCCCTCAAATCCTTGATGCGTTTCTTGTAATCTTCGATCATCAATTGGTAATCTAATGCCGAGAGTTTAGAGATAGAGTGCTTTTTCACCTCAAGCTCGTTAATTACTTTTACACCATACTTATTTATCAAGCCCTTGGCATAACCGATGTTGTTGCCCTCGTCGAAACGGTTGCAAGACCTGCATTGAGCGTTGCAGTTTCTCTCGCTGTATCTGGTACCCATATGTGACCGGTTGACGAAATGTCCGCAATCTGCCTCTTTCCAATGCACGATCTTCCCACAGCTTATGCAACGGCAATAACCGTTGTTGTCAGCATCCCTTATTCTTATAAATACGGAGAATATACGGTCTAGTCTGTTCTTTAAAGAGGTTATGTTCTTTACTTTTCCCATGGATGTTTTCTTTTTTCGTTTATTAATAAGAATCCTGCCAAGATCACTGCTATAAGTCCGAGTATCGCGGTGATAAGATATATGGCTATTACCAA
>CDZD01000032.1_pt1 | contig 16771 bp, 13 predicted proteins | sample 554771 | NCBI WGS metagenome assembly CDZD01 (sample SAMEA3182069, study PRJEB8094) | gut metagenome | biome: human; feature: gut; material: Stool; isolation source: human stools | place: Canada | collected 2011-11-08
GGCAAATGCTTCTACATCTACGATTCGAACAACGACGTCGTGCCCTACTACGGCAACGTCTTCATGGCCCGCAGCATGAAGGCTGCGGTAGCCAACGACGCAGCCGAGGCGGCGGGCGAAGCAGCCGGACTGGACTTCAAGACGATCAAGCTCAAATACAGCATACAGGCCAAATTCGTGCTCGAATAATTCCGGGCACAAACTTCCCCCGAAAACGACTTTTCAGTTCCGGCCCGGCGAGACGACTCGTCGGGCCTTCTTCGTATCTTTATCCGTGTCTGAATACAATGGAAATTTGTTTTTCCCAAGCGGATGAAGTATATTAGCATGAAAAAACGACCGATTCAACCTATGAAACGAATGATCTTTGGAATTGCGCTTCTGTTCGCTTGTAGCGTCCATGCGCAAAAGATGTCTGACTACATCTCGATCAAAGGGGAATACCTGCAAAAGGTTGAACCCGACCGACTCGTACTAACCGTCAAACTCGATGAAAAAGATTCGAAAGGCAAACGTTCGCTGGCCGGACAACAGCGCGATATGTTGCGCGAACTGAAGAAGCTGCATGTCGATTTACAGACACAACTGCGCGTGCAGGGAATGGAGTCCGCACTCCACAGCCGGCGTCGCGGCAACATGACTTCGGCCTATTACGAAATTGAACTTTCGACGCCCGAGCAGCTCTATACCGTCCACGAGGCGCTCGACCGCTTGGGAGTCTCTTCCGTCGAGCTTACGACGATCGATCGTTCCGACCGCGACGAACTCGAAACGCAGGGAGAAATCGAGGCGCTGAATAACGCTCGTCGAAAGGCCGAACGACTGGCCGCAACCGAGGGGCGTAGAGTCGGAAAGTGTTTTTACATAAGCGACAACAAGAGTTACAGCAGTGCCGAAGAATTTTCGCTGCCTCGGTCGGGATTCATGGAGGACGAAATGCTCGACATAACCCGCTATGACAGCAAATCATCGGAGGAATCGCTACTGTTGCCGCTGACCATCGGCGACGTACAGATTTACAGCACGGTTTTCGCAGCCTTTACGCTCGAATAGTCGATCGCTCGTTTCCGAATGCGAACATTGAAAAACCGAGTCGGTTGGCGAATTGTTCGAAAAAATAGTATTATCTTTACAAACTTTTCCACCTGATTTCAAGAGGAGGTGCCTATGAAGACGAAACTCTCTTACGATTACGAGCATTACGCCTCGACGGCCGAGCTGCCGGAAGCCGACCGGACACTTGTGGCCGAGGCCGAGCGCGCCACGCGCCGCTCCCATGCGCCCTACTCGAAATTCCGTGTGGGTGCGGCTGCACGCCTTGCCAGCGGCAAGGTGCTCCACGCCGGAAATTTCGAGAGCGAAGTCTTCCCCGCGGGGCTGTGCGCCGAACGCTCGCTGCTCTTCTACGTCCAGACCAACTTTCCCGACGATCCGATCGAGACGCTCGCCATCGCCTCCGACCCGTCGCCGCGCGAATGCTATCCCTGCGGCCAGTGCCGGCAGGTCATGGTCGACGTCGAACGCCGGCAGGGGCGGCCCATGCGCATCGTCATGTCGGGCGGCGGTACGGCCAGCGCGGTCGATACGGCCGAGAAACTCCTCCCCTTCACCTTCAAGCTCTGAGATGTTCTCTTCCGACGATATTCTCTACGAAGACAACCACCTGCTGGTGGTCAACAAGCGCTGCGGCGACCTCGTACAACCCGATCCTTCGGGCCAAAGCGCCCTCGAAGACCAGATCAAGGCCTACATCAAACGCCGCGACGCGAAACCCGGCGAGGTGTTTCTCGGCGTCGTGCACCGCATCGACCGTCCCGTGAGCGGCGCAGTGCTCTTCGCCAAGACCTCGAAGGCGCTGGTGCGGCTCAATGAAATGATCCGTTCGGGCGAAATCCGCAAAACCTACTGGGCCGTCACGGAACAGCGGCCCGACCCGCTCGAAGGGGAACTGCGCCACTGGGTGCTGCGCGACGGCCGCACCAACCGCTCGCGCGCCTGCGACGCCCCGAAACCCGAAGCGAAGGAGGCGCGGCTGCGCTACCGCACGCTCGGCGCCTCGACCAACTACACGCTCGTCGAGGTCGAACTGCTTACGGGCCGCCACCACCAGATCCGCGCCCAGCTCTCGAAGATCGGCTGCCCGATCAAGGGCGACTTGAAATACGGCGCCCGCCGCTCGAACCCCGACGGCGGCATCTCGCTCCACTCGCGGGCGATCGAATTCACGCATCCCGTCCGTCGGGAGCCGGTGCGCATCACGGCCCCCGTCCCCGCCGGCGACAACCTCTGGGCCTTCTTCGCCCGTAACGCCTCCGAACCATGCGCCTGCTGATCCAACGCGTCCGCCGCGCCTCGGTCACGATCGACGGCACACTCCATTCGTCGATCGGAGGGGGACTGCTGCTGCTCGTCGGCATCGAGGAAGCCGATACGCAGGAGGACATCGACTATCTGGCGGGCAAAGCCTCGCGCCTGCGCGTCTTCGACGACGAAGCGGGGGTGATGAACCTCGACGTGCGGCAGACCGCGGGCGAGCTGCTCGTCGTGAGCCAGTTCACGCTCCACGCCTCGACGCGCAAGGGCAACCGCCCCTCCTATTTCCGCGCCGCAGGCGAAGCCTTCGCACGACCGATGTACGAGCGGTTCGTTGCGGCGCTCGCAGCCGCGAGCGGCCGCCCCGTCCGCACGGGCGAGTTCGGCGCCGACATGGCCGTCGAACTGGTCAACGACGGGCCCGTGACGATCTGGATCGATTCGAAAAACAAAGAGTGAAACAACTTATACGATGAAACGCTTTTACCTGACTTTCACGCTCCCGATCCTGCTTCTGGCAGTGTCTTGCAGCGACAGCGACACGCCGGGCGGCGAACCTTCGCCCTCCGATCCGCGCGAAGAGTGCCGGTTTTCGAACGTAAAGGCCACTCCGGCGGCCACCTCGGCCGACTTCTCGGCCAGCTATCTCTATCTGGGAGGATTCCTGGTCAAGGAGAACGGCTTCGTCTGTACGCCTGCGGGGGGGGGTGCGCCCGTGACGGTCGTCTGCGAACGGTCGACCGAACCGGCCTGCACGCTGCGAGACCTCGCGCCCGAAACCGACTACGAACTCTACTGCTATGTAGTTGCCGGAGGCCATACCTTCCGCAGCGAAACGATTTCGTTCACCACGCTCGAAAAGGGCGAGGAGCCCGAACCGACACCCGACGGGAAGGTCGTCTTCGGCACGCTGACCGTCTCGGAGCGCACCGCCACCTCGGCCACGGCCGCCGTCACTTACACCTGCGAAGGCGAAGCGACGGTCACCGACGCGGGGTTCCTGCTGAAAAAGGCGGGGCAGAGCGCCGAGACCAGGCAGTCGTGCGGTACGGCAGCGACCTCGTTGCGCTACACCTTCACCGGTCTGAGCGAAAACACCTCCTACGAGGTCGCGGCCTACGTCGTCACGCCGTCGAAGACCTGGCGCAGCACGGCCGCCGGGTTCACCACCGAGGCAGGCGCCGTCACGCCGCCCGACAACAATACCCGCCACAAAGGCTGGGCGGAACTGCCGAACGAAGTGTCGAACGGCGACTACCTCTACGTCGACCATGAATGCGCGATGGAAAAGGGGGCCAGAGCCCGCAACTTCACCGCCTGTTACAGCAAATCGAAGCTCTGCCCCGTGTGGGTCGCCGCGCCGTTGCACGACGCCTATGCGAAGAAGAACGTCGAGCGCAAAAATTCCTACAAGGACGATCCCGACCTGCCCTATGAACAGGTCGGGAAATGGGACGGTTACACGCGCGGGCACATGCTCGGATCCGCCGAGCGGCTGGTAAGCCGCGAGGCCAACAGCCAGGTGATGTACTTCTCGAACATCGGCCCCCAACTCGGCCAAAACGACTATTTCAACGGCGGCGGCGGTCAATGGAACACCGCCGAAGACTGGGTGGACGAGCAGTGGCGCGGATTGGCCGATACCTGCTATCAGGTGGTGGGCTGCTATTGGGCCAACACCAACAAGAAGGTCTCCGGTACGACGATCCCGACCCACTATTTCACCGTGCTGCTCAAAGCCAAGAAGAGCGCCGGAAAGAAATGGGTGGTGAACTGCACGCGCGACGAGCTGCAATGCATCGCCCTGTTTATCGAGCACAAGTCCTACTCGAAGAACGCCGTGACGAAACCCGCTCAATTCGACTCGAAAGGCATCTTCATGCGCGTCTCCGATCTCGAAGCGAAGACCGGACACAAATTCTTCATGAACGTTCCCAACGCTCCGAAGGACACCTACGACACACGCGACTGGAACTTCTGATCGTATCCCGGCATTGCCCCTCGACACCCGCCACAGAGTTCGGACCGTCGAAAAGGCAATGCCGGGAAACACGACGGCCGTCGAAACGGGGAGCGGTCCTCGTATAACCGCACCGAACGATAAAACAAAAAACCGATTTTCGACCCTGACATGTACCCCTGGGGCGACGCACGACCCTATCACAGCTATGCGGCCTACTGCCGCCGCACCTTCGGCCGGCCGATACAGAAACTTCCGGTCGACGGAGGTTTCACCTGCCCCAACCGCGACGGCACGGTAGGACACGGCGGCTGTTCGTTCTGCTCGAACGAGGCCTTCACGCCCGCCTACTGCGACCCGCGCCGCACCGTCCGGCAGCAGGTCGACGACGCGATCGCCTTCCACCGGCGCGGGTTTCCGGCCGGAACGGGATTCCTGGTCTACTTCCAGTCGTACAGCAATACCTATGCGCCGCTCGAACGGCTCCAACGGCTCTTCGGGGAGGCGCTCGCCTGCCCCGGCGTCGCGGGAATCGTCGTGGGCACCCGTCCCGACTGCGTGGATGCGGCCAAGCTGGACTATCTGGCCGACCTCGCCCGCCGCACCTACGTCTGCGTCGAGTACGGCATCGAATCGACCTCCGACGCCACGCTGCGCACGATCGACCGGGGCCACGACTTCGCCGCGGCACGACGCGCCGTCGAGGCGACGGCCGCACGCAGCGTCGCCGTGGGCGCGCACTTCATCCTCGGCCTGCCCGACGAGAGCGACACGGAGCTGCTCGACCGCACGCGCATCATCAACGCGCTGCCGCTCGCCACGGTCAAGTTCCACCAGTTGCAGTTCGTCGAGGGGACGCGCATGACCGACCTCTACGACGCGGAGCCCGCGCGGTTCCGCCGCTGGACGGCCGCCGAATACGTCGACCTGACGGCCGAAATCCTGCGCCGCCTGCGGCCCGACATCGCCGTCGAACGCATCGCGGGTCAGACGCCGCCCCGCATCCGCTGCCGGCGGCCGTGGGGCAACCTGCGCGGCGATGCGCTGTGGCGGATGCTCGAAAAAAGACTCGTCGAAAAAAACGCGCATCAGGGCGAATTTTTCGTATCTTCGCAGCGTTAATCGTTCGCTGTCATGAAAAGACCCAGGGTAAACCGTCAGGCGGTCGTCGGAACCGTCCTCGAATATGTCTGGATGATTTTCGGCATGTTCATCTACTCGTTCGGGTGGCTGGCCTGCATCATGCCCGCCAACACGCTGGGAGGCGGTGCAGCCGGTCTGTCGCTGCTGTTCTACCATATCACGGGACTACCCATCGGCATGTTGACGCTCATCGTCAACGGCGTGCTGCTGCTCATCGGCGGCACGATCGTGGGGTGGAACTTCGGCATGAAGACCATCTTCTGCATCGCCATGCTCTCGGTCACGATGTCGGTGCTACAACCGCTGCTGGCCGCCGTTACGCCGGCCGGGCAGACGCTCTTCGCGCTCGATCCCGTCAGCGACCGCATCCTGCTGGTCATCCTGGGCGGCATCATCGCCGGCATCGGCATCGCCATCTGCTTCCGGCAGGGCGGCTCGACGGGCGGCACGGACATCATCGCCATGATCGTCAACAAGTACAAGACGATCAGCTACGGCCGCATCGTGATGACCGTCGACTCGATGATCATCCTCTCGTCGCTGTTCGTGGGCGACATGGGCGTCGACTCGGTCATCTACGGCTTCGTCGTCACGGCGGTGCTGGGCTATACGGTCGACGTGATCCAGGCCGGCAACCAGCAGTCGAGCCAGATCTTCGTCTTCACGCGCCGTTACGAGGCGATGGCCGACCAGATCATCGCCACCACGCGCCACAGCGCCACGATCCTCGACGCTACGGGCTGGTACTCGAAGGAGGACATCAAAGTCGTGGTCGTGGTCTGCCGCAAGCGCGAAACCTCCCAGCTGCTCAAACTGGTGCGCGGCGTCGACGGCGACGCCTTCATCTCCGTGGGTTCCGTCATGGGCGTCTACGGCAAGGGCTTCGAAGCCCTCAACAAGGTCTGACGACCGCTCCTCAACCGAAACCTCCGACCGTCCGCCGCGACGGTCGCCAATCGATAGCGCCTATGCGAAACATTGCCTTCCCCAACCTGCTGAAAACCTTTCGGGAATATGTTCTCATGACCGCGGGCCTGCTGATCTACTCGTTCGGGTGGATCGCCTGCATCAAGCCCATGGAGGTGGCCGCCGGCGGCGGCACGGGGCTGGCGATGATCGTCAGCCACACGGCCGCCGAAATGTGGGGCGTCGACATCCGCATCGGTACGGTCTTCCTGACGATCAATGCCTTCCTGCTGCTCCTGTCGGGGCTGACGGTGGGGTGGAACTTCGGTTTCAAGACTCTCTTCTGCATCGTCGTGGCATCGGGATTCATGGCGCTCATGGAACCCTATTTCATGGTCCACTACCCGCCGTCGGGCGACGTGCTGGGGCTCGACGACAAGCTGCTCACGATCATCCTCGGCGCACTGCTCGCAGGCGCCGGCATGGCCGTCTGCTTCACCGCCGGCGGCGCCACGGGCGGCACGGACATCGTCGCCAAAATCTTCCACAAATACTGGGGCGTCGCCTACGGCAAAGTCATCATCTACACCGACATCCTCATCATCGGCTCGACGCTGCTGGTAGGCTACGGCCTCTCGGACGTGGTCTACGGCTACATCGTCACGGTGGTCGTCGGCACGTCGGTCGACCTGCTCATGGCCGGCAGCCAGCAGTCGAACCAGATCTTCATCGTCACGGCCGACTACGACCGCATGGCCGAAGCGATCCTGCACGAAGCCGCCCGCGGCGTGACGCTCATCGACGCCACGGGCGGCTACTCGCGTCACGAAATCCGCATCGTCATGGTCGTCTGCTACAAGCGCGACGCGGGACACGTCCTGCGCATCGCCCGCGACGTCGACCCCAAAGCCTTCGTCACCATCGCATCGGTTTCGGGCACCTACGGCGAAGGATTCCGCAAACTGACCCAACTCCGCTGACCTGCCCGATGGAGCGTTACGCCGATATCGTCCTGCCGCTGGCGCAGCCCGCCTACACCTACGCCGTCGCCGACGGTCTCGACGTGGAGGAGGGGCAGGCCGTGGCCGTGCAGTTCGGGGTGCGGCGCATCTACACGGGCATCGTCTGGCGCATCCACGGCCGGCGGCCCGACTTCCCCCGCATCAAGACCGTCTCGCGGGTACTCTACGACCGTCCGCTGCTCGACGCACGGCAGCGCGCCCTGTGGGAGTGGATGGCCGACTACTACCTCTGCACGCTGGGCGAGGTGATGCGCTTCGCCCTGCCGCAGACGATCAAACCGTCGGGCAACAGCGAACAGGAGTTCGCCGACCGCGAATACCGCCCCCGCACCGAGCTCTACGCGGCGCTCGACGCCTCGCTGCACGACGAGGAGCGGTTCCACGACCTCATGGAGCGGCTCTCGCGGCGGGCGCCGCGCCAGTACGCCGCGCTCCTGGCCATCGCTTCGGCCGAGGGCGGCGACCGCATCTCGACCGGCGAGGTGCCCCGACGGCTCTTGGAGGCCGACGCCGCGACGCTGGCGGCATTGCAGAAGAAGGGCCTCGTCACGCTCACCCGCCGCGAACGGAGCGTCGAACGCGGCTGCGTGCGGTTCCAGCTTCCGACACTCACACCGGCCCAACAGAGCTGCCTCGATACGATCCGCAACCACTTCGACGCCGGACGCCGCACCGTGCTGCTGCACGGCATCACCGGTTCGGGCAAGACCGAGCTCTACATCCACCTGATCGCCGAGGCGCTCGCCCGCGGCGGCGACGTGCTGCTGCTCGTGCCCGAAATCGCCATCACGGCGCAGCTCATCGCGCGGCTCGAACGCATCTTCGGCAGCCGCGTGACAGCCTACCACTCGAAGCTCACGCTCGCGCGCCGCACCGAAAGCTACCTGCGCCTGACGCGCTCCGACGGCGGGGAACTGGTCGTCGGCGCCCGCTCGGCGCTCTTTCTGCCGCTGCGGCACCTGCAACTGATCGTCGTCGACGAGGAGCACGACACGGGCTACAAGCAGACCGACGCGCAGCCGCGCTACAACGCCCGCGACGTGGCCGTCGTCATGGCACGCCTGCGGGAGGCCCGCACGGTGCTGGGCAGCGCCACCCCCTCGCTCGAAAGCTACGCCAACGCACTGAGCGGCAAGTACGGGCTGGCGACGCTCGACGAGCGCTACGGCGACGCTCGGCCGCCGCTCGTGCTCGTTTCGGACACGCTGCGCGCCGTCAAGCGCAACGAGCGCAAGACCCATTTCAACCGCCTGCTGCTCGACAAGCTCGCCGACGTACTCGCCCGCGGCGAGCAGGCGATGCTCTTCCAGAATCGCCGCGGATTCGCCCCCTACGTCGAGTGCCGCGCCTGCGGCTGGACGGCCCGCTGCCCCCGCTGCAACGTGACGCTCACCTACCACAAGCGCGACGACCGCCTCCAATGCCACTACTGCGGCCACGTCGAAACCGTCCCCGTCCGCTGTCCGGCGTGCAGGGCCGGTGAGGTAACCCCCGCGGGATTCGGCACCGAGAAGGTCGAGGAGGAGCTGGCGCGCCTCTTCCCCGCGGCGCGCATCGAGCGGCTCGACCGCGACACGGCCACCTCCGAACGCGCCTACCGCGCCATTATCGACCGCTTCGAGAGCGGGCAGAGCGACCTGCTGGTCGGCACGCAGATGATTACCAAAGGGTTCGACTTCGCACGGGTCTCGCTGGTAGGCATCCTCAACGCCGACAACCTGCTCTTCGCACCCGATTTCCGCGCCGCCGAACGCGCCTTCCAGCTGATGACGCAGGTGGCCGGACGCGCCGGACGGCGCGACGCGGCGGGCGAAGTGGTGATCCAGACCACGGAGCCCGAACACCCCGTCATCCGACAGGTCGCCGCGGGCGACTACGAAGCGATGGCGCGCACGCAGCTGGCCGAACGCCGCGCCTTCGCCTATCCGCCCTACGCACGGCTGATCCGCCTGACGCTCCGCCAGCGCGACCGCGACCTGCTCTACCGGGCTTCGGCGGCGCTCGCCGTGGCGCTGCGCGGCCGTTTCGGCAGACGGGCCATGGGGCCGGTCGCTCCGCCCGTCGACCGCATCCGCGAGGAGTACATCACCGAATTCCTGCTCAAAATCGAGAGCGGCGCCTCGGCCTCCCGTGCCCGGGAAGTGCTGCGCGAGGTGCTCCGGCAGACGCTCGGTGCGAAAGAGTTCCAAACCGTAACGCTCAGCTGCGATGTCGATCCTCAGTGATACGGTGCGCGGCGTCGGACGGCTACTCTTTCCCGTGCGGTGTCCGGTCTGCGGCGGCGAGATGCCGCCCGGCAGCCGCGTGGTCTGCACCCGCTGCCGCTATGCCGTGCCGCTCACGGGCTTCTGCTACGCGACTTACAATCCCTTGTGGGAGCGGCTCTCGGCGCTGGTTCCCGTCGAACAGGCTTCGGCCTTCCTCTACTTCATCCCCGGCAGCGGGTGGCGCGAGCTGATCCACCGCTTCAAATACGACGGCGCATGGCGTCTTGCACGCGATATGGGCGTATGGTACGGTCACTGCCTGGCCGACAGCGGCCTCTACGACACGGTGGACCGGATCGTCCCCGTGCCGCTCCACTGGCGCAAACGGTTGCGCCGCGGCTACAATCAGGCGGAGTACCTGGCCGAAGGGATCGCCCGCGCGCTCCGCGCCGAAGTCGACCGCCACAGCGTCCGCCGCATCCGCAACAACCCCGCGCAGGCGCTCCACCGCCACGCCGAGCGGTGGGACAACGTCGAGGGAATCTTCGCCGTACGCCGTCCCGAAAGGCTCGCAGGGCACCATCTCCTGCTGGTGGACGACGTGCTCACTACGGGCGCCACACTGCTCTCATGCGCCGAGACGATCCTGCGCGCCGCGCCCGACTGCCGGCTGAGCGTCGCGGTGCTGGCCGTCCCGCAGCGGGAGTTCGGCCTCGACGGATGACGGGCGGGAAAATGTACCGTCAGACGCTCTGCGAACGGTGCCGATGCGGCTTCGGTTGGCCGTCGGCGAAGGAGCCGCACGAGCCGGAGCGAGTTGCAGACCGCCGCGCGGGGGCGGTGACGGACTGCCGACATCGCCGGGCGATGCTCCTCTCGGCACGAAACGTCTCCGGCCGTTTTTGCGGACGGATATTTTATTTTTCACGCTTAATTTTATTTATTGCGCAGCTTTGCGTAATTTTGAATCCGAAACCGAATGCCATGTCACAGGAAAACAATACGACACCGTCCGCACGCAACCGCGAAGCCTACGCCGCACTGACCGAAATGGGCGGCAACGTCCCGCCGCAGGCCGTCGAACTGGAAGAGGCCGTGCTGGGTGCGCTGATGCTCGAAAAGGACTCGATCATCACCGTACAGGAATTCGTCACCCCCGAAGCCTTCTACACCGAGGAGCACCGGTTGATCTACCGCGCCATCGAGGAGCTGTCGTCGGAGTTGAAGCCGATCGACCTCTACACCGTCACCGAGCGGCTCAAAGTCAAGAAGGAGCTCAAAAAGGTGGGCGGCGCCTCCTATCTGGCGCAGCTCACGCAGAAGGTCGGTTCGGCCGCCAACGTCGAGTTCCACGCCAAAATCGTGGCGCAGAAGTACGTGCAGCGCGAACTGATCCGCTCGGCCACGGAAATTCAGCGCCGTTCTTACGACGAATCGACCGACGTGACGGACCTGATCGGCTTCGCCGAGCAGGAGATCTTCAAGGTGGCCGAAGGACACGTGAAACGCTCCGTGCAGTCGGCAGCCGACGTGCTGGCGCGCACGCTGGCGCAGATCGAGGAGAACGCCAAGAACAAGAGCGCCTTCAACGGCGTGCCGTCGGGCTTCATGGCGCTCGACCGCGTGACGATGGGCTGGCAGCCGTCGGATCTGATCATCATCGCCGCCCGCCCCTCGATGGGCAAGACGGCCTTCACACTCACCATGGCGCGCAACATGTCGGTCGACCACGAGCAGGCGGTCGCCTTCTTCTCGCTCGAAATGCCGGCGCACCAGCTCATGATGCGTCTGGTGGTGGCCGAGACGGGCATACCGGGCAACGACCTCAAACTGGGACGGCTCTCGCCCGAACAGTGGCGCCACCTCGAATCGGCCACCAAGCCGCTGGGAAGCGCCAAACTCTTCATCGACGACACGCCGGCGCTGTCGGTCTTCGAGTTCCGCTCGAAGGCGCGCCGTCTGAAAATACATAACGACATCAAGATCATCATGATCGACTACCTGCAACTGATGACCGGCGGCCCGCAGGCCGCCAAGGGAGGCAACCGCGAGCAGGAGGTGTCGTTCATCTCGCGCACGCTCAAAGCCATCGCCAAGGAGCTCAACGTCCCGATCATCGCCCTTTCGCAGCTGAACCGTTCGACCGAGTTGCGCGGCGGCTCGAAGCGGCCGCAGCTGTCGGACCTGCGCGAGTCGGGCGCCATCGAGCAGGACGCCGACATCGTGGCCTTCATCCACCGTCCCGAATACTACGGCATCAACCAGGACGAGAACGGAATGCCCACGGCGGGTATGGCCGAGCTGATCATCGCCAAGCACCGCAACGGCGCCGTGACCGACGTCAAGCTGCGCTTCCTGAAAGACCAGGCGCGCTTCGCCGACATCGACGACGCCGACCTGCTGCCGGGCGGCGCGCCCGCACCGGGGCAGCAGTACGACGATTTCGCCAGCGATTCGAACGCACCGGCAGGCTTCGCCCCCGGCCCCGCATCGATGGTCTCCACCGAATTCGACATCACGCCCCGCCCGCTCGGCGACGAAGCCCCCTTCTAAGGCCATGTTCGTCCGTATCGCAGCAGGAGCCGTCGCAGGCATCGACGCCGTGACGGTCTCGGTCGAGGTCAACGTCGCCGCGGCCGGACAACTGGGCCTCTTTCTGGTCGGGCTGCCCGACAACGCCGTCAAGGAGAGCGAACAGCGCATCCGCTCGGCCTTTGAAAACACGGGGCTGCGGATGACGGGCAAGAAGCTGGTGGTCAACCTCGCTCCGGCCGACCTGCGCAAGGAGGGGGCGGGGTTCGACCTGCCGATCGCCGTGGGCATCCTCGCCGCCACGGAGCAGGTTCCGGCCGAGGCGCTCGACGGGACGATGCTGGCGGGCGAACTGTCGCTTGACGGGACGCTCAAACCCGTGCGCGGCATCCTTCCGATGGCCGTCAAGGCCCGCGAAGAGGGGCTGCGGCGTCTGATCGTCCCGTGCGACAACGCCTGCGAAGCGGCCGTGGTCGAGGGCGTGGAGGTGATCGGTGCGGCATCGCTGGGCGAGACGGTGGAGTACCTGCGCGGCGACCGGACGATCGCACCGGCGGCAGCTCCCGCCGCCTTCGCGGAGGAAGAGGGCGGCTACGCCGAAGATTTCGCCGACGTCAAGGGGCAGGCGGCCGTCAAGCGGGCGCTCGAAATCGCGGCGGCGGGCGGCCACAACGTGCTGATGATCGGCGCACCGGGTTCGGGCAAGACGATGCTCGCACGCCGGCTGCCCTCGATCCTGCCGCCGCTGACGCTCGACGAAGCGCTCGAAACGACCAAGATCCACTCCGTCGCGGGCAAGATCGGAGCGCACCGCAGCCTGCTCGCCGAACGGCCCTTCCGCGCACCGCACCACCTCACGTCGCAGGTGGCGCTCATCGGCGGCGGACAGTCGCCCCGTCCGGGCGAAGTGTCGCTGGCGCACAACGGCATCCTCTTTCTGGACGAGCTGCCCGAATTCGGCCGCAACGTGCTCGAAGTGCTCCGGCAGCCCCTCGAAGAGCGGCGTATCACCGTCTCGCGGGCGCGTTACAGCGTCGAGTATCCGGCCAACTTCACGCTGGTGGCGGCGATGAATCCCTGCCCGTGCGGCTACTACAACCACCCTACGCGCGAATGCACCTGCCCGCCGGGTGCCGTACATCGCTATCTGGGCCGTATCTCCGGCCCGCTCATGGACCGCATCGACCTGCACATCGAGGTGACGCCGGTATCGATTCAGGAGATGGCCTCCGCCGAACGCGGCGAACCGAGCGCCGCGATCCGCCGGCGGGTCGTCCGCGCCCGCGAAGTGCAGCGCGACCGATTCAGGGGCGTGGCCGGCGTCTACACCAACGCGATGATGACGGGCCGTATGGTGCGCGAATACTGCCCGATCGACGCCGAAGCGCGCACGCTGCTCGAACGGGCCATGGAGCGGCTCAGCCTCTCGGCACGCGCCTACGACCGCATCCTGAAAGTGGCGCGCACGATCGCCGATCTGGCGGGCGACGAGCGGATCGGCACGGCGCAGATCGCCGAGGCGATCGGCTACCGCTCGCTCGACCGCGAGTCGTGGGGACGGTAAATTTCAGACAACGACCATGAACGACAAACATAAATACTACGCATTCATCAGTTACAAACGCGAAGACGAGGAGTGGGCGGCATGGCTCCAACACGAATTCGAGCACTATCGTTTGCCGTCGACATTGAACGGGCGACCGGATTTGCCGACCGAATTCGGGCCGATCTTCCGGGATGTCGACGAGCTGAGTGCGGGAAACCTGCCGGCCCAAATCCACGAGGCGCTCGAAGCGTCCGCACATCTCATCGTCGTCTGCTCCCCGCTGTCGGCGAAATCCGAATGGGTGAACAAGGAGGTCTCCGATTTCATCGAAATCGGCAGACGAAAAGGAATCGACAACATCGACAACATATTTCCGTTCATCGTCGAAGGCACCCCCCACGCCGCCCGCGCAGCGGAGGAGTGCTTCCCCGCGATCCTGCGCGATCTGCCGGCCAGCAGGGAGCGGATCGGCGGCAACGTGAACGAGACCGGACGCGACAAGGCCTTCATCAAGACCTTGGCCGGCATGCTGCGGATAAGGTTCGACGAACTCTGGCAACGTTACGAAAAGGAGAAGATCGAGGAGGAGCGCCGCAAGCGGGAGGAGCGGAACAGACTGCAACTGATCCAAAGCCGGTTCCTGGCCGAAAAAGCGACGGACCTTGCCGATCGGGGCGACTCCTACCTGGCCCGGCTTCTGGCTTTGCAGGCGCTTCCGAAAAGACTGGGCGATCCCGAAGACCGCCCCTACTGCCCCGAAGCGGAGGCGGCCCTGCGGGTCGCCGACGGAAAACGCTCCGCGATCATAAGGGGGCATACCGACAGAGTTTCCTGTGCCGTATTCAGCCCGGACGGGAAGCGGTTCGCCACCGCATCGGAAGACAAGACCGTCCGCGTCTGGGATGCTGAAACAGGCAAGGAGGTGTCCTGTCTTGTGGGACATACCGGCTCTGTATACTCCGCAGCGTTCAGCCCCGATGGGAAAGGGATCGTTTCCGCATCTTATGATAAGACCGTGCGTATATGGAATGCACAATCCGGAAAGGAGATCCGCCAACTCGAAGGACATACCCATTATGTAAACTCCGTCGCATTCAGCCCCGACGGGAAGCGGATCATATCTGCTTCCGACGATAATACCGTGCGTATCTGGGGCGTCCGCCTTCATCCCGAAATTAAGAAACTCCGAAGGTTAAAAGGGCATACTTCCGAGGTTTATTTTACGACATTCAGTCCCGACGGAAAACAGATCGTTTCCGCATCCTGGGATAATACCGTGCGTATCTGGAACGTCGAAACAGGCAAAGAGATCCGTAAACTCGAAGGACATACCAATCGTGTGTTTTCCGCAGCGTTCAGCCCCGACGGGGAACGGATCGTTTCGGCCTCCTCCGATCATACCGTGCGCATCTGGAATACGTTATCCGGAAAGGAGATCCGCAAACTCGATACGGGTGATTCTGTAAACTTCGCAACATTCAGTCCCGACGGAAAGCAAATTGTTTCAGCTTTCATGTACTCAGAAAATAACCCCGTGTGTATTTGGGATACTGAAACAGGCGAGGAGATTCTCAGTCTTGTGGGGCATACCGCATATGTAAGTTCCGCCGCATTCAGCCCCGACGGGAAACGGATCGTTTCCGCATCTGCCGATAATACCGTGCGTATCTGGGACGTCGAAACAGGTAAGGAGATCCGCAAATTCGAGAAGCATACCGATCAGGTAAATTCCGCCGCATTCAGTCCCGACGGGAAGCGGATCGTTTCGGCTTCCGACGACAAAACCGTGCGCATCTGGAATGCAGAAACGGGCGAAGAGATTCACCGGTTTGAAGAATATAGCAATGATGTCAGATCCGCCGCTTTCAGTCCCGACGGGAAGCTGGTCGTTACGGCCGACGCCGATTTTAGCGTGCGCATCTTTGATGTAGAATCCGGAGCCGTGTTTCAAAAATCGGGATTATCTTGGAATGCCGTATCATTCAGCCCCAACGCAAAACAGCTCGTTTCCGGCGATGACAATAATGTCGTAATCTGGGAATTCGAACCTTTGCAGGAGCTGATGGACAGAACCCGCGAACGGGTCGAAAACCGACCGCTGACGCAGGATGAAAAGAAAAAATACTATCTTGACTGACAAAAACGATATGATAAAACGCATCATTCTTTCGGGCGGCGGCACGGGCGGCCACATCTATCCGGCCGTCGCAGTGGCCGAAGCACTTCAACGCCGCTGCGGCGACGGGGTGGAACTGCTCTTCGTCGGCGCCGAAGGCAAAATGGAGATGGAGAAGATTCCGGCGCTGGGCTACCGCATCGTAGGGCTGCCGACGGCGGGACTGCAACGGCGGTTCGCGCTGTCGAATCTGGCGCTGCCCTTCAAGGTACTCAAAAGCGTCGGCCGTGCGCGGCGCACGATCCGCGAGTTCGGCGCCGACGTCGTGGTGGGATTCGGCGGCTACGCCTCGGGGCCCGTGCTGTGGGCCGCGCAGCGATCGGGAATCCCGACGCTCATTCAGGAGCAAAACTCCTACGCCGGTCTGACGAACAAGATCCTCGCACGCGGTGCGCGGCGTATCTGCGTGGCCTACGACGGCATGGAGCGCTTCTTCCCCGCCGAGCGGATCGTGCACACGGGAAATCCCCTGCGCGGACGCTTCGCCGTGCCGACCGAGGCCGACCGGCTGGAAGGAGCGGCCGCTTTCGGATTGGACGCCGCACGCCCCACGGTGCTCGTCGTGGGCGGCTCGCTGGGCTGCCGCACGCTCAACGAGACGATGAAGGCGTGGCTCGCGCGACAGGAGTTCCGGCCGCCGTTCCAAGTGATCTGGCAGACGGGCAAATATTACGAGGCCGAGATGCGGCGCTTTCTCGAAGAACATCCCGCGCCGGGCGTCTGGCAGGGAGCCTTCATCGACCGTATGGACCGCGCCTATGCCGCGGCCGACGTCGTGGTGTCGCGCAGCGGCGCCTGCTCCGTCTCGGAGCTGTGTCTGGTGGGCAAACCCACGCTCTTCGTCCCCTCGCCCAACGTGGCCGAAGATCACCAGACCAAGAACGCGCAGGCACTCGTCGACCGGCAGGCTGCCGTTCTGGTCGCCGACGCCGAAGCGCCCGCACGGGCCATGGAGACGGCGGGGGG
>CDZD01042314.1_pt1 | contig 15782 bp, 10 predicted proteins | sample 554771 | NCBI WGS metagenome assembly CDZD01 (sample SAMEA3182069, study PRJEB8094) | gut metagenome | biome: human; feature: gut; material: Stool; isolation source: human stools | place: Canada | collected 2011-11-08
TATTTAGGAAATAAGTTAGTTACTTTGCAGCCTGAATTATGCGCTGTTGTGTAGTATTCTAATGTGCAGATATACAGCCGATTAGTGTGTAATAAACGAATAAAATCCGAAGATAAATCAAACAGCAAAAAGAGATTGGAATTTACACCTTATTATATATAGAGCATGGCTCGATGCAAGAAGAAAGGACTTACGATAATTTTCATGGCTTAACAATATACAGCGTGCGATACGCTAAAGATACTTAAACTTATAATAAGGTATGTCGCACCACATGCAATAGTAACTGAACAAAAACGAGAACGAAATACTAATAAACATTAATTTATTTACTAACAATTAAAAACTAAAATTATGGAAATGGAAAAGTTTTATGTAGCTCCGGAAGTGGAAGTTCTGGAGGTAGCGATCGAGAAAGGATTCGCTGGAAGCACAGGAGGAGATCCTGATACCGACTTTGGCGGTGGTGTAAGACCTTGAAAAATAAATGTTAATTGATGCAAATAAAATTATGAAAAGAAGTGTTTTAACAATGTTAGCTTTGCCGTTAGTAGTAGCGGCATGTACTTCTGAAGAAGAGATTCTTACAGAAAAAGCAAATAGCCAATATGCAAATATTCCTACAGTGGAGACAAATTTTAATTGGGGAGCAGATACAAGATTGGCTAATAAATGGGGACTTGAGAAAGGTGATGTAGTTGGCTTGGCATGGATGGGTATACCCGAGAAAACTGGGGTAGGTGTAGAACTTGGCACTGCCGAAGACCAATACGGTGGTACCTCACTGGCTATTACAGGTAAAGCTTATCAAAACCATCCTTTATATTCTACTGCTGATGGGGCGGATGCCATGTTACAGCCTAAAACATCTATTTATGTAGGAAAATATTTTTCATATTTGCCCTATGATGAATCAACGGTAAATATTGATAAAATCAAATTTTCTGTTGCGAATCAAGATTTAGTAGATGCTAATATTGATAAGTATGCTTGGGATAAAACAGCTGCTAAATCTATCTGGATTTCTCCCAAATGGACAGATGTAACATTGGGTGGTGATATTTGGGGCAATAACCAAGCAGGTATTAATGAAACCTTTGATATCTATCCGCGTAAATTTAGCAATGGTGTAGCTTTGTATTTCGATTATGAAAACAATACGCCTAATACTGGTAATGTAGAGATCTATGGTGTTACCGTAGGATACAAGAACAGTGGAGCCAACAAAGCCGTTACCAAGTTTACTTATGCACCGGTTGAAGAGGATTCATCTAACCCAGGAAATGATGCATATTGGAGTAGCAAAGGCTTTGCAGAAGTTAACGGAGTTGAAGGTGAAACAGGTGTTATCACTTTGCTCCCGAATAAAGATGAAGCAATAGCTACAACTAACGAAGGTAACACAGGTGCCTTCTTCTTCAATGCACTTCCTGCAGCAACTGCATTATCAGCAACAGATAACATTGAAATTGTTATTACAAGTACTTACGGTGTAGTTACCATTACTAAACCTGTTAATGAAATAGCATATACTAATGTTGGCACAGTTTCTTCTGAGTATAAAGAGAAGGCTGATGGTAGTGATGATACAGCAAATGCAGTAGGCATTACTGAATCATTTGTAAACAAACTGTATAAGAATGGTAAGTTTGTTACTGAAGTAGATTTTACAAAAGCCGTTATGAATGGTATGCATGTAAAAGACAATGATCACCTTAAGAAAATGCTGAACTATTATAATGAAGTAAAGAAAGTTGCGAATCAAGAAAGCAAGCCTAGCGAAACTGACATAAAATTGTATCTGGATCCGAATCCCAATGGTGAATTCTTACTGTCATTAGAAGCCATCGATTTGCTTCAAAAAATCAATGAGGGATGTGCTTACGACGATAAGAATATTTCTATCCAACCGTGCAATGTTCCTGCTCATGGCAACGTACCTACTGAAATCGTCGTTACAGGTGCAGATAATGAAATTCCTAATATGGACTTGTGCTTTGAAAGCAATACAGCTGTGACTTTGAGAGGTACATGGAATTGGAATAACGATGAAGTTAAGAAGACTTGGTGGGTAGGTCCGTTCAATAACGAAGGTGTCATCAATGTTGAAGCTACTAACGTTGAAACTGACCAAACAAGCGGTGTATTGAATAATACGGCATTGGGTACTATCAATGTTAACTCTGTTGCAAACTGGAAAGTTAAGACTACTAACTACGGTACAATCAACATTGCAGAAGATGCTGAATTGAGAGTATATGGTACAACTCTGACTAATGATGCAACAGCAGCTGTTACATATACAGAAGAATCTAAAGCATATGCCGGACGCATCTATAACTATGGCGTATTAGGTACTGTAAATGGTAGTGGTAACCCTGTAATTAATAACTACGGATATATCCTGAATGGTAGTGCCGATGCTAAGACTTATATTACTAATAATGCAATAGCTTCTTCAACATTTGCAAATTCATTTGGTGCAAGTAACAAGATTGGTACAATTGAATTGACAAATGCAACAGATAATGTTTCTGTAAGCAAACCAGATAATCAAGGATTCATCAAATACAATTGGAATGGCGGAGAAACATATGTAACTCCTAGCACTGCTGTGAAATATAATTATTTGGTTTTAACTTCGAATATTACATTCACAGAAGCTGAACCTGAGATTTTATATCTTGAAATAGCTGGTACTAATGAAGTAGTCATTACAAACGCTAAGGGATCTGGTTTTGCGAGTGATGATAATAGCCGCTTGAAAGGTTTCATAATGGGAAAAGATTCTAAGGCTAACATTAAAAAGAATAATGTTATTTGGTCAAGTGCAGCTTACTTGGAAGGAACACTTTATTTAGGTGGTGAATTCTATAATATGAGTGATTATACAACTTATTTTGGCGGAACTGACAGTGATAAACAAAATATCATTAAATACTAATCAACCGAAATAACAGACAAAAGTGAGGCTGTCTCAAAAAGAGGCAGCCTCTTTTTGTTTCTACATAGCTGCAATTTCCTACTTAAGAAACATCCGTTCCCCAGTTAGGGAACGAAAATTTCCCAGTTAAGAAATTGCTGTTTCCTAATTAGGTGTGCCAATCCCCTTCTCCCTCTCTCCATTTTCCCTGTAAAAAAAACCTGCCAAATTTGCATAAACCGCACGGCTGCACTACCTTTGCCCACCGATATGGTAAAGGAAATCATTTCTCTGCTTCCCCCGCAGGCCCGCCGCCGCAGTTGGCGCGTGGCACTGGCCGTACTGGTGCGCGCTGTACTCGACTTTGCAGGTGTGGCCGCACTGATTCCGTTGTTGCTGGCTGTATTGCGCCCCGGAGGTTCGCGAGGCGAGATGTTGTTGCTCTGCGGAGCCGTGATGGGCTTTGTGGTGCTGAAGAATGCACTGGTAGTGGCCCTGGCACGGGTGGAAAGCACCTTTCAACTGGAAATATATCGCGACTTCAGCCGGCGTATGTTTGTCAATTACTACCGGCGCGGACTGCTGTTCCTGAAGAGTAAAAGCAGTGTGCAGCTGGGGCACGAGGTGAACTATGTGTGCTACACCTTCTGCCTTTGTGTGCTTGCCCCGCTGTTCCGCATTGTGGGCGATGCCGTGCTCATCCTGTTCATGATGGCTGCCCTCGTGATCTGGGAGCCGTTGGCCGGTCTGTTGCTGTGCGCAGCTTTCGTACCGTTGTCACTGATTTACACGGTAGCCGTGCGCCGTCGTCTGCGCAAGTATGGCCAGGAGGAACTGGAAGCACGCCGCAAGCAGAGCCGTACGGTGGTAGAAGCTTTCCGCGGCTATGCCGAACTGGAGATAGCTCAGGCATTCGGCACCTCGCTTGCCTCGTTCGACCAAGGCATGGACAGCATCGTATACAGCCGTCAGCGCATGGAGCGCTACCAGCTGTTTCCGCAGTTTTTGAGTGAAGCCGCCATCGTAGTAGGTATAGCCCTGCTGATAGGAGCCGGACGCGGTGACCTGAGTATCGTGAGCGGTGTGTTTGCCGTAGCGGCGTTTCGTCTGATTCCTGCCATGCGCAGCATCCTGAACAGTTGGGTGACTCTGCAGAACGCTTCGCACTCGATACAGGTGGTGACCGAAGGACTGACCGAAAGCCAGACGGCTGATGACAGCAGCGAACAGCCCTTTACCTTCAAGCACACACTGGAACTGAAAGACTTGGGATTTGCTTTCCCCGACGGAGAACAGCTGTTCAGCCACCTGAACCTGACCATCCATCGGGGCGAACGCATCGGTATACGCGGCCCCAGCGGATCGGGCAAATCGACACTGTTCAATCTGCTATTGGGTTTCCTGACACCGACCGAAGGCGAAATATTGGTAGACGGGCGCCAGCTGACCACTGCCAACCGAAGCCGCTGGCACAAACTGGTGGGCTACGTGCCGCAGGAAATCTTCATTGTAGAAGGTTCGCTGCTCGACAACGTTGCCTTGGGACATCCCTCTCCCGACCGCCAGCGGGTGATGGAAGTACTGGAACAGGTACGCCTGAAAGACTGGCTGGAGACGCTTCCGCAAGGTCTGGACACACCGCTGGGTGAATATGGCAGTCGCTTGTCAGGTGGACAGAAGCAACGCATCGGCATAGCCCGTGCTTTGTACAAAGAGGCGGAAGTACTGTTCTTCGACGAAGCCACGTCGGCTTTGGACAGCCGCACGGAAAGCGAGATAAACCGCGCACTGGAGGAACTGTCCGAACAGTGCCGCGAACTGACCATGATTATCATTGCCCACAGGGAGACATCGCTGCGGGTGTGCGATAGGATATGGGGCCTCACCCCCGACCCCTCTCCAAAAGAGAGGGGAGGAGCGTGATGAAGGAGTATTCAGGGTTTAGAGCTGAAGGTTTAAGGTTGAGGGTATATAGATTTGGAAATGAAAACAATACATATTTAATTATGGAACAAGACTATATGATTGCAGGGTTTCGCCTGCGTATGGAAGGTGAGCCACTGGTGAAGGCTGTGGCTAACATCGGCGGATTCGGTGTATTTGCTATCGACTCGACTGCCGAACCTAATTTCCGCTTCGTATGGAGCGAAGAAAAGGCTCCTGCCTTTACTGCCGAGCTATACCGTAACGATCCGGTACTGACACACAACCGTTTCGGGCGTTACGAAAAAGGATATATATTCGAAACAGCTTACATCGGTAGCGATCAGACACTCACAGTCTGGATAGCCGAAGGATCACGTACCGCCTATTTCAGCGGAAACCTCGATGTCAGTCTGCTGCGTTTTGCCTGCTGGATTGCTTTCGGTGTGCTGATTGCTCCCCAGAAGGCTGTGGCTATCCACACCAGCACCATTGTCTTCCACGACAAGGCTGTCATCTTCTTGGGCGAGAGTGGTACCGGAAAGAGCACCCACACCCGCCTGTGGCGCGAGAATATTGAAGGTGCTACACTGCTGAACGACGATAGCCCCATCGTGCGCATACACAACGGAATTCCCTACGTATATGGCAGTCCGTGGAGCGGAAAGACACCGTGCTACAAGACGAACTCGTACGAACTGGTGGGCTGTGTGCGCCTGTCGCAGGCTCCTTACAACGAAATAAAGAAACTGAAGGTGATGCAGGCCTATGCTGCCCTTCACCCCTCGTGCCCGCCCGACTTTGCTTACGACGAGAAACTGTACGATTGCATCAGCCAGATACTGAACGACATACTGGTCAAGGTACCGGTTTACCACCTGGCTTGCCTGCCCAATGCCGAAGCTGCCCACCTGTCGTGTAAAACCATCTTCGGAGTATGAGGAAACTGGTTGTAGCCAACGATTTTCTGGCCGAAGCCGCCGAAGTGCTGCGACAGGGAAAGAGGGTGAAAGTACGCATCGACGGACAAAGCATGTTCCCCTTCATCATCGGCGGGAAAGATGTGGGAGAGATTGATCCACTGCCTGCCGACAGCGAACTGCCTGCCTGGTGCTGCCCTTTCTACCAGTGGGAAGGAAAATACATGGTGCATCGCTACATCGGACGTGAAGGCGACGAATGTCTGATGCTGGGCGACGGCAATCTGTACCGGATAGAGCGTGTGAAGCGTAGCGAGGTACTGGGACTGTTGCGCTACATCTATCGTCCCGACGGCAGTGTGCAGGACTGTACCGACAGCCGATGGCTGAAGCGCGGGGCTTTGTGGTATAAGCTGAAGCCGATCAGGCGGATATTGCTGCCGCTGTTCAGAATAATCAGATAAGCATTTTTCTGAATGTTTAGTTAACAAGTTGACAAGGCTACAGACAACAAAGGAGTACCTGTAGTTTTGTCAACTTGCTTTTTTATCTGAATAAAACCATCTGTAGTTTCGGTATCATCCATATATGAATCTCCCAAACGTACGATTCTTTAGTTGCTTTCCGTCAGCCGGCGCAAATCGGCTCCGGAAGGAGACTGGAAGACACGCAAGTCGAATTCGGGAATGATAGCCAACACGTGGTCGAATACATCGGCCTGTACGCCCTCGTAAGGAATCCAATCCTTGATGGTGGAAAAGAAATAAAGTTCGACAGGCAAGCCGTGGTCGGTAGGCTGCAAATGGCGTACCATGCAGTTCAGTTCGGTGTTTACTACAGGGAGACTCTTCAGATAGGCAGTCAGATAAGCACGGAACACACCGAGATTGGTCTGCCGGCGACCGTTTACCAACACTTCGTTGTCGATGCCGTTCTCCTTGTTATATGCTTCGACTACAGCTTCGGTCTGTTCGATGTAGTCTTTCAACAGCTGAATCTTACGATACTTTTCGAGCATTTCGGGAGTACAGAAGCGTACGCTGGTCATGTCGATGTTGATGCTTCGTTTCACCCGTCGCCCGCCGCTCTCGCGCATGCCGCGCCAGTTCTGGAAAGAGTCGCTCACCAGCAGGTAGGGAGGTATGGTAGTGATGGTATTATCAAAATTACGAACCTTTACTGTATTTAATGTCACCTCGATGACTATGCCGTCGGCACCGTACTTGGGCATGGTAATCCAGTCGCCTACCTTCAGCATGTCGTTGGCCGAAAGTTGCACACCGCTGACAAAGCCCATGATACTGTCCTTGAACACCAGCATCAGAATGGCTGCCGACGCACCCAGACCTGCCAACAGTGAGAAAGGCGACTTACCCAACAGTTCGGCTACCACCACAATGATACCGATGGACCATAAAGATACCTGCAACGTCTGAAGCAAGCCCTTCAGCGGACGGTCGCGCATGGACTCTTTCTCGCTGTATACTGCATAGGCAGCTTTCAGGAAAGAGTTGATAAACAGCAAGAAAGCAAATATAATATAAATGAAGCACAGACGCCGGATGAAACTTAAAGTCACCGAATCGGTTTGTGCAAAAGCGATCGGTATGAACAGATAGATGACAACAGGTGCCACCATGTGGCTCAGGTAGACCATTACGTTACGGTTGAACAGAATATCGTCCCACGTCGCTTTGGTCTTTGCAACCAGGCGGGCAATGGCTCTGAGCAACACCTTACGGCAAATCAGATCGGCAGCAAAAGCCAATATCAGCACCAGGGCAAAAGCGATGAACTGATCCAGCCAGTCGGCCGTCTGCGGATTCATACCCCAGCTTACCAGCAATTTATCAATATTATTCAGTAAATCCATTTTGTTTAAGTTAAAGGAGTTAGGGAAATCAGAAGGGTGAGGCCGCCAATATCCTTTCCACGTCCTCGCGCATCCACTGGTAGTGCCAGAGTGACTTGTAACCTTCGTTCTTTTTCAACATCAGTTGCACAGCGGCCTGACTGTTCTCGTAACTGGTCAGTTCGTTGCGGAACTGTTCGTCGTGACGTGCCAGCCGCTTGATCTCTTTCTCGCGTTCGCGACGGAGCTGGGTACAAACCGGAGTAAGCAGCCTCATCACGACATTGTCCATGATGTGATGTCCTTGTATATAAAGGTAAGTGGTGTCGGGAGTTACGCCCAAAGGCTCCAGTTCTTCGCGCAACGCATCAACCTGCTCAATGAGTTGCGGAAAACGGGTGCCCAGTTCGCTCAGTTTCTTGTCTACACGTTGCCTCATTTCGTCCAGACAACGGTAAGGCTGGTGTAACGTAACGTCCTGAATGCGTACACACTGGTTGAACTCGTGCATCGGAAATGTTTTAGTATCGTGTTGACGATAAAACCAGATATTCCACAAGAACAGCGGGTAAGCAATGCGTGAATAGCGCTTCAGAAACTCGGGAAAGTCGATCAGCACACGGTCGTTCAGCGTGGCCTGCACACAGACTTCGTGCAAACTCTCGGCATAGCACAGGTAGTTCTCGATGGCATAAACATAGGTTTGCAGCACAAACGGATTCTTATTGATACGGCGCGACACAGCCGTATTGCCTTGCATCAGGAAGTCGTAATCGCTGTCTACGCAGGCTATCAGGCTCCGACCCAGTTCGTCGGTATTGAGCGTATTGAGCAGCACCATCTTTTTCCCTTTCGACAAAGACGTTTGCGAGGGCAACATCACCTGGAAATAGTGCTCATCGTCCTCGAACTCTGAAAGCAGGGTACGCCAGAAAGCTACATCATCGTAACTTTCGACATAGGCCACAATGCGGCGGCGTTTCTTTTTAGGCGAAAGCCACGTGGCTGCATCCAGATAGGCGGAAGTCAGATTATGTCGTAACGAAGTAGCCACGGTCTCAACTGTTTTGATGGGTTTCGGTAGATATTTCGCTCACTTCGGTCACGGCATCCAGCCAGCCTTCCATGATGACGGCAGGCGAATGGGTGGTAAGAATCAGCTGTACGTTGGGATTCAGCGCACGGATCATTCCGATGAGTTTCTGTTGCCACTCTACGTGCAACGAAGCTTCGGGCTCGTCCATGAACAGCACACAATGGCTGCCTCCACGCACCAACACTGTCAGCAGGATGACCAGCATCTGTTTCTCGCCGGAAGACAGTTTGTAAGGCAAAAGCCGTTCGCCGTCCTGATAGAACACGATTTCATTGCTTTTACGGTCGATCTTCTTTCGGGTATAGCTGAACAGTTCGTCTATCAGGTCCTGAAACTTGCGTTTGGGCACCGACAGGAGGGAAGCCTGGTTGCGCTGCTGCTCGTTGTCACTGCTCAGCAGTTCGATCATCTTATTGCCCACATTTACCTGATAGTCCAGGTAGCGGCGTTGCAGCAGATACAGCTGCCAGTCGAGTTCAGACCTCACATTCGGGTCGGCCATCCGTGCGGTGAAGTCGCCCATGATGAGCGGGCGGTCGTAGCTGCGGATGACGTCGTAAGGGATGTAGGTAGCTTCGGGATTGTCGAAAATGACGCGCACTCCATTCTTTTCGTCCGTCTTCATGGCTCCGGAGGTTTGCTCCAGATAGCCTACCGAACGGTTCAGGATGGTCGTTTTCCCTACACCGTTGATGCCCGAAAGGATATTGACATCGGGACGAAGGTCCCAGGCAATGTCGTAACGGTGCCACAGGCCGTGGATTTCGATACGTCGTATATAGTCAGCAGGTATTTCCATGATATTCTCTGTTTTATTGCAAACAAAGATAGTGAAAGTCGAATACAGAAAAAACAAGCTTGCTTGATTTTTTTGCTGAAACACATCCTAACTTACCTAAAGATAATGAAAAAAATTAATAAAGTTATTAACCTGGCAATGATTTTATTGAGAAAAGATGTCCGGATGCCCTATATACAACGAAAGCCGGGAGGCAACGGCCTCCGAAGAAACCGAGCCTCCCGAACAGACTTCAGAGAGAATTGTAGGTAAAGAATATGAATTGGTTAAAGTATAAGATTTATTCGATATAGCTGTCCAGCGCCCCGTTGTAGTCCACTTCTTTGGCCGGATAGACCCACGTCCAGTTGTTGCTGTCTTCGGGCTTCAGAGTTATGGCAAACTGAGCATGGAAGCTGCCTTCGGGATAGGCATGACGCACTACCGGCTGACGCCAGCGCTTATGGTCGAACCAGTCGAAGCCTTCGCCCCAAAGCTCAATGCGGCGATAAAGTTTCACCTCTTCGAGTAATTGGTCACCGCTTTTGTCGCAGGTGTATTGCGGATTGCGGCCACTGTCCTTTATCAAGGCTTGCAGAAGGGCTTGTGTCTCTTTATCTTTTCCTCCCAGATGGCAATTGGCCTCGGCTTCAATCAGATACATTTCTGCCGAACGGAAATGGTTGAGTTGTCCCACTCCGGGCTGACTTGTACAAAGAAACTTGAACTGCATATAGGCAAATATCTGGCTGGTAGAGTAGATTTTGTCGGCATACTCCTTGCGGGCACGTTCCAGCATAGGTCCGCTGGTGGCGCTGCCGTTGGCTGTATTGTAAACATCGCCCTCGCGGGGAGCAAGGAACATGTTACGGCGTACATCGGTTTCGGGGATGCGGTCGTAGAGCTCTTTACTGATGGCACAAGGGTATGCACGGCAAATGCTGGCACTGGAATTACTGCCCTGGAAAGCAAAGAAAGAAAAATAGTAAAGTGTCTGGTCGGGAGCACTATAGCTACTCCATATCCACTCACTGTTGGGGGTACTGAAGCCGCCGTCCACATAGTCGGCATTGCTCATCAGCGGATAGTCTTTACGGGCCAGTGGAGCATACTTGGCAGCCGAAGCCCAGTCTTCACGCGTCAGAGCAGCACGGGCATAGACAGCATAAGCTACCGCAAGGTCAGGACTATGGTTGTCGCCACGGTCGCGCGTCAGCTTGCTGCGGGTATAAGCGTCGATAGCGGCATCGAGATCGGTGTATATCTGCTGATAAACCTGTGCCAGGGTTGATGCTGGCAGATCGCCGTCGGACGTATCGAGCCTCAATGGTAGTCCACGCGAAGCTCCCTGATTGCTGTCGGCCCAGCGGTGGCAATAGAGCTGACTGAGCATCAGATACGAGTAAGCCCGTATGGTGAGTGCCTGTGCGCGGATAAAGTCGCGTTCGGCATCCGTACCGACAGCATTGCCTATGTTGACAATGATACGGTTGGCATTGCCTATCAGCTTATAATAATAGAACCAGGGATAGTAGCAATAGAGCGAAGTACTGCGCTCCATATAGGTAGCGTTGATGATGTCGGCCCAGCCCGTCAGGTTACACTTCTGGAAGTCATTGCCCGGATAGTTGCCATACCAGGTTTTGATAGTACCTTCGCCGTTGACTCCTTGCTGACCCAGGTACTGTTGAGTCATCATCAGGCAAAGACCGTTGACGGCCATACGGGCATTTTCGGTCGTTTCGAAGACGGTGCCCGTGTCGGTAGACGACTGGGGCAACGTGTCGAGGTAGTCGGCCGAACAAGCGGTAAGCAGGGCCGAAGCTACGGATATGCAGAGGATATTTTTCAGTTTCATATCGTATATGTTTTTTTATCTGAAGAAGGTTAAGAAGTCAAGCCGGCTGTTTTCAAAAAGCAATAAGAAATTATCAATCAAGGATGTAAAGGCCCGACTCCTTAACTCATCTTCTGTGTAATGAATATACATTATTAAAGTTTCACACTTACTCCTACCGAGAAGATACGCGGCGTTACCAGGTAGTTACCTTGTCCGCCGGAGAACGACTGCTGAGGATTCATACCCTGACGGGCGGTAAAGGTCCAGAGATTTTCACAAGTCACGTTCAACCCTACAGCTTGAAGGCCAATATGATCGACCCAAGCCTGCGGCAAGCGGTAAGACAGGGTCAGATTCTTCACTACCAGATAGTCGGCCGAAGTAAGCCAGCGGGAAGAAACGGCGTTGTTGTCCGAACTCAACATGCTGTTGATCTGTGGTATACCGTCTTTCCGAATACGGTTGGGCGAATTTTCGTCCATGCCTTCAGGAGCTTGTGTCCACGACTTCATGATGTCGGAGTGATAGTTGCTGGGGCTGGTACCGGTGCTCATCAGCGACTGGTAAACGCCATCCATCGTCTTACCTCCCAACGAATAGGTGAAGAGGGCGGAAAGCGTGAGCGACTTGTAGCTGACCGTACCCGTGAAGCTACCATATACGGTAGGCAGAGCTGAACCGTGAAATTCGCGCTGACCGTAAGTGGTGTTGGTGACATAAGGCACTCCGTTTATCACAGTTGCCTTGCTGGTAATGTCGGTACCGGTCTGCTTGTTACCCAGTGTAGTACCGTCGGACAGTTTGACGTAATAGTCCTCCAGATTGGCTTTGTAGAGGGAATTACCGGTCAATTGGTCTACTCCTTCGAACGTATAAGTGTAGAACTCGTAACGGCTGCGACCTTCCACGATCTTGTATGCACCTGATATGATACCGTCCTTGTTCTGGTCGGGTAGTTTCACAATCTCATTTTTCAGGAAGGTGGCATTGGCAGCCAGGTTGACAGTCCAGTTCTTGTTACGGAAGACGTCAACGTCAGTATTGATCTCAACACCACGGTTGGAGATAGTACCCAGATTGCGCGTCACGGTAGCTTCGGCTGCTGTCGAAGAGGTGGCTCCTGCCGAAAGGGGCAGATAAATGTCGAACAACAGGTCTTTGTTTCGCTTGTCAAAGTACTCTACGCTCAGGTTCCAACGGTCGAACAAACGTGTCTCGACAGCCACACCATAGGCCTCGCCCGTCTCCCACTTCAGGTCGTAAGAGTCGTTCTGGCTCAGGAAAAGGGCTCCTTTGTGAGCATTCTGCGCTACCGAATAAAGGCTCATGTAGCCATAGTAGCCGGCTCCTGCATCGTTACCTACCTGACCGTAGTTGGCACGCAGCTTCAGGTCGTTCACCCAGCGTACGTCTTTCATAAAGTCTTCTTCGCTGATTATCCAATTGGCTCCCACACTGCCGAAGTTACCCCAACGATTGTCGGGATGGAAACGTGAGGAACCATCGCGACGGAAGGATACTTCCAGGTTGTAGCGGTCGCGGAAGTTATAGCGGATACGTCCCAGATAACTCTCTGTACGATAATTGTTTTCGTAACCATCGAGACTGGTGATTTCGGTAAAGTTACTGTAGTTGGGACGGTCGGGGAATATCTGCGACGTCTTGAAGCCATAGGTGTAATCGTAGTTATACGAGAAATTCTCGTGAGCCACCAGCACATCGAACAGATGCGCGCCGAAAAGGTGAGTCCACTTCAGTTGCTGCTGGAAGGTGTAGCTCTTGTAACGATAAGATTCGCGTTTGGCACGTCCGTTACTGCCTTTTCCGTTACCGATGATGGCATTATCGTACGAACTGTTTTCCGAATGGCTCAGACTCATGTCCCCTTTTACGGTGAAAGTAAAGTCGCGCAGGAACTTGACATCCATATAGGCGATGCCCTGCAGGGTGTTGCGTACTGTCTGATTTTTGTCCAGCTCGTTTTCCCATACCACATGACGGTCCTGGTACTGATTGCGTGTGGCTATTTCCACATCCTGCTCGTTGGTATAATAACCGGGATCGTACTGGCGCTGACCATTGACCAGGCGGTAGGAGCCGTCAGGGTTGTGCAGATGTACGGGATAGATGGGGGCTATCTGACGGCAATACATAAAGGCGTTTGTAAAAGAGGCACCTTCGTCGCCTGTGGTAATCTTCGAATTCTGATGGCTGCCCGACAGGTTAACACCAGCTTTAAGCCATTCTACCGGATTCAGATTAACCGATACGCGTGCCGAAAGGCGGTCGAAACTTGAATTGCGCACATAGCCTTCTTCGTCCAGATAGCCCAGTGAGAAGTAATAGTCGCTCTTCTCGCCGGCAGCGTTTCCGCTGAACATATACTCCTGACGATAACCGTTGCGAATGGCTGCTTTATACCAATTAAGGTCGTCGGCATAGCCGGGAAGCATCTGTACGCCTTCGGCCAGACGGCCCGATGCGTCAAACAGTTCCTTATCGGGTTTATTGAAAATATTCAGGTAAAGCTGCTCGCTGATCAGGTTTTCGCTGGCATAGCGTGCTGCTTTGGCCGGATCGTCGCCAGCCGAAATACGTGCATTGCGCAGGTTTTGCCAACTGGCTTCCATAAACTGGCGGACATCGGTGCGGGCATATTCCTTGATGCCCCGCGAGTAAATACCCTGATTGACTTTCAGCTCGAAACTCAGTTTGCCAGCTGTGCCCCGTTTGGTGGTAATCAGAATGACGCCGTTCGAAGCACGGTTACCATAGAGGGCGCACGAAGCAGCGTCCTTCAGCACCGAAAGGCTTTCAATATCAGCAGGATTGATGTCGGCAATGCTTCCGCTAAAGGGTACTCCATCCACCACATAGAGGGGCGAACTGGAGCCGTTCACCGTTCCGATGCCTCGGATGCGGATGTCGGGCGTACTGCCCGGTGCGCCGTACGTGCTGTTGATTTGCACTCCCGAAGTGCTTCCTTCAAGTGCCGAAGTGACGCTCGACGTAGGACGCATTTCAATCTGTTTCTGGTCGACGGACGAGATAGCTCCCGTCAGCGACGAACGTTTGGCGGTGCCATAGGCCACGGTGACAAGTACTTCGTCCAGTACTTGCTGATCGCTTTCCAAAACCACTTCTACATACTCACTTACAGGCACTTCGCGCGTCTTCATGCCCACAAACGAAACGACCAGCGTCTGTGCTGATGCAGATACGCCATCCAACTGAAATTTTCCTTCCACATTGGTGATAGACCCTTGCGAAGTTCCTTTCACCAATACCGAAGCGCCGATTACCGGTTGTCCGTCCTCGGCCGAGGTGACAATACCCGTCACCTGCTTAGTTTGTGCCCGAAGCATTCCCGCTCCCAGGCATACAAACAGGATCAATAACAAAACTCTCTCTTTCATAAAAAATCACATAACGTATAATGGTTAATTAGTATGTTTTCCATGCCCTTGTTTGTCCCTGTTTTACGATGTCTGTAAGTGGTTTGAGCCGTGCAAGTGTCGCTCGTGAGCCATGCAAGTGTCGCTCGCGAGCCGTACAAGTGTTGTTCGCGAGCCGTGCAAGTGTTGTTCACAAGCCATGTATGCAGTAGCGATTATCGGTGGCAAAAATAGGGTATAAAGCACAAGACACCAAGGATACTTGATGTACATCAAGTAAGTCGTAAATAATCTAATAACCAATGATTTAAAATAAAAAACAGATGTACACACCATGTACAAACGCAGTTAAAGACCCGACAAAGCCATTGATATCACCTTCTGCTTATCGACATTTCTCTTCTTTTCAAGATGCCCGGCCAGATTGGAGAATCTACTCTTTCATTATATAAATATCAAGCCGGACATTTTGCGAATCTCTCTGCTGAGAGACTAAAAGGGAGAACAAGGTTCATCACAAATACATTCATCAAAGCATTGAATGGTAACTGTCCAATAACATCGTTTACTCCTGTTACCCCTCCCTAAATTTATAAGTCCAACCAGTTAGGCTATGCAAAGAATATTACTACATTCTTCTTTTTAGCTATCATCCCGATAAATAGCCTTTGGACAAGTGAGTTCTTCATCCCATATCCTTACACCCTTTTAGGTATTGGTGTTAATTTGGAGTGTCAACCACATTATATCGCCCATCTTTCTAGCATTTATCCTCACAGATAATGAATGTTTTACGTTCTTCTTTACAGGTATCGAAAAGTGGTGTCAGATACAGTTCCGCACTATTTCTATTTCTTTCAGTAAAAATAGAATGCTTTGAATATTAAACACTTACTCATTGGCTCAAATCTATTTTTTCTACAACACACTTACTAGAATCTCTTTCTACATAATTATATTCTACTGATTATCAGTAAAATATCATCGAAACCTATTTAGGAAATAAGTTAGTTACTTTGCAGCCTGAATTATGCGCTGTTGTATAGTATGTTAAT
>CDZD01050062.1_pt1 | contig 15510 bp, 9 predicted proteins | sample 554771 | NCBI WGS metagenome assembly CDZD01 (sample SAMEA3182069, study PRJEB8094) | gut metagenome | biome: human; feature: gut; material: Stool; isolation source: human stools | place: Canada | collected 2011-11-08
GGTTGGAATTTACACCTTATTATATATAGAGTATGGCTCGATACAAGAAGAAAGGACTTACGATAATTTTCATGGCTTAACAATATACAGCGCGCGATACGCTAAAAAGAGTTAAATTTATAATAAAGTATGTCGCACCACAATGCGATGGCAACTAAACGAAAAACGAGAACGGAATACTAATAAACATTAATTTATTTATTATTAATTAAAACTAAAATTATGGAAATGGAAAAGTTTTATGTAGCTCCGGAAGTGGAAGTTCTGGAGGTGGAAGTAGAGCAGGGATTCGCTGCAAGTCCAGGTGGTGATACAGACACCGATTGGGGTGGCGGTTTAGAGCCTTAAATTAAGTAAGAAAACAAATCGTAAAATCATTCTTTTTAAATTATGAAAAAAAGTATTTTATCAATGCTGGCTCTACCTTTGGTGGTAGCAGCCTGTACTTCTGAAGAAGAATTTCTTTCAGATAAAACAAATGATCAATACGCCAATATTCCTACGGTTGAAGCAACCTTTAATTGGGGAGCAGAAACTAGAATGAGTACTAAGTGGGATCTTGAAGAAGGTGACAAAGTCGGATTGGCATGGCTTGAAGTGCCTGAAAGTGCAGATTATGGTGGTGCAAAATTGCCTATTACGGGTAATGCCTATCAAAATCATCCATTGTATGCTACAGCTAGTGGTATGTTACAGCCTCAGACATCTATTTATGTAGGAAAATATTTCTCTTACTATCCTTACGATGATAAAACTGTAAACATTGATAAGATTAAATTTTCTGTAGCAGAACAGCCTTTGTTGGATAGATATGCTGATTCTGAAGCAAGCGATAAATATGCAAAGACTTCTATTTGGATTTCTCCCAGATGGACAGATGTAACTTTAACTGGTGATCATGAAACTGAATACAATCAGGCTGGTATAAATAAGACTTTCAATATGTATCCTCGTCAATTCACCAATAAGGTTGCACTTAACTTCACTTATCAAAATAATCAGCCTACAGATGTAAAAGAACAATTGCCTATAGGCGATGTTATGATTGATAAAGTGAAAGTTATGTATGTGAAAAACGGAAGTGAAACAACACCTGTAAATGTTAATGCATTTACATATAACCCGACTGCAGAAATCAAGTCTGATTTAACAGAAAAGGAACAAAACTATTGGTTCGGACACACATTTAAATCAGATGATTTAACTAAAACTGATAGCAAATTTGGTTTTGTTGGTAATTTAAAAGCAGGTGAGGTCGTTCTTTCTGCTGATTCTCAAGAAGGTGTTGCCACTACTAATGGAAATGTTGGTAAATTCTATTACAATGCTCTTCCTTCTAATGATGGTAGTTTAACTGCGGAAGATAAAGTTGTTATCACCATTGAATGTACATATGGTACTGTCACCATTACAAAACCGTTCAATGAAATTGCCAAGACTTATGATTATTCTCTTACAGAACCTAAGTATTTAGAAAACTTCGACGGAAATGTTGAAAAGGCTGTTGCAATGGATAAGTCATTTGTAAACAAATTGTACGCAACTGGTAATTTCACAACAGACGTAGATTTCTCTACAGCTAACATGAACGGTATGCACGTAAAGGATGATCGTCATCTACAGAAATTACTGAAATTCTTCAGAAGCTACCGTGATACAGAAAGTGGTTATGTGTTGAATTTGGATGCTGATGAAGACGATGAATTCAAGTTGTCGTTGGCTTCTATTCAAATGCTTCAAGAAATCAATGCAGGCATTAGCGATAGCGGTACCAAAAAAATTGCAATTCAGGCATGCAGCACAGATGGAACTCCCAAAATCGTTATTAATGGAGACAATGACGAAATTCCTGATATGAATTTGTGTTTTGCAAAATCTACACCTGTAACATTGATAGGAACTTGGACTTGGGCTGAAAAAGATGCAAAGAAGAGATATTATGTAAATAACATCTACAATGAAGGTACTATTACAGTTACAGCTGATAATGTAGAAACATCTCCTTCTGCTGACTTTACTAACAATTCAAATGGTATTATCAATGTTAATACTGTTACAAACTGGAAAGTTAAGACTACTAACTACGGTACAATCAACATTGCAGAAGATGCTGAATTGAGAGTATATGGTACAACTCTGACTAATGATGCAACATCATTGGAAGATTACGGTAAGATATATAACAGTGGTGTATTAGGTGTTGTTGCTGGTACTACATCGCCTGCAATCAATAACTATGGTTATATCAAGAACAATTTGAATGCTAAGACTTATGTAACAACTAACCAGTATGGTACAGGCTTTGCAGTAGAATTCAATCGTACATCTAATAAGATTGGTACTATTGAGTTGACAACTGCAACAGACAATGTTTCTGTAAGTAATGCTACTAATACAGGTTTCATTAAATATACTTGGGACGATGCAGCAAATGAAGATGGTAAATATGTTACACCGAGTGTAGATGTGAAATACAATTATCTGATTGTAACCAAAGATATTGAATTAGTTGACGAAGCTCCGGAAATTCAATATATTGAAATAGCTGGTGACAAAGAAGTTGTTATTACTTGCAAGAAGACTAGTGCTTTCCACACAACAAGAACACAAGGCAGTGCTACAATTGATGATAGAATTGGCTTTATTCTTAAAGCAGGTCAAAAAGCTAATATTAAGGAAGGCAACATTCTATGGACTAAGGGAGCATTCCTGAAAGGTACTCTCTACTTGGGTGGTGATTTTGCATACTATAGTAATTTGACAACTTATTTTGGTGGTAATCCTGCTACAGATATTAACAATATCATTCAGTACAAATAATCCGAAATAACAGACAAAAGTGAGGCTGTCTCAAAAAGAGGCAGCCTCTTTTATTTTCCACAGCTACTATTCCCCTGCATTTCTACCCTATTTTTTTCCCAGTTAGGAAAAAATCCCTCCTCTTTATCCTCCTCCCATTAGAAAACAAGATTTTCATTTGTTGCGGCGGTTTCCTTTGCTTATATTTGCAATTTACATATGAAATACGCCCTTTTGTTTCTCCTGCTTGCCTCGTGGCTCACCGCGTGCACCCAGCGCCACGACGACATCCCGAATGAATTTTGGGACAGCATCGCCTTGCACGACTCTGTTCACCTGTCCGACAGCTTGCTTCAAACCGGCCTCCAGCAGGCCATCGAAGCTGATGACTCGCTGCATGTCAGCATGATCTGTTTTTTTCAGGGGAAGAAACTTCATCAGGGGTATTTCCTGCTTCGTGCACAGGAACGTTACGAAAAGGCACAGCGCTATCTGCCTGCCCAGGCGCCCTCACGACTCCGCATGGAACTGGACATTGCACAAGCCGACCTTTGTCGCTTCAATCATTTTGAGAAACGAGAAAACCAGTTGCTGGACAATGCCCATCAACTGGCCACCGAACAGCAGGACAGCCTGATGCTGATACGCATCTGCCTCCTCCGCTGCCAGCGGGAGAAAAGTAAAAAGGATTTCGCCCGAGCCCTCGACGAACTGCACACAGCCTATCGCTATGCCTGCACCATAACGCCCGAACGGCGTGCCGAACTGCAAGCTGAAATGGCAGTCGTACACCTCTACCTGCAACAGCCCGACTCTGCCCTACTCCACCTTGACCGTGCCATCGCCACCCAAGCCGGTCGACAAGAATACTACCATGCCCTACGCCAAGGTGTGCGCTATCACATTGCCCGCAACGACTCGGCCCTGCCCTACTTCCGCCGCATAGCCGAGATGTTTCCTCTGGCCCGCAAGACGGATGCTTACCGCTACATGGCCGAAGTGCTCAACCGCCGCGGACAGTATGATAAAGCTATTGACTTCCTGCGCGAACACGTGCGCTACCGCGACTCGCTCGATGCAGACAAGAAAGCTGAACTGCTGGAGAAAGTACATGCCATACGCGAATATCGCAAGCAACAGCAACAGATCGAAGACAGCGAACGTCAGCTGACCCACCGGATGCTTCAGGTGTACAGACTCGCGGCAGTGGTATGCGCACTCATCATTCTGTGGGGTGCTTACTACATCTACACACGCCGCCGCCAGGCGCTGCTCAACCGCGACCTGATGCAAGCCCAGCTTTCGAAGCAGGAGATGGAGATACGCTACCTGCGCGAACAGGAAGCCAAAGAACAGCTTGAAAACGCCCAACTCAACCAGCGTCTGGAATACTTCAAGCAGCTGAACGAAATCACTATCCCCCTACTGATGCGAAGCCGCAATCAGGCAGGCGCCCTGCACCTCTCGCCCGAGGACTGGCAAACGCTACGCAACAACACCGACGCCTGCTTCGACAACTTTACCCGACGGCTAAAAACCGCCTATCCCCAGCTGAGCGATGAAGAAATAGACTTCTGCTGCCTGGTGAAAATGGAACTTCCCCTGGCCATACTGGCAGAAATCTACCACATAGCCAAGGGAAGCATATCGCGCAAAAAGATGCGTCTGAAAGAAAAGATAGGAATCACCGACGTCAGCTTCGACGACTTTGTCGCCTCCTTCTGACGCAACGGGCAGCCTCAACGTTTCATATCATCGAAGTAGGTGTCAAGCAGTGACTTGGCCGCTACAAACGAAGTCAGATTGCCTTGCAGCACCTGTTGCTCCTGACCGGCCAGCATGGCTTCGATCTTCGGATTGTGATAGAAGCTGTCGCGCAACTGTTCGTTAATGCTTTCGTACATCCAGTATTTGCTTTGTTCGTTGCGACGGTACTCGAAATAGCCGTTCGCTTTCACAAAGTCCATGTATTGGTAAATCATGTCCCAGATTTCCTTCACACCCAGGTTGTAGAAGCCCGAATAGGTCAGCACCTGAGGTGTCCAGCCGCTTTCGGGCGCAGGAAACAGGTGTAAGGCATTGCGGAACTGGGCTGCTGCCAGCTTGGCACGCTCCAGGTTGTCGCCATCGGCCTTGTTGATAACGATGCCGTCGGCCATCTCCATAATGCCACGCTTGATGCCCTGAAGCTCGTCGCCCGTACCTGCCAACTGAATGAGGAGGAAGAAATCGACCATGGAGTGTACGGCCGTCTCGCTCTGACCTACTCCGACCGTTTCGACAAAGATCTTGTCATAGCCGGCGGCTTCGCACAAGATGATGGTCTCGCGCGTCTTGCGGGCCACGCCTCCTAACGAACCAGCCGATGGACTAGGACGAATGAACGACTTGGGATGTACGGACAGTTTCTCCATACGTGTCTTGTCGCCCAATATACTACCCTTGCTGCGCTCACTACTGGGGTCGATAGCCAATACAGCCAACTTGCCGCCATACTGTTCGAGCACGTGCAAGCCAAAGACATCAATCGAAGTACTCTTTCCTGCCCCCGGCACACCACTGATGCCCACACGGATGGAGCTTCCCGAATAGGGCAGACATTTTTCGATGACCTCCTGAGCGATGACCTGATGTTCGGGGCGTACGCTTTCGACCAGTGTCACGGCCTGACTGAGTATCGTCACGTCACCTTTCACAATGCCGTCCACATACTCCGCTACCGTCAGTTCGCGTTTCTTACGTTTCGGACGATTCTTCAAATAAGGACTTACGGTCGAGGGTTGTTCGACTCCGGCGTTGACTACCAATCCTTTGTATGCTTCGTTATTCTCGGGATGTTCCATGATTATTTGGCTTTAATGTTAATTTCTACTTTGGGTTTCATCGGGTCGTTGGTGATCATAAGCAGACGCAAATGACGCCGACGGGTACCGATATTTTTCTTATTGACAGTCACACGCAGGCGGGTCGATTCGCCCGGCTGCAACACGGTCTTCTTCAGGCTAACGCCCACGGCCGGATGGAATACCTGCAACTTACTGATCTGCAAGGGTGAACGTCCGGTATTGGTTACTACAATATCCTGTTTGGCTTTCTTGCGTTTGGCCAGCACCTTGCTCAGATCGATGTCGGTAGCCGAAAGCTGTATACCAGGTGCGTTTTGCATTTGGGCTTCGGTCATGTCTGAAAAGTCGGGCAAGAGAATGGCCGATACAGGTATTTCGCTTTCATCGGTCACCTTATCGCCTGCAAAGCGCGACAGATAGACGGAAGCTTGCGTCAAACCAAGGTCGGTCAGTTTTTCAGGGTTTAGTGTCAGAGTGATAATACCCTTTTCACCTTTCTGAAGCACATTGGGCTTCACCTCCATATCCAGATAGGGAGGCAGGTGCATCAGCACGGGTTCGTAGGGGCGATCGGACAAGTTTACCACACCGACATGCATCACCGGATGCTCACCCAAGTGGACATCGGGGAAGTCGAGCGTATTCTTGTCGATACGTATCTGGCCGATCAAGTAGGGATGAGTCTTGGTATAATCCTTGATTTCCTGCACCACTTCACCGTTGAAACGCAAGTAGACAATATGAGGTTCGGCATTGGTGTAGATAGCTACCGACTTCTGAAAGGTGCCCAACGCTTCGGCATCGAAAGTGACGTTGACCATACCTTTCGCCCCGGGGGCTATCGGCGTCTGTGTCCACTGGGCTACCGTACAGGCACAATCGGGCTCTACATCAGTCAGCACCAGCGGCTCATCGCCGGTGTTGGTGATGGTGTATTGCACGGTAGCTGGGTGTTTCCACTCGATTTGCCCCAAGCTGTGCATCTCGGTATTGGACGTAAAACGCGGCTGAGCCAAAGCTCCCAAAGCCGCCATACATACATATAAAGTGGTTATGATTCGCTTCATTTATTTTAATTCTAACTTAAGTTTCGCAAGTGCTCAACTTATTAGTTGACAAGGCTTCAGTTAACAAGTCTACTAGGCTGGAACACCCTGTTTGATAAAATGCCGCTTGAAACGGCTCACCACAAACGCCTTGTTAACTCGTCAACTTGTTGCTTGTCAACTGCAACTTGAGCTTGCGAAAGTTGGGATTCTAAATTACAAGGGCAAATGTAGGGCGATTTCTTTAGAATTAAAAATTAATAATTAATAATTAATAGTTAGAGGGTGTGGGAGGAAGATCGGAGCATCAAACAAGATTATCTCTAACTCTCCTCACCCCCACTCCAACTATTCATTTTTAATTTTTAATTATTAATTTTCTTCCTGCCGAATGCGAAGCATATTCGGGCGCGTAAGCACATTGCAGCGTAGCAAGTCCGGCCTCGTAGGTACCTCCACGAGCCACACGGTAACTATATTCGAGCACATAGACGCCTTTGCCCAAGTGGTCGAAGAAGAAGTTGGTTGCGGCATCTTCCACCTCGACATAATAACCAAATCCATTGCTCCAACGATAACCTGAGAAGGCACTGAGCGGCTCGAAACAAGCACCACGCTGGTCTTTCAGCTGAACAAAATCCATGGCTCGATCCAAACGGATGGTGAGACGCGATACAACCTTATCGCCCACCTTCAGGGCTTCACCCTGACCAAGGGGCTGCAACGAGCCTCGGCCATCGGCTGACAGGCGCTCTACATAGAGGCGTTTCTCCACATTCAGTTCGCCGCCCTGCTGCTTCACATCGGCGATGGGCGACAGATATTGGGCATACACGGCTCCCCAGGCGATGCCTGTATCAAGCTTCTCAACGGTTACCTGACGGGCTTTCAGCGCCTGATGATCTTCAGTAAAGGTTTCCTTCACATAGCCCAAAGCAGGTGTAGCATCGGCAGCGGGCGAAGTGGTTTCGATGACTTCACGCCCCAGAGTGATACGCACATCGCCTGCCGTAGCCAGCAAATCATTGCCCTGACACAACAAGGCATAGATGGCATCGGCTGTCTCGACCGACGATTTCCAACAAGTGGTTTGCTTCTGTTTCAACAGCCAGAGTTTCATCTCCTCGACCAAAGCATCGTTACCGCCAGCCTTACGCAAGGCTTCCATCGCCTTGACATGGGCGGGCACGGGCATCATCGACCAACTGTAGGGAGCGTCGAGGAAAGCAAAGTGGGCACCCATCTCGTCTTCTTGCACCAGGTGCTCCTTCAACGAGGCTATGAAGCGGTCGGCTTCGGTCTTCTTGCCTGCGGACAGAAGGATGATGGCCGCACGCGCCTTGCACGAAACGGAGGCAGTTGTCAGATTGCCGCCTATCTTCGTCAGGAAGTAAGCCTGCGCCTTGCGGTTCGCATCGGGCAGTTTTTCACCGGACAAAGCTACGAGGTAGAGGTAGTGTACAAGGTCGTCGGACAAGGAAGATACCTTGCTACCCTTCTTCTCGGCCTTCAGCATCGAGCGGTAAGCCTCCAGCGCACGGTTGTTCAGATAGCCGAAAGCAGCTTGCTTCATGGTCTGTGCGTCGGCTGCGAGGGGCTGGCCAGTCAACTGTGGCAGGCGGACAAGCAATTCGGTCACGTAGTTGGTGATATAGGAACTACCCGACATGCCTTTGTACCAGCTCCACGAACCGTCGGTGCCTTGCAGCTCTTTCAATTTGGTCAAAGCAGAAAGGTTGCGGTTGTTCAGCTGATTGAGGTCGAACAGTGTGGCTATACGCCTGCGTTGCTCGCTTTCGGTAGCGGCTTCGAGTACCCAAGGCGACTCAGACAAGAGAATGTTCTTCACTTCCTGATTCTTCTCCAGTTGGCTGAGGAAAGTTTCCTTGTTACCACCATCTGCCATCCAGGCGTCGAACACAGCCTTGATACGCGGCTGACTACCTGCGATGAAGCCCGCCAGCGAATTGGCATAGAAAGCAGAAGCCCAGTCGATAGCATTGTCGGTAGTCGGTTGAGCCAGTACCGGCAACGCCTGAACAGCATACCAGGCTGGGTTAGAGGTAAACTCAACCGTCAGACGGCGGTCGGTAGCCGTGGAGCTATCGCCGTTGAACAAGTGGCTAAGGTCGAAGGTGCGACTCTCTCCACCACGAATAGGCATAGCCAACGTTTCGGTAATGTACTGCTTGTTGCTGAGCACAGGAACAAGGTGTTGCTCACCATCGCTGAACGAATCGCCATCGGCTACGATACGCACACCCAGCAGGTTGTAGCGCTCGTCCACGTCGAAAGCGAACGATACAGAAGTGGTCCGACGGGCATCGGCTGTAAACTTCTGCTTCTGACTGTCGATGACCTTCTCCGTCAGGGGATCGAACAAGACGAAGCGAACAGTGCCTTTCACAGCCTTGTCTGTCTGATTGGCGATGGTAGCAGCTATCTGAGTATGGTCGCCCACCCGCACAAAACGCGGCAGATTAGGCGTCAGCATAAACTCCTTAGATGTAACGGCCGATGCTTCCAACTGGCCAGTCAGCATATCTTTGGTGTGGGCATAACCACGGAAACGCCAGCGAGTCAGACTTTGAGGCATGGTGAAAGCAATGGTTACTTCGCCCTGCTCGTTAGTGCGCAAGTGCGGATAGAAGAAGGCTGTTTCTGCAAAATTGGTGCGAAGCTCGGACTGAGCCTCCGGCAAAGCACCTGTGATGAACGATTCTTCACGATCTTCTTCGAACACAGCTGCCGGTACATATTTCACTTCGACCGCATCAGCACTCTCTTCCACTCCACGAGCCATGGGGGCATCAGCAGTTTTCTGTCTCAGTACCAGGCTATTTTCGCTAATGGACAAGACTTCGCCAACAGCGGAGAAATAAGTATAGAAGTAGTCGTATGCCCACGCAGGTACCCACTTGCTATCGAGCGGAAAGCGAAGATTGAAGTAGGCATCGGCATAGCGACTGGCATTGCGATAGCTACTATACAGACGACTGCTGAAATATACATTCAATGACTGATTGTGGCGGAAAAGCTTATCGAGCGAGGCATCGTACATCGTAGCCAGCATTTCGGCCGAAGCAGGCAAACCCTGAGGTGTCTTGATAACGAGCTTCCACTCTTCTTCCTGCCCCGGGCGCAAGCGGTCGCGGAAGACTTCCCACTTCAGGTCGAGGGTGCGGTTGGGTTGGCGCTTCTTAAAGAATAGCTGGTGAGAGTAGTGTAAGCCCTGTTTCACGAAGTTGAAAGTCAGCGTCACCCCTTCGCCATACTCGGGGCGGTAGGGCAAAGTGAAGTGCATCAGGCTATCGCTGAGCTGAAGTACACGGGTCTCGATGCGGCGGCGACCAGTGAAAACGTCCATCAGCACATAAGCATCCTTGAAGGAGGTGCCGAAGAAGAAATCGGCGGGTTGCGTTTCATCGAACTCATCGAGGGGTTGATGTACGAACAGCTCGGTGAATTGAGACAAGCGTGTGTCGTGCTCCGAGAAGAGGGTGAAGTTCACGATCGAATGAGTCTGTATATCGCTATTCTCTTCACGCCCCAGGCTATCGGTCACGACAAAGGTCATGCGGTACTTGCCCGAAGGGATTGACCTCAAGGAGGAGAAGTCCTGACGTTGGTTGGCCACGAAATCGCCTTCGAGGACAATGCGATCGGCATCGGCTGGGCGAAGCAGGTAGCGGCCTTTCACTGCCTGAGGCTGCTGTACGCCGTTGGCGACGCTAATGGTGAAGAGCAAACTGTCTTCTTTGCAAATCACCTGCGGCACGTCGGCCATGAAAGAATAAGCCTTTGTCGTTGCCAGAATGCTGTAAGAAGCTGTCTGCGTCTCGCCCGCATCATCGGTTACGGAGGCTTCGACCTGATAATGATAATAACGATAGTCTTCCATTGAAGTATCGGCAGGAGCCTCTAACGTCAGAGGAATGCAGAAATTACCCTCGGCATCGAGCCGGACGGTATCGGCCAGCAAAGGTTTCGTCGAAGGAACAAAATAGCTTCTCAGCAGATCGTGGCGCGTCACGGTAAAAGCCAGAGGAACGTCTTGCACGGACATGCCGTTGAAGGACTTGACGTTACCACGCAGCATCACACGGTCGCCCAGGCGATAGGCTTCGGCCACGGGGGTGAAACTGATTTCGAACGTCGGCCGCTTATACTCTTCGACCCGGAACGAAGCTGAGTCCTCGTGTTTGCGGGTGGTGATGGAGAAAGCACCGTTGAGACATGCCGAAGGCAGCACGAACTCGGCTGAGAAGGAACCGAAGTCGTTGGTGCGCACCTTGCGGGAGGCCAGCTCCTTGCGGTTAGCGTCGAGCAGAAGCAGTTCGTAGTCGGCACCTTCGAGCACACGAGCGGCATCGATTGTCTGTTCGTAGGCGATACCTTTCACATAGACTGTCTGCCCCGGGCGATAGATGGCGCGGTCGATGAGCAGGGTCAGCATTTTCTGTGCTGTATCAGAATCAACGATTCTGGAGATGCCCTGACGAAAATACTGAAGCGTCATGGCGCGATCGTCACCCTTGCGCGCCACGTAATAGCGTGCATTGGGCTGGCCGGTGAGCAGAGCTTTGCCTTCGGAGTCGGTGGTCAGCTGAGTCAGCAGACGGCGATTTTTGCTATCGTCGGAATAGAAGCTGAGCTGTACGCCTGCTATCGGATGGCCGGTAAGGGCGTCGAGGGTGATGAATTCGGTAGTCTGTTCGTCGACGTTCAGCGAAAGTACCTTAAAGCGGCTGACACACAGAAAATTGTATGACTGGTGAAGCGTCTTTTCGCCTTCGGGCACTGCCTGAAGAATATATACGCCTACGCCATCGGGCAGGCGGAAGTGCAACGTAGTATCACAGGAATGGTAGGGCACGTCTTCGGCGGCCTTATCCTTACCCGGCAGCGGACGGAGGGCAAAGCGGTGCGAAGCCAGCAGACGACCGTGGCGGCGGCAGACGGCGGACGTGAGGCCATCGTCCAGCCAGGGACGTTCGTCGTAGTCGGTGGCATAGACGTTGAGGGTGAAGCCACTGAGGTTGCGATAGTTGACCCGCATGCTGACCGAATCGGACGGATAGCCTTCGGCTGTATAGATGTTGAGAGCCGGTTGCAGGATCCGCGCACGGATGTTCTTCAGTTCGCCGATGCGCTTGTAGGCAGCATAGCGCTTTAAACCTTCGTCGCACACGCGCAGGGCTTGGACGTACTGCCGCTTGTCGTTCAGCCACTGAGCCTTGCGGATATAGACTTCGCCGCAGACGTCACGTGTGCCATAAGCAGCAATCAAGCTGTCGAGGGTTTGCAGATAGCCGTCGGGCGACTGCATATCGGCACGCCACTGCTCGTAGTCGAGGGTGGCCATTACGACAGCATCTTCCGCATCGGGGCGTTGGCGATAGGTGGCAATCATCGTCTGATAGACATCTTTGATGCGGCGATCCATCAGCGAATCGACGTTGAAACCCCTCCACCCTTGATACGTATCGACGGCACGACGAGCCAGCAGATGATAGAGGTCGTGAGCATAGAATCGGCTGCCATCCTGAGGGATGACGAAGGGATCGTAGTCGGCAGCGGTAGTATGCAGCAGGGCTTCGACGGGTTGCAAGGAGGCTTGCAGATGGGCGTCGATGCGGTCGATGAAGAGGTTAAGACTCCACTCGCGCACGTCGGCAGGAGCCTCGTCGACAAGGAGCGAGGGAGAGTTGAGCAGCGTGCGGCGGTTGGTGCTGAGCAAGTCGGCATACTGACGCGCCAAGAGCGAGTGCAGAATGGCGCGATTCGTCTCGTCTGCCTCTTCCTGCGCCCAGCGCTCCATTGCGGCCAGACTGGTGTAAAGGCTGTCGGGCGTAATACGTTTCTGGCAGGCCTGCCGACAGACGTAGGCTTTCAGCATCTGCGGAGCGTTTTTCTCGGTTTGGGCCTTCTGCCAGATCTGGTCGGCCAGTCGAATCACGGTTTGCGGCAAACTCTTCTCGCGTGCTTCTTCGAGCTGCTTCCAGAGGTTGTCGTACGATTGCGCGTGGAGGGCTGGAAAAGCCATCAGCACGAGCAACATAACGGTGCAAATTCTTCGGATTGTCTTCATATTCTTCTCTCTATTTGTAGGTTTCATTATGCCGAATCGAAGGTTCGATTCTTCCTTTATAACAAAATAAGAGAATAAAATGTTAACGGGCGTATCTTTTAACTGAAAAAATATTGCACGGACAAAAAAAGAGGGATATCCCTCAATGAAAAGAGATATCCCCCTGGTGTGTATGATTAACTAATAATTACTGTGCTTTACATCTGAAGGCTATAATATCGCATTGCCTCCATCCAGTTTTTGCCAGCCAACAGCATGGCGCGCTTAAATGAATTAACAATCTTCTTTTTCATAACCTTAAAAATTAAAACGTTATCCTAAAAACGTACGGATGTATACGCGGTGTTTCCGTCTTCAGTTTTCTCTCTCTGTGGTGAGAGGGTGATCCTTTCTTTTTCAAGAAAGATAAACCCCTCTTTTCTGCATCTCGCTTCTTCCCATCTCGGCAAGAATGTGCTTCAGTGTACTAACAAATTTCTGTTTCATTGCTTTAAAAGTTTAGTTCAAGTTCCGTCCGAGAACGGACTTCCGAAAAATTCCGCCTCCGCGAAACTTGAAAAATCAAATAAAAACTAATACCTGAAAACCTAATTTGTTTCTCTTCTCTCTTTGCTTTTTCGAATCTTAGAACTTGTGTGCACCCAGCATCACGTAGCCCCAAACATCGGCATTGTTCTGGCCGAGTCGATTCATAATTTTCTTTAACATTTTCATTTTATTATCCTCCTATAAATAATGTGTTATCCTGTTGAATTCTCATTGAATTCATGTTTTACAGCACAAAAATAGAGCCATTATTTGAGATAGCAAGCGATTGAAGGGAGAAAAACATGTTATATAACATATTTCTTGATATGGGTCAATTTTTCGTAAGTTCGGACATTAAAAGACTGCCATATTGTACTGACAAGCGCGTTACGAGAATGCCCGTACGGACAAAATGGCAGAAGTACGGGCACAAAAAACGGGGCAGACCGTAGCCTGTCCCCGTTGTCTTGAAGTATTAGTCTTTCTTTTCTATTGCCGTCTTTTTCACTTTTCGGGCGTCTTCTCAAGCGTAGCCACCAGGAAGTCGTAGAACTTGCCGACCGAAGGAATGTAGGCACGTTCGTCGGGCGAATGGGGCGAGCGCAAGGTGGGGCCAAAGGAAATCATGTCGAGATTCTTGTAGATGGCTCCGATGATGCCGCACTCCAAGCCGGCGTGTATCACCTTGACAGCCGGTTCCGTACCAAACTGTTCCTTGTAGGACAGCTTCATGGCATGCAGAATGGGCGAGTCGACATTGGGCTGCCAGCCAGAATAATTGCCGCTCAGTTCGACCTTCATACCTGCCATCGAGAAGCAAGCGGTCAGGCTGTCGGCCAGGAAATCTTTCATCGTGTCGCACGAGCTGCGCGCCAGGATGCGTACGTCGGCCTTTCCGCCTCCAATGAGGACGATGGCCAGATTGGACGAAGTCTCGACCGTATCGGGCACGGTGGGAATCATTCGCATCACGCCGTCCTGACAGGCCATCAGCACGTTGACCATGCTGTCCTGAATCTCTTCGGGCACAACGGTAGCGGGCACGTCAACTTCTTCCATCTTCAGGCTGATGCCCTGCTCGATGGGTGCGTATTCGGCAGCGATCTGTGCTTCGTACTCGCGGATGTAGTCGTCCAGACCGTCCATATCTTCGGGGTTGAACAGCATCACGGCATGAGCCTCGCGCGGGATGGCGTTGCGCATGTTGCCGCCTTCGAACGAAGCCAACTGGCAATCGAACTCAAGCAGCAGGTCGTGAACGACGCGCACCAGCAGCTTGTTGGCATTGCCGCGGCCTTCGTTTATTTCGAGGCCTGAGTGTCCGCCGCGCAGTCCTTTCAGCGTCAGCTTGCGTGCTACGAAGCCTTCAGCGGGCGCTTCTTCCTTATATTCAAGCGTAGCGGTGAAGTCGATACCGCCGGCGCAACCGATGTACAGTTCGCCTTCTTCTTCGGAGTCGAGGTTCAGCAGGATGTCGCCCTGCAAAGTTCCGGGTTTCAGCCCGAAAGCACCTACCATGCCCGTTTCCTCGTCTTTGGTGATGAGCACTTCCAGCGGTCCGTGCTTCAGGTCGGTGGCTTCGAGCACAGCCATGGCGGCTGCCACGCCCAGACCGTTGTCGGCACCAAGGGTTGTTCCCTTAGCCTTCACCCAGTCGCCGTCGACGCGGGTTTCAATAGGGTCTTTCGTAAAATCGTGTACCGTATCATTGTTTTTCTGGGGTACCATGTCCATGTGGGCTTGCAGGATGACGCCCCTGCGGTTCTCCATGCCCGGCGTGGCCGGCTTGCGGATGATGACGTTGCCTATTTCATCGACAAAGGACTCCAGCCCCAGCCCCTTACCGAAATTGACCAGAAATTCGGTCACCTTTTCTATATGTCCGGAAGGACGGGGGATTTGAGTCAACGAATAGAAATGCTTCCACACGTTCTGTGGAGCAAGTTGTAAGATATCACTCATAGCAGTATAAAACGAAAAATTGGTTTCTGCAAAGATAATAAAAAACTTCCTGAAAAACAATACCCCCTTGCACGGTTTTTCGGCTCTGCAACAAACGCTGTTTTCACATGCCGGACAATCGCACGAACAGGCCGTTTTTCGGCAATTATGGCGTTACATTACAGTTGTGACAGTTAATTTTAAGAGAAAATCAACCTGGGAAAAATCTGTAAAAGAAAATTAATAATATATATTATAT
>CDZD01046526.1_pt1 | contig 15187 bp, 18 predicted proteins | sample 554771 | NCBI WGS metagenome assembly CDZD01 (sample SAMEA3182069, study PRJEB8094) | gut metagenome | biome: human; feature: gut; material: Stool; isolation source: human stools | place: Canada | collected 2011-11-08
AACGACTCCATGGATACCTGCAACAAGATCTCCAAGTATATGAAGAAGGTCGGCTACGAATGCCGCGTCATGGGCATCCCCAAGACCATCGACAACGATCTCTTCGGCACCGACCACTGCCCGGGCTATGCGTCCGCCGCCAAGTATATCGCGACCTCCGTCATGGAAGTCTCCCGCGACGCGCACGTCTACGACACCGGCATGATCACCATCATCGAGTGCATGGGCCGTCACGCGGGCTGGCTGACCGCCGCTGCCGCGCTGGCCAACGAAGAAGAGCCCTGCTGCGACTTCATCTACCTGCCCGAGGTCAACTTCGACATGGACAAGTTCGTCGCCGACGTCTCCAAGCGCTATGAGGAGAAGAAGAACTGCATCGTCGCTGTCTCCGAGGGCGTGCACTATGCCGACGGCAGCTTCGTCTCCGAAGCCAAGACCGCCGCGACCGACGGCTTCGGCCATGCCCAGCTGGGCGGCCTGGCTGCGACGCTCGCCAACATCATGAAAGAGCGCACCGGCGCCAAGGTCCGCGGCATCGAGCTCAGCCTGCTGCAGCGCTGCGCCGCGCACTGCGCCTCCGGCACCGATATCGAGGAAGCCTTCATGTCCGGCAAGACCGCTGTCGAGCAGATGATCGCCGGCGTGACCGACAAGATGGTCGGCTTCGAGTGCGACCGCACGAACGGCTACACCTGCAAGGCCAAGCTGTTTGATCTCTCCGACGTCGCCAACTTCGAAAAGAAGTTCCCGGCCGAGTGGATCACCCCGGAAGGCAACAACGTCACCGAGGACTTCGTCAAGTACGCCATGCCGCTCATCCAGGGCGAGACGAAGCTCGAGAAGGTCGACGGTCTGCCCCGCTTCGCAAGACTGAAGAAGGTCTTCGCAAAGTAAGCACCCCGCAAACCCGAAAATCAAAAGCGCCCGGACGACTGTCCGGGCGCTTTTTTGCGGAAAAATGGGGATTACTGCATCTTCTGCTCCAGCGCGGCCAGGCGCAGGCTGGTGCAGAAGATCTCCATCGCCTGCTCCAGCTCCTCGACCGGGGGCAGAGAGGGGGCGATGCGGATGTTGGAATCCTGCGGGTCGCGGCCGTAGGGGAACGTCGCGCCCGCGCCGGTCATGACGACACCCGCTTCCTTGCAGAGGGCCAGTGTGCGCTTCGCAAGACCCGGCTTCGTGTTGACCGAGACGAAATAGCCGCCCTTCGGCCGCTGCCAGGAGGCGATGCCGAGCGGCGCGATCTCGGTATCGAGATGGCGCAGGACGCACTGGAACTTCGGGTTCAGGATGGCCGCATGCTTTTTCATGAGCTCGAGCGTGTGGGCCTTGTCCTTGAGATAGCGCACGTGGCGCAGGGAATTGACCTTGTCGTAGGAGATGGTCTGGATGCCGATGAGCTTCTGCAGGTAGGCCTGGTTGGCCTCGCTCGTGGCCATGACGGAGAAGCCCGCGCCGGGCAGCGTCACCTTCGACGTGGAGGCGAATTCGTAGACCATATCGGGATTGCCCGCCTCGCGGCAGAGTGTCAGGATGTCCCGGAAGGGGACGAAGTCGCCGTCAAACTCGTGGATGCAGTAGGCATTGTCCCACATGAGGGCAAAATCGGGCGCGGCGGGCTTCAAAGCCGCAATGCGCGCGATGGTCTCGTCGGAATAGACGATGCCGTCGGGGTTCGAATACTTCGGCACACACCACATGCCCTTGACAGCCGGATCCTTGACAGCTTCTTCGACCAGATCCATATCCGGGCCGGTCGGGGTCATGGGGATGGTGATGAGCTCAAAGCCGAAGGACTCGGTGATCTTGAAATGGCGGTCATAGCCGGGGGCGGGGCAGAGCCACTTGACGGTATCGAGCCTGCACCACGGCTTTTCCGAGCGTGCAAGGCCGTGCGTATAGCCCTTGCTGACCAGATCGTACATGAGCGTCAAAGAGGCGTTGCCGCCGATGAAGCACTCCTCCGGCCTGCAGCCGAGCACGTCCGCCCAGAATTCCTTCGCTTCCTTGAGGCCCGCCAGCTCGCCGTAGTTGCGGGCGTCGACGCCGTCCGAGATGCAGTCTTCCGGGGTCTTCAGAATGCTCAGAATATCGGAGACGAGATCCAGCTGTTCCTTGCCGGGCTTGCCGCGGGCCATATTCAGCTTCAGATGCTTGGCCTGCAGCGCGTCGAACTGCGCTTTGACTGCTGCGTATTCCTCATGCGCCTGGGCGGGGGTCAGATCCTGGTATGCAATACTCATTCCGGTAAAGATCCTTTCTTTCTTCATACTTTGCAGCGCGGCTGCCTGTTAATTTCAGTATATCGCGTCCGGGCGGGAAAAGCAAGGGCAACACCGCACAATTCGGCAAGCAGATTCGGCGAGAGATTTTTTGTCAAGTCAAGGTTTGAAAAGTGAAGAAATACTGTATGTATTTCTCGCTTTTCAAACCGCAGAATTGGCGAAAAAGATCCGTCGAAGCGCGAAGACGCAATTGTGCGGTGCTGCCCAGGAAGAAAGCCGGAGGATGAAGGTCATTCCGGCTGGAAAAGCGTGAAGTCGCTGCGCTCGGCGCGCAGCAGCCCCTCACGCTGCATCTTGGAGAGCTCGGCAGACATCGCGCTGCGGTTGACCGACAGGAAGTCCGCCAGCTGCTGGCGGTCGAACGGGATGCGGAAGCTGGCGCTGCCGGCCCGGCGCGCCTGCGCGGAGAGATAGGCCAGCAGCTTTTCGCGCGTCGAGCGCTGCGAGAGATACCCGGCCTTCTCGTTCAGCTGCATGTTTTTCTCCGCCAGCACGCGGATGAGATTCTGTGACAGCGTCCGGTGCTGCGTGCAGCCCTTTTCGCACGGGGAAAAGACCGCGCGGGTATCGAGATACAAAACGCGCCCGTCCGTTTTGCACAGCACGCTCACCGGCGCGCGCGCCTGCACGCAGGCGAAGGCCTCGGCGAACAGCTCGCCGGGCCCGGCCGCGGCCAGCAGATTGCGGTTGCCCCAGAAATCCTCCTGCAGCAGCTCGACCTCGCCCGCCAGCACGACCCCGGCGAAGCGGACCTCGTCGCCCGCGCGCAGCAGAAACTGCCCGCGGCGAAAGCCCGCCTGCCGCGCAGACAGGCAGGGGAGAATGGCTGCGATCTCGTCCTGCGTCAGCCCCGCAAACAGCGAGCACGCGGAAAGTGCCGGAAAAACCTCCATAAGTTTCAGCTCCTTTGTTGGAAAAACAACATACTTTTTTCTGATAGTATCCTATACTGAGACCAGAAAGTCAAGGAGGTGCGCAGAATGATCATGGACGGCTGTCAGGGCAAGCCGCGGACCCCGACGATCGAGGACCGCATCTGCCCGAATTGCGGCAATCCCATTGAGATTTTTTCCACGGACACCGAGGTCGCCTGCGACAAGTGCGGCTTCGTCGTCTACAACGACAAGCTCAGCTGCGTGCAGTGGTGCAAATACGCCAAACAGTGCGTGGGCGAGGAGACCTATGAAAAGCTGATGATCATTGCCCGCCGCAATCAGGAAAAGGCGGACGCCGAGCGCCGGGCAAGACTGGAAGCCAAACGCGAACAGGAGGGCAACACATGAAACGGACCATCATCACCATCGACGAAGCCGCCTGCACGGGCTGCGGCCTGTGCGCCGAGGCGTGCCATGAGGGCGCGATCGCCATCGTGGACGGGAAGGCGAAGCTGATCCGCGATGATTACTGTGACGGGCTGGGCAACTGCCTGCCGGTCTGTCCGGTGGACGCGATCCATGTTATCGAGCGCGAGGCCGCGGCCTATGACGAGGCTGCCGTGAAGCGCGCAAAGCTCGAAAAGCTGACGGCCGAGGCGGTAAAAAACGTGCAGGCGGCCAAAAAGCCCGGCGCGCCCGCCCCGGACAAGCTGGCCTGCGGCTGCCCCGGCACGCAGGTGCGCGCCATGCACCATCCGGCCGCCGCGGCGCAGCCCGCGCCCGGGCAGCTGCAGAACTGGCCGGTCCAGCTGCGGCTCGTGCCGGTCCGCGCGCCGTATTTTGACGGCTGCGATCTGCTCATCGCCGCCGACTGCACGGCCTACGCCTATGGAAGCTTCCACGCGGACTTCATCCGCGGCCGCGTGACGCTCATCGGCTGCCCGAAGCTGGACACCGCGGACTACGAGGAGAAGCTGACCGCGATCCTCACGGAGAACGACGTGCGCAGCGTGACGCTCACGCGCATGGAGGTCCCGTGCTGCGGCGGACTGGAATACGCCGCCCGCCAGGCGATCGCGCACAGCGGCAGGGCCCTTCCCCTGCGCGTCGTGACGATCAGCGCGGAAGGCCGGATCCTGCAGGAGCAGACAACATAAGCGCCGTCAGGCAGACAAACCAGACCGGGACCCCGGCGCGGCCAGCATAGGCCGAGCCGGGGTTTATTTATCTCGAAATGGATCCTGATTATTTATTTTTATATTTATCAAATCAGACTTGACATTCCGATGAGAGCATGATGGAATCGCAGACACAGAGGAGGTGTGCGTATGACGTGCGAAACCATAGCAAAAATCGTAAAAGCAAGCGGCGTTTCGGCCGGAGAGCTGATTTTGATCCACTTCTGGGGCACAAGACCGTCGCCGATCAGTTTGCCGCCGCCGTCGCCGCGCTGGGCGCCTCGCCGGTCGTTTTGCAGCAGGCGCGGTCCGTCAACCGGGAGATCTTTGCGGGCGCGAAGGAGAGCTGCTTTGATGAGCGGTACTTTGGCCTGTTTTCGAAGTTCGACGCGGTCCTGGACGTATTCGCCTGTCAGCCGATCGTGCTCGGATACGAGCTGGAGGATGCGCAGATGGACCTGTGCGGACACACGCTGCTGGACGAGAAAATGGCGGGGGCATTTCATATTGCCGTCGGCGCGAATACGATGTTCGGCGGCGAAAACCGGGCGACGGACCATGGCGACTTCGTCGGCCGCGGAGAAGTGGAGGTGCTGGCCCGGGACACGACGGGCTACTGGCGCGTCAAACCGGAATAAAAACCCCTGCCCGGTGCGCTCACCGGGCAGGGGCTCGTTATAGCAGCGGGATTACCGCGCCCGCAAACGGCTGGGTCAAAAACTCTACACACCATTCCACGTCATCCTGCACCGGTTCAAAGTGCAGGGCGGAGCAGACACCGCGGCTGCCTTCCGGCCCGGAACCGGCCACGAACGCGGTCGGCCCGTCCGCACCGCCGATGATGCCGATGCAGGCGGCGCTGCTCTGCGCCTCCGGCGCATGGGCATCCGTGCATGGGCCGATCTCCAGCGGCTGGTCGCCCACATCGCAGTCACAGATCCGGATGTCCTCGCTTGGCGCGGGGGAGAGCGTGTAGCGCATGGCGGTGAAATGCGTCGGGTAAAACGCGGTGAGCAGCCCGCGCGGAAGCGTTTCCTGTGCCAGCTCCTGCACCTGCAGCGTATAGTCCGTCCCGCTGACCGGGTGGCGGAAGGTGAACGAATCGCCGGGCGCATGGACCTACCTTGAAATGCGGGCCGGGCACGCGGCACGGCCGCTGCCGCATCGTGAGCGTCAGAGTCCGGATCTTCGGGCGGCGCTTGCCCGCCCACAAAAAGGAGAACCGGCAGAGCATCCACCCACAGGCGGCGTCCAGCCCGTAATGGCGGAGCGTCCGCTCCGCCTCCGGCGAACGGAAGCTTCCCGGCAGGCAGGGGTTATAACACACCGTGCAGCCGTGCGAGTGCTGCAGCGGCTGGCCGTTCAGCGTGAGCTGCGGGTCGGGCCGCATGCCGAGCGGGTTGTCAAGATCGATCTGCAGCTGCTGCTCCGGCGTAAAATTGTCGCGCGAGTCGTTTTCCGGGCTCAGATCCCACGTTTTCAGGAACCTGCGGATCTCGTCCGCCTCTGCGCGCATGCAGACGTCCACGACCAGCCCCTTGCCGCAGGCATACGCCGCGGGGACGACCCAATCGCGCCCCGCCCAGTCAAACTGCGTTTCCAGCCGGAGCTCGGTCCCGGCCCGGCCGTTTCCCCGTCCGCCCCAGAAGCCGCCGCCAAAGAAGACCTTCCAGTCCGGCTCCGCTGGTTCTGCCGCCGGACATCCGGTGACATTGTAATATTCCTCTGTGTACTTGATGCTGCCGGGGTCAAAGGATGCCTGCAGCTCCCGGAGATAGGCCCACGGGTGTTCCATCGGGGTGAGACCCAGCTGCGCGGCGACGGCAGCCAGACATGCTTCCTGCTCCGCTGTGGGGGGATTTTCCCGCAAAAAAGCGTCAAACTGCGCTTCCCCCCACATCCACGCCTGCTCCAGCGCCGCCGCGTCGCCGCAGGCGAGCAGCAGCCGCAAAAAGTCCGCGAAATCCCTGGCCAGCGGGTGCACGCAGTCCGGCGCCGCGTTCATCGGGCTCACGGCGAAGACCATACCGCCGAAGCCGCGGATGAAGCAGTAGTGAATGCCGTCGACGCCCGCCCAGCCGAAGATGGCCGCGCCCTTCGGCGTGCAGAAATACGGCAGGTTTTCCTCCCGCCGCTCCACGCCCAACGGGGCGAGGTCCAGGCCGCTGCGCAGGAACTTCTGAAATGTCCGATCCATAAAAACCTCACAAATGCTTTATGCCTATCCGATCATACCGATGAAAACAGTGCAAGGATCGCCGCAGCAGGGAGTCTGCTGCGGCGATCAGGCGTTTGCTTACTTGTTCGGGACGATCACGGCGAGGAAGCGGGTGGGGGCGGCGGTGTGGTTGCGGATGGAGTGGGTATGGCCGTCGGCGCAGAATTCCGCGTCGCCGACGTGCAGCTCGCGCGCCTGCCCGTCCTCGGTGACGGTGGCCGCGCCCTCGAGAATGACGTAGGCTTCGCCGTTCGTCTCGTGCGGATGCACGCCGACGGACTCGCCGGGCTGCAGGGTGATGACGGCCATCATCTCCGCGCGGCCGCCGAGCTGCTCGGCCGAGAACAGGTAACGGAAGCTGGGGCTTCCTTCGCCGCCGCGGATGTTGTGCTTGACGGCGGTCTGCATTTCGTCTTTCATCTGAAACATTGCGAAAACCTCCTGTTATTTGTGGTATTTGCTGCCCGCCTGGATGGCCTCGGCGCGGTAGAGCTGCTCGAGCGCCATGACGCGGGCGAGATGGTGCGGAAAGGTCATCCTGCTCATAGACAGCTGCAGGTCGGCAAGCGCCTTGATCTCCGGCGCGATGCCGAACGACGAGCCGATGAGAAAGCACGCGCCCGACCGGCCGCCGAGCTTGGCCTGCCGCAGGGTATCGGCCAGCTGCTCCGAGGACAGGAGCCTGCCATCCGGCGTCAGCACGCAGAAAAAGCAGCCCTTCGGCAGCTTCGCGCGGATGAGCTCCGCCTCCTTCTGCAGGCCCTGGGCGATCTGCGCGGCGCTCGGATCCTCCGGCAGGCGGCATTCCGGCAGCTCGATGAGCTGGAAGGCGCAGTAGGCCTTCAGCCGCTTGGCATATTCGGCGGCCGCCTCGGTATAGAATTTCTCCTTGAGCTTGCCCATGCAGATGAGCGTGATGGAAAACATAAAAACCTCCGCGTATTCAAAAAACCTGCCCATACGGACAGGTTTTTTGCTTGAAACCTCAGTCTGCTACGTAGGGCAGCAGGGCGATCTGGCGGGCACGCTTGATAGCGACCGTCAGCTGACGCTGATGGGCAGCGCAGGTACCGGTAGTACGGCGGGGCAGGATCTTGCCGCGCTCGGACAGGTAACGGCGAAGCTTCACAGTGTCTTTGAAATCGATGTGCGTCACCTTATCAACGCAGAAGGAGCAAACCTTCTTGCGCTTGCGAGGATGAACACGATCATTAGACATTGCCATAGTGAATCCTCCTATCTTGGTCTTGTGGAAAAATGTTAGAACGGGAGCTCGGGATCGTCGTCGGAGAGCATGGAGAAATCAGACGAGGCGGCAGACACGTTCTGCGGCGCCTGATATGCCGGCTGCGGCTGCTGCGGGATCTGATTGAAGCTCTGCGCGTAGCCCTGCGACTGGTTGAAGCCGCCGTCGGCGCTGTCGCGCTTGCTGTCGCCGAAGTAGACGTTGTCCGCTACGACCTCGGCCGAGCGGCGCTTGTTGCCTTCCTTGTCCTGCCAGTTGCGGATCTGCAGCCGGCCGGAGACGACCGCCATACGGCCCTTGGTGAAGTACTTGCTGACGAACTCAGCTGTGCTCCGCCATGCGACGATGTCCACGAAATCTGTTTCCTTTTCCGCGCCCTGCGCCGCGTAATCGCGGTCGACAGCGAGCGTAAAGGATGCGACCGCGACGCCGCTGCCGGTCCGGCGCAGCTCGGGGTCACGAGTCAGTCGGCCCATGAGAACGATGTGGTTCAGCATGTGAGTGCCTCCTTACTCTTCAACAGCGACGATGATGGAACGCAGGATGCCGTCGGTGATCTTGAAGACACGATCAAGCTCTGCCGGCATTTCGGGCGTCACTTCGCAGGTCATGTAGACGTAGTAGCCCTCGATCAGGTCGTTGATCGGGTACGCAAGACGGCGCTTGCCCCACTCGTCAACACTGGTCAGAGTGCCGTGAGCCTCCACGATACCCTTGAATTTTTCCACGAGAGCCGCGATACCCTCTTCACCCTGTGCGGGGTCGATGATATAGAGGACCTCATACTTTGCGGAAAGTTTTGCCATGATGTTGCACCTCCTTCTGGACTTATGGCCGCAGGTCCCGCCTGCGGCAAGGATCGTCTGCGCTCGCAGACCAGAGTATTATAGCGGCAAATGGGAGAAAAGTCAACCGGAGATCCGGAAAAAGTTTATAAATTATGATCTGTGATCCGAAAAAGTTCACGGAATGTGATCGGCGCGCAAAAAACAGGGCAGCCGTCCGGCTGCCCTGCGGGGATCGTACTTACTTTGCGGTCTTTTCCTTCAGCGCCTTGCCGGCCTTGAAGACGGGGATGGTGGTAGCGGGGATCTCGATGGCTTCCTTGGTTTTGGGGTTGCGGCCCATGCGGGCTTCGCGCTTCTTCGTCTCAAAACCGCCGAAGCCGACCAGCTGGACCTTGTCGCCCTGGCTCAGTGCGTCAGCGATGGTGTCAAAGGTGGTGGTGACGGCCTTCTCGGCGTCCTTCTTGGAAATGCCGCATTTCTTGGCGACTTCCGCGATCAGTTCGGTCTTATTCATGTGTAGTTCCTCTTTTCATAAAGTATATGAGTTATTGTTCACCGCCGGGCACGACACGTTTCTGCGCGTTCCATCCGGCAAGCAGCTCGTCTTTCGAAAGCGTTTCCAGGGGCCTGCCTTCGGCAAGAGCCGTCTGCTCCATAGCGGTAAAGCGTCTGATGAATTTTTCGCAGGCCGCGTGCAGCGCCTGCTCCGGGTCCCGTTCCAGCGTGGAGGCGACGCGGACCGCGGCGAACAGCATGTCGCCCAGCTCCTCGTCGATGTTGGTGTGATCCCGCACGGCCTCGCGCAGCTCGCCGGTCTCTTCTGCTAGTTTGTCCAGCGCTTCATCGGCGGATTCCCAGCGGAAGCCGGTTTTGGCGGCTTTTTTCTGGATCTTTTCCGCGCGCCACGTCGCCGGCAGCGAGCGGGCGACGCCCGCCATGGCCTCGCCGGTGGTCTTCTGGCCCTTTTCCTTCTGCTTGAGTTCGTCCCAGCTCTCCGCCTCGCCGCCGAAGAGGAACGGGTGGCGGAAGATGAGCTTTTTGCACTCGGCGTCGGCGATGTCGTCGATCGTCATGCGGCCGCGGCCGGTTTCGATATCCGCGTGGAACAGCACCTGCAGCAGCACGTCGCCCAGCTCCTCGCGGAGCATGGCCGCGTCGTCACAGTCGAGCGCCTCGCAGGCCTCGTAGGCTTCCTCAAGGAAATTGCGGCGGATGGACAGGTGCGTCTGCGCCGCGTCCCACGGGCAGCCGCCCGGCGCGCGCAGCACATGCACCAGCCGGATCAGGTCGGACAGGTCATAGCGCGGTTTGCTAGTAAAATTTATCATACTTTTGTTTCTTTCGCAAGTAGGAAATTCATGTTTTGTGTTTGATATGCAGGATTTTTGCGATTTTTTCGCCCTTCGGCAGCAGCAGGCAGTCCTCATAGGTGATGCACTGCAGCGCAAGGACAAAAATCGCGTACACGATCACCGCGATCACAAGCGCACCCAGGCAGATGATCGTGTTGGAGCTCGTCACGCGGCGCAGCACCGCTTCGGCGAAGAACGTCGCCGCGCCCATGATCGCCGCGGCCGCGGCCGGGCGGATGAGATTGCGCGCGACGGCCGGATGCGTCGTGACGGTTCTGCGCATGGCGATGAGGTCGAGCACCGTGATCGTCACATAGCAGACGATGGTGCCGATGGCCGCGCCGATGATGTTGAGCGACGGGATGGCGACCAGGATATAGTTGACGACGACCTTCACGATGCCGCCGATGAGCATGTTGACCACCGGCGTCGTCACATCGCCGTGCGCCTGCATGATGGCGTTGAAGAGCAGGACCGTGCTGTTGAAGACGACGGCGATGCCCAGATACGCGAGGATCGGCGTGGCTGTGGCGACGCTCTCTGGGCCGTAGTTGCCCGCGAGCAGGCGAATGATGGGCTCGGCCAGCACGGCCAGCCCCACCGCGCACGGCAGGCTGATGAGGCCCATGGTCCGCACGGCGGATTCCTCCGTATGGCGCGCGCCGTCGGCATTGCCGCGGGTCAGGGCGGCGGTCACGGTCGGGATGATGGAGATGGTGATGGGCGTGATGAGCGAGCAGGGGAGATTGAAGATCGTCTGGCAGAAGTTATAGATGCCCTTGGCGGTATCCGCCGCGTCGGACGACCACGCGAGCGCGCCGGTGAGTCTGCGCATATAGATCATCGTGTCGAACAGGTTGATGATCTGCAGACCTGCCGAGCCCAGCGTGATGGGGACGGCGATGACGAGCAGCTCCTTCATTGTCTGGCGGCCGGATTTGGCCTCGCCGCCGCCCTGCTGCAGGATCTGATTGGACTTGCCGAACTGGATGCGCAGATAGATGACCGCCACGATGCATCCCGCCGTCACGCCGAAGATGCCGCCGGCCGCCGCGTAGACGAGACTGCCGGTCTTTTTGAGCATCAGGTACGCGCCGCCGAGGCCGAAGACCACGCGGATCATGGCCTCATAGACCTGGCTGACGGACGTCGGGGTCATGTTGCTCTGCCCCTGGAAGAAGCCGCGGTGGGCCGAGACGATGCAGATGAGCAGCACGCACGGCGACAGCGCTGCGATGGCCGCCCAGGAGTTTTCATTCGTCGTGACCATGACCGACAGCCGGCGGCAGAACACGAGCATGATGAGCGTGCCGACGACGCCGATGGTCAGAAAGACCTTCATGGACACCGAGTAGATCTTGCGGATCTGCGCGTAATTGTCAAGCGCCTGCGCCTGTGAGATCATCCGGCTGACGGCGACGGGCAGGCCCGTCGTGGAGATCATCAGCAGGACGTTGTACACGTCGTAGGCGGTGTTGAAGTAGCCGAAGCCCCGTTCCTGCAGGATGTTCTGCAGCGGGACCTTATAGATGAAGCCGAGGAGCTTGACGATGATGGTCGCCGCGGTCAGAACCGCCACGCCCTGCAGGAAGCTCTGCTTCTTTTGTGCCTGTCCGCCGCTCATGCCTGCGCCTCCGGTTCATCAGAAAAGACTCTGGGGATGGCGTAGTCGTGCAGCTCCTTCAGTGCGCCTGCAATATCCAGCGTGGGATATTTGCCGTCGGCGTATAGGATCTTTCCGCGCACCATCGTCAGCGCCACGTCGTGGCCGGAGGCCGCGTAGACCAGCTGCGAGAGCACGTTGTGACACGGGATGAGGTGCGGCTGGTTGAAGTCCAGCAGGATGAGGTCGGCGTCCATGCCGAGCTCGATGACGCCGCATTCGGCGCTCCGCCCCTGCGCTCTCGCGCCGCAGACCGTCGCCATCATGAGCGCGGCCTCTGCCGGAAGCGCCTTCGGGTCGCCGGTTTTGCCCTTGGCCATGAGCGCGGCGGCCTTGATCTCCTCGAAAAGATCCAGATTGTTGTTGGACGCGACCGAGTCCGTGCCGAGGCACACGTTCATCCTGGCCTTGACCATGCCGAGCACGTCCGCGCAGCCGGAGGCGAGCTTCAGGTTGCTCACCGGGCAGTGCGCCGCGGACACATGCCGCTTTGCCAGCAGCTGCATATCCTCCTGCGTCACATGGACGCAGTGGGCCGCGACGGTCGGCACGTCGAACACATGGTGGCAGTCGAGCACCTGCGCGGGCGTGAGGCCGTACTTCTCCACGCACTCGTCGTGCTCCTTCTTCGTCTCGGACAGATGGACCTGCAGCTGCAGGCCGTTGTTGATGGCGTATTCCGCCAGCGCGTCCCAGAGCTGATAGGTCGAGGTATATTCGGCGTGGATAGAGGCCTCGATCTTAATGCGGCCGTTGTCATAGTTATGCCACTTGTCCTTCAGCTCCACGAGCTCACGGCAGGCGGGGAAGGTATCGAAGCAGAAATCGTCGCCCAGGAACATGGACGTGCCGCGGGAGATATTCGCCTTGATGCCGGACTCGGCCACGGCCTGGCAGATCTCGTCGCAGAAATAGTACATATCCGACACGCTGGTCGTGCCGAAGCGCAGCGCCTCGGCGATGGCGAGCGTCGCTGCGGCCTTGACGGCGCGGCCGTCGAGCCGGTCTTCGCGCGGGAAGATATAGTGCTCGAGCCAGTCCTGCAGATTGAGGTCGTCCGCGTAGCCGCGCAGCAGGTACATCGGCAGGTGCGTATGGCAGTTGATGAGGCCCGGCATCAGGACCATGCCGGTGGCGTCAATGATCTTCTTCGGCTGCTCCTCGGGCGGTTTTTTGGCCATATAGGCGATCTTTCCGTCCGTGACGCCGACGAACGCGTCCTGCCAGAGCGTCATCTGCTCGCTCATCGTGACGATATTGACATGGGAAAACAGTGTATCCATGGAAGCCCTCCTTACGGGTTCTGTTCGCGGATCTGACGCAGCAGGGAGAAGATCTCGTCCTTCTGCTGCAGGATCGTGTCGATGCGGGAAATATAATCCTGCGGGATCTTGGGGTTGTGGTAGCGGGCGAGCTTCTCCGCCGGGAGATTGATCTTGTTCATCCCGCCGCCGCCGAGAGAGAGAATGGTGTGCAGCTCCTCCATCATGTATATGTTGTAAAGTCCGGTGTGGCCCGGCCTGCACCAGCCGGTGTTTTCAAAGCTGCCGGACATGTACTTCTGCCGGTAGAGATAGTAGGGCTCGTAGCCGTTGTCGCGCAGCGCATCTTCCGCGCCCGCGAGCATGGCGGCCACCGCCTCCTGCGGCGGGAGCGGAGCCCGGGAGGAAAACAGCGCCGCGCCCTTCTTGAGCGCCAGCGTGTGGACCGTGATGTTGCTCGGGCCAAGCGCGAGCACCTGCCGGATGGAATCGGCAAAGCCTTCCTCATCGTCGTCGGGCAGACCCGCGATGAGGTCCATGTTGATATCGTCAAACCCGGCGCGGACCGCCTGGTAGAAGGCCTCGATGGTCTGCCGGGCCGTATGGCGGCGGCCGACGGCCGCGAGGACCTTGTCGGACATGGTCTGGGGGTTGATGGAGATGCGCGTGGCGCCGCCGGCTTTGATCACGCGCAGCTTTTCCTCGTCCAGCGTGTCGGGGCGGCCGCCCTCGACCGTGAATTCCAGACAGCGGGAAAGATCGAAGCTCGTGTGGATGGCCTCCAGCAGCTGCGCCATCTGCGCGCTCGAGAGCGTCGTCGGCGTGCCGCCGCCGATGTAGAGCGTGCGGATGTGGAAACCGGAATCCCGCAGCAGCTTACCGGTATGCGCGATCTCGCGCAGCAGCGCGTCCAGATACGCAGGCAAAAACTCCCCGAAGCGCTCGATGGACTGGCTCACGAACGAGCAGTACGCGCAGCGCGTCGGGCAGAACGGGATCCCGATATATACCGAAAGATCGTCCGGGTCAAGCAGCTTGGCGGCCTCGATGGTATGCCGCGAGGCGTCGACGCAGAGCTTTGCCCGCGCCGGAGAGACAAAATAGGTCTCGCGCAGCAGGCGCTCGGCGTCTTTTTCGCTGCCGCCGCCGGAAAGGCAGCGGGTCGAAAGCTTCGTCGGCCGCACGCCGGAGAGCGCACCCCACGGGGGCGCGGCGTCCAGCACCTGCATGGCCGCGAGATAGTAGCTGCGCTGCAGGATGCGCCTTGTCGCGCGCACGTCGGCATCCTCCAGCCGCACGCGGTTGGAGGCGAAGCCGGTCCTGCCGCGATAGGTGACCTTGGCGGTCGCCGTGAGGAACTGTTTGCCGCGCGAGAGGGACGAGACGGTCCCGTCGCCGGTGAACGGCTCCGTGCAGAATTCGCTCGGCTCCTGCGCGAACAGCTGCAGCTGCAGCTGCTCGACGGGGTAGCGCTCGGTGTGGTTTTTCAGATACAGCTTCATCCGGCAAAGCCTCCGCGCAGGTAGGGATTCGTGCGCAGCTCGTCCGCGATGGTGCTGGCCGGTCCGTGCCCGGGCAGCACGCGCGTCTCGGGCGGGAGCGTGGACAGCCGCTTTAAGGACGCGGACATGGCCGCGTCGCTGCCGCCGGGGAAATCCGTCCGCCCGTAGGAACCGGCGAAGAGCGTATCGCCCGAAAACAGCGTGTTTTCGCACAGCAGGCACACCGACCCCGGCGTATGTCCGGGCGTCGAGAGCACCCGGAAGCGCAGCCCGGCGGCCGTAAGCTCGTCACCCTCCCGATAGGTGTCGGTGTAGAGCAGCAGATCGTGGCACATATGGCTCGGGTCGTCCTTGTCGGCCTCGCCGACGAAGACGGGCGCCTGTGTCGCCGCGTGCAGGTTTTTGAGCGCGCCGATGTGGTCAAAATGCGCGTGCGTCAGGAAAATGGCCTCGAGCGTCAGTCCCTGCTCCTGCAGGGCGGCGAGGAGCTTTTTGGAGTTTGCCGCGGGGTCGATGATGACGGCGCGGGAACAGCCGTCCTGCCGGACGAGATAGCAGTTGGTGGCCAGCGGGCCCAGCGTGAGCGTCTGAATGTTCATAGCGTCTCCTTATTTGAGATCGTCCGTGTCGACGATCAGGGTGACCGGCCCGTCGTTTTCCGACGAGACCTGCATATACGCGCCGAATTCGCCGTGCTGCGGCGGAAAGCCGAGGCGTTCGCACTCGGCGAGGAACTGCTCGTAGAGCGGGATGGCGAGGTCCGGCTTTGCCGCGCCGATGAAGCTCGGCCGGCGGCCGTGGCTCACGTCGCCGTAGAG
>CDZD01028765.1_pt1 | contig 14912 bp, 9 predicted proteins | sample 554771 | NCBI WGS metagenome assembly CDZD01 (sample SAMEA3182069, study PRJEB8094) | gut metagenome | biome: human; feature: gut; material: Stool; isolation source: human stools | place: Canada | collected 2011-11-08
CGGGCGTGTCGTTCCGATCCGCGCCGGCCTGCAGAGCCGCTTCCGGCGCGCCGCATCGCTCGCCTTTCCCGCCGCCGGGCGTGTCGTTCCGATCCGCGCCGGCCTGCAGAGCCGCTTCCGGCGCGCCGCATCGCTCGCCTTTCCCGCCGCCGGGCGTGTCGTTCCGATCCGCGCCGGCCTGCAGAGCCGCTTCCGGCGCGCCGCATCGCACGTCCTTCCCGCCGGCGGGCGTGTCGTTCCGATCCGCGCCGGCCTGCAGAGCCGCTTCCGGCGCGCCGCATCGCTCGCCTTTCCCGCCGCCGGGCGTGTCGTTCCGATCCGCGCCGGCCTGCAGAGCCGCTTCCGGCGCGCCGCATCGCTCATCCTTCCCGCCGGCGGGCGTGTCGTTCCGAACCGCGCCGGCCCGCAGGCGTGCGGCTGCATCCGGTTTCTTCTCCATAATTGTTCACCCCATCCCATTCTATCGCTTGCGCGGTGGGATGTAAAATGCTATTGTTATATTGATTTGATAACCAAAACGGTATACAAGGAGGAGAGAGGCTTGACGATCCGCCACCTGAGGGTTTTTGTCGCCGTCTGCCAGGCCCGGAACGTCACGCGGGCGGCGGAGGCGCTGCACATGACGCAGCCGGCCGTCACGCGCGCGGTGCAGGAGCTGGAGCGATACTATGGCGTGCGCCTGTTCGAGCGCATCAACCGCCGCCTTTCGCCCACAGCCTGCGGGGAGCGGTTTTATGCGCAGGCGCTGCACATCGTGGATTCGTTCGACGGCATGGAACGGGGATTGCGCAACTGGGAGGAGCACGGCGTCCTGCGCGTAGGCGCGACGATCACGCTCGGCACCGTGCTGCTGCCGGAGGCGGTTGCCGCATTTCAGCGACAGCACCCGGGCATGCGCGTGGAGGCGCGCGTGGCCAGGGGGGAGGAGATCCAGCGCGCGCTGCACGACAACCGGATCGACCTTGCGCTGATTGAGGGCGGGGCGGCCGATGACGATCTGGTGCAGGAGCCGCTTTCGCAGGATCGGCTCGTGCTCATTACGCCGCCGGACGACCCGTTGCTTAAGCGCGAACGGTTGCTGCTTGCGGACCTGCGGGACTGCCGCCTGCTGCTGCGCGAAACCGGCAGCGCCGGGCGCGCGTTGCTCGAGCACGTGTTCGCCGTACACGGCGTGCCGCTCGTGCCGCTCTGGGAGAGCGCCAGCACGCGTGCGCTCGTGCAGGCGGTCGCGGCGGGGCTCGGGATTGCCTTTCTGCCGGAGCGGCTCGTGCGCGACGACCTCCTTGCCGGGCGGGTGTGCTCGCGGCCGGTGGAGGACGAGCCGTTCCGGCGCGACAACGGCATCGTATGGCATCGCAACAAGTTTCTGACCCCGTCGGCGCTGGCGTTCCTTTCCCTCTGCCACGCGCTGTCCGACGGCCTTGCGCAGGCGGAGGGGGGCGCCGGCGGGGCGGACGGCCGGGCATGACGCAGCGGGAGGGCCGTGCAGGCAAACGGCGAAGGGCCTCCGCGCCCCGCGCGGCGCGGCGAGCGGCCGGCGGGCCGGGAAACGGGGCGCGGCGCGGCGGGGAATGTTCCGAGTTTGTTTACAGAATGGACATGTGCGGCGGCTTGCCGATCGGGGCGTGCGGCGGCTATAATGAGGATAATCCATCATACGGTATCCTCGGCGGCAAGCGGCTTATCGCGCCGCCGATCATGTGCGCCGGGCGGCGCAATCCGGGGGAGGTGTGTTCCGATCAGTAACGTAGAGGGCATCATCGAGGAGGTGCGAAAGGCCGTAGTCGGCAAGGAATCCGTGCTCGTGCGGGTGCTGCTGGCCATTCTGGCGCGCGGGCATATCCTGCTGGAGGACATGCCCGGCGTGGGCAAGACAACGATGGCGCTGGCCTTTTCCAAGGCGCTGGCGCTGGATTACAACCGCGTGCAGTTTACGCCGGATGTGCTGCCCTCCGACATCATCGGTTTTTCGATCTACGACAAGGCCACCGATTCCATGAAATACCATGCCGGGGCGGTGCTGTGCAACCTGTTCCTCGCCGACGAGCTCAACCGCGCCACCAGCCGCACGCAGTCCGCGCTGCTTGAGGCGATGGAGGAGGGGCAGGTCACGGTGGACGGGCAGTCGCATCCGGTGCCGCAGCCGTTTGTGGTCATCGCCACGCAAAATCCGGTCGGCGCTTCCGGCACGCAACTGCTGCCGGACTCGCAGATGGACCGGTTCATGGTGCGCCTGTCCATCGGGTATCCCAAGGCGGAGGACGAGCGCGAGATGCTGCGCCGCCGCCGCGGGGCATGCAACCCGCTGGAGAGCGTGCGGCAGGTCGTCGGCCATGGCGAACTGCAGACCATGCGCGAGACGGTGGACGGCGTGTTCATCGACGACGCGATTTACGATTATATCATCCGGCTCAGCGCAGGCACGCGCACGCATCCGAAGGTGCTGCAGGGCGCGAGCCCGCGTGCGTCGCTGGCGGTGGCGTCCATGGCGCGCGCCGCGGCGTATGTACAGGGGCGCGACTATGTCCTCCCGGCCGACGTGCGCCTGGTATACCGGGAGACGGTCGCGCACCGGCTGCTGCTCACGCCGGAGGCGGAGAGCGCGGGGGCGACTGCGACGGGGGTGCTCGACGAGCTGCTCAAAAGCACGAGCGCGCCGCGCATCGCATAGCGCATGTTTGCGCGCAGGATGCTGTACATAGCCGCGCTTACCGGCGTGGTCACCTTTCATCTGTTCTATACCGAATTCGATTCCTACCTGCTCCTGTTGGCATTGCTGGCGCTGCCGGCGCTTTCGTTTGCGCTGAGCCTGCCGGCCATGCTGCGCGTGCGCGTGCGCCTCATCGCGCCGGAGAGCGTGGCGCGCGGGGCGGCGGCGGAGCTGACCGTGCGCATGGAGTGCGCCGGGACGCTTCCCACGGGCGGCATGCGGTTGCGGCTGTACAGCCACAACCGGCTGACGGGCGAAGAGCCGTACCCGCCGCGCGTGTATCTGCCGGCGGGCTGTACGCAGTCGGTCAAGCTGCCCATCCATACCGCGCATTGCGGCTGTATCGCGTTTGCGGCGGCGCGCGTGCGCGTGCTGGACCATCTGGGGCTCATCGCGCTGCCGGTGCGCCGGTGCGCGCCGGTGCTCGTGACGGTGTTGCCCGTGCCGGCGGCGCCGGACCCGGTGCCAAAGCTGTTCGATTTTGCCTCCTACGACCTGCGGCCCAAGCCCGGCGGCGGGTTCTCCGAGGAGCATGAGCTGCGGCCGTACCGGGAGGGCGATCCGCTTGTGAGCGTCCACTGGAAGCTGTCGAGCAAGCACGATTCGCTCATCGTGCGCGAGGCGCTGGAGCCGCGCGTAAAACCCGTGATTCTCTCGTTCGACATGGCGGGCGCGCCCGAAGCGCTGGATGCGACGCTCGCGCAGTTGGCATGGCTGTCGAACCGGCTGAGCGCGCACCATATCGCGCACCTGCTGCAGTGGCACGATGCGGACGGCCGGCTTGTGAGCGAGCGCGTGACCGGCAAGCAGTCGTTTGACCGGTTGCTCAAGCGGCTGCTGTCGCGCCCGGCGGCGGAGCGGGCGCTGCCCCGGGTGGCGCCGCACACGGCGGCCGGCTATTTCCATATCGCGGCGGGCGCCGACCGGGTGGCCCGCGGATCGGAGGCGCAGCCATGAGGGTGCGGTTCCAGGCGCCGCCCGCGCTTGCGGGCGCGCTGCTCGTTTTTCTCGGCCTGTTGGCGACGCTGTTGCCCGTAATCACGGCGTTCGCGCTGCCCGTCTTCCTGCCGGCGCTGCTCGTCGTGGGCGCGCTGCTGACGGTCTATATCGCCACCATGTTTTCCCTTCGCCGGGGCGGTTGGGTTTTGTTGCTGCTGCTGGCGGGCGCGTGGGCGTTCGTCTGCCTGCAATGGCTGAGCATGCTGCGCGTCGGCGCGCAGGTCGCGCTTTCCGAGATCATGAACCAACTGGCGCTCGGCGTGGACATCGTTTCGGAGATGGCGGCGCCCGTGGGCCTCACCGAAGGCGAGCGCGCTGCCGGATGCACGCTGTTCCTCGTCGTGCTGGTTACGCCGGTGCTGCTGCTGTACGGATGGTCGATCATCCGCCTGTCCGCCGCCGCCCCGTGCGTGATGGCGTCGCTGCCCTTTTTCGCGGTCTCCATGATCCTGATGGACCGGCCGCCCTCTCTGTTTGCCGTGCTTTGCGCCATCGCGTTCTGGGCGTTGCTGGTGCTGCCGCAGAGCGTGCGGCATGCGTCGCCGCGGCGCGGTGCGGCGCTGACGCTGCTCTACCTGCCGGTGGTGGCGGCGCTGTGCGGCGTGGTGCTGCTGCTGTCCCCGCGCGAGAGCTATGTGCGCGCGGCGTGGCCGGATGTGCTGCGGGAGCAACTGACAAATCTGCGCGCCGCGGTCAGCAAGGCGGGGGAACAACGGCCCAGCCTTGCGGAAACGGCGGAGCGCATTGACGCAAGCCGACCGGATGCGCGCGTCAACCTGAGCGGGCTCGGCCCGCGCCGCACCACGGGCACCACGGTGCTGGAGGTGTTGGACGAAGCGGGCGGCACGCTGTACCTGCGCGGCAGCACGCTGGGCCGGTATGACGGCGCGAACTGGAGCGAACCCGTGGAGGACCCGCCGGAAACGGCGGAGGATATCGCCGACGTTACGGCGCGCGCGGCGGCGTCGGGCGTGCAGCGGCAACTGACCATCCGGCATCTGTCGAGCTCGACGCAGATCGCGTACGTGCCGTATTATGCCGTCGCGGGCGAGGCGGAGATCGGCGAGGAGTATGCGCGTCCGCTGGAGCGTACGGACCAGTACTCCTGGATCTATGCGGCCGTGGACGACCCCGCCGGGGCCGGGACGGCGGGCAGCGACGCGGACCTGGCCTATCGGGCCTGGGCGCAGACGGCGTATACGGACGTACCGGAATCGCTTGCCGCCGAGCTGCGCGCCCTGGCGGCGTCAGCCGGCATCGACGCGGGAGCGCCGCGCGAAACGCTCGTCGAGCAGGTGGCCGCCTGCATCCGTCAGGCCGCCTACTATGACCTGGAGGCGGCTCGCGCGCCGTCGGACACGGATTTTATCCTTTATTTTCTGACCGAGAGCCGCCGCGGCTATTGCGTGCATTTTGCCAGCGCGGCGACGGCCATGCTGCAGGCGCTGGGCGTGCCGGCGAGGTATGTGAGCGGGTATCTGGTGCGGGCGGAGGCCGGCACATGGACCGCCGTGACGGATGACAACGCGCACGCCTGGGTCGAGGTGTATTACGACGGGTTCGGATGGGTCCCGGTCGAGGTGACCGGCAGCACGGCCGCCCCCGTGGAGACGGAGGCGCCCACCGAAATTCCCACCGCAGCGCCCACCGAAACGCCCGACGCCCCCGGCGATACGGGCACGCCTGCGCCGGGCACGGCGGCAAACGGCACGGAGCCGCCGGCCACGCCGGGGACCGGCGAAACGGACACGACGCCAGAACCGGACGCGACGGCGCGCCAGGACGGTGGCGTTCTGCCGACCGGCGGCGATCCTCCGGCGGAGCAGGACGGGCGGGGCGACGGCACGCTCGCCGGGCAGCCGGGAGGGCCGAGCCCGCTCTACCTGTTGCTGCTGCTCCCGCCGCTGGGCGTATGCGGGCTTGCCCTGCGGCGGCGCGCGATGCTGGCGCGGCGCGCGCAACGGCTGCAAAGCGGCGGCAACAAGCGGCGCATCCTTGCCGCCTGGCGGGCGCTGCAGCAGCTCGTGCGCTTTGGCCTTGCGATTCCGGCGCAGTTGGAGGCGATCGCCCTCGAAGCGCGTTTCTCCGACCACCCCATGACCGACGCGCAACGCGACGAAATGCTGCGGTTTCTCACGGCTTCGACGGAACGCCTCGCCCGCGAACTGCCGCTGGCAAAACGCCTTCTTGCCAAGTACGTGTTCGTGCTGTTCTGAGCCGCGCGGCCGGGGCGGAAAAGAAAAGGAACTGTAAATTTTTGCATTTTGCATAGGCAGACGGTGCTGCTTGTGGTATGCTATGGAAGGCGGCGGCTGCCGCCATTGCCGATGCGGGGGCGCCGGAAGGGACGCCCTGCATCGGGTCGTCGTTTTTCCATCGGGATGCGGCGAAAACGACTGCCCGCCCCGCGCGTACGGGGCGAAAGGAGTGCAAGACTTTGAAACGCAGGCGATTGGTACTGGTCGTGCCGCTGTCGATTCTTCTGCTCGTGGCGCTGATCCTGTACCTGACCAAGAGCAGTTCGCCGGGGAGCCTGACGACGCAATCCATCCGGATCAACGAGGTCATGACGAGCAACAAGGGTACCGTGCCGGATGAAACGGGCGATTTCCCGGATTGGGTGGAGCTGTATAACGATTCCGACCAGGCGCTGGAGATCGGAGGGTACGGCCTGTCCGACGACAAGGTGGTGGCGGCCAAGTGGACGTTCCCGGCCGGCACGACCATCGAGCCGCACGGCTATCTCATCGTGTTCTGTTCGGGCGACCCGGATCGCGGGAGCCTGCATACCACGTTCAAGCTGTCTGCCGACGACGACCTGGTTCTCACGAGCGAGGGCGGCGCCGTTTTGGACAGCCTGTCGCTCAAATCGGTGTCCGCCGGGTATTCGCTCGGCCGCGATGACGGCGGCAACTGGGTTGAGATGCGACCCAGTCCCGGCTTTGCGAACACGGACGAGGGCGTGGCAGCCTTTCTGGCGACCCTTTCCGCCACCGATGCGGAGAGCATCGGCGTCTATCTCAATGAATTCATGGCGTCCAACGCATCCACGCTGCTCGGCCCCGACGGCAGCTATTGCGACTGGATCGAGCTGTATAACACCAACGGCAACGACGTCGATCTCTCCGGCTACGGCATCTCGGACAACCCGGCGCAGCCGCTCAAGTATGTGCTGCCCGAGGGGACGGTCATCCGCGCCTATTCGACGCTGCTGATCTACTGCACCGGGCGCGAAGGCACCTCCAACACGCAGATCGAGGCGCCGTTCGGCCTGGCCGCCTATGAGGAGGCCGTGGTGTTCTCCACGCCGGACGGGCGCATCCTCGACAATTACGAATACACCCGGCAGGAGACGGACAAGTCCATGGCCCGCATGCCGGACGGCACGGGCGAGTGGCAGCAGACGGCCAGCCCCACCCCCGGCTATACGAACACCAGCGCCGGCGCAGCCGAATATCAGGCGTCGCTCCCCTATGGCACCGGCGAGCTGATGATCAGCGAGATGTGCAACTGCAACAAGAGCGTGCTCATGCACACCGATCAGCAGTACTACGACTGGATCGAAATTTACAACCGTTCCGGCGCGGCGATCAACCTCGCCGGCTATGCGCTCTCCGACAACGCAAAGAACCCCGCCAAGTGGGTGTTCCCGGAGGTTACGCTCGGCGCCGGGGAATACCTCGTCGTCCTTGCTTCCGGCAACAACGTGACCGACACCAGCCGGACGCTGGAAACGAACTTCGGCATCTCGGCCGATGGGGACACGGTGTTCCTGTTTGCGCCGGATGCGACGCTGCTGGACAAGCTGCAGATCGCCCAGGCGCATGTGGACGTGTCCTGCGGGCGCGGGCTCGACGGCAAGGCGGCGTACTATGAAACGCCCACGCCCGGGCAGCCCAATGGGACGGGCGCGTCGGGCTATGCGGAAACGCCGGCGTTCTCCCTGCCTACGGGCGCCTATACGAGCACGCAGTCGGTGGAGATCAGCATTCCCATCGGCACCACCGTGCGCTATACGACCGACGGCAGCACCCCCACGGAGTCTTCCCCGTCTTATACCGGGCCGATCGCCCTTTCGTCCGGCGTCACGGTCCTGCGGGCGCGGGCGTTTGGCAGCGGTCTGCTCACGAGCGATGTGGCTACGGCTTCCTATTTTATCAATCTGGGCGAGGCGACGGCGGAAAACCACGTCTCCACGCTGCCGGTGGTCAGCCTTGTGTCCGACCCGGACTACCTGTTCGGCGCGGTCAACGGCATCTATGTCGCCGGGCAGACCTACTACGAGAAGAGCAGCGGGATGGATGCGGCGACGAGTTATACCATCAAGGACAAGAGCGATAACCGCTATTTCCGCTACACCAATTTTTTTGCCGACCTCAAGAGCCATCCGGACCCGATGAACATGGAGTGGGAACGCCCCGCCCATATCGACTATATCGGCGCGGACGGCGCGCTGCTGTTTGAGGAGGACGTGCTCTGCCGCATTTTCGGCGCATACTCGCGCTTTGAAACGCTCAAGGGCATTGCGCTCGTGTCCCGCGCCGGCTATGGTTCGACGAGCATGGACTACGCCTTTTTCGACAACCGCGACTATACCTCCTTCAAGTCGCTGACGCTGCGCGCCTCGGCCATGGATTCCATCTACACGCGAATCCGCGACATCCTGATCCAGGGCCTGCTCGAGGACGGCGGCAGCATCCTGCCCACGCAGGCGTACGTGCAGGTCGTGCTGTACATCAACGGGGAATACTGGGGCGTATACAACCTGCGCGAGAAGGTCAACAAGTATTTCCTCGCGCAGCGGTACGGGCTTGCCGATCCGGAGAAGATCGACATCCTCGTGGGAAACGGCGTGTCGCTCACGGCCGAGGACGGCGCCGGCAATTCCGACAGCGGCTATCTCGACTACAAGGCGCTGGTCGAATATGCAGGCAGCCACGACCTGTCCGACGCGAGCAACTACGCCTACGTCTGTTCGCTCATGGATGTGGAAAACTTCGCCGAGTACTGCGCCATGGAGATCTATGTGGGCAATACGGACACGGGCAACATCAAGTTCTGGCGGTCCGAACAGCTGGACAACAAGTGGCGCTGGATTCCCTACGACTTTGATTGGGCGTTCAACCGGGAGGACGGCTCCACTTCCATCACGTACACCACCGGCTACCGCCGCGACTTCTTTACCAAGTACCTGCATCCGGATGGACATGGCGCCAGCAAGGGGTTTTCGACGGTGCTCGTGCGCGCGCTGCTGCAAAACAGCAGTTTCCGCGCCCTGTTCCTCGAAAAGTGCGCGCTGATGCTGCAGATCTTTGATACGGACACGATGATCGCCCGCATCGACGAGCTGTCCGCAAACATCAAGGAGGAGATGGCGTATGACACCGCCAAATGGGGCGTCATCCGCTTTGTGACGTGGGAGACGCGCGTGGAGGGGCTGCGCGAATCGGCCAAAAATGCGCCGGAGTATTTCCTCTATTATGCGCAACAGTACTTTGGCCTGTCCGACGCCGAGATGACGGAAATCTTCGGCCGCAGGAGCAGCCTGACGGGGGTGAGCTGATGGGCGCAACGGTAAAGCGTGCAGGCGCGGCGGCGCGGCCCTACCGGCACGAACAGAAGTATATCATCAGCGCCGGCGAGCACGCGCTTCTGTCCCGGCGGTTGCAGATGACCATGGCGCAGGACGCCTACGCCGCGCAAAACGGCGGGGAGTACCACATCCGCAGCCTGTATTTTGACGACCCGTTCGACACGGCCATCCGGCAGAAGCTGGACGGCATTGAAGTGCGGGACAAGATCCGCATCCGCATCTACAACGGCTCCGACCGCGCCATCAAGCTCGAGCGCAAGCACAAGAGCGGCCCGTACATCCAGAAGAGCAGCCTGCTCCTCTCCCGGCAGGAATGCGACGCGCTGCTTGGCGGCGATTACCGCTTCCTGCTCCAGCGGCCCGAACCGTTCGCCGGGCAGATGTTCGGCATATTGAAGCTGCGGCAGCTCCGGCCCAAGGTGCTGGTCGATTATGACCGGGAGCCGTACGTCTTCCCGGCCGAGGATGTGCGCATCACGTTCGACAAGAACCTGCGCACCGCCATGCGGGCGACGGCGTTGTTCGACCCGGACGTCGTCACCTACCCGGTGACCGAGCTGCGCAACTGCATGCTGCTGGAGGTCAAGTTCAACGAGAGCCTGCCCGCCTACATCCAGATGCTGATCCAGATGGGGGCGGCGCAGCGCACGGCGGCCAGCAAATATCTGTTCTGCCGCCAGTACGAGTTCTGATTTCCCGGCTTAGGCCGGCGCAAAGATTTTGAAGGAGGAATAAGACCATGGGTACTGTAATCGGGGAGCTGTTTCAGGGAACGCTGAACCCCATCCGCGTCGTGATCTCGCTCGTGGTGTCGCTGATTCTCGGGCTGTGGATCTACTTTGTCTATCGCAAGACCTTTGCGGGCGTGGTATATTCGCGCTCGTTCAACCTGAGCCTCGTCATGTTGACGATGGTGTCCGCGCTCGTGTTGATGATGATTTCATCCAACATGGCGCTTTCGCTCGGCATGGTCGGCGCGCTGTCCATCGTGCGTTTCCGTACCGCGATCAAGGATCCCATCGACACGGTGTTCATGTTCTGGGCCGTGGGCGAGGGCCTGGCCGTTGGCGCCGGCTTCCTGGACGTCGGGCTCATCGGCGGGCTTGTGATCGGGTTGATGCTGTTCATCATCACCGGCATCAAGGGCAGCCAGGCATCCCCGTTCCTGCTGATCCTGCACTATGACGAGCGCGCCGGCCAGCAGATCAAGGCCATGCTCAAGCAGCTGCCGCGCGCGCATGTCAAGAGCAAGACCGTCCAGCGCGACGGCGTTGAGATGACCATTGAGCTGCGCGTGCGCGAGAGCGACGTGGACTTTGTGGACAAGTTCCTGCGCGTGCAGGGCGTGTACGACGCGACGCTCGTCGCGCACCAGGGCGACCTCCTCTCCTGACGGAGGGGACAGGTCGGTGTCGGCCGTGCAGCCGCGGCGAGGGGCACGCGCCTCTCGCCGCTTTTGCTTCCCGGCGCGGCCCCGGCGTGCGATGGCGCGCCGGCATGGATGGGAAGCGCCGGAGGAGGGAGTATGCGGAGGATAAGCGTGTTGCTGTCATGCCTTTTTCTGTGCCTGCTGCCGCTTGCGGGCTGCCAGGCGGCCGATCCGGCCAGCGAGCCGACGGCGGCATGGGCGCCGACGGCATCGGCCGCACCCACGCCGTCTCCCACGCCGTGTATCGCTTATGGGCCGGCGGAGCTCGTGCCGGATGGCACGGGGGTTGCGCTTCCCGCATTTTACACGGCGCTGCGGCAGGCCGACGGCAGCGTTTGCTACGGCTTCATCGATCAAAGCGGCGCGCTGCAGTATAGGGCGGTCGCCCGCCGGTGCGAATACACCGACGGGGTGGCGACCGGCGCCGTACTCTCCATCTATCCTGCCGCGTGCGATGGCGACGGCGTAACGCTGCTGGGGGAACAGCCGGTGCGCCCGGAGGAGGAGCGCCCGGGTGTTTTCGTTGCGCAGGCCTTGCCGGATGAGCTGCGCCCCCGCCGCGGTTTTACGGAAACGGATCTGCCCGGCCTGCTCTATCAGGAGGAGGAGGCGCTGTACGCCGCCTATGGGACCATGGGCGACGCGCAGGATGCCGCCTTCTATCCCGCCGATGCCGCCGGGACGGTGGAAGCGGGTGCATTGCCGCTTGCGCGGATCTGCGCCGTCCCCGCCTATACCCCCGGGGACAGGCCCAAGCAGGAGGGGTATTTGAAGCTCGTCGTCTATATCCCGACGCAGAGCGTGGTCGCTTACCGGGCGATTGACAACGAATGGATCATCGAGCGCGTCATGGCCTGCTCGAGCGGCAGGAGCCGCAACATCACGCCCCGCGGCACGTTTGGCATCCAGGTAAAATATCCGCTCAAACGGCTCGGCACGCCGGGGGACTATTGCTACGGGCAGTACGCCTGCCGGTTTACGGGGCCGTTCCTGTTTCATTCCGTCCCGATCAGTTATGACGCCGACAACGACGTGACGCTTGCGCGGCGGATGATGTTCATGGAAAAGTACGAACAGCTCGGCACGCCCGCATCGGACGGCTGCATCCGGCTGACCGTTGCGGACGCCAAATGGATCTTCGACAATTCGGTGATCTATGATACGCGGGTCGTCCTCACCGACGACGCCGGCCCCATCCCGCCCACGCCGCCGCCCGTCATCTGGGAGGCGCCGTACACGGATGAGAACGGCCTGGGCTGGGACCCGACCGATCCCGATCCGGACAACCCCTATCTGCAGCTTGAGGCGTACGCGAACCCGTCATGCACGCCGTCGCCCGCCGAGGTCGAGCGCGCGCGGCTCGCCGGGTGACCGCCCTGCGGCGCGGGCTGGGGCGCGCGGCCGGCCCGGGGCGGCGGGGCGGAAAAAATGGTTTCCTATTTGCGGGTTTTCCTGTATAATTCATAGGTTGAGTATTTTTCCGGCGTCGTTGGGCCGGGATGGAAACAGAGGCGAGGGAAGATGGACATTCGGAACGTGGCGATCATCGCGCACGTGGACCATGGCAAGACCACGCTGGTGGACCAGCTGCTGCGCGACGCCGGCGCGCTGCGCCGCAGCGAACTGGGCGGCGAGCGCGTGATGGACAGCAACGACCTGGAGCGCGAGCGCGGCATCACGATCCTGTCGAAAAATACGGCCGTGACGTACGGCGACGTGCGCATCAACATCGTGGACACGCCGGGCCACGCCGACTTCGGCGGCGAGGTGGAGCGCATTTTGCAGATGGTGGACGGCGTGCTGCTGCTGGTGGACGCGTTTGAGGGCTGTATGCCGCAGACGCGCTTTGTGCTGCGCAAGGCGCTCGAGCTCGGCAAGGTGCCGGTGGTGGTGGTCAACAAGGTGGACCGGCCGGACGCGCGGCCGGCGGAGGTCGTGGATGAGACGCTCGAGCTGTTCATCGAGCTGGGCGCTACGGCGGAACAGCTCGATTTTCCGGTGGTGTACGCCTCCGCGCGCGATGGCGCTTCCGGCATGTCGCCCGATGCGCTCGAACCGAACATGAAGGCGGTGTTCGACACCATCTTGCAGTATATTCCGGCGCCGCAGCAGGACTTTGAAGCGCCGTTGCAGATCCTGTTTTCCGCCATCGAGTACGACGAGTATGTGGGCCGCATGGGCATCGGCCGCGTCGAACGCGGCGTGGCGCGGCGGTTGCAGCCCATCGTGCTTTGCGGCGGCGAGGCCGGGCACAATATCGACGCGAAGATCACGCGCCTGTACCGCTTTGAGGGCCTCCGCCGCGTGGAGGCGGAATCGGCCGAGCCGGGGGAGATCGTGTGCGTGGCGGGCGTGGAAGGCCTGAGCGTCGGGCAGACGGCATGCGACCCGTCGTGCGTGGAGCCGATGCCGTTCGTCAAGATCGACGAGCCGACGGTCGCCATGCTGTTCATGGTGAACGGCAGCCCGTTTGCCGGGCGCGAGGGGCGGTACGTCACGTCCCGCAACCTGCGCGACCGGCTGTTCACCGAGGTGGAGACGAACGTATCCATGCGCGTGGAGGAAACGGACAGCACCGACACGTTTCGCGTCAGCGGCCGCGGGGAGCTGCACCTGTCCATTCTGATCGAGCAGATGCGGCGGCAGGGATACGAGTTTGCCGTCTCGCGGCCAAAGGTCATCCTGCATCGGGACGAACAGGGCCGCACCACCGAGCCCATCGAGGAGCTCACCGTGGATACGCCGCAGGAATATGCGGGCGTGGTCATCGAAAAGCTCGGGCAGCGCAAGGGCGTCATGCTCGACATGCAGCCGCTGGGCGAAACCAGCGTGCGGCTGCGCTACCTGATCCCGGCGCGGGGCCTGATGGGCTACCGGTCGGAGCTGTTGACGGATACGCGCGGAAACGGCGTGATGAACCACCTGTTCTACGGGTATGAGCCGTACAAGGGCGCCATCGAGGAGCGGCGGACCGGCAGCCTGATCGCGCACGAAACGGGCGATACCACGAGCTACGGCCTGTTCAATACGCAGGATCGCGGGCGGCTGTTCGTCGGCCCGGGCGTGCCGGTGTACGAGGGGCAGATCGTGGGGGAGTGCGCGCGCGCGGAGGACATCGTGGTGAACGTGTGCAAGAAAAAGCACGTCACCAACATGCGTGCCGCCGGCAGCGACGAGGCGCTGCGCCTGACGCCCGCCACCGTCTTTTCGCTCGAGCAGTGCCTCGAGTTCATCGCCGACGACGAGCTCGTGGAGGTCACGCCAAAGAGCATCCGCATGCGCAAGCGCTACCTGTCAAAGGATCAGCGCGTGAAGATACTCAACCAGATGAAGAGCCGCGAGGAATGACGCACAGCCTGCGCCGCCGGACAGCAAACAACGGCCGGACGGGGCGCAGCGCCTGTGTTGGGATATCACAGAAAGGGACCGGGCGGACAAGGCCGGTCGCCGGAAAAACAAGGGGGTAAAACGCATGGAAAACCCGTATTATCAGAAACTGCCGCAACAGGACCCCTCCGCACAGGAGCAGCCGCAGCAGGAGCCGCAGTACCAGCCGTATCAGACGCCGCCGCAGGAGGAATCCCCGTACCAGCCGAAAGAGCCCGGCAGCAGCAAGGCCGTCGCTTCGCTCGTGCTGGGCATCGTCGCCACCGTGCTCATGCTTTTGAGCGCGTTTGTGGTGCCCGGCATCATCGCCATCGTCCTGTCGCTCATCGGCATCATCCTCGGCGTGCAGGCGCGCCGGACGCTGCCGAAGGGGGCGACCGGCATGGCCACAGCCGGAATGGTGCTCTCGATCATCGCGCTGGCGCTGAGCGTGTTGCTGACGGCCGGCTGCGCTGCCTTTCTCATTCACGCCACCCCATATTACTCCTATTCGTACCAGATCGACTGGTGACCGTCAGATCGGTCGCCGGGCGGCAGGCGGCTTTTTGAACCGGATATGTTCCGATCAGAAGAGGATGCGGCGCATCGCTTCCGCCGGAGCTGTGCGCGCGGCTGCCCCGTAAACGAAAAACGGGCGCGCCGCCCTTTTGGGCGGCGCGCCCGCCTGACAATCCCGTCGGGTTCATCCCAATGCCGCTTTGTCCGCTGCTTTGCGCACCCGTCGGGTTCATCCCAATGCCGCTTTTCGGCCGGCGACCTTCGCGCGGTGCCGGCGCGGACGTCCTTCCCGCGCC
>CDZD01013860.1_pt1 | contig 14769 bp, 17 predicted proteins | sample 554771 | NCBI WGS metagenome assembly CDZD01 (sample SAMEA3182069, study PRJEB8094) | gut metagenome | biome: human; feature: gut; material: Stool; isolation source: human stools | place: Canada | collected 2011-11-08
TCCGGCCATACCTCGTGCGGCACGTCGCCGTAGAGGAGCCGCAGCGTCTGCTCCGTCCGCAGAAGGCCGCTCGTGAGGATCTTCGCCTGCCCGATGGGCGGATAGAGCCCGGCCGCCGCAGCTTCGCGGAGCGCGTCGGCCCCGGCCTCGCACAGGGGCAGATCCAGCGCGCCGTAGTACCACCGCCGCACGTTTCCCTCGGTCAGCCCGTGGCGGATGAGCGTGAGGCGCCTCATCCCTTCAGCTCCATGGGCAGGCCGCAGAAGATCCGCGTGACCCGCTCCGCCCGCGCGGCGAGCATGGCGTTCATGCGGCCGACGGCCTCGCGCCACGCGCGCTGCTCCGGGTCGATGGGCACGACGCCGCAGGAGATATCCTCGCAGAGGAGGATCTTATCCGAAAGGTCGAGCGTCCGCAGCTCGTCCGCCGGTTCCTTCCCCGCCTGCACGCAGGCGAGGGCAAAGCGCTCGAGATGCCGGACGCACCGCGCCGTGGGGTCCAGCGCAAGGCCCTCGCAGGTGAAAATATCCGCGTCCTGCAGGCCGTAGGTCTGTTTTGCGTATGCAGTCTTTCCCTGATACGCGCCGCCGATGATCAGGATCATATCGTTACCTCTCAGAAGATCGCCAGGATCAGAAGCCCGGAAAGCTCGCCCAGCGTGATGGAAAAGCCCGCGATATCGCCGGACATGCCGCCGAGGTTCCGTCTGGCCAGACGGCAGGCGAGGATCGTCGTCAGTCCCGCCCAGGCGACCGCCAGCGCGCAGCTGGGCTTTGAAAACAGCCATAAAAACACGACGAGCATCACGGTGATATACATCCCGAGCAGGATCCGGCGCTGCGTCTTCGTCTTCCCGGCCGCGAACGAGCCGGCGTACTGGCTGGTCTGCATGGGCGCGAAGGTCTCCACCGCGACGCCCGCCATGCAGCGCGTCACGACCGGGATGAGCAGCAGCGCCCGCCAGATCAGCGAAAACGAGCAGTCCGCCAGCGCCGCGAACGACAGCAAAAACAGCAAGACCGCGCTCACGACCGCGAACGCGCCCACGCGGGAATCCTTCAGGATCTTCTGCCGGGTGGCTAGATCACGCCGCGACAAAATCGCGTCGCAGCAGTCCAGGAATCCGTCCAGATGGAAAAAGCCCGTCACGAGGAAGGGGACCGCCGCGAGGATCGCGGCCGCGAGAAAGCCGGTAAAGCCGAGCTTTGCAAAGATCCCCGCGCACAGCGCCCAGATCCCGCCGACCACCAGCCCCACGGGCGGCAGACACACGATCTGCCACGGGCGCAGCGCGTCGTCCCACACCTTATAGGGGCAGGGGATGGCAAGATAGGTGCCCCAGGCCATCATCAGAGCCGTCAGCGGCTTGCGGAGTTTTTCTTTCACCGGTCAAACCCTCCTTTGTACCAGTACGTCTGCGCGCAGCACAGCTCTGCGGCGTTTTCGCACGCCGCGGCGAGCGCCCGGTCGAGCCGGGCAAGGCCGCGGCGGTAGGCTTCTGTCCATGCGTCATATTGCCCGCCGTCGGCGTAGATATAGTCGCTGACAAACACGCAGCAGCGCATTTGGCGGGAGAACGCGAGCAGCTCGCGCTCCAGCCGTTCGGGCGCGTCCGCGTCCAGCGGCCCGTCCGCGCAGAACATCTCGTTCGAGAGCAGCGCCGTCACGCTGTCGAGCAGCACCGCGCCGCCGGGGTCCATCCGGCCCAGCGCGGAGAGGATGTCCGTACCGCACTCGACGGTGGCAAAGCCAAGCCCTGCGCGGTCGTCGATGTGCCGCCGGATGCGAAGCAGATCCTCGTCGTCATGCGGGATCATGGTGGCAAGATAATAATGCGGGCCGGGCTGGGCGCAGACGATCCGCTGTGCCAGCGAGGATTTTCCGTTCTTCGCGCCGCCGGAAAGAAAGTAATTCATACGGTAAAACTGTCCTTTTCTCGGATCTCGGTCAGGTAGGTATCGTCGATGGCGGCCTCCGGGAAGGTGGCCATGGTGCTAATGACGGCGCAGGCCGCCTCGATCACGCGGAAGGCCAGCGGGCAGCCGCTGCCCTCGCCGAGGCGCATGCCAAGCTGCAGGCAGGGCTGCAGGCCGAGCAGCTGCTCCGCGACCTTGTAGCCGCGCTCATAGGACACGTGCGAGCCAAAGAAGAAGCCCCGGGCATTTTCGCACAGCCGCGCGGCGCACAGGGCCGCGACGATCGAGATGAACCCGTCGACCACGACGGGCAGCCGCGCATGCGCCGCGCCGAGGAAGACGCCCGTCATCGCGCACAGGTCGAAGCCGCCGACCTTGCACAGAACGTCGATCGGATCGTCCGCGTCCGGCCGGTTGACGGCCAGCGCCTGCTCGATCACCTGTTTTTTTCTGCAGAACGCCGCGTCGGTCAGTCCGCCGCCGCGGCCGGTCACGGCCTCGACGGGTTCTCCGCTGAGCGCGCAGAGGACGGCGGACGAGGTCGTCGTGTTGCCGATGCCCATCTCGCCGACACCGAGCAGGCGGATGCCGTCCTGTCTGGCCTGCGCGGCCAGCTCCATACCGGTCAGGATGCCCTGCACCGCGGCCGGCCGCGGCATGGCGGGGCCGGCCGCAATGTTGGCCGTGCCCTTGCCGAGACTCCGGTCCAGGATCTCCGGGCAGGTATAGGGCAGGGCGATGCCCATGTCGACGACCGTCAATCCGTCGTGAAAGTGCTTCGCCAGACACGACGCGCCGGTCAGGCCGCGCGTCAAGTTGATGGCCTGCGCGCGCGTGACCGACTGCGGCGCGGACGAGACGCCCTCGCTGACCACGCCGTTGTCGGCGGCCAGCACATAGATGCGGGTGGGGGAGGCTTCGTTTTTGACGGTCCCCGTGATGCCCGCGAGGCGGATGGAGATCTCTTCAAGCAGCCCAAGGCTGCCGGGCGGCTTGGCCAGCGCGTCCTGCCGGGCTTTTGCCTCGCGCATGGGCGCTTCGTACAGGGGGCTGATCCCGGAAAGCAGGCGCTGCAGCCGCTGTTCATTCTCTGTCATACGATCACTCCAATAGTTCCTGTTCTTCGAGCCAGCGAAGGCTCGGGCGATCCTGCATGAGTTCGAGCGTACAGGTCGCCTCCGGCGCGAGCTGCGCAAGCAGGCGCAGCAGCGCGGCGCAGTCCATCTTACCGTCCATGAGCGCCGCGTGCAGGTCGCGGCCGCCCTCGTTGTTATGCAGGTGTACGTGGGAAAGGAACGGCGCGCACGCGCGCAGCCACGCCTCCGGCGGCTCGCTGGACGCGAACGTGTTCGCGTGGCCAAGATCGAGGCAGATGCGAAGCCGCGGATCGTCCACACCCCGGACGATCTGCGTCAGCAGCGCCGCCTCCGGCTCGAGCACGTTTTCGAGGCACACAGTCAGCCCCTCCGGGACCTCCCGGATGAGCCGCCGCCAGAAGCTGACCGACCGCTCCACAAACCATTCTGAATCATACACCAGCGGCAGAAAGCCCGCGTGCAGCACCAGCTTGGGCGTCCGCAGCTCCTGCGCCTTTCCGATGGCCTGCCGGTAGCGCGTCTCGGTCACGCGCAGGACCATGGGGTCGATGGCGGCGGGCGTCAGCTCGTTGAACGGGCCGTGGAGCACAAAGCGGTCCGCCGCGGCCAGACACCGGCCCAGCGGGCACTCCCACGGCTCCGGCGGCGCGCCATCGAGCCGCGCGGCGGTGCAGAACTGGGCAAGCTCGATCCCGACACCGAAGTCCCGCGCGCTTTCGCAGCAGTCCTCGCCGATGGACGAGACGTAGAGCTGCGCCCGCTTCACGAGAGCTTCCCTTCCTGCAGCATGCACCAGACGCGGAGCGCGGCGGCCTGCGTCTTGGCGTCAGGGATCTCGCCGCGCAGGACGCGGTCTACCAGCTCGCGCAGCGGCAGGCGGAAGACATTGAGGAATTCATCCTCGTCCAGCTCCCGCTCGCCGAAGGTGAGCTGCCGGGCCAGATACATATGGATGACCTCGGTCGAATACGCGCAGGTGGGGTAGAACCTGCCAAGGGGGATCAGCTCGCCCGCGACCGCGCCGGTCTCTTCGCGCAGCTCGCGCAGGGCGGCGGAGGCGGGATCCTCGCCGATGTAGTCGAGCTTGCCGGCCGGGATCTCGGTGATGACCTCGCCCATGGGATAGCGGAACTGGTGCTCGAGCAGCACGTCGCCGTTTTCCAGCAGCGGGAGGATGCACACCGCGCCGTGGTGGACAGTATATTCGCGCGTGGCCTGCTTGCCGTTCGGCAGGCGGATGGTATCCTTGAAGATGTGCAGCACGTCGCCGTCAAAGATCGGCTGGGACGAAAGCTGCGTTTCCTGTAAATTTTTGAAGCCTTCCATGGGTGTTTCGCTTCCTTTTTCGTTTTTCTTATCTTACCGTTTTGCGCCTGCAAAGTCAAATCCCGCCTTGTGTATTTTCCCGCGCGCTGCACATACTAGGCCCAGAGAGATCGTTGGCAGTGCTTTTGCAGGATCTGCCGCCGGATGATCCATACGCAGGTGCGCGCAGATCAGCCGCCGCGCTTCGCCGGAGCGGCAGAAGGCAGGCAGGACCCAGGTTCCGCGTCCCGCTGATCCGGGCGGAGTCTGAATCACCGCCCGGTTTCTTTGCAGCCGACGCCCCGGCGGCACCATTTCACCGGGCAGGCTGTTTTTTCCGGCAAAGGCCGGGAGTGAAGATCCACTCCCGGCCTTTTTCGCGCGCAAAAATTTTTCTTGCAACACTTTCCTGTTTTCTGCGACTATATATGTAGCGGCGCGCGCTCGCTGGCAAACCGCGCGCGTTCCGTGTCAAATATAACGCCTGCATAACATTCTGCATAAAAATCGAAGGGCGGCCGCGTTTTGCGGTCGCCCTTCTTGTCGCCTTATTCCACGATCAGTTCCCCAGCGATCAGCTGCTGCGTCGTGTGCATCCGATTGATCAGGTCCTCGGCAGCGCCCTGGATCATGGCGTTAATGTCCAGCTTCGCCGCCTCCAGCAGCTGCACGGTAGGCTCCGCCAGCTTCTCTCTGGTCATGCGCAAAAGATCGGCTTTCAGTGTCCTGATCTGGTCCTCGGTCAGCTTGCCATCAGCTGCCGCCGCCTTCATCGCTTCGACGGTGGTCTGCTGTAATTCGCCGACCGTTGTCTGCGCCGCCTGCGTCACCTGGCCGATGGCAGCCTTGATGTTGGCCAGCTTGTTGTTCTGGCCGATCTTGGCGGTCGCCCACGCGCCTGCCAGGCCGATGGCCGCGATGGCAGCCTTCGCCAGAATGTCCAGGCCGACGTTCACCAGCTCCAGAACGATGGGGTCGGTAGCGCCCGTTTCGGTGGTCTGTGCGCACGCTGCAAGCGCCACACATAGCGTCACCAGCATGGTCAAAATGAGCATCGCTTTCAGGGCCTTTTTGGTGGTGTTTTTCATGGTGTTTTTCCTCCTTAATTTTACCGCCTGAATGGCGGGATTTTATGATCACTTTTCGGGGGTGTTTGCGTCGTGGTAAAGCGACGCAATAATCACAGCTTTCAGCGTCTCGTGGCGCAGATTCAGATCAGTGGGGTTGACGTCCGCAGGGGTGCCGCCGTTGACGGCTCCGGCGTCCAGCAGCGCCTTCGCCTGCTCCTGCCAGTAGGCGGGCACGTCTTTCAGGTCCGCATAGGTGGGGTTGTCTTCTGCGATCACTTCGCGGATCAGCTGTTTCAGTTCGGCCTTGGTCATGCTGTCGATGTTCTCCTTTCCGTAGTCAGGGGCCGCATAGCCCACAATATAGGTGTCGTTCAGATCGTACTGGCGGCGCTTCACGGCGTTGCTGGTATTGCCTTCGATGGTGTGCAGAACACCGTCTTTCGCATACTCCACCAGGCCCGTGTGGGTGCTTTCTGCGGTGGATTTCTTATCCTTGAAGAAGACGATGTCAGCAGGCAGCGGGGTGTATGTGCCGCCGCAGGCCGCCGAAGGATGGAAGACGCCCTGCGCCTTAAAGAAGGCCATGCCGGTGCTGCATCCGCAGTAGGGCTTCACAATGTCGCGGGCGATGCCTGCCAGATAGTTGGTGACGTAACTTACCCACATAGCGCACCACGCCGCATCAAGCGGCAGGCTCCATGTTTTCAGGACCTCCGTGTTGTACCACCGGATATACTTGTCGTCGCCGGTCGGCTCGCACACGCCCAGCTCGCCGATGGCCTTCTGGACGATCTTCTTGCGGGTGTCGTTCACATCAGGCGCTTCCGTGGGCTGGGCGGGCTTCTCCGGCTCCTTTTCAGGCTGTGCGGTCTCCTTGTACCCGTTCAGTCCTGCGCGCTTGATAATGGCCGCATAGTCCTTGTACGCGACGTCCAGATCGACGCGCCCGTTGATGCCCGCCACACTGCCAGAGCTGCTGCGCTGCCACATGCCGAAGCTGTAGGCCGTCGTCGGCTGGCTGGCCCACTGCGCCAGCCACAGATCGAAGCCTTTCAGGTCGTCCATGTTCAGCATGTTCTTGCACCAGTTGGTGTTGCAGTAGAACGACGCATAATAGCCCGCAGCTTCGATGGTCGTGCAGAAGGCCGTCACCATAGCGGTCAGCACATCGCGCCCCAGCCCTGCCTGTTTGCTATCCTCCAGATCGTAGGCGACGGGGTACAGGATGCGGCCCTTATACGGGGCGATCTGCTCCACTACCCACGCCGCCTCTCTGGCGGCCGCCTGGGCGCTTTTTGCGTAGCTATAGAAGTAGATGCCCACCTCTACGCCCGCGGCCAGTGCGCCCTCCACGTTGGCCTTGAAATAGGTGTCCATTTTGCAGTCGTTGCCCTGGCTGCTGCCATAGCCGACGCGGATCATGGCGAACACAATGCCGCTCGCCTTGACTTTCTTCCAGTCGATCTTGCCCTGCCATACAGACACGTCGATGCCTTTAATGTTCATGCTTTCCTCCTTACTCCGCCAGCTGGTAGAAGTCCCCGATCAGAGCGGGCGGGCGGTAGCTGTCTGCTTTGAAGAATTGTCGAAGCACTTCGTAGGTCTTGCCGTAGTCGCTGAATCTGTCACCGACGTTGAAGGTGTGGCCGTCCTCCAGATCAGCCCAGCGCGGCACGGTATCGTCGCCGCCGTCTCCGCCGCTGCTGTCCTCGACCAGCTTGTATTCGGACGGCACCAGATGCGGATAATGCGGCTCGTAGAGCGTGACGCCCTGCTCGTGGATCGGTGTGTAGACCTTGCCGTCCTGCGGGTCCCTGCGCTTCACGCCATAGGGGACTAACTCGCCCCACACGAAGTCCAGCACGGTGCCGTCCTCCGGCTCTGTGCGAAGCAGGCGGAACAGCGTCCTGGCCGCCGTACTGCCGGGCAGAAGGTCGCTGCGCTTGTAGTGCTGCTGCGTGGTGATGTAAAGGTCGCCGTTGCTGCCAACTACGGCTTCGTTGCGGAAGATCGGGTCGCCGTCGTCGATCTCAGACCAGACGCGTGCGCCGCTTGTGACAGTGATCGTGCGCAGTTCCGTGTCTGTGTAGTCGCCCGCGTCCTTATCTCCGGCGCGAAGCAGCACCGCCTTTGCGCGTTCGACATGGACCGCAGGAAGGCCGGTCAGGCCGCCTGCGATCAGCGCGTCATGGGCGGCTAAAATTGCCGCCCACAGATGCAGCTGCTGCTGCGCTTCTTCCTGCTTGTTCAGTTCTCTGGCTGCTGTCAGATTCATGCTTTTCCCTCCTTACAGGTAAGAGCCGCTTACGCCGTACAGCGCGATGGTGTCGCTGGTGCTCGCCTTCGTCAGTTTCACACGGACGCCCACGGCCCACTTCGTTGCCGTCTTCGTCTTGTTCGTGAACAGGTGCTTGCGGCCAGGGGTGACGGTCTCCCACGTCGGGGTGGCGTCCTTCGCGTTGTTGCACGCCTCCACGGTCAAATTGTTCTCCGCGCCCAGGAAGCGCACGGAAATAAGAATCTTTTCGGCCATGGCGTCCGTCTCGATGGCGTCGCGCTGCACGCTGATCATCGTGATGCTGCGGGAGAAGGTCACGACGCGCGTCGCGCTGTTTCCTGCGCTGTCGGTGACGGTGATCGTCATGCTGTGTTCGCCAGCGGCCAGCGCCGCGAACTGTGCGGCCGTCAGGCCGAAGGTGTAGGTCTTCCCGCGCTCCGCGTCCTCAATGGTGCGCACCTCGCTGCCGTCCAGTGCCTCCACAATGGTCAGGGTGTCGCCGTCGTCCACATCGCCCACGGTGTAGGCTCTGGACGGGGGCGACGTCACCGCGCCCAGGTTGGCGTCGGCTCCGGAAACGGTCGGGTCGGCGTTGTGCGTTACGGTCTTTACCTGGCTCGTCGTGTAGGCGCTGTATGCGTCCTTGCTATCCTTCGCGCGGACGCGCCACTGCACGCTGTCCATCGCCGTGGTGATGCCGGTGTCGGTAAAGCTGGTATTGCTGCCGGTGTAGATCGTGGTCCATGCGTTCGTGTTGTTGCTCCAGCGGTCCAGCTGGTAGGTGATGGCGTCGCCTTCCAGATCGGTGGACGCCGCCCAGCTGATCGCTGCGTCTTTCCCGCTCTTTACGCTATCCGGCACGGTGATGCCAGGGGGCGTAGTCGGGGCCTGATTCCACTGAATCGTGTAGTAGCCTTCGGAGTCAGGCTCATCAGATACCAAGGTATCAGAGGACAGATTACAAAGCGGCAGGACGCCGACGACGCCGTAGTACGCGTTGTAGTAGTCCTCGCTGCCGTCCGAATAGACGACGCGGACGTAGTACGCGTCGCCAGAGTTCGGAGACCGCAGCCGCCAGTACCAGTTGGCCGCGCTGCTGGGGTTGCTGCTATAGTTGCTGTTTGCGATGGCCTGCGGCGTGCAGGTGCGCAGGCGGGAGCTGTTGTTGCTGTTGAACAGCGCCAGAAGCGATCCCTCGGCGATGCCGTTCTCAGAGCCGAGGCCCACTTCCTGCTTGGACGGCAGGAAGAAGTCGTCGGTCACGGTCTCGCTGCCGCCGCCGTCTGTCGTGGGCTTCGCCACGGTCAGCGTGGTCGGCAGGATCGCGGCCAGGAACTGCGGAGAAAAGCCGGTCTTGAAGCCCGCCTCGGTGTCATAGGGGTTGACGTTGTTCCAGACGTAGCTGGAGCCGGGCGCGCGGTCGTAGCTGTGCTGCGCCTGGTACCAGTTGGTGCCGGACTTGTTCAGCCACTGGCGGATATTCGCCAGGCTGTAGCGGTTGTTGCCGTAGTTCTGCCGGTCGCTGTTGCCGCCGCTCTCCTTCGCGTCGAAGGCTTTCAGGCACAGGATCTTTTCCGCGGCCAGCGTCGTGCTGTTTGCGGGATAGCCCGCGTGATTTTTGTCCGCGATCTGGAAGCCCACGGGGACGCCGTAATACTTCGACAGCGGGTCGCGTACCTTAGCACCCACGGCCAGAGTGCTGATCTTCTTGGACATGTTCGGGTCTCCTTTCAAATATTGATAGGAATTGCTGATCGTATTTTGCCACCAGCTGCCTGCAATCCCCGTGCAGGGCATGGGCGCGCCAGCTGGTGTAGCTCTCCGCGATCTTCTCGCGGTCGATCTCGCCGCGTTGGTAAAGCGCGGCATACTTGCGCAGTTTCCGCTTCATGCGGTCTCTGCTGGATTTACGCACCTTGCGGATCACACGCCCGGCGTCGTCGATGTAGGTGTGGAAGCCCAGGAAGTCCAGGCCGTTGCGCAGCGGGAAGATGTTTGTCTTTTGATTCAGCTCCAGCCCGCGCTCGGCCAGGTGCTGCCGGATCACCACCAGGGCCTCCTGCAGCCGCTGCTTGCTCTCGCAGATGATGTAGAAGTCGTCCATATATCGGCCGTAATACCGGAAGCGCAGCTGCTCTTTGCAGAGGTGATCCAGCTGATTCAGATATAGCAGCGCGAAGATTTGGGACGATTGATTCCCGATGGGGATGCCCAGCGGGTCCGGCGCGCTGTCAATGATCTGGCAGGCAAGCGCCAGACAGTCAGGGTCGTGCAGATACTTCGCAACGTCCTTTTTCAGCACGTCGGGCCGGATGGATTGGAAGTAGTGGCGGACGTCCGCTTTCAGCACCCAGCCGTCAGCAGAAAAGCCGTTTTTGCGGTAGTATTCACGCATGAAGTCGCGCAGCCGATTCAGCCCGAAGTGCGTGCCTTTCCCCACCTGGCTGCCGTAGTTGTCCAAGATGAAGGGCTTGGTCAGCGCGTCATAGAGGACCTGATCGCAGAAGGCGTGCTGGACGATCTTGTCCTTGAAGCTGTTCGTCTGGATCAGGCGGCGCTTCGGCTCGTAGACGTAGAACGCGCGATAGCCGCCCGGCCGGTAGGTCCTGGTCTGCAATTCCCGCTGGATCAGCGCGACGGCCTCCAGCGCCGACGCTTCCACCTTGGCGACGCTGTTCTTCCACCGCTTGCCGCGGCGTGCTTTCAGATACGCGTCGTACAGGTTTCCCCATTCACATATTCTTTCGTAGTCTTTGCCCATAGTGGTGAAGCACCGCTGGCAGCCCAGCGCCGCGCAGCTGCGTGGTGCCAGGCGTCGGTGCTATGTGTTTATCCTCCTTCCGTTGGATAGGATAGGCTTTCCTTTGATGATGGGCCTCTGCTTTCGCCGCACGGGCTACTTGGTCTCGGTAAATCCATCGAAGCGGCAGGACGCCGACGTTGCCGTTGTACGCGTTGTTGTTGTTCTCGCTGCCGTCCGAATTGACGTTGCGGACGTTGTTCGCGTTGCCAGAGTTCGGAGACCGCAGCCGCCAGTTCCAGTGCATATAAAGCCTACCCTTTCGGTTTTGCGGGTCTCTATCTGAATCGCGCGGCGTCTTTCTTTCTCCAGGCCGCTGTCATGTACTTCACGTCCAGCACCCGCTTCGTCCAGAACTCGCAGGCGCGGTTGTCGATCTGCCCGTGGGTCTTTGCGATGTCCAGGAAGATCAGCAGCATCTTGCAGCCTGTCAGTGCAGACGTTTGCAGGTCGAAGCGCACCATGCACAATTTGGCGCGCCGCTGCGGGTCGGTTTCGATGGCGGGGTTGATCTCGTTTGCTTCCACGATGGCCTCCAGAACGTCCAGTGCCTTCTCGTCGATCCGGTTGGATAGCGTGAAGCGAAGCCGCTTGTCGAACTTCTTCGTCCGGCTCATGGTCTCGTCCACCAGGTCTCTGGCCTTCGTGATGATCGTCAGTTCCTGGTCTTTGCGCTCACTCAATACAGGCACCTTCTTTCGCGGATAATAGCAACGGTTTCAGCCGTTGGCCCTTCGATTTCGTACACGCCGCCGCCCAGGATGCGCACCTCCGCAGGCGCGCCGTCCGGCCCGGTCCCGCAGATGCGAAGCGGGCCGCCCTCGCAGGGGCAGGGCATAGCGATTTCAGTAATAAGGGATGCGATCAGGCAGCTGGCCTCGCTGTCGCTGCAGGCGATCCTGATCATGTGGAAATGTACTGGCCCGATTTGTTCCAGACGCCGTCCGCCACAGAGACGTTGGACAGCGCAGCGAAGTCCAGGGCGAAGTTGATGCCGCCCGGCATGTCGCCGCTGATCAGGTCCGTCAGCAGGTCGATGCTGTTCTGGTGGCTGTTCAGCAGCTCCTGCAGGCCCTGAATGTCCGCGATCACATGACTGTGCGTCACCAGGGCGTACTTCTCCAGCTCTTTGCGGCGGACCAGCCCTTCCGGGCTGATCACGGCCGTAACGTTGGCGACATTGCTGACGATCATGCTGATCTCCATCGTCAGCAGTTTGCCGACTACGTCTCCGGCCGCGCGCATCTGCACGGGGTCGTCCTGCATGGGAACGTAGCAATAGACCACATCGCCCTCGTCAGGATCAGACGCCAGCAGCGCAACTTCCTTGGCAAGAAACGCCGTTTCCACGTCGTTGGACAGCACCTGCAGCACGACCTTGACTTCGCCCGCTGCGGGGGTGCTGATGGCGACGATGGTCGCGTCCATAACGTAGGACGCCAGCGCCGTCATGCTGGCGGGTGGGGTTCCCGCAGGCAGGTCGCCGCTGCCGATCTGCGCGCCCGTGATATTCAGGGTGCTGTTCGTTGCCAGGATTTTGCCCAGCAGCGCGCGGCCCTTTTCGGTGATAACAGATCCTTCTGCCATGTTTTAGTCCTCCTTTGTTTTGATCTGCATTGTGATTTCCTCGAACAGCGCCACGCCGATGCCGAAGCGCCCCGCGGTGGCGAAGCTGTTCGTGTATGGTGGGATGGTCAGCGTGATGTCTTCCAGAAGTGTGGCCCCCGCGTAGACCGTGCCGCCCGTCTTCACCGGCGTGCGGAAGTAAATCTCTTTTCCAATGCCCGCGGCCATGATCCGCTTGATGATCGGCGCGGTGTTGGCTGCATACGCGATATACTCCGGCGCGATGTCGGCCTCATCCATGATCACGCGGCACTTCGCAGGGAACAGCTCGACGACCTCCACCTGCTCCGGATCAATGTCAAACAGCACGCTGGTGGCTGTGATAATGGTGTCCACGTCGCCGCCAGACAGCAGCGCGGTGACTTTTACCTTGATCATCAGACGATAGAAACGGTCGTCGGCTCCGTCTCTCCGGACGCCGAAGTTCCGGCCCATACGGTCCAGGGTCGTGCCCTTGGCGTTGTCGATCCCACGCCAGACGGCGATCACCTGCAGCGTGTCTTCCACGCCCCACAGAGCGGATGCGAACAGCTGGAACAGCTTGCCGATCAGGCTGTCGGGGTCCTTTGTGTAGGCTCCGGTCAGCTTCTCCAGCATTTTAAGCACCAGAACGATCACGTCACGATCACCACCTTGTCCGTGCCGGTGATTGCCTTCTTTCTGGCGTCGATGGCGATGTTGTTCTTGCTCCAGGTCTTGCCGTCCGTGCTGACTTTCAGCGTATAGTCCACCACGCCCGGCGTGTTATTCACAGGGCACATCAGCCGGTTATAATAAACCGTCTCGCCGATGGCGAGACCACTTTCCGCGATGTCCCCAGCTGCGCTGCCGATGTACTCGACGATGGCAGCCTTCAACGCTGCGTCGCCCGCATAGGCGTCGGATGTCACCAGGTCGCTGATCTGCACATAGATCAGCACCGGCGTCGGGCGGGAGAACTTGATCGTCCGCAGCTTGCCACTGGCGTCCAGCACCTGCGCTGACTGCCCGCCGTAGGTCTGGATGCCCGCAGCCTTCCGCGCGTGGATGGCTGCCGCGATGTTGGCGTCGGTGCCGCCGTAGACGATGGCCTCGATGCTGTGCGGCGGCAGGCCGTCGCTGTCTGTCTCGTCTGTTTCGTTCTCCCACACAACAGCGGTGACGATGCCCGGCACCTCCAGCAGCTGTGCGCGGATGGCGTCGGTGTTGCTGCCGCCCGGCTTGTCCACGCTCGACAGGTATCGCTCGCGGAACTCCTGATCCGTCTCGCGATTTCTGCCGCCCACGGTCGCCGCAGCGTTGGTGACGCTGATCGCGGCCGCCAGAGGCGTGACAACAGTGTCAATCGTCCCCGCGTCCACATTCCCATCTGGCCCTGCCTCAAACGCCTGGATCGGCACAGTGGCCGTGCCGCTGCTTCCGATGGTCACGTCCTCCAGAGTGACGAAGCGCTGATTGTTGCGCGCCTGCACGATGAAGCCTGCGTAGATCGTCGCACCGGCGTCGCCGGTGATCGTGATGCTGCCGGTCGCTTTCTGCGCTGCCAGCACGCGGATGCCGATAAACGCGCCCAGGCGGACCAGGCTGACGCCCGCGGCTGTGTCGATGAAGCCGCTGTTGTAGACGTCCTCGGCCAGCTGCCAGGTCAGACCGGCAAACCACGCGAAGATGCGCAGGAAGATGCCCAGCGGGCTGCGAACGGACAGGTTGACGGTGCTGCCGAACAGCTCCTTCGCCTTTACCTCGAAGGCGTCCAGCAGATCTGCATAGCTCGGCCGCAGGAATCCGCGTTCAGTTAATCCCCAGTTGTCGTTCACGCTTTCACCTCCAGACTGATGGGGGTCCCATCTTTCAGCCGTCCGGTGAAGGCCGCGGCGATGCTGCGGCCGCTGCGCGTCACGGTCAGGCTGTCGATGTATTGCACGTTGGTCTCCTGGAAGATCGCCGTGCGGAGGACGGTTTCAGCGTCGCCGTCGCCGTCCGCGATGATTTGGTCATAGTCGGTGCCGTGGTCTGTGTCCAGGAACCACTCGCCCTTGAAGGTCTCCAGCGTCAGCCGGACACATTGTGCGACGGTCTCAGCGTCACCGATCAGCTCCAAGCTTCCGCTGTCGTCCAGTACCAGGTCTTGCGTCTCCTGGTCAATTCTCAGTGTGATGTTCTCCATTTGGCCTCCTTACTGCGGGCCGCCCGTCGTGCCGCCGCTGTCGCCTTGGTGTGTGTGCGTCGTCATTTCAATACCACCAGCCGACAGTGTGCCGGTCACGGTGACGTTGCCGTTGATCTTCACACCATTAGCAGAAACGGCGATGTAGGTGCCGCCAGCTGCCACCACGACGGCGTTGCCCGGCAGGCCGGTCGGGGCCTTTCCGTCCGGACAGACGCCGCCGACGAACAGTCCATCCTCCGGCGCGTGATTGCGGGCCGTGTTCGGCTCCGCCTCCGCACCGGTTTGAAGAACTGCGTCGGCGTCGAAGTCCGACACGATCACCCAGCCGACGTCGCCGCGCTTGTACCACGGGCGGATCGTGAACTCGCCCGCACACAGGCAGGCAACGCGCAGCCCCATCAGCGGAGCCGCGCTGGCGTACTGGCCGTCGATGCTTTCCTTCACCAGCGGCTGCACGTCCACGGTCATTTTGTCAGGATAAAACGCCAGGACCTTGACAGGCATGGAGACGCGGACGCCCGCCCTGTT
>CDZD01019919.1_pt1 | contig 14109 bp, 13 predicted proteins | sample 554771 | NCBI WGS metagenome assembly CDZD01 (sample SAMEA3182069, study PRJEB8094) | gut metagenome | biome: human; feature: gut; material: Stool; isolation source: human stools | place: Canada | collected 2011-11-08
GTGTTGAGCGTTGAGGGATGAGTGTTGAGCGTTGAGGGATGAGTGTTGAGCGTTGAGGGATGAGTGTTGAGCGTTGAGGGATGAGTGTTGAGCGTTGAGGGATGAGTGTTGAGCGTTGAGGGATGAGCGTTGAGTGTTGAGGGATGAGTGTTGAGGATTATTTCCCTAAACCTTAAACCCTAAACCCTAAACCATCAAAGTCCCTAAACTCTAAACCCTAAACCCTAAACTCTAAACTTTAAACCCTAAAAAAGTAAAATTGGAAAAGGAATAAAATAACGATATGGAAAATAAAAAAGTAATTACTGTTACTTCCCCCTTGCTTCCGTCTTTGGAGGATTTTATGCCCTATCTGCAGGACATTTGGGACCGTAAGTGGTTGACCAACAACGGTCATTATCATAAAGAGCTGGAGAAAGCTTTGTGCGAGTATCTGAAAGTGCCTTATATCAGCTTGTTCACCAACGGTACGTTGCCTTTGATGTGCGCCTTGCAAGCACTCCGCATCACAGGCGAAGTCATCACTACTCCCTACAGTTTTGTGGCAACAACTCATTCCCTATGGTGGAACGGCATTAAGCCCGTGTTTGTTGACATCGATCCGGTTACCGGCAATATCGACCCCGACAAGATTGAAGCAGCCATTACTCCCCGCACCACCGCCATCATGCCGGTACATGTCTATGGCAATCCCTGCGACACCCAACGTATTCAGGAGATAGCCGATAAATACGGTTTGAAAGTCATTTACGATGCCGCCCATGCGTTTGGCGTGGAGGTGAACGGAGAGTCAGTGCTCAATGCAGGGGATATGTCAACTTTGAGTTTCCATGCAACGAAGGTATATAACACCATCGAGGGTGGCGCCCTGATTTGTCACGACGAAAAGACCAAACAGCGTATAGACTACCTGAAGAACTTCGGTTTTGCCGGTGAAACCACTGTCATAGCTCCGGGCATCAATGGTAAGATGGATGAGGTACGTGCTGCCTATGGCCTGTTGAACTTGAAGCAGGTTGATGCTGCTATCGAAGCCCGTCACCAGGTAGCCGTTCACTATCGCGAAGCTTTAAGAAATGTAAAAGGCATCCGTGTCATGGAAGACATTCCGGGAGTCCGTCATAACTACGCCTATTTCCCCATCTTTATCGATGCGGAAGAATACGGCATGACGCGCGATGAACTCTATTTCAAAATGAAAGAACAGAATGTATTGGGGCGTCGTTATTTTTATCCGTTAATCAGCGAATTTTCAACCTACCGTGGTTTGGAATCTGCACGACGGGAGAATTTGCCAGTATCTCATCGGATTGCAGATAGTGTGATTTGCTTGCCGATGTATCATAATTTAACAGCCGAAGAGATCGAGCGGATTATAGAACAAATTGTGAAGTGATGAAGCAGAAAAAATTGATGTTGTTAGGTGGGTTGCGTTATCTGTTGCCAGTTATTGAATCAGCTCATAAATTGGGTTATTACGTGATAACTTGCGATTATCTTCCAGATAATATAGCCCATAAATATTCAGATGAATATCACAATGTAAGTATCATTGATAAAGAAGCTGTTTTAGCATTGGCTAAAGAATTGCAAATAGATGGTATTATGTCGTTTGCAGTTGATCCGGGAGTGGTTACAGCGGCTTATGTACAGGAGCAGATGGGACTTCCTGCATTTGGCCCCTATGAGTCGGTTTGTATTTTGCAGAATAAAGACCGATTTCGTAATTTTCTGACTCAACATGGCTTCAATGTCCCCAAGGCTAAAGGCTTTGCTTCCATTGAAGAAGCGATGGCTGAGAAATATTGGTATCCTTGGCCGGTAATTGTTAAACCTACAGATTCTGCGGGTAGTAAAGGAGTGACGAGAGTTGATCGTTTGGAAGATTTGCGACCTGCATTGGAAGTTGCTTTCACTCATTCGCTATCTAAACGGGTGATTGTGGAAGAATTTATTGAAAAGGCTGGATGTTCTTCGGATACGGACAGTTTTTCAGTTGATGGAGAGTTGAAGTTTGTCTCTTTTTCAGCTCAGCGTTTTGATGAGCATGCTCCAAATCCCTATACACCTTCTGCATACAGTTGGCCTTCTACTATGACAGCAGAACAGGAAGCAGAGTTGACTTCTGAAATTCAGCGCTTGTTAAAGTTATTGGGAATGCGAACTTCTATTTATAATATCGAAACCCGGGTAGGTACGAATGGCAAGCCTTATATCATGGAAGTATCTCCACGAGGTGGAGGAAATCGCTTGGCTGAAATGCTTCGTTTTGCTACTGGTGTAGATTTGATAACCAATGCAGTCCGTGCTGCAGTAGGTGATGAAGTGGTAGCTGTGGAGCAGAAACCTTATAATGGACATTGGGCAGAAGTGATACTTCATGCGGATAAGGATGGACATTTCTTTAGCTTGGATATGGATTCAGTGTTTAAAGAAAAGCATGTGAAACAAATTGATTTATGGGTGAAAAAGGGTGATAAAGTTTCTGCATTTAGGGGTGCAAATGATGCGATTGGTACTCTTGTTTTACAGTTTGACACTGAAGAAGAATTAGTTTTAGCCTTGGCACAGCAAGAACTTTGGATGCAAGTAGTAATAAATTGTTAGTAGAAAAACAATTTTGCTATTAATATGTATAATTATAGAGAAACTATTTGAATGTAATGGAAAAATTAATAATTGTAGGCTTGGGAAAAACTGCTAGCCATGTACTTTCTTTTGTAAAAATGCATAATCTTTTTGATGTTATTGGATTCGCAGTTAACAAGGAATATCAAAAAGAAAACTCGTTTTGTGGATTACCAGTGTTTACTCTTGAAAGTTTGAAGGAAGAAGCCCCTTGTCAGGATTTTAGCCTTTTTATTGCTGTTTTGTGGAATCATTTAAACAGAGATAGAAAACAAATTTATGAGTATTGTAAATCAAAGGGATATAAATTAGCTAATTTAATTTCTCCATTATCAGTGATTCGTGGTACAATTAAAGGTGATAATTGTTGGATTCATGATTATGTTGTAATTCAGAATGATGCAATCTTAGAGTCTAATATTCCTGTTATGGCATATACTTTAATTGGCGCAAATTCTCATGTCGCTTCACATTGTTTTTTTGGTGCACGTTCTATTTTAGGAGGTGGGTCTACCGTAGGGGAGCAGACTTTTGTAGGTCTAAATGCAACAATATTTGATGATACAGCAATTGGATGTAAATGTATAATTGGAGCCTGTACTGCAGTGAAAAGAAATGTCCCAGATTTTTCGAGATATGTTACCCCTTCAGATAATATTGTAATAAAAAGATATCCTGAAGATGATATTGAAAATAAATTAATCTTTTCTTTAAATGTTCGGTAATTATGCAACAATCTGTTTTGGGATTATATTATGAGGATTTCATTGTGGGTGATGAAATCAAGCATTCGCTTTCAAAAACAATTTTTGAAAGCGATAATAACTTTTTTAGTTTGTTGACTATGAATCACCATCCGGTTCATACCAATGTAGACTATGCTGCTAAAAATCAACACGGTCAGATTCTGGTAGTGGGTACATTAGTTTTTTCGTTAGCTGTCGGAATAACCGTCCCTGATATTAGTGGGAAAGCAATTGCTAATTTAGGTTATGAAGAGGTAAAGCATTTGAATCCGGTATTTTTGAATGATACGATCTATGTACGTACGAAAGTCTTGGATAAACGGGAATCTAAGACCAAGCGCGATCGTGGAATTATTTATGTGGAGTCCATTGCTTATAACCAACGAGGAGAGGATGTCTTGTCATTCAGACGACATGTGTTAGTGAAGAAACGTAATATAGAATAATTATGCAAAATCATTTGTTTCGGAGCCTGATGTTTGTACCGGCTCATAATGAACGTTTAATGAATAGTGCATCTCGCAGTAGTGCCGATGTTTTGCTATTAGATATTGAAGATTCCGTACAGCCGGTTGAAAACAAACAGGTTGCTCGAAACAATATTTTAAAATATATTGCTGAGGGAAAGTTTGAAGGCAGACCTTTGTATCCGCGTATTAATGACCGTGAAAGTGGCGAACTGCTGAAAGATGTATACCAGTTGACAGTTCCGGGCATTGAAGGATTTGTTTATCCCAAAGCTACATGCGGACAGGACATTTATTTTATTGGGAAATTACTGGAAACAGTAGAGTATGAGAAAAAGTTGCCTATAGGTACGTTCAAACTGATTCCCTTGATTGAAACCGCAGGAGCGGTAATGAACATTCAGGAAATCTGCAAAGCTTGTACGCGTGTCGTTGCTGTTGCTTTTGGTTGCGAAGACTTTGTGACTGATTTGCAGGGTAAGCACGATTTGGAAGGCAATAGTATTTTTACGGCTCGTGCCATGATTGCTATGGGAGCTCGTGCTTGTGGTGTATATCCGATTGATACAGTACATATCCGGGTACATGATTTGGAAGATTTGGAAAAAAATCTGATCCTGTCTAAGAAATTAGGCTTCGAAGGTATGCTCGTATTGAACCCTAAGGAATTACCACTAGTACATCAATATTACTCACCTTCCGATGAAGAAGTTGCTTGGGCAGAGGAGATGATTACACTTTCTGATGCAGCTTTTGCAGAAGGCAAGGGGGTTGCTGTAAAGGATAATAAATTTATTGGTCCTCCGATGATTAAGATGGCAAAAAAAATATTATTAAAGAAAAAATTGCTTTGCCCTTAAGTTCGTGTAGATAATTATGTTTTGAATATTTAGAATCTACAAAATAATTGTGTATTCATATGTGATAATTTGGTATATCCTTTTGAAAATAAAATGATTATAAGACTGAGAATTTATGGCAAAGGAAATTGTGATATTACATGTTTTTACTGATGAGAAATTTTTTGATAAAACAACTGTTTTCTTTGATTCACTGAATAATGTACGGAATTTGTATTATTTTTATTCTGACAAAGGTGAAAATTTTACTTTTAAATATATAAAAATGAAAGATAAAATCAAAATATATACATCTTTCAATGAATATAAACGAATACTAGCTTCCTCCCAAATAGACATTATTTATTTTCAGTCATTGCCAGTAAAATATTATCGCTATTTTAAGTATATTAATCCCAAAACAGTTGTAATATGGTGGTGTTTTGGCTTTGAAATATATTACCCTTTAAGATTTCTCCCTCCAATGGTGGGGGTAAATTTATACAAACCAATAACGTTAGAATATATCCAGTCACATGAAAGATATCCTTATTTAAAGAAAATCATACGATCTATTTATAGATTGTTTCGTTATCCTTGTGACTATGTTAATCGAATGAAAATCTTGAAAAGAATTGATTATTTTTCTCCTGTTTTGCCTATAGATTATGAAATGATGAAAAAAAATCCCTACTTTAAAGCCAAACCATTTATGCTCAATGGAGGTCCAGGATTATTTGAGGATTTACATTTTTCTTATTATCAATATGCGCAAAATATTTTAGTAGGTAATTCTCTTACATATACAAATAATCATCTAGATATCTTTGATAAAATTCGACACTATAAATTAACTAATCAACAATACATTATTCCCATTAATTACGGGACAGATTATGGTACAAATAAAATAGCTTTTAAAGAATTGGCAAAATTGCCAGATGAATCTGTAATTTGGTTAGATGATTTTGTTCCTTTTGAAAAATATAAAGTAATACTATCAACAGTGTCACATGCTATTTTTGGACATATGCGGCAACAAGCATTGGGAAACATTTCTAGATGTCTAGAAAATGGTACTAAACTTTTTTTGTACAAAGATAGTTTGCTCTATAAACAATTGATTGATTTTGGTTTTATTGTTTATACTATAGAAGATGATCTCTGTGAAGAGGCTTTAAAAGAGCCTCTTTCTAAAGAATATGCTTTTAGGAATTATTCTATTAGATGTAATCAAGTAAAAGATAGGAATAGTAAAACTGAGATAGAATTGAGGAAAATTGTAGAATTGGAAAATTTTAACCTTAACTAAAAAGCCTATATTTATATATTGAAGATTTAGGTACTATAAAAAAGTAATTTTCAATAAAGAGATTAATTAAAAATGTAAAAACTTATAATATATGAAAAATAATATAATAAGTGTCGCTGGGACAGGTTATGTTGGTTTATCTATCGCTACATTATTATCACAGCATCATTCTGTGTTAGCGGTAGATGTTATTTCAGATAAAGTGAAACAAATTAATAAACGTATAAGTCCAATTCAAGATGAATATATTGAAAAATATTTTTCTGAAAAAGTCTTGAATTTGAATGCAACATTGGATGCAAAGTCAGCATATAAAAAATCTGATTGGGTTGTCATTGCAACTCCGACTAATTATGACCCAATAAAAAATTATTTTGATACTAGCCATGTAGAGGAAGTTATTGATCTCGTATTAGAGGTAAATCCTGATGCCGTAATGGTAATAAAAAGTACTATACCTGTGGGGTATTGTCGTAGTTTATATGTAAAATATGCAGAAAAGTTTAAAAATACTCCTTCTTTGCAAGGTAAAAGGCTTAATCTACTTTTTTCACCTGAATTTCTACGTGAGGGAAAAGCACTTTATGATAATCTTTACCCTAGCCGTATTATAGTTGGATATCCTAAAATAATAGATGGCTATGATGAGGAAAATACAGCTATTGTGACAATAGCAGGTGAACATTTGGAAGAAAAGGCCAAAGAATTTGCTGCACTTCTTCAAGAAGGTGCCTTAAAAGAAAATATTGAAACATTATTCATGGGATTGAAAGAGGCAGAAGCAGTTAAGTTATTTGCGAATACATACCTTGCATTGCGCGTTTCATATTTTAATGAATTGGATACTTATGCAGAAGTCAAAGGGTTAGACACAAAAGCTATTATAGATGGAATTTGTTTGGATCCTCGTATTGGTTCACATTATAATAATCCATCGTTCGGATATGGAGGTTATTGTTTGCCTAAAGATACAAAACAGCTGTTAGCTAATTATGCGGATGTTCCTGAAAATTTAATTCATGCAATAGTTGAATCGAATCGTACACGTAAGGATTTCATTGCTGATCAGGTATTAAAAAAGGCTGGATATTATGATTATTACAACCGTGGTGATTATAATCCGGATCAAGAAAAACAGTGTGTGATAGGTGTATATCGATTGACAATGAAAGCGAATAGTGATAATTTCCGTCAAAGTTCAATACAGGGGGTGATGAAACGTATTAAGGCAAAAGGAGCCACGGTAATTATTTATGAACCTACATTAGAAGATAAAAGTACTTTTTTTGGTTCTATTGTAGTGAATGATTTAGAAAGGTTCAAATCTCAATCTGATGCAATAGTTGCTAACAGATATGATGCATGCTTGGATGATGTGAAGAATAAGGTATATACGAGAGATATATTTAAGAGAGATTAATTTTAGAAGTTGAAGTTTTATTTTGCAAAGAAAACAAGTATAAATATTTTCTTAGAATGGATATTGTAAACTATAGTGTTATCATTCCTCATAAAAATATTCCGCAATTATTGCAAAGATGTTTGGAGTCAATACCGAAAAGAAAAGATATTCAAATTATAATTATCGATGATAATAGTGACCCCAACAAAGTAGATTTTTCCTTATTTCCAGGTAAGAATGATAAATCGGTAGAAATACATTTGACGAAAGATGGGTTAGGGGCTGGATATGCACGGAATGTAGGTTTGGAATATGCAAAAGGAAAATGGGTCTTATTTGCAGATGCTGATGATTTCTTTGTAAAGGATTTTACAGCCTTGTTGGACCCCTATTTAAATTCAGATGCTGATATAGTATTTTTTGATGTCGAGAGTAGAGATCTTGAAACTGGTAAATTGACAGATGAAGGAAAACGAATTTCTACATTTCTTCATTCTTTCACTTATGGGGACAGAACTACAATGTTAAATCTGATATTCAATCATGAGGTTCCATGGGGGAAAATGATTCGTCGTGAGTTCATTTGTAATTATAATATAAAATTTGATGAAGTATTAGCTTCAAATGATACAATGTTTATGTTAAAGAGTTTATTTAAGGCTAAGAAAATTCTATTCTGTGATGATGTCTTATACTGTTGGTCTATACGAAAAAACAGCTTGGTGCATTCGATTAATCGTGATATTATCTTTTCCCGTTATGAAGTAGATTTGCGTAGAAATAGATTTTGTATAGATGTTGGACATAAGGAATATACTCGTTCAATAGCTTTCTGGATATTACAGATATCTAAATTGGGATGCAAGGACTTAATTAAAGCAATAAATTTATGTTTTCGTTATAAAATCAATCCCTTTACTAAGTGTAAGAATTGGATTAAACATGTTAGTAAATGATAAACTCTATTTTTAGACTTCTCTTAAAAAAGTATAGAGAATTAATATATCCATTATTTGGTAGAAGAAAGAATGGGATTATGAATGATATTATAAAATGTCAAATAAATGGATTTATTGATAGTGCGCATTTTGACGATGTCGTTCATCCTTCTATTCGAGAATGTAAGATATTGAACGAAAAATACTCTTGGTGGATGGTTTATACTCCATATTATGGAGCTGATTCAACTTTGGAAAATCCGATATTAGCGTATGCTATAGATGAGCCAAAGGAGAATTGGTATGTATATAAAAAAATTGTAGAAAAACCTTCTAAAGGCTATAATTCAGATCCTGCTCTTTTTTGTGAATCTGATACTTGTACTGTATTCTGGAGGGAATACGAAACAGAAAGGACTACATCAGATAACGTATCTAAGGCAATATACGCCAAACAATATAGAAGAGATGGAGAAGTTATTAATGTCGCATTTCCTGTTATGAAAGAAATTGAAGTATGGGAAGACAGATTGGTTTCTCCTGCTTTTATTAAACACAATGGAAGGTATTATGCCTATGCTATGCATTTGAGGTTTAAGAATAATTTTTTTCAGTTTAAGAATAGATATCTACATAATATTGTAAGCAAAATATTAACATTTACTTCTTTACTTTATTTATATGACCAACAAAAAAGTTATGGAATATCTATTTGGAAAACAGAAACTTTAGAAAAACCTTTTAAGTATATAAAAACGGGAAAGATAAAGAATAAATGCAGATTATATACACCATGGCATTTAGATGTGTTTGAATATAACGAGAATTTATATGCAGTAATTCAGACTAATCAGTCTAATGCAGATATTGTATTAGCTGTAAGCCATAATTTTGAAGATTGGGAGATGTTTTCACAGCCCCTGTTGACTTCCCATGATTTGCTGAAAGCCCAAAAAATAGGTTTATATAAACCTACAGCCTTTGTAGATAATAAGGGTTTATTTAATCTTTATGTATCTTTGCAGGATGTAAGTGATAGATCTTCTAATCGACTTTATAAATTGGTAATGCCTTTTGAAGAGGTATTAGCTAATTTAAATAAATAGCAAATATGATTTTATGAATATACTTTTCTTAACCCATAGTTGTGTAGATCCAACAAAAGGAGGAGTACAAAAGATAACTTATGCCTTATTATCCCCTTTACGAGAATATGGGGCATCTGTTTATATTCTTTCGTTTGACCGAAATGGAGAACATTTTGATAATAATCAGTATTTTTTCCCAAATAAAGATTATCTACTATCTGGAGAAAATATAGTTTATTTGCAAAATCTAATTATTGAGAAAAGTATTGATATTGTAATAAATCAGCAAGGAATTTCAATCTCTTTTATGAAATTGGTGGAAAATATTCATAATATAAAGATAATCTCTGTTATGCATAATTCCTTGTTAACTCATGTACGTAATGCTTATTACATAAGAGAATTCGTTTTCGAGAGGAAACATTTGAAATGGCTAATTCAGCCCTTGCGGTTAAACATTTTTAGTAGGTTCTTATGTAAGATTTATAATATCCGGCATAAAAAAGACTATTCTTTCATTGTTGAACATAGCGATAAGATTGTAATTCTATCTTCAAAATTAGAGAGTGAATTAAATTTTTTTATGGATAGAAATAAATACAAATCTAAAGTAATAGTTATTCCGAACTTTGTAGATTCTGTTAAAAAAATTAATATTGATACTCTATTAAAAAACAAGAGAAAGAAAATATTATATGTTGGACGTATTGACTTCTCTATGAAAAGGGTTGATTTACTTCTTAAAGTTTGGAGAGAATTACAATATGATTTTTTAGATTGGGAACTAGATATCGTTGGCGGAAATGAAAATGATACTAAGTTTTTGTCTAATTTGCTTGTTAAAATGAAATTGCAAAGGGTTAATATATATGGTTTTGTCAGTCCAGAAAAATATTATAGAGAAGCATCTGTATATTGTATGACATCTTGTGCTGAAAGTTTTGGGATGGTATTAATTGAGGCTATGAGTTTCGGTGTTGTGCCAATAGCATTTAATAGTTATCCAACTATAACTGATATTATAGACAATAATGTAAATGGAATATTAGTTGATAAGATTAATGTTGGTATTTATGCTAAAAGTTTATCAGTATTGATGGAGAATGAAGTTAGGAGAAAAGACATGGCTCGTAATGCATATGAGAAATCGTTTGTCTTCTCAAAAGAAAAAATTATACCGCAATGGAAAGCTATATTGAATATTTAAGATTATTTTTATAAAAAAGTTGTAACTTTTATGGTTTTGAAATCGACATCTATAGATGTAGCAGGTGATTATATTTTATCCATTACAACTATTGTGCAGGCGTTAATTATGTTGCTGCAATTAATCTTAGGTGATAGTGGACTTATGGACAAAGACTTTGTCTCGTTAATTCGTGTTGCTATTTCAGGTTTATTTACCCTATTTTCATTTTATTGGATTTGTAAGAGAAGGCCTTTGTTATTTGTAGGCCTTTATCTTTTAGCATTTATTCTATTTTCTATATCTATATTGCTATCTCCTAATAATAAAGATGCTATATTTAGTGAAGGTATTCGTTTTACATTATGTATATGTATCCCTATATTTTTGAGTATGGCTTCTATTTCAAATATACAGATTTTTCATCGTGTATGTTTGGTAATATCTCTTTGTTGCTTTGTAATAGGGATAGTATATGGCTTTCTATTTGTAAGTGGTAAGCTTATTTTGGATGATTTTTACAATATGTCATATGGATATGCTTTGTTATTTCCAACAATGTATTTTATATATCGGGGATCTTCCTTTTATTTATTATTAGGATTTCTACTTTTTCTATTTATGTTGTTATGTGGTAGCCGTGGTCCATTAGTTCCTGTTTTACTCTTTTTTATTTGGAAATCTGCAATAAGAGGTGGCACTAAAACTAAAATGATATTTTTCTGTGTTATAGTAATTCTTATTTTACTTTTTCCTCTTATGCTTAATATATTAGATAATATTGGATTTGATTCTAGAACTTTATACTTATTCTTAAACGGTGAGATAGGAAACGACTCAAATCGTAGTGAACTGCATTCTGTGATAATGCAAAAAATCGAATTATCACCATTTTGGGGATATGGAGTTTTTGGAGACAGATTTTTTTTGGATGGAGGATACTGTCATAATATTTTTATTGAGCTATTTGTGGATTTTGGTGTGTTTCTGCCCATATTGATAATTTTATTATTTTTATTTTATTATTGGTGTAATCTAAAGCATCTATCAAATTTAGATTTTGATTGGATTTTTTTATTAGGATTAATGTCTTGTATACCCTTATTGGTAAGTAGTTCGTATTTGATTGATTTTAGATTCTTTTTATTTTTAGGAACTTTAAGTTACTATGTTAAACATAAAAAGAAGTTTATAGCCTCCAAAAACATAACTGCTAAAAATATTTGAGTATATGAAATTTTATATATATAATTGCAAATAAAAACGATTTTAAAGAATATTCAAAAGATTGAAATGCCAAATAAAATTTGTTTAGTATATAACTATGCTCATCATTATCGAACTTCAATATTTTGTTTGATAGATAAGGAAATTGGTTGTGATTTTGTTTTTGGGGATAAATATCTTGATGTAAAAAAAATGGATTACACTCTTTTGCATCATAACGTCCAAGAAGTACATAATAAAAAGATTGGTCCGTTTTTTTACCAAAGTAGTGTATTGTCTTTATTATGGAAAGGGTATGACAAATTTATTATGTTAGGTGAACCTATGAATATTTCCACATGGGGTGTTTTGGTGTTATCTAGAATTTTTCATAAGAAGGTATATTTATGGTCCCATGGTTGGTACGGGAGAGAAGGCCTTGGGAAAAAGTATATAAAAAAGGTCTTTTTTAATTTAGCAACAGGGGTATTGTTGTATGGAAATTATGCACGAAATTTGATGATAGAAAATGGATTTAATCCTAATAGACTATTTGTTGTGCATAATTCTTTGGATTATGATAAACAAATAGCTATACGAAATCAGTTAAAAAAAGACCGGATTTATCAAGAACACTTTGGAAATAAGTATCCAGTTTTATTATTTGTAGGGAGATTGACTGGAGTAAAACGGTTGGATATGTTGGTGGAAGTAATACATATGTCTGTGAATAGAAATCAACCTTTGAATTTAATTTTTATAGGAAAAGGAGAAGAACAGGAGAAACTCCAAAAAATGGTTGATAATTTAAATATAGAATCTTATGTTTGGTTTTATGGAGCAAGTTATGATGAAAAAGAGCTTTCAAATTTAATATATAATGCTGATATTTGTGTTGCACCAGGTAATGTAGGACTTACTGCAATACATTCTCTTGTGTATGGTTGTCCGGTCATTACCCATGATAACTTTAAGGAACAGATGCCTGAGTTTGAAGCCATACAGAAGAATGTGACTGGGGATTTTTTTAAGCAAGGTGATGTAAATTCTCTATATAACGTAGTTCATAGTTGGATTAAGAACCATACGAATAGAGAAGATATACGTAAGATGGCTTATCGGGAGATTGATTTGAATTGGAATCCGTATGTTCAATTGCAGGTAATAAATGAAATGTTAAAAATGTAGCTTATGACCCTATCGTATCTATATTCTAAATTGTTCAAAAAAATGAGAGGAAGAGCTGTAATAAATAGTATAGTTCATCCTTCGTCTGTTATATATTCTGGTTCAAGTGTAGTTAATTCTAAAATAGATAAATATAGTTACTGTGGCTATGATTGTGAAGTTATAAATAGTGAGATAGGGAAATATTGTAGTATTGCAGGCCGGGTTTCGATAGGAGGGGATGAACATCCGATTGATTGGATTTCTACTTCACCTGTGTTTCAGAATGTTAAACATAGTGGTCCTACAAAGCGTATTTCTTGTTTTGAGTTGAAACCAAGTAAAAAGACGGTTATAGGGAATGATGTATGGATTGGGCATAATGCTTTGATTAAACAAGGAGTAACAATAGGGGATGGAGCTATTATAGGCATGGGAGCTGTTGTTACAAAAGATGTGCCTCCTTATGCTATAGTTGGAGGGTGTCCTGCCCGCATAATAAAATATCGTTTTGATGATGAGGTTATTCAAGATTTATTAGATTTGCAGTGGTGGAATTGTGATGAAAGAACACTGAAAATAGTTGCTCCATATATTCGAGATCCTAAGATATTTATTGCTAAATTAAAAGATTTGAAAATTGTTTAGAATTTACTGATTATGAAAAATATAGCATTGATAACTGGTATTACCGGTCAGGACGGTTCTTATTTAGCTGAACTTTTGTTGGAGAAAGGATATGAAGTGCACGGCATTATTCGCCGTTCATCCGTTGATTTCCGTGAACGCATCGCTCATCTGGAGGGAACTCCACACTTCCATCTGCATTATGGGGATTTAGGGGATTCGATGAGCATCCTGCAAGTTGTAGGAAAAGTGAGACCGACCGAAATATACAACCTCGCTGCACAAAGTCATGTGCAGGTTAGTTTCGACTCTCCGGAGTTTACAGCCAACGTAGATGCTACAGGTGTACTGCGTGTATTGGAGGCTGTGCGCCTAGCGGGCCTGACTGATACTTGCCGCATATATCAGGCATCGACTTCGGAACTGTACGGCAAAGTGGAAGAGGTACCGCAAAATGAGAATACACCTTTCCACCCTTACTCACCTTATGCTGTTGCCAAACT
>CDZD01032123.1_pt1 | contig 13809 bp, 7 predicted proteins | sample 554771 | NCBI WGS metagenome assembly CDZD01 (sample SAMEA3182069, study PRJEB8094) | gut metagenome | biome: human; feature: gut; material: Stool; isolation source: human stools | place: Canada | collected 2011-11-08
TGCTCGACAAAGATACGATAAAAAATGAGATATTGCCTCATCTTTCGAAGGCAAAACGTGGTTATGTCACTCAAAGTTGCCTAATAGAGGTTGTAAACGCCATCTTGTACAAGTTGAAGACCGGTTGTCAATGGGCATTCCTTCCTGTGGAAGCCCTGTTTAGCGGCAAGGTACTGAGCCATGGTGCCGTATATCATCATTACAACAAATGGAGCAAGTCGGGCGAGTGGAAATCCATGTGGGTCAGGTTGCTTGACAAACACCGCAATGAGTTGGACATGTCCGGCGTGGATTTGGACGGGAGCCACACGGCTGCACTCCGTGGCGGTGAAGAAGTCGGATACCAAGGGCGGAAGAAACGGAAGACGACCAACGCACTCTACCTAACAGACAGGCAAGGACTTCCGATTGCCATGTCTTCTCCGAAATCCGGCGAACACCATGACGTACATGACATAGAAAAGGTCATTGGTGACATGTTCAACGACCTTGAGAAATCCCATATTCGGGTTGACGGCCTTTTCCTCAATGCCGATGCCGGATTCGATTGCGATGCCTTACGTGGTTTCCTGTGTGAAAAAGAGATCATCGCAAACATCTGCATCAATAAACGGAGAGAAAATGCCGATGACATCTTTGTTGATGATGAACTGTATGCTGAAAGGTATTCCATCGAACGGACCAACGCTTGGATGGACAGTTTCAGGACTCTATTGAACCGGTTTGATACAACTGTTGCCAACTGGACATCTTGGAATTACCTGGCATTCGCGGTCTTGTTACTAAAGAAAATTTCACGAAAACAAAAAGTTTAAATCACTTCGATGTTGAAATTCACAGTTTATAGAGAATGTACATTTTTTTCATTTTTTTCGATCTCGTATAATACTTTAAGCGAACTGCTGCGACCATCGATGTTCATGGCATAAACGCTTTCGTCGGACATTGAGGCTATCAAATAGTTGCGGGTTTGTGCTGTTTGCCAGTTGGTGCGGCACGTGTTGCGGACAGCAAAGATTAGAATGCGCTGTTCTGTAAGTGCTGTTTGAATTTCAGGCGAATAACGAGTGTATAGCGTGCGCCCCAGGGCCCAGATCACCGGGTGGCGGGCTTTCAGCAGGAGTTCAAAGACGGATTTTTCGAGCGGCGACTGGAAACCGCTGATTACGACGCGGTCGGTTGCGCAGCACGCCTCGGCCCAGCGAAGGGTCTGCTCCTCGACGGCCGGTGAAACGACGCGCGAGGCGAAGAAGGCGACCTTCCGGCGGTCGAGCAGGGCAAGGTTGCCCGTGTAGTCGTAATCGAAAGCCATAAAAAAACGTGGGTTGCCGCATTGACTTACCACGCATTCAGGCCTTCGCTGCCCCCAACAGAAATAAGCAACACGGACAGCCCACGCGAAACGTGTATCATGCACATAGCAAGCCAAAGGCCTGCGGGCACAATACATGCGTCCACGAGGCGTCCAGTTACATCTCTTTCTATTGGTCAAAGTTGCGAAGTTTGAATGCGAAAGAAAACGTAACGAAACGTTCGTAAATATGTCCGGCTCCGTCCGCAGAGGCACGGAACCAATTACAAAAATAGGAAATTAAATCGGAAAACCGCCAACGGCTGCCGATTTTTGCGGTGAAATCTCATTACCATGTGAGTCTTGGAGGCTCTTTCTTCAGCCAGATATAATCCTCCCGGGAGTTTGGGGTACTATTAATTGAGTTCCGGTCGAAAAACGACCTTGGCATAAAGATGTGCTGATTCTGGGACGGAACCGTTGAAGATCGACTTAATCAAGGAGTGCGAGTATCAGAATCAGCGTGTAAATTTGGCGAAAACAGGAATACATCTTATTTTTGCATTCGAGATGCGTTCTTTCCGGCTATGCAGAATCGAGTGATTCAGAGAATGTTGCTTGTCTCCAAATCGTTAGCTATCAACCGGCTGACTTCTGTAAATATCTCTCATTCAGCAAGTACTTCTGATGCCAATGCCTTGCAACATGGAACGTGATGTGGCGCGATATGCCCGCCTGCTGCAGAACGACCTGCAGGCAGGCATTGCACCATCCGTTTGTGGGCAGGTCGAAAATCCGGCCGTCTTCCGGGACCGGCAGATGACGGGACAGAATCGCTTCCGCAACCGGAAACAGGCGCACGCTGACCTCTGAGGCTGTTTTGCAGCGACTCGTGCAGATCCAGATCTGCCGATCCTGATACTGGATATTCTGTGGCGTAAGCTGCCGGATGTCCACATAGGAGAGTCCCGTGAAGCATCCGAACAGAAAGGCGTCCCGAATCAGCCGTTGCGTGCGGTCGGGCAAATCCAGCCGGATCAGCCGTCGGATCTCTTCGATGGACAAATATCCGCGCGAAACCCGCTCGCTGCGGATTTTGTAGCCGGCGAACAGGTCCGCTTTCAGGTAGCCGCGGCTGCGGGCCTGCGCCAGAATGTGTTTGAGGGCGATCATGTAGATCCAGATCGTGTTCTTGCTGCAGCCGCACGCTCCCGAAATGTGGCGGTGGAAGCCGTAGAGGAACTCCCGGTCGAGCTCTCCGAACTCCAGATCATCGCGCCCGTATCGAGTCCGGATGTAACTTTCGAGGTGGTTGCAGACACACCTATATTTATAAAAGGTGGCTTTGCTGCGGTTGATGCCCACCATGCGGCCGAACTCCTCGTTGTGGCGACGGAAAAATCCGAGCAGCTGTTCCCGGTGCTGTTCCCGACCGAAAAAGAGGTTCTTTACGGCATTCGGCGTAAGGTGTTGTGCGTGGTCGAGCAGTGATTCGTAGCACTGTTCGAGACGCATCCGGATGCGGTCGAGCCGTTCGTTGATTCGTTCGGCCGGCGCACGGCGTCCGAGCACCCGTCCCGAGTGGGGATCCCAGACCTGCGGATCGACGGACAACCGTGTGGAGAACTGCGCGCGTTCGCCGTTGATCGTGATACGGCCCATGATCGGCGCCGATCCGTTCCTGAGGAGCGCATTGCGTTTGATATAGAAGAGGATGCGGAATGTGTTCTTTGTTTCTGTCATTTCTGGAATCTCTTTTTGTCGTGTTTCATGTCTATCGTTTCCAGGACTGGATTTTTTATCCCGATTTTATTGACCGACGGTTACGGACTGGTAACCTGCAAACCCGCAGATTTGCAGCAAGAAGCTGTTAATCAGGATACAATCCGATAAAATCGGTTACCGGACAGTAACCGACACGGCAATGGCCATATGACCGCCGCTTTTGGGAAAGCTCAGGTTCAGCCGATTGCGCCGTAACGGGTGTTAAAAGCTCCGTTGAAATGTATCGTGCAGACTAACAGATGTTTGCGTCGGATACTCCCGGCTGTCGGCTTTTTATTTTAAAAATCTACTAATAAATTAACGCTTTATGGTAAGAAAACTTGTACTAACGTTGATTGCCGTACTGGGTTTTTGCCTTTTTTCCGCTGCCCAGACACAGCAGATTTCCGGTACAGTAGTCGATGCTGAAGGCAAGCCCGTCGCCGGGGCTACCGTCATGGTCGACGGAACCACGAACGGTACGACGACCAATGCGGCCGGACAGTTTGTGCTTTCCGCTCCTGCCGATGCTACGCTGCAGGTTTCGTTCATCGGATACGATACGCAGTTGGTCGCCGTTGCCGGCAAGACCCGCCTGAACATTCGGATGTCGGAGTCGTCCACCAGCATCGATGACGTTGTCGTCGTCGCTTTTGGTACGACCACCAAGGAGGCTTTCACCGGATCGGCCGCCGTTGTCAAGTCCGAGGAGCTTGAGAAACGCCAGGTCACCAATGTCGCCCAGGCACTCGCCGGTGCCATTCCCGGTGTTCAGGTGACCAGCTCGTCGGGTAATCCTTCGTCCACGCCGACCGTGCTGGTGCGCGGTCTTTCGTCGATCTCGGCCGGCGTAACGCCGCTCTATGTCGTTGATGGCGTTCCCTATTCGGGTGACCTGAACCTGATCAATACGGCCGACATCGAGTCGCTCACCGTGCTCAAGGATGCCGCATCGACGGCCCTCTACGGCGCCCGCGGTGCCAACGGTGTCATCATGATCACCACCAAGCGCGCCAAGAAGGGCGAGGCTATCGTTACGCTCGACGCCAAATGGGGCGTCAATGCCCGCGGTACGCAGCTCTACGACAACATCGACGATCCGGCCCAGTACTACGAGGCCTACTACCAGTCGCTCTACAACTACTACCGCAGCAACGGCTTCTCGTCCTACGATTCGACCATCCGCGCCAACGAGCTGCTGACCAGCAGCAATGCCGGAGGTCTCGGCTATCAGGTCTACACGGTGCCCGAGGGCGAACTGTTCATCGGTACGAACGGCAAGATCAATCCCAACGCCACGCTGGGCCGCAAGGTTACCTACAACGGACAGGACTACTACCTGACTCCCGACGACTGGGTCGATGAGGCCTACCGCACGTCGCTGCGCCAGGAGTACAACGTGAACATCTCGGCGGCCAACGACCGGGCCAATTTCTATGCTTCGCTCGGCTATCTGGACAACGAGGGTATCGTCTCCAGTTCCAGCTATACCCGTTACACGGCCCGTCTGCGTGCCGACTATCAGGCCAAGAAGTGGCTGAAGGTCGGGGCGAATGCCAGCTACTCGCACTATGAGAGCAACTACCTCAGCGACGAGTCCGGATCGACCGGATCGACCAATATCTTCGCCTTTGCCAACAACGCCGCTCCGATCTATCCGGTCTACGTCCGTGACGGCAACGGCAACATCATGTATGACAAGAACGGGCTGAAGATGTACGACTACGGCGACGGCATGAATGCCGGTCTGTCGCGTCCGTTCATGACCAACTTCAACGCCCTGCAGGGCGTGCAGCTCGACAAGAACCTCAGCAACGGCAATGCGTTCACCGGGACGGCCTTTGCCGACGTGAAGCTCTTCAGCGATCTGACCGCCACGTTCAACATCGGTACGAACCTCGATGACGTGCGTTTCAACTCGATGTACAACCCCTACTACGGCCAGTTTGCCAATGCGGGCGGCCGTGTGACGGTGCAGACGCAGCGCACGTTCGAGATCAACGCCCAGCAGCTGCTCAACTACAGCCACACCTTCGCCGGCAAGCACCGCCTGAGCGCCATGGTCGGACACGAGTTCTACAACCAGAAGAACTACGTGCTGAGCGGTACGAAGGAGCAGATGTTCTCGATCGGCAACCTCGAGCTCAACGGCTCGATCGTCGATTCGCAGGGGGCGGCATCCTATACGACCGAGTACAACAACGAGGGTTATTTCGGCCGCGTCGAGTATGAGTTCGACAACCGGATCATCCTCAACGGTTCGTACCGTCGCGATGCCTCGTCGCGCTTCCACCCCGACCACCGCTGGGGCAACTTCTGGTCGGCCAGCGCCGCATGGCTCATCAACCACGAGTCGTGGTTCAATGTCGATTGGGTGGACATGCTGAAGCTCAAGGCCTCGATCGGTTCGCAGGGTAACGACAACATCAGCAACTTCCTCTACGTGGACTACTACAACATCGAGAACTCCGGCGGCGAGATGTCGGTCGTTTTCACCACGAAGGGCAACGAGGAGATCTCGTGGGAGACCAACACGAACATCAACATCGGTGCGGACTTCGAGTTGCTCCGCGGCCGCCTGGGCGGTACGGTCGAGTACTTCAACCGCAAGACCACCGACATGCTCTTCTTCTTCCCCGTGGCTCCGTCGTCGGGCTACTCGGGCTACTACGACAACGTGGGTGACATGCGCAACCGCGGTTTCGAGATCACGCTTCACGGAACCCCCATCCAGACGAAAAACTTCCGCTGGGATCTGACCCTGAACATGTCGCACTACAAGAACAAGGTGACCTACCTGGCTCCCGAGCGTAAATCGACCACGGCGCAGGGCTACGAGGGATATGCTAACGGAAGCTATTTTGTCGGCGAGGGGCTTTCCTACTACACGTGGTACATCCCCAAGTATGCGGGTGTCGATCAGACGACCGGTCTGTCGATGTGGTACAAGGATGTGACCGATGCCGAGGGCAACGTTACGCGTGAGACGACGACCACCTACTCCGAGGCGACCAACTACCTCTGCGGTACGGCCCTTCCCGACCTCTACGGCGGTTTCTCCACCTCGTTCCAGTTCTTCGGTGTCGATGTATCGGCTTCGTTCGCCTACCAGATCGGCGGTCTGAGCTATGATTCGGGCTACGCTTCGGGCATGGCTTCGCCTTACAGCTCGTCGGCCGGCAGCAACCTCAACAAGGACATCCTCAAGTCGTGGACGCCCGAGAATCCCTCGACGACGATCCCGCGCTTCCAGTACGGCGACAACACGAGCGTCAGCACCTCCGACCGCTTCCTGCTCGATGCATCGTACCTCAACATCTCGAACATCCAGGTGGGATATACGCTTCCCGAGTCCTTCACCCGCAAGTTCGGCGTAGGCAAGCTGCGCATCTACCTGGCGTGCGACAATGTCTACTACTGGTCGCGCCGTCAGGGCTTCGATCCCCGTTACAGCTACTCCGGTTCGACGAATTACGCCAACTACTCTCCGATCCGGACGATTTCGGGCGGTATCAATGTTCAGTTCTAATTCCTTCAGACCACAATGAAAACCATACTCAAATACATAATCGCATCGGCCGTGGCGACCGCTTCGCTGAGCGGCTGTATCAAGGAGACCTTCCCCACCAACGGGGCGACGGCCGACCAGGTCGCCGAATCGACCACGGCCCTCGACGCGATGGTGAATGCCATCCCCGGCGCCCTGACGCTCTATGCCCAGAACTACTCGCAGGCCTGGGACTTCGGCTACCCGGCGATCAACGTTTCGCTCACCTGCATGACGGGCGACATGGTCGTGCTGGGGAACACCGGCTACGACTGGTTCGCCAACTGGATGTGCAACCTCTACCTGAGCGAGGACTATGTCACCGGCTATCAGTTCTGGTACAACTACTACTCGTGGATCAAGAGTTGCAACGACGTGATCTCGACCCTCTCGGCCGTTCCGGAGGAGAGCCTCAACTCCGACCAGCGGAGCTATCTGGGCATCGCGCTTGCGTTCCGCGCACAGTTCTACCTCGATCTGGTGCGTCTGTTCGAACCCAAGGAGTGCAACGGCTCGCAGGTGCACGACTACACGATTCCCGACAACATCAAGGACCTGGCCTGCGTCATCGTCACGGAGAACACCTCCGAGGAGCAGGCCAAGAGCAATCCGCGTGCTACGGTGACCGAGGTCTACGACCAGGTGATCTTCCCCGACCTGGAGCGCGCCGAGCGCATGCTGGCTGACTACGCCCGCACGTCGAAGAAGATGCCCGACCTGAGCGTCGTCTACGGTATTGCGGCCCGTGCCTACCTCGAGCGCGGCTCTGCCGGTGTGGACGGAGCCTACCAGAAGGCGGCCGACTACGCCCGCAAGGCGATCACGGCCGGCAGCTACTCGCCGCTGACGCAGACCCAGTGGGAGGATCCGACGACCGGTTTCAACAGCTCGACGAGCAACAACTCGTGGATGTGGTGTACCGTCCAGACCTCGGAGACCGTCCACAACCTCTACTCGTTCATCGCCCACATGTCCACCGAGGAGGACTGGACCAATTACGGCAAGTCCGTGTGCCGCGGCATCAACTCGAACCTCTATGCGGAGATCGCCGACGACGACTTCCGCAAGCACTCGTGGCTCGATCCCGGACTGTTCGACTACTACGACTACAAGAGTTGCCGCCCGGACTACCAGACCTTCTTCGCCAATACGCTCAAGCCGCTGGCTTCGATCAAGTTCCGTCCCGGACAGGGCAACTACACGACCTATACCGTGGGTAATGCGGTCGATCATCCGCTCATGCGTGTCGAGGAGATGTACCTGATCGAGGCCGAGGCGCTCGGCGCACAGAACCTCTCCGAGGGCGTCAATGCACTCAACAGCTTCATGCAGTCCTACCGTCAGCCGTCGTACAGCTTCTCGGCCTCGAGCCTCAAGGAGCTTCAGGAGGAGATCGGCCTGCAGGCCCGCATCGAGTTCTGGGGTGAGGGCATCGCCTTCTGGTACAAGAAGCGTCTTGCACTGGGCATCCACCTGGCCAATTCGAACTGCCCCGACGACAGCTACCGCTTCGAGGTGGACGGCCGCGCTCCGTGGTGGAACCTCCAGATCCCGCGTACCGAATGGCAGAGCAACTCGGCGCTGGTGGGCATGAACAACCCCGATCCGTCGAACACGGTGGACAATGTCATCGAATAACAAGATCCGTTTAATCGAAAAGAACCAAACGTATGAAATTCAACAAATCAGTATATCTGCCCCTGTTCGCGGCATGCCTTTCGGGATTGGCCTCGTGCTCGGACGACGATGATTTTACGTGGAGCGAGCCCGTGCCGTCGGATTGCATGGACGTCTACTTCGCCGATTCGAATCCGACGACCTATGACGTGATGTCGGACGAAATCGATAATCTGAGTTTCACCGTGGAGGTGATGCGCCTGAACAGTGCGGAGGCCGCCACGGTTCCTCTCACGGTCTTCTCGCGCAGCGAGGCCTTCGAGTGCCCCTCGACGATCGAGTTTGCTGCTGGTGAAAACAAGGCGGCCCTTGAGGTCAAGGTCAATAAGGTCTCCTCGGGAGACTACACGCTCGAACTCTCGATCGGAGACGTGCGCTACTCGAATCCCTATGTCACCTACGACGGCGGATGGTCGGTCTTGAGCATCGACATGACGGTGTGGGATTTCCTTGGAACGGGCTCCTTCTATTACAACGGACTTTTCTCGGGTGAAGATCCCGGTCTGTCGCTCTATGCTTCGGGTACGTCGTACAAGATCACCAACTGGGGCGGCGGCGTCGATCTGCTCTTCACGTGCGATGCGACGGGCAAGATCACCGTGGCCGAGCAATATGTCGGAGCCGATCACCAGACCTACGGTCCGGTTTATGTCACCACCGACGGCGCCGATGTGACGAGCTACTACGATCCGGAGACGCAGACCTATTATTTCAACATGGCCTACAACGTTTCTGCCGGAACATTCGGTACCATGTACGAGAAGTTCGTGCTGACGGATCCCGTCCAATAGGGCAGGGATGTCGGTTGGGCACGTAACCTGCAGGCGGACGGTCGGGAGCTCCCGACCGTCCGTTCGTTTTCGTTCCTTGGGGAGGTGCAAAGCGGGGTATCGGGGCAAAAAATGAGAAAAAAAGGATTTTTTTTGCGTCGGATGCTTGCGGAATCAAAAAAAATGGTTACCTTTGCACCACGATAATACGGAACACACTTCCGATATCGGGATGGTGCCATAGCTCAGTTGGTAGAGCAAAGGACTGAAAATCCTTGTGTCCCCGGTTCGATTCCTGGTGGTACCACAAAAACAAAAAGCAGCAGAGCCTTGATCCCTAAACGGAATCAAGGCTTTTTCTTGCCCCCCCCCTCCTGACGGATACGACAGTTGTGAAGATTGGCCGGATGCGGAGATCCCTTTCCGGCCCGATTTTGTCCACTCCTTCGGGCTGTCGGTGTGAACGGGCGCCTGCCGGTACGAAAAAGGGCGGGCTCCGATTTGGGGCCCGCCCGACGGTTCACTGTTTCTTCAATGTAGGCAATGCTCCGGTGAGTTCGTAACGCCACTCTGAGCCTGCGTTCTGCAGGGCGGCGTTCATGGCATCAACGGCGTTCTGCCAGGTAACGGTTGTGCCGTCCACCTTCGTGGCTCCCTCAGTGCTGCCGTTGCCGATACCTCTTTCGAGGTTGTTGCTCCAGTAACAGCCAGTCATGGAGACGGAGCTGTATCCCGTCACGCCGCCGACATTCATGTTTCCGGAGACTTCGCCCGCAGCATGGTAGCAGCCAGTCACGGTGCCGTTGTAGTTGCGTCCCGCCACACCGCCGACATCGCTGTGTCCGGAGACATCGCCCGTGGCGTAGCAGCCGGTCACGGTACCGCTGTTGAATCCCACCACGCCGCCGACGTTGAAGCTATTCCCCTTGACGGTGCCCGAGACGGTGCAGCCGATCATGGAACCAAAGTTCACTCCCACCACGCCGCCGACATAGTAGCTGCCGTTAATTTTCGCCCCTGCAAGCGTCAGGTTCTGCACCTTGCCGCCGAGACAGCCAATCAGTCCTACACACCACTGATTCGGAAGGTTGATGGTCAGCCCCGTAATGGTATGTCCGTCACCGTCGAAAGTGCCGGTGTATGGGTTATATGGGTCGTAGTCTGTGCCCATCGGTGTCCAGTTGCTTTCGCCGTCGGCCACCGCAGGCAGGGTGATGTCGGCGGTAAGGGTGCAGTTCAGTGTCATATCTTTCTGTACGGCTTCGTTCCATGCCAGCAGGCCGTTGGCATTGTAAACCGTATAGGTCTTTCCGTCCTCCGACACGGTGTAGCCCGGGTCTTCTGCCGCAGCGAGGGAGACGGTGTAGGTATATTCCTCGCCCGCTTTCCAGTCGGTATCGTTCTGCATCTTATAGACGAAGACCTTGCCGTTGTTGAAAGCGCAGGTGATGAAGGCCGTGCCCGCCGCCACCGTCTGCGGGGCGACGAGGGCGGTGTAGGTGTCGCCGCCCTTGTCATAATACGGGGCGATTACAGTCGGGTTTCCATTCTCGGTGGAGAGGCCTGTCAGCCGCACGAAAATCTGCTCCTCAGTGTAGTCCGTCAGAACGACGGTGACCCGCGCCGTGCGGTGGGTGAAGCGGAGTGTGGGGTTGCCGTAGCTCACCGTCTGTTCCTCGGCCACGATGAGGTCGCTGCCCTCGAAGTTCTTCCGGGCACTTTGGTCGGCAGCTACCTTCACGGCAGGCGGGGTTGTCTCGCCCTCGGTGTAGGGCCACCACGCCGTGACGGTGATGTTATCGTGGTTGGTCCAGTAGTGCGGGTCGGTGGAGGTCAGCGTGGCGCTGGTGTTGTCGGCGGTGGTGGGCGTCACGTCGTACGCCTTCACCGTGCCGTCCATCAGGACTGCCACGCTCTGCACGCCCTCCCAGTCGCCGTCCACCGGGGCACGGGTACCGGCGGTGGCTGTCGCCGCGGGGTTCAGTCCCGTGGCGGTGAAGACGATGGGTGTGCCTTCCGCTCCTTCCGGCAGGAAGCCCGCTTCGTCCCGCGTACAGGCGGCAAGGGCGAGCAGCAGGGCGAGGGCTGCGGATATATGGATGGTTGTTCGTTTCATGATGCGTGTTGTTTAGAGATTATTCTTCCTTCTTTAGTGTGGGCAGTTCTCCGGTGAGTTCGTAACGCCACTCTGAACCGGCACTCTGCAAGGCGCTGTTCATGGCTTCAACGGCCGTCTGCCAGGTAACGTCTGTGCCGTCCACTTTTGTGGCTTGACCGCTGCCATTGTCGTATCCGATACCGGGATCAGGACTGTCGTTCCAGTAGCAGGCGGTCACACTACCGACGCCGCCGTTGTATCCCGCCACGCTACCGACCCAGTTGCCAGTTGCCGTGACATTTCCATTGACATGGTAACAGGCGGTCACGGTGCCGTAATAGTTCCATCCCACCACGCCGCCGACATAGTTGATATTTCCCGTGACATCTCCCGTGGCATGGTAGCAGGCGCTCACAGTGCCGAAGTTTTCTCCCACCACACCGCCGGTATATTGGTTGTTGGAAATGTTGCCCGAGACAGTGCAGCCGGTCACGGTGCCTTTGTTCTGTCCCACCACACCACCGATACAGCTTTTAGTTCCCGTGATATTTCCAGAGGCGGTGCAGCCGCTCACGGTACCAAAGTTTGTTCCCACTACGCTGCCAACGTAGAAGACACCAGATATATGTACATTTTCCAGCGTCAGGTTCTGCACCTTGCCGTCGGAACCAAGACAACCGAACAGACCCGCATAGTTTTTTTCCGACTGATTGACGGTCAGCCCTGTGATGGTCTTGCCGTTACCGTCGAAGGTACCGTTGTATGAATTGTTTTCGTCTGTTCCTATCGGTGTCCATTCCTTACCCGCCATGTTGATGTCGGCGGAGAGGGTACAATTTATTGATGGGTCTTTTTGTGCGGCTTCGTTCCACGCCAGCAGGCCGTCTGCGTTATAGACCGTGTAGGTCTTGGTGGTGGTGTCGTAGTTGTAGCCCAAATCCTCGGCTGCGCCTTCTTCGCCGCCGCCGTCAGCCCAGTCACCGATGGTGCAGCCCTCCAGCGTCAGGCCGGTGGCGTTCACCTTGACGGTATATTTATAGCGGTTGCCCGCCTCCAGCACGACGTCGTTCTGTGGGCGGAAGTAGAAGTTGCCGCCGCCAAGTTCCACACGGATGAACGGCTCGCCTTTCGCAACGGTCTGCGGGGCGGTCAGTGCCTCGTAGCTGTTGCCGCTTGCGTGGTAGGTCTGGATGGCGGTCGGGTTTTCGTTATCGGCGGACAGGCTCATGAGGCTCACCGTGGCTCCGGCTACGCTCGTGATGCCTGTGCCGGGCTTCAGTGCGACGGTGATGCGTGCCGTACGGTGGGTAAAGGTGAGCTTCGGTTCGTCAAATTCCACCGTCTGGTCGATGGCGGCGATGAAGTCGCTGGCTGCAAAGGCCTCCTGTGTGCTTTGGTCTTCGGCCACCTTTACGGCAGGCATCCGTGTGATGTCTGTATCGTCGAGGGGCCACCATGCCGATACGGTAATCGGGTCGCGGCTGGTCCAGTAGTGCGGGTTGTTCTCGCTTGAGAGCATGGCGCTCTTGCTGTCGGTAGAAGCCGTCACGGTGTATTCCTTTACCGCGTCGCCCATCTTGAGTGTCACGGTCTGTACGCCCTGCCAGTCGCCGTCCACGGTGGCACGGGTTGATGTGGCTGCCTGCGGAGTTGCCTCTACGGACAGTCCGGTGGCACGGATGACTACGGGATATTCACCTTCGGGCAGACGGTTGTCGTCGGCCTGTTCGTCCTGCGTGCAGGCGGCCAGTGAGAGGGCGAGCGCAGCAAGTGCAAAAAATCTTGTCTTCATTATATCTGTCATTTTTAGTTACAAATCTGCGTTTACTTCCCCATTGTCTATTTCTTTCCAATCTGATATAGAGGCTCCTTGGATTTCCACTTCATCCGGTGTTTCCAGCGTTCCGCCGAGGGTCAACGATTCGCCCTTTCCGGTGTTGAACTCCTTGAGGGCTTCCGTAAGGTCGCTTTTCAGCGTGGTGGGGGTCGGGTTGCCGTCAGCATAGCGGATTTCGCCCGTCAGCAGCTGTTCCGTGCCGGTCACACCCAGCAGTCGCACCGTGGCTTTCCACTTGCCGGCATCATCCCCTTCGGTTATCCTGGTGAAGGGCAATACGACGTTCGAAGCGGCTCCGTAGGTATCGGTCGCGAAGTCGAGTGTCCCGGCTGCACCCGTCAGATGGGCAACAATCTCCGTGATGCGTCCGGCGGCATCCCCCGTCGGTTCGACGACCAGCGTCAGTTCGCGCACCTGCTGCTTCATCGCGGCGGTAAACGCATGGTCCTTGTCCTGCTCGATGGCCACCTGCTCCGCATGGGTGAAGAACCAGCCCGGATTGGCCGCGATGCAGCTCTCCGCATCGGCCCCGGTATCCGCGGCTGCGGCCACGGCGGCCGTGGTGCCGCTTACCGTGATTCCCTCGGCCGGGTTCCACACCGCGAGGGTGTAGCTGCCCGGAGCAAACAGATGGTCGGGAGCATGGGTGGCGGCGGTCTCCGTACCCGTATAGTCACCCATGGCGACGGTCCATGTGGCAGGTATGTCGATGCCTTCGCCGCGTGCCGACCAGTCGGCCGTTACGGCAATCTTCCCGTGGTCGGGGTGCGGGGTGTTGTAGAGCGTGTCCTTGACGCAGGCGGCGGCCAGCAGCCCGGCGGCTGC
>CDZD01049562.1_pt1 | contig 13595 bp, 15 predicted proteins | sample 554771 | NCBI WGS metagenome assembly CDZD01 (sample SAMEA3182069, study PRJEB8094) | gut metagenome | biome: human; feature: gut; material: Stool; isolation source: human stools | place: Canada | collected 2011-11-08
CGGGTTATGAGCCCGACGAGCTACCAACTGCTCTACTCCGCGATATCTCATTTTGTGGTGCCGGTGACCGGACTCGAACCGGTACAGTATCGCTACCGGGGGATTTTAAGTCCCCTGTGTCTACCAATTCCACCACACCGGCAGCTGTCGGCAACAATTAGAATATCATATGGAAGGTGGAATGTCAAGCCTTGATTCAAAAAAAGCAAAAAACTTTTGATACCCGGCAGAGGAGTTGCCCTGTTCCGTGCAATTTCCCGGCATCGGGCGCATATACTGACAAAAGACCGTTTTGCAAAGGAGGAAATACCTATGAAGACCCTATATGTCGGCAGTGATGTAGATGACCTGATCTTTCAGGACAACTGGCTGGTCAGTGACCGATAACGATTCCGGGCGCCGCAGCTGCGGCGCCCGTTTCATTTACCAGGCCTCCCGGATGGTACCGCCGCCTACCACCCGCTCCCCGTCGTAGAGCACCACCGCCTGACCGGCTGTGACCGCCCGCTGGGGTACGGTGAAGGAAACCTGTACCGACCCGTCCGGCAGCACCTGGGCTGCCGCCCCATCCTCCCCCTGGCTGTAGCGGGTCTTGGCAGTAACCGTCAGGGGAGCGGAGGGTTCCGGTACGGAGATCCAGTTAAAGGCATCTGCGATCAGCTCCCGGGAATACAGGGCACTGTCCGGCCCCAGCACCACGGTGTTGGACGCCGGATCCTTGCGCACCACGTACAGGGGGGCATCTGCGCTGACCCCCAGGCCCTTCCGCTGTCCGGTGGTGTAGCGCTCCAGACCCTTGTGACGGCCCAGCAGGCGGCCCTGGGTGTCCACAAAGTCCCCGGGTTGGGGGGTCACGCCGCCGTACTCCTCCAGAAAAGCCATATAGTCTCCGCCTGGAATGAAGCAGATATCCTGACTGTCCGCCCGATGGGCATTGGCAAAGCCATGGGCTTCCGCCAGAGCCCGGAGAGCGGGTTTTTCATAGTCTCCCACCGGGAACAGCAGGTGGGAGAGCTGGTGCTGGGTCAGCTGATAGAGAAAATAGCTCTGCTCCTTCCGGCGGTCCAGTCCCCGCAGCAGCAGGTACCGGCCGGAGGCCGGATCGCGGTCCACCCGGGCGTAGTGTCCGGTGGCCAGATAGTCTGCCCCCTGTTCCAGAGCCCAGTCCAGCAGCGCCCCGAATTTGACGCAGCGGTTGCAGTCCACGCAGGGATTGGGCGTTCGGCCAGCCACATATTCCGAGACAAATCGATCCATCACCGTGTGCTGGAACAGCTCCCGCTGATCCAGTACCGTGTGTGGGATCCCCAATTTGTCCGCCACGGCCCGGGCGCTGTCCAAATCATCCTCCTGCCCGTCGGCGCGCAGGCGCAGTGTGACGCCCCGCACCTGATACCCTGCCTGCATCAGCAGCAGAGCTGCTGCGGCGCTGTCCACGCCGCCGCTCATGGCCACATATACCAGGGACATGAAAAACCTCCTTGGGGGAAGCGGTGCTTTCCCGTGATTGTCAGGCACATTGTACCCCATTTTGAGGAAAATGAAAAGGGGGAAGCAAGAACAGGCCGCGCCCAAAGGCGCGGCCTGTGAGTATCAATCCTGATTGCGCAGAAGAAACGCCCGGGCTGGCAATGCATCCGACAACGCCAGCAGGGCCCGATTGAAGCCGCCGGAATAGTCGAAGCGCACATCGGAGATCTCCGTGATCCCACATTGCCGATCCGGGATGGACACGGTAAAACGGGAGCCCTGGCCCAAATGGGATTCCGCCATCAGGCTGCCGCCGTGCCCCTGCGCCACCCGCTGGCAAAGGGCCAGGCCCAGTCCCAGACCGTGGGGGACAGGCACCATGGGATTGCCGCTGCGGTAACGGTCAAAGAGGGTCTCCAGCTGTTCCGGTTCCATACCGCAGCCGGTGTCCGCCACGGATAAAAGCACTTTTCCTCCGGCGCATTTCAATTCCACCGTGACGCTTCCGCCTTGGGGGGTAAACTTCACCGCGTTGGACAGCAGCTGAAAGAGGAGCTGTTCGACACCCTCCCGGCAAAAGGCACACACGTGGTGATCCATGGCACAGCGGAAGGAGAGGTGTACCCCTGCCAGCTCCGCCAGAGAGGCGGTTTGTTCACACAAGGACGAAACTGCCTCCACGATGTCCCCATCCTGAAGAGAAAGCGGCGCGTCGCTTTGCAGCATGGCCGCCGCGGAGAGGTTTCCCGCCAGCCGCAGCAGCTGATAGTAGCTCTGATCCAGCAAAGCGGCCCGGGCGTCCAGATCCGGATCCTGTTCCCGCTGAGCGGCAGGCACCAGCTGGGCGGCAGCCAGGTGGAGATTGCTCAGTGCGCCCCGCATCTGTGCAGCGATGTTGGGCAGCAGGGCTTCCAGCTGATTGCGATCCCCCTCCATGTGATCCTCCTCTCCCGCGCCGTGGGGCGCTTTGCGTAGCATATGCGGGCAAACGTCCCCATAACCCAGGAAAAGGCTGCCTGCAATACCTATAGGATAGCAAAGTCCCTGGGGGAAAACAAGAATTTTGTCGAAAATTGTCGAATGCAGCACAGACCGCTGTGCAATTAAACCAGAAAAACATAAAAAGAAAGTACGTAATTTTACGTAAATATCAAGTGAATTTTTCTGAACGGATGGTATAATGAAATCAGCACAGCCCAGGCAGGCGGCACCCGCCGCAAATACGATTGGGAAGGATTGAAACGATGGCGATTCAAGTTGGGATTAACGGCTTCGGCCGCATTGGACGCGTGGCTCTGCGGATCATGGTGGAACGGGGATGCAGCAGCTACGAGATCCGGGGCATCAACCTGCGCAACGCGGATCTGGACTACATGGTCTACCAGGTAAAGTACGACTCCGTATTCCGGACGTTCCAGGGTACCGTGGAGCGGGATGACCGCCACCTCATCATCAACGGCAAGAAGATCCGGGTCTACAGCTATGACGACGCCTCCCAGATTCCCTGGGATGACTGCGGCGCCGAGTACATCATCGAATCCACCGGTGCTTACTGCACCGTGGAAAAGGCCTCCGCCCACTTCAACCACGGGGCCAAGAAGGTCATCATTTCCGCACCTGCCAAGGACGATGTGACCCCCACTTTCGTCATGGGCGTCAACCACAAGCTCTACACGCCGGATATGGATGTGGTGTCCAACGCCTCCTGCACCACCAACTGCCTGGCTCCCATGACCAAGGTCATCAACGACACGTTCGGCATCTCCCAGGCTCTGATGTCCACCATCCACGCCGCCACCGCCAAGCAGAAGGCCGTGGACTCCCGGGCAGGCCGTGACTGGCGCACCGGCCGCAGCGTCATGGGCAACATCATCCCCTCCACCACCGGCGCCGCCAAGGCGGTGGGCGTGGTAATCCCTGAACTCAAGGGAAAGATGACGGGCATGAGCTTCCGGGTGCCCACCAACGACGTCTCTGTGGTGGATCTCACCGCCCGGCTGATCCAGCCTGCCAGCTACCACGATGTGTGCGTGGCCATGGAGAACGCCGCCCGCAATTCCATGAAGGGCATCATCACCTGCACCACCGACCAGGTGGTCTCCTCCGATCTGACGGGCTTTTCCGAGACCTGCATCTTCGATGAGACTGCCGGCATCATGCTGGACGACAACTTCGTCAAGCTCATCGCCTGGTACGACAATGAATGGGGCTATTCCAACAAGATCCTGGATCTCATGGCCCACATGTACGCCGTGGATCACGCAGATTAAACCACCAAGCAAAGCACCCGCTCTTTGAGCGGGTGCTTTGCTTTTCTCAAACGGGCACCGGCAGCGTGGACGGCAAAATAGGAAAAAGCGTGCCCGTTCCATGGGGCACGCTTTTTTGCATCTTCAGCCTGCGGGGGCCTCCGCGGGTTTCTTCCGGCGCCGCCCGCCCCGGTGGGTGCGGGTGGTTTTGACGGCTTTTTCTGCCGGGACGTCAGGCTCCGCGGCAGACTCCTGGGGGGCTGCCTCCACAGCGGGAGCCTGGGCCGTCTGACCGCCCTTGCCGCTGGAACGCTTGCGGCGGCGGGGGGCGGCGGGCTTCTCCTCCGCCGGAGGCGGGGCGAAGAGCGTTTGCAGGTGGGCATAGGCCAGGGCGCCCTGCACCGGGCCATACTCCCGGGTCAGGGAGGCGGAGAGCTCCTCCAGCGTGGCGGAGCGCAGCAAAAACGCCGCCTGCAGGCAGCTCTGGATGGAGGGGCGCAGGGCCACCTCCTGGAAGGTGTCGGCGTAGCGGGCCCGCAGGGCGCTCATGGCGGCCTCATACCCCTTGTCCTGGCTGATGACGTAGGCAAAGTCCGCCTCGCCCCGGCCCACCAGCACGCCCAACTCCGTGATGATCTGGAAGTCAATGGAGTTTTTCCCGCCCTTGACGCTCTCCAGATACTGGACCTGGGCCCGGGTGCTGCCGCAGAGCTTTTTGACACTGGCCAGGGACTGGCCCTTTCCGTAAAAAATCAGGACGGTATCCTCGGCAGTGAGGGCTTCAATGCCCTGAAGCCCGGTACCGATGTTGTTGTCTCCGTCCACTAAAAAAATCATTTTCATGAATCTAAATTCTTTCTTTTTCAAAATTCAGCGCCCGCGGAGGCGGACGCTGGTATTAGTATAACAAATGCGGCGAAAAAACGCAACCCTTTCCGAAAAACACGGCTTTTTTCAACCGAAAGGGACAAAAAAGGAGGGGCCTGAGGCCCCTCCTGATTGTGCGGTTATTCCTCGTCGTCGGTGACGATGAGACCGTAGCCGCCATTCTTGCGGCAGTAGACGATGCACAGGCTGTCGTCGGCACTGTTGCGGAAGACGAAGAAGCTGTGATCCAGCAGGTTCATCTGCAAAATGGCCTCCTCCGTGCTCATGGGCTTGACGGAGAAGCGCTTGGTGCGGACGATGTTGAACTCCTTCTCCTCTGCCACCTCGAAGTCGTCGGTGGGAGCCGGAGGCGGGAAGCCCTCGCTGCGCAGGCGCTTGGCAAGGCGGGTCTTGTTCTTGAGGATCTGGCGCTCGATATAACCCACAGCGGCGTCGATGGCGCCGCGCATATCACCGTCGGGGGCCTCCGTCTGGGCGCGGAGCAGCGTGCCGCCGCCGCGGATCGTGACTTCCACGGAGCAAAGATGCTCTTTCTCCACAGAGAACGTGACATATGCGGTGGTGTCCTCCTCCCGGAAGTAGCGCTGCAGCTTGTTGATTTTCTTTTCAGCGTACTCCTTGATGGAGTCATTGAGGGTCACTTTCTTGCAGGTAAAGGCGTACTTCATCGAAATCGCTCCTTTCGTATGAAAGAGAGGACGAGAGTGTTCTCTCTTTTATACAGTATAACATACCATCACATCTTTGCAAAGGGGAAATCCGGCTGCATCCGCAAATTGTTTCCGCCTGAGCGGATTCGCCAAAAGAAGTGGGGATTCGGCAAAAGCTCCTGTTTACACAGCAGGGGACGGGGGTGTATCATAATACAGGAAGCTTTCCAATATCCCACCCGTTTGGGCCGCACGGTGTTTGACGCCGGGCGGCTCCTTTTTATCTATCTCCGGATAGAAAATGCCCGCCGGAATTTCCGGCGGGCATTTGCAATTATCTTCTTCTGCGGCCGCCGCCCCGCTTGCCGTCGATGCTGCGGTTGAGATCGGCCATCTTCCCCTCGGAAGAGGAGAGGAACTGCTTGAGCTTATCCTCGAAGGACTGATCTCCGGAGGGAGGCAGAGGCTGCTGAGCGCCCCGGGAAAAAGAACGGGACTGCGGAGCAGGGCGGGGCGCACCTTCCGGCCGGGGACGCATGGGGGGACGGGGGCCCCGGGAGGCAGGACGCTCCGGGGGAGGCAGGGTCTTCTTGATGGAAAGATTAATCTTTCCGTTGTCTGTGGACAGGACCATGACCTTGACAGTCTGTCCCTCCTGTAAAAAGTCGTGGACGTCGTTGACAAAGCTGTTGGCGATCTCCGAGATATGTACCAAACCGGACCGGCCGCCCTCCAGTGCGACAAACGCGCCGAATTTGGTGATGGAGGTCACCTTGCCCTCCAAAATGCTCCCAACCTGAAGCTCCATATGGTTTTTTGTTTCTCCTTCCGGTGATATGACGGGCAATGCCCGCGCTGAGTTAAAAAGACCGGTTCCAGATCCGGCAGGGAGAGCACGGGACCGCCTCTCCTCGCCGCCCGGCACCGGTCAGTTGCTCACATCGTAAAACACACGCTCATTGGGGGAGACCACGCCCAGTTTCTCCCGGGCCAGGTCTTCCATCTTTTCCTGGGTGGCACCCTCGGCGATGTCTGCCTCCAGGGTGTCGTTTTCCTCCTGCAGGGCGTTGACCTGCTGTTCCAGTGCGGTCCGCTGTCCCTGGGCCTGCTCTACCTGACCTTTGAGCTGCAGCAGCTGCCAGCCCAGACCGGCCAACAGGGCCAGAATCACGAACTTGGTCAGGACACCGGCGCGGACGTGCTGCTTTTTGTTTCTGCCGCGTTTTTGTGCCATAGCCGGCGCCTCCTTTGTGATAATGGCCGGAATCTCCGCCTTTTGTTATTGTATAACACTTTCCTGCAAAATAAAAGAGGTTTTTTCCCCGAATAAATATTTTTTTGCATAGATGTCCGGCAGAGAGGACCGGCTGCCAAAGGAGGTGCAGCAAAAACAGGACGCTTCCGCACCAGAAATCCCACACCGGGCGCAAAAAGGGGGCCGGCAGCGTGAAATAGAGGACGGCGCCGCCGGCGGATCCCAGCAGCACATAGCCCCGCAGCTGTCCCTGGGCCTGGTGCAGTACGAATAAAAACACCGACACGATCAGCAGCAGGCAAAAGCATACGTCCAGCGCGGCGGTCAGGCGCGGGATCCGCACCCGGAAAGCCCGCAGCAGATCGTACACCAGGGCTGCGGCCACGCCCAGCAGGATGGACTGGCCGAACAGGGTCAGCTGCTGGGAGATGTTGATTCCCATGGAGCTCACCCCAGGAGCCGGCGGAAAAAGCCCGGGCGCTCCGCCTCTCCCTCTTCATAGGCAATGGAGTCGATGCGTCCGTCCACATGCAGCTCCCCGCCGTCCAGGGACAGCTTGTCGATGTGCAGGTTCTCTCCGGTGACCACCAGAACCCCGGCGGCGGTGGACATGATGATGCCGGTCTCGTCAAAGCGTTCCACATCCTCCACGCCGGAGACCGTGAGGTGTTCCCGGCCCGTCAGCTCCAGGCGGTGCGCCGCCTGGGGGACCGTGTTGTAGTCGTTCATGCGCGTCCCTCCCCTTGTGTCCACTATATGGGGAGGAGCAGGGAAATATTACCGGCCGACTTCCCGGTACAGCGCCGCCGCGTCCGCCTGGCGGACGGTCTCCTGGACGGAGAGCACCTCCACCGTGACGGAGCGCACGCCGAACTGCATGGAAATCCGGTCCCCCACCTGCACCTCATAGGAGGCCCGGGCAGGTTTGCCGTTGACGGTCACCAGACCGTTGTCGCAGGCCTCGTTGGCTACAGTCCGGCGCTTGATGAGGCGGGAGACCTTGAGATATTTGTCAAGACGCATGGGTTACCTCCAAAACAGGACTGCCGGCACCCCGGTGCCGGCAGTCGTTGATCCAAAAGGGAAACTTACTTGGCCACGGCGTCCTTCAGGGCCTTGCCGGCCTTGAACACGGGCACCACGGAAGCGGGAATCTGGATGGACTCCTTGGTCTTGGGGTTGCGGCCGATGCGCTCGGCGCGCTTCTTCACCTCAAAGGAGCCGAAGCCCACCAGCTGCACCTTCTCGCCCTGGGTCAGGGCCTCGGTGATGGCGTTGAAAGTAGCGGTAACGACAGCCTCGGCGTCCTTCTTGGAGACCTCGGCAGAAGCGGCCACGGCGTTGATGAGTTCAGCTTTGTTCATGGATGAGTTCCTCCTATAAAATGTTGTCAACAAATTTATTCTTAACGCGCTTGTCGGCGTTTAAGACCGTTGGGCTTTGGCGGCTTTCCACAGTGCCACCAGTTCCTCCTCCGTATATTCGGCAAGGGGCTTGTCCGCCAGCGTTTCCACTTTGCGGAAGGTGTCCGCGTATTTGTCGCAGGCCCGATGGAGGGCATCCTCCGGATCGGCGCCGGTCATCTGGCAGACCTTGGCTGCGGCAAAGAGGGTGTCCCCCAGCTCTTCCCGGACGCCGTGGGGAGCGTCCATGTCCCGCTGGGCTTCCAATGCCTCCCGCAGCTCCCGGACCTCCTCCTCCAGCTTGGTGAGGGCCCCCAGGGCGTTGTCCCAGTCGAATCCGGCCTTGGCGGTTTTGCTCTGCACCTTCTCCGCCCGCCAAAGGGCGGGCAGGGTGTGGGGAACGGATTCCACCGCATCGGCAGTGGAGGCCTGTCCCTTTTCCTTGCGCTTGAGGATCTCCCAGTTTACCAGAACCTGATCGCTGGTGTCCGCCTGCATGGTGCCGCCGAAGACGTGGGGGTGCCGGTAGACCAGCTTCTTGGCCACACCGTCCACCACGTCCGCCATGGTGAAGCGGCCCCGCTCCTCCTCCATAATGGCGTGGAACACCACCTGCATCAAAACGTCTCCCAGCTCCTCACACATGGCAGCGGGGTCGTCCCGGTCGATGGCGTCCAGGGTCTCGTACGTTTCTTCCAGAAAATTCCGTCGAATGGAGGCGTGGGTCTGCTGCGCGTCCCAGGGGCAGCCCCCGGGCGAGCGCAGCAGGCGCATGATCTCCAGAAAGTCCTCGTAGTCATAGCATTCCTTACATTGAAAATCTACCATAAGACATCTGCCTTTGCAAGAAAATTCATCGTGAAACCGCCTGATTTTTTGGCTTTTTCGGGGTTCAGGCGGCCTCATCAATGGGTGTACCTTACTTTAAGTGTAAAAGTTTTATAATCCTGGCGCCGTAGGGGACGGATTTGAGATCCTCCGCCCGGAGGATCCGCAGGGCGATCACCAGGATGAAGTACACCACCACGCCGGCGCAGATGCCCACCAGGGTAGCCAGGGCGTTGGCGCTGTATGCGGAATGGCCGCCGGAGAGGGCCCGATCCACAAAGCCGTAGACCGCCCAGGCGGCGCCGCCCATGAGAACGGAGGCGATGACGGGTTTGGTGAACAGCTGGAGGTAGTGGGGCTTTTCCGGAGAGTATTTCCACACAAAGAAGAGGTTCAACCCGGAGATCACCAGGTAGCAGCACAAGGTGGAGATGGGGGCGCCGTGGATGTTGATATCCGGGTTGCCCACCAGAACGTAGTTCATGACAATCTTTACCACGCCGCCTGCAATCATGGTGCAGATGGGGATGCGCTCATGGCCGCAGGACTGCAAAATGGCATTGGTGAGGGTCATAAGGCAGATGAAGATGCAGGCAATGCCCAGCACCTGCAGGTGGGGGCCTGCGGCAATGGCGGCGTCCTGCTGGGCGGGATAGAGCATCAGCAAGATGGGACCGGAGAGGACGCTGAGCCCCACGCCTGCCGGGATGGCCAGAATGGCAATGAGCCGGAAGGCGGAGGAGATGATGCGGTTGGCTCCGGCACTGTCCTTCCGGGCCATGGCCGCCGCCGCAAAGGGGATCAGGCTCATGGTGACGGGATAGACAAAGGAGGGGGGCAGATTGATCAGGTCCATGCCGAAGGTGTACTGCCCGTACAAGGCGGTGGGAGTTTCCGTCAGCAGGGAGGAGATGGTCTCCAGCCGGCCCAGGACGATCTTGGAGTCAATGAGGGTGATGATGCTCATGGCGGAGTTGCTCAATGTGATGGGCACGCCGATCATCAAGACTTTCTTCATCAGTGTGCTGCTGCTCTCCGGTACGTCCAGAGATTCCGTCCGGTCCCGGTGGCGCAGCAGGTAGAAGATCAAAAACACCATGGAGAGCACCGTGCCCACGGTGACACCCAGGATGGCACCGGCGGCGCTGATCTCCACGCCCTTGCCCAGCTGCAGGAAGTACCAGGCCAGGGACAAGCCGATGCCCAGCTTGCACAAAGCCTCCAGGATCTGGCTGACGGCGGTGGGGGTCATGTTCCCCTGACCTTGGGTGTAGCCCCGCATGCAGGCCAGAAGGCACACGCAGAACACTGCCGGAGACAGGGCCCGGATAGACCAGAAGGCCAGGTCGTCGTTCATGAAGGACGCCAGCTGGGCGGAGCCAAAGAACATAAACAGGGAGAACACCAGCCCCAGGCCGAAGAACAGCCAGATGGCAGTGCGGAAGATCTTGCGCTTTTCGTTCTCCCGGCCCAGGGCATGGGCCTCGCTGGTGAGCTTGGAGATGGCCAGAGGCAGTCCGGCAGTGGAAATGGTCAAAAGCAGGTTGTAGATGTTGTAGGCAACGGTGAAATGGGCCTTGCCCTCGTCGCCAATGATGTTGCCCAGGGGAATCTTATAAATGGCGCCGATGATTTTCACAATGGCCACAGCGGCGGCCAGAATGGCGGCGCCGCCCAGGAAAGACTGCTTTTTTTCACGATTTGACATGGGGAGTTTACCTCGAAATCATCAAAAGAATACGCAAAGAGAGACGCAGGGCCCTCTCTTTGAACTTATGCGGCCGGGTACGCTTTATAACCGCTCCAGGCACGCCTTCACCAGGGCGGTGAACCGGGGGCCGGCTGCCGCGGCCGCGGCAATGACCTCCTCCCCGGAAAGAGGTTGGTCCAGCACCCCGGCGGCCATGTTGGTGCACAGGGTGAAGCCCAGCACATCCATGCCGCAGTGGGCGGCGGCGATGGCCTCCGGTACGGTGGACATGCCCACCGCGTCCGCTCCCAGGATCCGGGCGGCACGCACCTCGGCAGGCGTTTCGTATTGGGGGCCGGGGAAGAACATGTACACGCCCTGGCGCAGGGGGATATGCAGCGTCTGGGCCGCCTGCCGGGCAGTTTGCTGGAGGGCCGGGGTATAGACATGGCTCATGTCCGGGAACCGGGGGCCCAGCTCCTCGATGTTGGGCCCCGTCAGGGGGCTGGCGCCGAAGAGCTTGATATGGTCGGTGATGAGCATGATGTCCCCGGCAGAGAAGGTGGTGTTCACTGCCCCGGCAGCGTTGGTGACCACCAGGGTGTCCGCCCCCAGCAGGCGCATGAGCCCCACGGGATAGGCCGCGTCGGCAAAAGACCAGCCCTCATAGGTGTGGAGCCGGCCCTGCATGACGGCCACGTCCTGCCCGGCAAGGCGGCCGAAGACGAAGCGGCCCGCGTGATCCGGTGCGGTGGAGATCTTCATGTGGGGTACATCCGCATAGGGCACCATGACCGGGGATTCCACCTCGTCCGCCAGAGCGCCCAGGCCGGAGCCCAGAATCACCAGGCAGCGGGGAGAAAAGTTCCCCAGGTGCCGGCGCAGAACGTCCGCACTCTCCTGGTACTGCTGCAGGGTATATGCCATGGTGTGCCCTCCTTACAGCTTGCCGCCGCAGGTGCGGCAGTAGAGGTCGCCTTCCTGGCTGGGAGCGCCGCAGGTGGGGCACACGGGGGTGGATTCCTTTCCCCGCAGACGGGCCTCCTCCTCCCGCAGCGCCTGGATCTGGGCCTTGAGGCCGTCGATCTCCTCCAGCTTGGCAAGCAGGACTTCCGAGTCGGTGGGGGTACCGGTGTGGGTGGCGTAGAGCAGTCCCCCCGCGTCCTGGAGGCATCCGCGCACATCCCCCTCCAGTCCCGCGATCTTGGCCCGCACCCGGGCCACGCTCAAAAGCTCCTCCGCCTTTTTGCCTGCGCCGTAAGCGGCGTCGGCGGCGGTATCCCCCGCCTGCCGGGCAGTCCGGCGGACCAGATTCAAAACTTCCCGCAGCTGTTCGTCCATAGGTGCCTCCTTTATGACGGATGGTCAGTAGCTGTATGTGCTGCCGCCGATAAACTCCCGCACCAGGGAGTCCGGGGCGATGCAGCTCTCGTCCATGGCCTCGATGCGGTCATAGGCCTTGAGGATCTCGTCCACCTCCTGGTACTTGCCCCGGGGGATGGCCTCCAGCAGGGGCACCACGAAAGGCTTGAGCACCGCAACTTCGCAGGCCAGGGAGGAGTCGAACATCAGATTGGCGTTTTCCTTGTAGGGAGAGATGTAGAGCTTCTCGCCCCGGCGGACGTTGGACCACATCTTCAGGGTAAAGGCGGCGTCACTGCCCCGGAACTTGTAGTCCCGGACGATGCGCCGGCAAAGCCGCAGCCAGGGATGCTGGAAGACCACACTGCCGTCGTCGTCCACCACGTTGGACCGGGCGGCGATGTAGAGCTTGAAGGCGTGGGGGTTCTTGCCCACAATGATGTCGTTGAGGGCGTGGATGCCCTCGAAAATGGCCATCTCGTCGGGCCCCAGGTGCAGCGGCTGGGACAAAATGTCCGAGCGCATCTGCCGGGAGAATTCGTACTTGGGCACATGGATGGTCTCCCCCCGGTCCAGCATGGAGAAGTGGCGGTTCAAAAGCTCGATATCCAGGCAGAAGGGGGACTCATAGTCGATGTTGCCCTCCCGGTTCCGGGGAGCCGTCTCCGGGTCGATGGTGTTGAAGTAATTGTCCATGGAGATGGTATGGGTCTCAATGCCCATATGCTCCAGAGCCTCTTCAATTTTCAGGGCCGTGGTGGTCTTGCCGGATCCGGAGGGGCCGGAGAGCAGGATCACGTGGGATTCGGTACGGTGTTCGGCGATCTTGCGGGCGGCGTTTTCCACCTTCTGGTGGAAAATCTCATCGCACTCCTGGGCAAAGGCCTTGGGGTCAGAGCGGACGGCTTCGTTGATCTGTGTCAGAGAATACGGCATGTTGAAAGACTCCTTTCACAGTGTTTCATAAAAAGCGGCAAAGGCGGCCTGGTTGGCAAGGCACTTCTCCGGCCGCTCGATGTACTCCTTGGGATACTTCACGTTGAACACCCGCTGGATATGGTTGGTGCCGAATTCCACCATCTTGGTGGAACCGCCGGCCCCGAAAGACAAAATGGAGCACAGCTCCGACATGATGTCCACGTTGTACCAGCACTCCGCTCCGGGACGGCACCAGCCGGTGTTTTCAAAGCTGCCGGACATGTATTTTTGCCGGTAGAGGTAATAGGGATGATACCCGGCCCCGCGCAGGACGGGAGCAGCGTAGTCCAGCATTTCCGTCACCGTCTCCGGTCCGGGGACCCGCAGCCCCTCCGTCAGGATGCGGCTGCCCTTTTTCAGAGCCAGGGTGTGGACGGTGATATTATCGGCTCCCATGGTGAGGCAGCCGTCCAGGGAGCGGCGGAAGCCCTCCGCCGTGTCCTCCGGCAGCCCCGCGATGAGATCCATGTTCACATGGGCGAAGCCGTACCGGCCCACCAGGTCCATGGCCCGGCGGATATCCTCCGCCGTGTGGCGGCGGCCGATGGCCGCCAGCACCCGATCCTCCAGCGTCTGGGGGTTCACCGACACCCGGTCCACCCCGTGGGAGCGGAGCACTGCCAGTTTTTCCGGCGTGATGGTGTCCGGCCGGCCGGCCTCCACCGTTCGCTCCGTGCAGTCCGTAAGGTCGAAGGATGATTCAAAGGCGGTGAGCACCGTGTCCATCTGCTCCGCCGTCAAGGTGGTGGGGGTGCCGCCGCCCATGTAGAAGCTGCGCACCCGCAGCCCCGCCCGGCGGACCATCTCGCCGCCGGCGCGCAG
>CDZD01002265.1_pt1 | contig 13397 bp, 10 predicted proteins | sample 554771 | NCBI WGS metagenome assembly CDZD01 (sample SAMEA3182069, study PRJEB8094) | gut metagenome | biome: human; feature: gut; material: Stool; isolation source: human stools | place: Canada | collected 2011-11-08
CCCCCCCCCCCCCCCCCCCCCCCCCGCCGCTGTGAAAGGGGAGAGGTACGCCCTCACCGGCAGCGCACCAGAATACGGTGCTTGCTGTCGGCGGTGCAGGTGAAAAGTGTCAGAGGATAGTCGGAGGACAGGGCGTCGCCCTGATCGCCGGGCACCGTCTCCACCGCTGAGACGGTGAAGCTGTGGGAGAGCCCCGCTGCGTCGGTGAACAGCACGGCGGTGCCGGGCTGGATGCTCCACAGGGGACGGAAATGGGTGCGGTAGCTGTGGCCCATGATGACCAGATCGCCGGTGGTCAGGCTGCCGGAATAGCGGCAGGGCGCGGCGTCCAGCAGCGCTTCGTCCCACGTGGCCAGCACCGGCAGAGAGATATCCAGCGCTGGAATATGCACCGCGCCCAGCAGCTCGTAGCCCTCCGGGGTGGTGATGGTGACCTCCTCCGTTATGGCGGGCGGCGCGGGATCGGCTTCCAGCTCTTGCAGGAGGGCGGCGGAGGTCTCGCCGGCCAGACGGTCGCGGTCGTCGTAGGCCCAGTAGAGGGCCACGGCGGCGAAAAGCATCACAAAGCCCGCCGCCAGCAGCAGAATGCCCCGTGTTCGCTTATTCATCGTGTTCCCTCCGGCTGCGCAGAATATCCGCCGTGCCCCAGATCACCAGCAGACAGCCGCCCACAAGCAGAAGCAGCAGCGGCAGCGGGTCGGCGCCGGTCTGGGGCAGGGCACCGTCCGGGGTGGGGGAGGGCGTCGGCATGGGATCGGCGGGCGGCTCCGCCTTGGGACGGGACACGATATCATAGGTGGTGCTGCCGTTGACGGTGAGGGGGACGCGCACCAGAAAGACGGGGAACGTCATGGCCTGTCCCGGCGGACAGAGCACCAGATAGACGCCCTCGGTCAGACCGGTGAAGTAGGCGCTGCCCCGCTGATCGGTGGCGGTTTCTGTGCCGGTCAGCTGCCGGGCGCTGGCCAGCTTTGCCAGCGTGACGGCGTTTTGGGGGCTGTCCCGCTGGGAGAGCAGGGAGTCGGGGGTGATGTCGGCGGCGGAGAACTCCGGCGTCAGCGTGCCGTCCGGCTCGCCCACCCGGTAGAGCCGTATCAGAATATCCGGGACGGCCGCGCCGTCCCCGTCGCTGAGCAGGACGGTCAGAGAGCCGGTTTTTCCGGCGGCCGCTGCCGCCACGGCGCAGTACAGCGCCAGCATCACCGCCGCCGCGAAAGCGTAGAGACGCCGCAGGGTTTTATTCATCCGCGCTTTCTCCTTTCTTTTTGCGTTTCTGTTTATCCAGCGTCAAAACCAGAAAGACAACCACCGCCAGTGCCAGCGGCACCGCCAGAATGACGTATTTCATGTCCAGCGAGCGCACCTCGTTGATCAGGGGGAGGGCGGCGGAGCCGTGCGCTCCGGCGGCGACCCGCACGCCCCGTACCAGCAGGCGATGGGAGTTGATGCCGTAGGGGGTGCAGGTGATGAGGGTGACGTAGTCCTTGCCCTCCTCAATGCCCAGCAGCTGGAAGTCACCCGGCTCCACGATGGTCACGCGGTCAACGCGGTATTCCAGCGTATCGCCCAGCACGTGAAGGTAAAAGGCGTCGCCGTACTCCAGATGATCCAGATTGGTCAGCAGCTCGGAGGAGGGCAGGCCCCGGTGGCCTGACAGCACGCAGTGGGTGCTGCTGCCGCCCACAGGCAGGCTGCTCCACTCCAGATGGCCCACGGCCTTTTGCAGCGTGGAAGTCTCGGTGCCGTGGCAGATGGGCAGAGTGACGCCGATGGAGGGTACCTCCAGATAGGCCATGACGTCGCTGCCGCCCGCCAGCAGCGTGGTGGGATAGAGGGTCTGCTGGGCGTCCGTCAGCCCGTAGGGACTGGGGCGATCCAGCAGCGAGACGTTATACTCCTCCGCCTGTTGGCGCAGGCGCTGATAGTCCTCCTGCCGCAGAGCGGCCACCTCGTTGTCGTAGGTGAGGATGGACTGGGCCTGACGGACGGAGTTCAGATAGCTGCTGACGGAGGGGTACAGCAGCAGGGACAGTCCCGCCAGAAGCATCAGGATGAGACCGGCGGTAAACAGCCGGTCTTTTTTTGATTTTTTCATACGGGGCTCTCCTTGCGGCTGCACCGCGGGGAGGGAAACGCCCTCCCCGCGATACGGATGGATGGGTTACGCCTGCTTGCGGCGCTTGACGATCAGCAGCGCCACGGCAGACACGGCCAGCAGCGCGCCGGCGATGTAGAAGATGGTGGTGCCGATGCCGCCGGTCTCAGGCAGCTCGGAGCCCTGGGTGTTGATAACGACGGCCTTCTCGGTGAACAGGCCGATCAGACGGTTGCCCTGTTCCTCGCTGAGCTCCTTGTTGATGGTGATCTCCGTATCAGAGCCCTTGACAAAGCCGTTGGGCGCTTCGGTTTCTACCAGCGTGTAGATGCCGGACTTGAGACCGCGGACGATAACGGCGGTGGTGGTATTTTCCGTGGTGATGACGGTGGCCTGTTCCACGGCGTCGACCCAGCTGTCAAGCGCCCAGGTGTGGCCGCTGCCGTTGAGCTTGGCATACTGGCCGTCTAAGTTCTTCACCACGAACTTGGCGCCTGCCAGAATGTTGTTGTGGTTATCCCGCTTCTCAAACGTGATGTGGCCGCTGAACACATCGGCGGTATCGGAGATGCTCTTGTCCTCGCCATAGGAAAGGGTAGCGGTGTTGGTGTAGGCGTCCATGGTGGTCGTATTGGGCTGAAGCGTGGCCTGATAGCTGACGACGAGGACGTCGTTATCCTTCAGGGCTGCGCGGGCAGCGGGGGTCAGCGTCAGGGTGAAGCCGCCGGCAGCCGTGGTGAGGGTGTAGTCGGTATTGATGGCGAGAGCAGCGCCGTTCTTGCTGATGGTGACGGAGTTGGTGTCCAGCGTGATCTGCGCGGGGAGGGCGTCGGTGATGGTATAGGTATCCGTACCGGCGGCGGCAGTGACGGTGATGGTGTAATTCAGCACCTGATTGAAGTCAGCGGAGGTAGCCTGAAGTTCGTCCACCTTCTTATCAATAGTGGGAGCCTTGGTGTTCTTCTCGTTGACCTCCACGGCGTTGGCGCTCATTACCGTAAAGGTGGTGTATCTGGTAACGGCGTCGCCCTGACGGTCAGACACCATGACATAGAAGCCGTACTGGAGATTCTCAATGAGCTTTTCGCCGCTGGCGTCGGAGCTTGCGGTGGCGTCAGGGGCGATGGAGTTGGCCGCGGCAGCCTCGACCACTTTTTTAGCCAGCTCCTGAGCATTTTCTGCGGAGTTGAAGTTCTTGATGGTGACGGCGGAGCCGACATCGGTGCCGACAAATTCGCCGAAGCCCAGACCAAAGTTTCTGACGGCGGCGTTCCACTTTGCGTTGGTGATGAAGGCGGCCTTGTTGTCGCCGCTGATACCGCTGATGTCAAAGATGCGGTACAGCTTGTAGGTGACGCCGGCCACGGCGTTGGTGATCTTCACCGAGCCCTTGTCGCTCATGGCGGTGGCGGCCATGGCGGTGGTCACGGTGCCCAGCAGCATGACGGCGGCCAGCAGCATGACCAGAGTTTGCTTGATTTTTCTCATGTTTTTTTGTCCTTTCTCTTTTTATGTTGCTATATTTGCGAAACATGTTTGGCGGGAGCGCGGCGGCTACCCGTTATGCCCCCTCCCCTCGTCTCCGGCGGGAGAGTATGGCAGCGCAGAGGGCGGACAGCGCGAGCGCCGCACCTGCTGCGTAATACCCGTTGAGACCGCTGCCGCCGGTGTCCGGCAGACTGTCGGCCGAGCGGTTCACGACGCTGATATGGAAGGCTGTGGCGGCGGCGGACACGTAGCCGTGGGCCTCCACGGTGACGCGGCCATCCTCGCCCAGCGTCAGGTAGGCCGGGGTATCGTAGGGGATGTAGCCCTCCGGGGCTTGCAGCTCCGTCAGGCGGTAGCGGGTGTTGTGGCGGAGGTTATCAAAGCGCAGCGAGCCGTCTGTGCCGGTGACGGCGGTCTTGGACACCGCACCGGAGAGGGGCACACCGTCATCGTCCACCGGGATCAGGGAGAAGATGGCTCCGGCCAGCCGCTGGCGGCCGGTCATGTCCCATTTGTCCAGATACAGCATGGGGCGCTTGGGGGTGTTCTCCGCCGTCAGCACCAGACCGTCAGCGGTGGTCTGGCTGCGGTAGGTGACGATCCAGTTGGGGAAGCTGTAGTCGGACTTGCAGTTCTCGCTGCCCACCCGCAGCTCGCGGATCGTCCATGTGACGGGTGCACCGTTGGCGTAGACCGGCAGGTCGTACCAGGTGTACACCCAGCCGTCTACAGCGGTCAGGGTGACGGTGGCGCTCTGGCCGCTGCTTTGCAGAATGGCGGCGGCGGTGTTGGCGCTGCCGTTGGCCAGCAGCTGCATGACCACGTCCTCCCGCTCACTGTCGGCGCAGTTCCAGCGCTTCACCGCCGTGACGCGGGTGGGCGCGGAGCTGTTGCGGATCACCAGCAGGCCGCTGTCATAGCGGGCGTAAGCGCCGCTGTCGGCGCTGTTGGTAATGCCGATGGCGCTGTCGGGCACACCGTCGCCGTCGGTGTCCTGAGTATAGCCGATGGTCACGTCGCCCACCGCGCCGTAGCCCTCCGGCGCGGTGACCTCCCGCACGGTGATGTCGCCCATGTCATAGGCAAAGCCGCTGGTGGACAGGTTGGTGTAGCCGTCGCAGACCAGCGTGTCGATGGAACCGTTGCCATGACTGTCAAAGACGTAAAGGCCGGTGTCCGCGTCGTAATCGAAGGTCATGAGGGTGTCGCCCTGATACAGCTGGAAGCGTGCGCCGGACAGCGCCTGTCCGGTGGCGGCGTCCTCCTTTTTCAGCATCAGGGAGTTGCCCCGGAAGTAGATGTTGTTGAATTCCGCCCGCAGCCACTCGGGGTCCTCCAGATCAGTGGCGTGGGTAACGCCTCTGATCTCCACGGTGCCGCCAATGCCGGAAGCGGACTGGTTGGAGGCGGAGGAGTCCACCACCACCCACTCGGCGTAATCCGCCGATTCCGCCACCTGCGGGGGATACTCGGTGATGACCCACGCCTCGTCATACTCCACATCCCGGAATTCCCACAGGAGGGTGTTGTCGTTTCCGTCGCCGTCGTCAATGGGGGTGAGCCAGCCGGTGATCTGCGAAGCGGACAGGCCCAGCCGGTCGAGAATGGCGGCGCGCTCGTCGTCGGTGGGGTCGGTGATGGTCATGATGTAGCGCGTGTCCTGGGCTTCGTTGACGGCGTGAATGAAGAAGCCGTCCCGCGCCTGATGGATCAGCGTTTCGTTGCCGGAGAAGGTTTTGGTGGTGTGGACGCGGCCCTCCTTGCGCACCAGCACGCCGTCCACGTGCCAGTCGTAGACGTTGCCGCCGTCGCTGCAAGCCTTGAAGGCGTACCAGCGGATGGCGTAGCCGTATTCGTTCAGGTCGTTGACATCGACGGTGACGAACTCACCCGCCTCGTTGGGGACGCTCAGCTGGCCGCCGTCCTGTACGTAGGCCTTCAGCTGCTGGAAAATGTCGTTGTCGTGGGGCAGCTCCGCCAGCCACGGGGCGGTATCGCTGCCAAACATGGCGCGGATAAGGCGGTCGTTGACCAGATAGGTGGTGTCGGCCGTCATCTCGACGGCGTATTTTTCGTTCAGCGCGTTCACATAGCCGGAGGACGCGCCGCTGCCGATCTCACTGTCGATACCGCCCACATAGGTGGTGAAGATCACCGGCGTGTAGTACTCCGATCCGGTCTCGCCGCTGCTGTGGGCGGAGTTCAGCTTCACGAAGAAGTTGACGCTTTGCAGCATGTGGTACTTCCACAGACCCGTCAGGGAGGTCACGCCGTCGTTGTCGGCGTCGTAGAGCTTCAGCTCGTCCCATGTCAGCTGGGCGTCGGGCAGGATGATCTCTCCGGTCTCCGTCTGCCACCCGGCGAAGTAGACGCTGCCGTAGCGGTTGGTGACGTTGGTAAAGGCGCAGGTGACGGTGCGGCCGGACACCCGGCTGACCATATGAGAGCCGTCAGCGGCCACCGTGTAGCTGCTTGCGCCCACGATGTTGGGAATGGTGGCGGGCGCGTTCAGCCCGGAGGGTGTGGCCCAGTTGACGGTGTAGGTCACGGTCAGGGGAGGGCCGGAGGTCTGGATAAAGGTAGCGTCGCCGTTGATGGTGACGGCGCTGCCGCCGGTGTAGGCTGTGCCCGCCTCGTCGCTCCAGTAGCCGCCGGGCAGGGTCAGCTGGTCGCCCTGCAGCACCTGCTGTGTGGAGGTGCTGCCGTCCAGATGGCGGAAGGTGACGGTGACGTATTTCACTGCGTGGAAGGTCATGGAGCCGGTCAGGGTCATCTGCGTGCCGGTTTTCCGCACCGTGCCGTCATCGCCCCGCCAGCCCTCCCAGCCGTCGGGAACGTCCCGCAGGGTGTAGGCTGTGTTAGGGCGCAGGTTCTCGTCGCGGGCGTATTCCATGCCGTCCACGTAGTAGATCACGGTGCAGGCGTCGGGTCTTGCGTATACCGTGGTGGGACGCGTGATGGTGACTGTGGTGACGGTATTGCCGTCGCCGTCCTCCCAGTGATAGCCGTTCAGAGTGGGCAGCGTATAGCCAAGGCCGGATTCCACGTAGTAGAAGCTGCTGCCGCCGACGGCGGCGGAGTAGTCTAGCGTCAGGGTATAGAAGTCGATGGGGGTGTAGGTATTGCCGGAACGGGAGGTGAGCAGCGCGTATCGTGCGCTGCTGCCATTGCCGAAGGTGAGATTGCTGCCGGAGGCTCCGGCGGTGCTGGAAAAGCTCGTTGTGCTGCCGGTGGTGTTGTAGCGCAGGTAGTAGCTGCTTTGCAGATTACCGGTGGTCAGTGACGCCTCCACCACGGCGGTATAGGCGCTGACCACATTGGTTTTTGAGAGCTGGCGGATATTTCGGCTGGTGGTCAGGGTCTTGCTGCCGATGCAGGTGATATTCCCGTCCAGCCGGATGTAGAAGTTGATGGCGTTGGAGGCGGTGCTGGGCGTGTCGTTGACGGCCAGCAGTCCCACGCCGCCGATCCACGGGTAATCCGCTTCGGCGTTGTCCTCCTGCGTGGTCTGCACCCGGAGATCCTTGTTCAGCACCAGAATGCCGCGCACGTTGCCGGAGCGCAGCAGGCTTTCCAGGCTTCTGTCGCGGGTGGAGGCGATCTGCGTCAGCAGCTGGTTGATGTCGTTGTCCGCCAGCAGCAAGGGATAGCAGCTGTCGGAGTGGGTGTGGGCCTTCTGGCGGCAGACCAGCACATCGTTGATGTAGCAGGACTCCGTGTGAAGATGCTCGGTCATGCCGCAGCGGGGCTGCTGCTCCAGCGCCAGCGCCTCGGTCACAGAGCCGAGGGCCCGAAAAACGGACAGCAACAGCAGCACGCCCAGCGCGACAAAAAGCCATATTCTCTTGTTTCCTGTCTTGTCGGTTTTGTGCATGTGTGAATGCTCCATTTCTTCTGCGGTGGTTGGCTGTGGGTCAGTTGACAAAGAGGACTTTGCCCAGGATCCGGTCTGTAGGGATAACGCCGATCTCTGTCAGGCGGCTGTCCATAGAGACGGCCCGTGCGTCGCCCATGACAAAGACATTGCCGGGCTGCACGTAGTAGGGGAACTCCAAATCGCACTGGCCGATGGACTTCTCCGTGAGATAGGGCTCGTCCAGCGGCTGCTCGTCAATGAGGACGCCGCCGTCCTTTTCCACTGTGATCTGGCTGCCGCCGGTGCAGATCACCCGCCGCACCAGAAGCTTATTATTATAGTAGAAGGCGATCACATCTCCGGCGGAGACCTTGCCGGTGCGGCGGATCACCAGCGTCTGCCCGTTGTGCAGGGACGGCTCCATGCTGTCGCCGTAGTAGCGGGCGATGTGGAGCACATAGGTGAACACATTCAGCAGCAGAATGGCGACGCCCAGCAAAATAGCGATGACCAATCCGATGGTCGCGCCGCGGCTGCGTTTCGGGCTCTGGACTCGATGGGGCATGGAGACTCCTTTCTGGTTAGCAGGATACAACTGCTTTTATCCGGATAAAAGCTAGTTTCCCCTATGGGGGAAACTAGACGATATTCAAAAAGCGGCGCAAAAACAATTAATTCGTTAAAAAAGGGATGATGTTTGCCGTTTGCTGCGCATTTTGACAATATGATATCAGTTTTTGACGGGAGAATCAATGAAAAATTTACCGTCATTTTTGCAGATTGGTAGCGTTTTCGACAAGGTGGAATTGTTGAAAACGCACAAATAAAGTGGACTGTATCCGCGTAAAAAAGAACCGGCAGCGGCGCCGCAAAGGGCAGCGCCGCTGCTGGCCGTAAAGGGGAGACAGTGTACTACTTATGGGGTCGTCCTTCGTTTCCGGAGAAGGACTGCCGTACCGGCAATGGCGGCCAGAGACAGCAGCCCGTAGAGGACGATACCGGCGTCGCCGGTGTGGTTGGATATCAGCGTTTTGCCGGGGCCGCCGGAGGACACGCCGGTTTTGGCGGCCCACACCGGATAGAGCGTGGTCTTTCCGAAAACAAGGATGTGGTGGACTACCGTGCCGCTGGGCGATTTGGACCAGCCGACCTGCTGATAGCCCTCTTTGGTGAGGGATTTCTCGTAGCTTACCGCGTAAAGCGTGCCGATCTTCTCAATGCCGTTGTCCGGCAGCGTGCCGCCGGTGGCGTCGCCTGTGGAATAGGTTATCGTATAATAGTCGATGGTCTTTTGGTAAGGCCCATCCTGTGCGTCGGTGGGATATGCCATGGTGTCGTATACCTTCAGGGCGTCACCCTTTAAGTAGATGGAAAACTTGGTGCCGTCCAGCGGGAAAATGGCGTCACCGCCGCTGCCGCTGTAGGTGTATACGCCGTCCGCGGTCTCCGTGAAGCGGTAATCGTCCGCGCCCGCTCCGCAGGATACGCCGACCGTCTGCCCCGTCCACGGCTGGTCGTCCTTCAGAAGCGTTACCTCGGCAGTGGTCTGCGCGGCTTTGGTGGTAAGGGTGCAGGTTACCGCCGCCTGACCGCGGCCGGTATCATCGTGCCGCGCGGCGGCCCAGAGGGCAAAATACTGGGAGATGTATTTTCCCGTGTCGGTGGTGTTTTCATAGGGATAGGAGCGTTCCGCCGTTATGACGTCCCCGTCCGGCTGGAGACCCTGCGCCAGCGCTGTACCTGTGCTCAGGCCGCCGGTGATTTTCTCGCTTTCCGCATCGCGCATGAAAGGCGAAAGTGTGGCACCGGAGAGTCGGCAGGACGTGCCGAGCGATACCAGCTGGAAGCTGGCGGCGTCACAGCTGCCGCTGACGGTGAAGCTGTGCTTGACGGTGTATTTCGTGTGGGCGGGCACCCGGAGCTTCGTGGAAAACACCGCAAGGCGCAGTTGGGCTTTTTGGCTGCTGTTCATTGTGAGCGTGACCATCGTGCCGGTCTGCACGCCGCCCTCCATCACGGCCTCCTGTCCGATCTCGGCGGAGGACAGGCTGTCGGGTGCTGCCATGGCGCTGTACGAGAGCGTGCCGATGTCGGCGCTTTGCTCGTATACGCGGCAGTCGTCCCCGGTGATATCCACGAACGTTGGCCGCAGGGCTATGATTGCCGCCGCGCTGACCTGCACCGTGCCCAGCAGCGTCAGCAGGCACAGCGCCAGACACACCCATCGTTTGCCCCGCATCATATGGTACACATCCTTTCCCCAGCGTGCCGCCCTCTTGACAGCGACGCGGTTTCCTCTATAATAGTAGTATAACCCGTTCATCGATGAACGAAGCAAGGGGCTTTGGAAAGAAAAATGGAGAAAATTGATACAAAAAAGCTGTTTCAGATCACCGAGGCCGCGCATGCCTGCGGTCTTTCCCGCAGTACCCTGATGCGGCTGGAGGAAAAGGGGCTGCTGAAGCCGGCCTACATCGCGCCGGACAGCGGGCGGCGCTACTATGACAACCACAATGTGGCGCGTATTTTGCAGATCGAGAAGTTCAAAGCCATGGGCTTTGGCACGGAGGAGATCGCAGGCTATTTTGTGCGGGGCGGCGAGGCGGAAGGCCTTCTGGCGGTGCTGGAGGAGCGGCTGCACAGCCTGCAGCGCAGCGTGGAGGAAATGCGGCTGAGAGCCACGGAGAGCGACCAGTTCTCCGTGCAGATAGTGACACTGCCCGCCGTGACCTGCTGCATACAGTGGCATGTGGGTCACACATTCGCGGAGCGGTACGACGCCATGTACGATTTTTACAGCCAGTGCATCCGGGAGGGCTGCGTGCTGTCCGACGAGCCGCTGTTTACCATGTCGGACCGGCAGGACTATCTGGCGGGATACATCGGCGACACGCCCTATCCCTTCGCGGTCTGCGTTCCGGTGCGGCCGGAGAAAGCGCCTGCCGGGGCGGTGACGCTGCCGGAGTGCCGGGCGCTGTCGGTGCTGTACTGCGGCGATTACAGCAATGTGGACGAGGCGTGGCTGCGGCTGGGACGTGAGGCGAACGCGCGGGGACTGACGCCTGCGGCTCCGCCCCGTGTGCTGGGCATCGTGGCGCCCTATACCGGCCGGGAGATCGAAACGCGGCGGTATTGCTCCCGGCTTGTCCTGCCGGTGGCTCCGGAGGAATAGAGGAAACAGAAAGGGAGCGCAGAATAGCAAAAAAGAGACGGCCGGGGCCGTCTCTTTTTTGCAGAGGGAATGCTGTGGCACAATTAGCGCTTCCGTGAGTTGGATCATGTCTGCGGGGGCGAAGCTGTCTCCGTCGGGAACTGCCGTCCTGTGTGGTCGATGGTATAGTCCCCCGTCAGGATCAGCTGACTGATGGGCAGCACGGTGTAGCCGTCGTTGATGAGATATTCCAGAATACGCGGCAGCGCCTCCGGTGTGTGGAGTGCCGCGTTGTGGAACAGCACAATGCTGCCGGCCTGCACCTTGGAGGTGACTCGCTGGTAGATGGTGTCGGCGTCGTAGTCCTTCCAGTCGAGGGAATCCACATCCCATTGGATAGGCTCCATCCCCAATGATCGCACGGCGGAGATCACATGGTCGTCATACTCGCCGTAGGGGCAGCGGATCAGTGTGGGGCTGCATCCGGTGACGGCTTCGATTTTATCGCAGCTCTCCTGAATATCCGCCACGATCTGGGAGGAGGTCAGGCTGTTGTAATGATCGTGGTGAGTGGAATGGCTCATGACCTCGTGGCCTGCGTCATGCAGCGCCTTCACCGATTCCGGATACTTATCCACCCAGTCGCCCACCACGAAGAAGGTGGTCTTGACGTTGTACTTCGCCAGAATTTCGATAAGGTGCTCCGTATCCTCATTGCCCCACGGCGATGCAAAAGTGCGGCAGTTCACGGAGAACTACCGCACTCTTTGTTGTGCTTTTATGATAGCATAAATGCGTCCTATCTGCAACAAAACTTGGTTCAAAAAAGGGAAAACTTTTGATAGGTGATTATGGCTAAAAGCGTTGTAAGTCAAGCAATTGCCGATGCTTGTTTTTTGATTTTAGTCGGGAAAGCAGGAATGAAAAACAAAGATTTTACTCGGGAAAAACAGAATAGACGTAAACGAGTAAAATGCCAAACTGGCTGAAATATAGTCGGGATAATGCGCCATTAAGAGAGAAAAGCAGCCCGACTGGACTGCTTTTCCTAAAGGTCACTATTTACCACGTATCGGCCAACAAAAAATCCTGAAGATGCACGATCTTAATGCCGTTTTCAATACCAACATCCATGTCGTTCAGTGTGACAACATATTTGGGGTAATGGTCTTTGATCTCCATGAGGTTGCCTACCTCACGGTCGGAACCCTCCGGCAGTTGAACGCATACCTGCACATAGATCCGTTCATCGCGGCGGGTGGCCACAAAGTCGATCTCCTTGGTATCATTCTTGCCGATATACACATCGTACCCTCGTCGCTTTAGTTCCAGAAACACGATGTTCTCCATCGCCCCGTCCAGCATCTTGCGGTTATAGCCCAGCAGGGCGTATTTCAACGACACGTCCGCAAGGTAGTATTTCTCCTGTGTTTTCAGGATGCTCTTGCCCTGCAAGTCGTAGCGCTCACAGGGATAGATGATGAACGCCTGCTCCAGCCAGCGCAGGTAGTTGTAGATGCTCTCCACCGAGACCTTGCGGAGTTCACTTTTCAGAAAGGTGGAGATCGAATTGGCGGAGAAGGTCTTGCCCATATTTTCGATGATAAATTTCACCACACGGTCAAAAAGATCCTGCTTGTTGATGCGGTGACGCTTTACAATATCGCGGGAGACCACAGTGTGGTAGATGCCGTTGACGATCTGATAGGCGTTCTGCGCGTCATATTCACTCAGCGCTATTATGGGGAACCCGCCAAACCGGATATACTCCTCCAGCAGTTCCTTTTGGGACAGTGCGCTGCCGGCTTTGAAATCCAGGTACTCGCGGAAAGATAGCGTATAAACGGGGATAGACACATAGCGTCCCGTCAGGTAGGTGGAGATCTCGCTGGACATGAGCTTGGAATTAGAGCCAGTCACATAGATGTCGGCGTCAGAGCCTTCCAGCAGACTGTTGACCGCCTTTTCCCAGCCGTTGATCTCCTGGATCTCATCCAGCAGGAGGTAACAGTGCCCCTTACCCGCCATAGTTTCCACCAACTCGTCATACATCTGCTTAGCGGTGATGTTTTCGGGAATGTCCATTTCCGTGTACCGCTTGCAGATGATGTGATCCGCAGGTACGCCCCGCCGCAACAGTTCTTCCTCCAGCATCTCAAAAATGGTGGACTTACCGCAGCGGCGAATGCCTGCCAGTATCTTGACCAGCGGTTGGTCGATAAAGGGATTGATGGCCTCGATATAATTGGGTCTATTGATCATGCTATCGCCTCCTCACCGTCATTAGTATACCCGAAATACTTTCAATATGCAACAAGTTTTTCTTGTCTAACCTTAAAAACTATCCGGTCTACAAAGTTTTTGCTTTTCTCATATAGAAAACCATATCGTTACCCCTCCAGCAGCGCCCGATAGGACTCCGGAAACAGATAGTCAATTTCAATATGGTTCCCTTCATAAACACGAATTTCCCGGATGGCGGCGGCGACGGTGGGGCGATCCAGCTCCGCCAGCTGCCCCGACGCCAGCAGTTCCTTTACCCACGGCAGACATAGCGGATTGTCCTGCGCTGTGCCGCGCAGCTTGTCCAGCTGGGCTTGCAGCGCCTGCTCCTGCGCGTCATAGTCGGTGCGGTAGCGGAGGTAATCCTCCTTGGAGATCAGCGCATCCTGATAGTCCTCATAAGCACTCTGGCGGCGGCGCTGGATGCGCTGCAGGGCAGCTTCCAGCTTTTGCGGCTGATCGGTGCCGGAACGCGGACGCTTTGCCGTGCCCTGCTGTGCCAGCTGGCGGAGGTTTTCCACGCC